>OGYY01000838.1_pt1 | contig 29570 bp, 30 predicted proteins | sample 1576671 | NCBI WGS metagenome assembly OGYY01 (sample SAMEA3541593, study PRJEB24748) | human gut metagenome | biome: human gut; feature: human-associated habitat; material: faeces | place: China | collected 2012 | reverse complement strand
CGCTCTTCCGATCTGTGTTAATTCCCAGAAATGCCTTGATATGATAAGCCAGTCCAAAATATCACTTAATGTAATGCCCTGGTTTAAAAATGGCATTCACGACCGTATATTTAACAGCTGTCTTAATGGTGCTGTCAGCCTCTCTGACTCATCTATATATATTGATGAATTATTCACTGACAGACAGAATATAATATTATCTGGAAGATCCGAATGCCACGTCTGCTTATGGCAGCGATCTTGGGAGGGGCACTTTCCCTCTCAGGATTTCTGCTGCAGACATTTTTCGAAAATCCTATTGCAGGTCCTTATGTGCTTGGTATTTCTTCCGGAGCGAAAATGGTCGTGGCACTTACAATGATCGTGTATTTGAAATATATCGGAAGATTTTCTTCGTATACACTGATTCTTGCAGCATTTATCGGGTCGCTGATCTCGACGGGATTTATCCTTCTGATGTCGAAAAAAGTGCAGCATATGGCGTCTCTTCTTGTCGGGGGGATCATGATCGGATATATCTGTTCGGCTATCACGGATTTTGTTGTGACATTTGCGGATGATTCTGATATTGTGAATCTGCACGGATGGTCACAGGGAAGTTTTTCCGGAATGAGCTGGAGCAATATTCGTGTGGCAGCAGTGGTTGTCGGACTTGCGGTGCTGTTTACATTTTTCCTGTCCAAACCAATCAGTGCATATCAATTGGGAGAAGCATATGCGCAGAGTATGGGAGTCAACATCAAGACGTTTCGCGTGATTTTGATTTTGCTTTCCAGTATTCTGTCAGCGTGTGTGACAGCATTTGCGGGACCGATTTCCTTCGTGGGAATCGCAGTTCCGTTTCTTGCAAGGAAGGCATTTGGAATGTCAAAACCGATCGTGGTTATACCGGGAACGTTCTTTATGGGAGCTGTGTTCTGTATGATCTGTGACTTGATCGCACGAATGGCACTGGCACCGGTGGAATTGAATATCAGTACGGTGACTTCTATTCTGGGTGCACCGATCGTTATCTATATGATGATACCGAAGGGAGGAAGAAAATAAGATGGCAGATTATTATTTTCAAATGAAAGACCTGTCGGTAGGTTATAATGGAAACTCCCTGATCCGTGATATTAATATCGGGATCAACAAGGGGGAGATCGTGACTTTGATCGGACCGAATGGTTCAGGAAAGTCAACGATTTTAAAAAGTATTACAAGACAGTTGAAAGTCGTTGGAGGGAATGTATTTTTTGACGATACTTCTCTTCTGAAACTGCCGTACAAAGAGCTTGCGTCTAAGATGGCGGTCGTGTTGACGGATCGGATCAAGACAGAGTTGATGACTTGTCATGACATTGTGGCGACCGGACGCTATCCTTACACAGGACGACTTGGGATTCTGACGCAGGAAGATGAATGTCTGGTGGAAGAGGCGATGCAGGCGGTGCATGCGCAGGAGCTCGGCAACCGTGATTTTAATGCGATTAGTGACGGACAGAAGCAGCGCGTTCTGCTGGCGAGAGCAATCTGTCAGGACCCGGATGTGATCGTTTTAGATGAGCCGACTTCGTTCCTGGATGTAAAATATAAGTTGGAGCTGTTGTCTATCCTTGAGCGGATGGCAAGGCAGAAGAAGATTACGGTGATTATGTCTCTTCATGAAATCGATCTGGCACAGAAGATTTCAGATAAGATCATCTGTGTCAAAGGCGAGACGATTTCACATTACGGAAGTCCGGAAGAAGTATTTACAGAAGAAATCATTCGCGAATTGTATGGAATCAATAATGGATATTTTGACCCGCTTTTTGGAAGTATTGAACTTCCTGCGCCGGAGGGTGAGCCGGAAGTGTTCGTGATCTCTTCCGGCGGAACTGGAATCCCGGTTTATCGAAGACTTCAGAAGGAGCACATCCCGTTTGCGGCAGGTATTTTATATGAAAATGATATGGATTACCGGCTGGCAAGATTACTTGCGGCAGAAGTGATCACGGAAGAACCGTTTGAGGAGATTCGGGAAGAAACGCTTCAGAAAGCATTTGAGACAATAGGGAAATGTAAGCGTGTGATCAATGCCGGAGTGAAGATCGGAACATGGAATATAGGGATTGAGAGATTGCTTGAACGAGCAGAAATAGAAGGAAAATTATAAAAACGTATAAAAATGAGCCGAGATAGCATTTTAAATGTGTTTTAAAAAGCGCTGTCAACGCTCTTTTTTGTTGCTATTCATGATTGTGAATGGTAGAATAGAACAGTATAGGCTATAAAAAAGATAGGAAAATAGCAGTACAGACTGTTATGTGATGGGAGGCAATTTATGAGTAACAATGGACAATCAGCAAAGAGAGCAAGCTTCTCGGGTAAAATCGGATATGTGCTTGCTGTTGCAGGCTCAGCAGTCGGCCTGGGAAATATCTGGAGATTCCCGTATCTGGCTGCGAAATATGGAGGGGGAATCTTCCTTCTCGTTTATCTGATTCTGACCGTATCTTTTGGATATGTTCTGATCATGTCAGAGACAGCACTTGGAAGAATGACAAGAAAAAGTCCGGTTGGAGCTTTTCAGACATTTGGTAAGACAAAATCATTTAAGATCGGCGGATGGCTCAATGCAATAATCCCAATGCTGATCGTGCCGTATTATAGTTCGATCGGTGGCTGGGTTATCAAGTACATTGCAGAGTATTTGAAAGGAAATGTGCAGACTGTTGCACAGGACGGATATTTTACAGAATTTATTTCAGATTCTTTTCAGGTAGAAGCATGGTTCATCGTGTTTTCTATTCTTGTATTCTGCGTTATCCTGGCAGGAGTTGAGAATGGTGTAGAGCGAGTATCTAAGATTATGATGCCAATCCTTGTTATTCTTGCGGTTATCGTAGCAATTTATTCTGTAACAAGACCGGGAGCAATCGAAGGTGTGAAGTATTTCCTGATTCCGAATCCGAAGCACTTCTCAGCAATGACGGTTGTTGCGGCAATGGGACAGATGTTCTATTCCCTGTCAATCGCAATGGGAATTTTGTATACATATGGTTCTTATATTGGTAAAGACGTTGATCTTGAGAAGAGTACAACACAGGTTGAGATTTTCGATACAGCAATCGCAATGCTCGCAGGACTTATGATCATTCCGGCTGTATTTGCATTCTCTGGTGGAAACCCGGACAATCTGCAGGCAGGACCATCTCTGATGTTCATCACACTTCCGAAGGTATTCGCAAGTATGGGCGTTGGAAGGCTGGCTGGTATCCTGTTCTTCATATTGGTACTTCTTGCAGCAGTGACAAGTGCAATCTCACTTCTGGAGACAAGCGTATCTACATTCCAGGATGAACTTCACTGGAGCAGACCGAAGTGCTGTATCCTTATGGCTGCTGTTATGCTTATAATCGGAACCTTATCCTCTATGGGATATGGAGTATTGAGCTTTATTCAGATTTTCGGAATGGCATGTCTGGACTTCTTTGACTTCCTGACAAATTCCGTGATGATGCCACTTGCAGCACTTGCAACATGCTTCTTGATCGTTCGTACCGTTGGATTTGACAAGATTGCAAGGGAGATTGAGCAGTCATCTGCATTTAAGAGAAAGAAATTATACATGTTCTTTATGAAATATCTGGCACCGATCTGTCTGATTATTATATTATTAAGTTCTATTGCAAATGTATTGGGAATTATTTCTATGTAATGGAAAATGCTTGTTAAAATAGACAAGTAATCTTGCTGTAAATCTACCTGCATGGTATAATATGACTAGACTTGTAAAGTTTAGAAACAGTTCAGCCATACAACGAAGTGGTCATAAACTGACGGTCTTACGTTGTATGGCTGAATTGCAATAATTTTACATTTTAAGAAAATAATAGGAGTGATTAAGATGTATCAGGAAGAGTATAAGCGCTGGATGGCAGCAGATTTAGAAGACGCAGATCTGATGCCGGAGTTAACTAAAATCGAGGGAAATGATGACGAGATCAAGGAGCGTTTCGCAGTTGCGCTGAAGTTTGGAACAGCCGGACTTCGTGGTGTACTTGGGGCAGGAACAAACAGAATGAATATCTATGTTGTTCGTCAGGCTACACAGGGACTCGCTAACTGGGTAAAGACACAGGGCGGTACACAGACAGTAGCGATCAGCTACGACAGCCGACTCAAGAGTGATGTGTTTGCGAAGACAGCAGCAGGAGTTCTTGCAGCGAACGGAATTAAAGTAAGAATCTACGATGCTCTGATGCCAGTACCGGCACTTTCCTTTGCAACACGCTATTATAACTGTAACGCAGGTGTTATGGTAACAGCATCCCACAACCCGGCGAAGTATAACGGATATAAGGCATACGGACCGGATGGATGTCAGATGACAGATGATGCAGCAGCAATCGTATACGAAGAGATCCAGAAGACAGATGTACTTACAGGTGCAAAGTATATATCTTTTGCTCAGGGAGTTGAAGAAGGTCTGATCCGTTTCGTAGGAGATGACTGTAAGGATGCACTGTATGAGGCAATCGAGTCCCGTCAGGTTCGTCCGGGTCTGTGCAAGAGTGCAGGACTGAAGCTTGTATACAGCCCACTGAATGGATCTGGATTAGTACCGGTAACACGTGTACTTAAAGACATCGGAATCACAGATGTAACAATCGTACCGGAGCAGGAGTACCCGAATGGATATTTCACAACATGCAGCTACCCGAACCCAGAGATCTTTGCAGCACTTGAGCTGGGACTGAATCTTGCGAAAGAGACAGGCGCAGACCTCATGCTTGCAACAGACCCAGATGCAGACCGTGTCGGAATCGCTATGAAGTGCCCGGACGGATCCTATGAGCTTGTTTCAGGAAATGAAGTCGGAGTTCTTCTTCTTGACTACATCGCAGCAGGACGTATCGAGAAAGGCACAATGCCTGAGAAACCGGTAGCGGTGAAATCTCTCGTATCTACACCACTTGCAGATGCAGTTGCAGAGCATTACGGAGTAGAACTTCGCAACGTACTGACAGGATTCAAGTGGATCGGAGATCAGATTGCGAACCTCGAGGCAGCAGGAGAAGTTGACCGTTTTATCTTCGGATTTGAAGAGAGCTACGGATACCTTGCAGGACCTTATGTACGTGATAAAGATGCGATCATCGGATCTATGCTGATCTGTGAGATGGCCGCTTACTACAGAAGTATCGGAAGCTCACTGAAACAGAGACTGGAAGAGATCTACGCACAGTATGGACGTTATCTCAACAAGATCGATAGCTTTGAATTCCCAGGACTGAGCGGAATGGATAAGATGTCAGGAATTATGGAAAATCTTCGTAAGAATCCTCTGGAAGAGATCGCAGGATACAAAGTAGCCAGCGTGATCGATTACGAGAAGACAGAAGAAACAGGACTTCCGAAGGCTAACGTACTTGTTTACAAACTGGAGAACAACGAGACAGTAATCGTTCGTCCATCCGGAACAGAGCCGAAGATCAAGATCTACTACACAACACTTGGTAAAGATCTTGCAGAGGCAGAAGCTGAGAAAGAGAAGCTTGCAGAAGCACTGAAACCTATTATGGAATAATAGAAGACGGGAAAGGGGATCAGATATCTGGTCTCCTTTTTTAGGTGCGCAGTAGAAGTATGTCATGCAATTGCATGACGCGCACCTCGCAGCAAGAATGCCGAGGCATTCTTGAAAATGTTTTTCGATACCGCTATTAATGAAAACGCATCTAGTAAATATGCAGCATATGTGTTAAAATCAATACATTACAGTAAAGTAATAAAGCGAATAGAGAACGAAACAGATGGAGGAATATTACGATGTATATAACATGTCTTGATGTAGAAGGAGTATTAGTACCAGAGATTTGGATTGCATTTGCAGAGGCAAGCGGAATCCCGGAGCTTAAGAAGACGACAAGAGATGAACCAGATTATGATAAGCTGATGAACTGGAGACTTGGAATCCTGAAAGAGCATGGTCTCGGACTGAAGGAGATTCAGGAGACGATCGCAAAGATCGATCCGCTTCCGGGAGCGAGAGAGTTCTTAGATGAGCTTCGTACATTCAGCCAGGTGATCCTGATCAGTGATACATTTACACAGTTTGCTACACCACTGATGGAGAAACTCGGATGGCCGACACTGTTCTGTAACAGTCTGGAAGTAGCAGAGAATGGCGAGATCACAGGATTCAAGATGCGTGTAGAGCAGTCTAAGTTAAGTACTGTGAAAGCACTGCAGTCTATCGGATTCGACACAATTGCAAGTGGAGATTCCTACAATGACCTTGGCATGATCCAGGCAAGCAAGGCAGGATTCTTGTTCCGCAGTACAGAGCAGATTAAAGCAGATCATCCGGAACTTCCGGCATATGAGACTTATGATGAGCTCCTGACAGCAATTAAAGACGCAATGAAATAGAGGATGAAAATACTAAAAAGCATCTGCACAGCCTGAATTGGCCGGTTGCAGATGTTTTTTTATATGTTAGGAAAGTTCTTTCCTAACATATAAAAAACGCTCCGCTTAGGATGCGCACTGCGGCGTACAAGGTAGGCGTCGCAAGCGTCTACGTTTCACTTCGGTCGTTGCTGGACGAGCGTCACTGGCGCTCAGCAACGCCGCAGGCGCAAGAATGTGCCGAGCACATTCTTTGTTCTATATAGATTAATGTAGAAAATCATGATAAGATAGAAAGACAAAGAAGTATTAGCAGAATCAGCAGTATAGAAAAATGGAATCTGTAAGATTGGATGAATAAACAGGAAAGGACTACAACCAACATGTTATACGATGAAATTATAAAGATAGTAACACTGGCAGGGGAACTGATGCTTCAGGCACAGGACGAGGAACTGACAGTTTTTGATAAAGAAGGAACTGCAAACTTTGTGACAAAGCATGACAAGGAGATTCAGTTTTATCTGATTCAGAACCTGCGTCAACTCATACCGGAAGCGACATTTCTTGCAGAGGAAGACGGGATGCAGCAGGAACTTGGAGATGGATATTGCTTCATTATAGATCCGATTGACGGAACGACGAACTTTATCTTTGATTACAAGCACAGTTGTATATCAGTTGGTTTGACAAAGTTTGGAAGAATGCTGTTTGGCTGTGTTTACAATCCATACACCAGAGAAATGTATTCCGCAGTTAAGGGCGAAGGAGCCAAGCTGAATGGAAGAGAAATCCACTGTTCGGACAAAGGACTTGCAGACAATCTGGTTGCATTCGGAACTGCACGTTATCAGACAGAAGATACTGATAGAATCTTTGAACACGCGAAGAAGCTGTATCTGAACAGTCTCGGGATTCGTGCAGGTGGTTCAGCAGCACTTGATATCTGCCGTGTGGCGTCCGGCGCAAATGGAGTCTATCTTGAACTGATGCTGTATCCATGGGATTATGCGGCAGCGTCTTTGATTGTGATGGAAGCCGGTGGATTTATCTCAACAGCAGAAGGTGGAATGATCACGTTGGATCAGCCGTGTTCCATCTTGGCAGCAGGAAGACAGTGCTGGAAGGAAGCAAGCCAGTTGTTGAGTGAATGATCGGAATTGAGAGAGAAAGAAAATGAATGAAAAAATAGAAGTAGCATGTTTTCAGATTATCACACATGTGAGCACAGCGAGAACACATTTTATCAATGCAATCCAGTGTGCGAAAGAAGGAAAATATGCCGAAGCAGCAGAGCTGATTGAAGAAGGTGAGAAAGCTTTTGCACTTGGGCATGACGCTCATGCAGATCTTCTGGCAATGGATATGAATGGTGAGATCATTAATGAATCTGATGAAACTAATAAATTTAGCAGTTCTGGCGGTTCTATGCTTCTGATGCATGCAGAAGACCAGCTGATGAGTGCGGAAAGTTTTCGCATTCTGGCAGAAGAATTTATTGAATTGTATAAGAGAATGGATGGAAGAACTTCTGCAAGGAAATAAGATTCTAATCGGGATGCGAGAATAATGTTACAAAACATAGTGAAAAAGTGCGGAAAAATGTAACGAAAACAAATAAAAAACGCAGAAAAATGTAACGAAACACATTGAATAACCTCGGAAAAATGTAACGATACTAATATCAGGAGGTTGGAACAATGTTAAAAAGAGAAATCTCAGAGAAATTAATTTCGTGGAAAAATCAGAAGAAAAAGAAAGCACTTTGTATCATTGGAGCAAGACAGATCGGAAAGACAACGATTATCCGAGAGTTTGCGAAAGAGCAGTATGAACACTTTTTTGAAGCTGTTTGCAACCTATATTGTTGTGGGGGGAATGCCGGATGTTGTACAAACTTATGTAACTACACATGATGTTGGAAAAGTAATGCAACTTCAGAGAAGCATCCTGGAATTATACAGACAGGATATATCAAAATATTCGGAAAGCACAGAAAAGATAAAAATCAAAGCAATCTTTGATAGTATTGCTTCACAGTTAGATGATAAGAACAGGCGATTTTTTTTGAATCGGATTGATGAAAATGGAAGAATGAACTGGTATGAGAATGCATTCCTTTGGCGGAGTGACGCAGGCGTTGCACTACCATCATATAATGTGACAGAGCCGCAGCCATCTCTGCGGCTTAACGAGAAACGAAATCTGTTCAAGCTATTCATGGGAGATACAGGACTTCTGTGTGCTTCCTGTATGGAGAATATTCAATTTGAACTCTTACAGGGAAATATGGAAGTAAATATGGGAAGCATTTTGGAAGAAAGATTGTATTCTGTAAAGGGAATGTGATGGAGAAGGAAGGAATCGAGTATTACCCTTGGTATCTGAGTATGTTTTATCAGCAGGAGAAAGAACCGGAGAGATTTATCTATGAGGTGGATCTGGCGGGATTGTAGGATGCAGTAGGATACAGAAATATAGGATACATAGGATACAGAAACCTAGGTATTCATTGACTGAAAAGTACTTCTGGGTTATACTTTTAAGAGATACATTGGTTGGGGAAATTAGAACCAATATACAATGCTTAAAAGAAAAGAGAGGCGAGAAGTAGGTATGTTTTCATTTTTCAAGAAAAAACAGGCTCCTGTAGAAGAGAATAAGCCATTCGTTGTAAAGGCTTATCTGTCAGGAAAAGTAGTACCAATCGAGGAAGTAAAAGACGAGGTGTTCTCATCTAAAGCATTAGGTGACGGACTTGCAATCGAGCCGGAAGAGAATGTGATCGTGGCACCATGTGACGCAACAGTTTCTGTATTAATGGAAGGCTCCAGACACGCAGTCGGACTTACACTTGCGAACGGAGTAGAGATTTTGATCCATGAAGGAATCGACACTGTGAATATGGAAGGTGACGGATTCGAGTACTTCGTAAAAGAAGGAGATAAGGTAAGCGCAGGAGACAAGCTGCTTTCATTTGATCCGGAGAAGATCAAAGAACACGGATATGAGAAAACATGTATTCTCGTAGTTACAAACGGAGACGATTATCCAGATATGAAGCTGCACACAGGAATGGATGCAGTACAGGGCGAGACAGTGATCGCTGAATTTTAATATTGACTTTATGAAGATTGACCGCTGAGGATGGGGCAGAGTTTTGAAACCGTTCTCGGTGGTCTTTCTTTTTTTGTAAAGACGAAACGTTTCGCTTTTAGAAAAGTAGAAAACTTATAAATATAACTTAGAATGGTAGTGGTGATAGCTGAATAAAAATACAGGATAAGGAGAATAAAAGGAAAAAATAATACAAAATACATAATCTATTTCTAGACAAAACATAATAATGTGTCTAAAATACGAAAAAATGATAAAAAAACTCGAGAAAATAGGTGAAAATTGCTAAAATGCAATTGACAGATAGAATATCTGTGTACTATAATCTGCTTGACGTAAAAAAGAAGGCTAAAGTCTTAGATTTGAACGAACCGTTTCATGAAGAGAAACAGGAAATCAAGACAAAGGAGTCAATGATGTATGAAGAACGATTTGAAGCACCTAAGAAGAAGCGAATTGATCGATCTGATTTATGAAATGAAGAAGCGGGAGATAGAGCTTCAGACCAGGCTGGATGAGGCAGAGGCAAAGCTTCAGGCCAGAGAGATCACAATAGAGAAGGCGGGATCGATCGCTGATGCGGCAGTGCAGCTAAGTGGCGTATTCCAGGCGGCACAGGAAGCTGCTGATACTTATCTTAAATCGATAAAAGCAAAGGAAAAAGAATTGGCACGCCTGACAAAGCAGGCCAAGAAGAATATGCGAGATTAGAGTAGTGAAGAAGAAAGAACATTCAGTTAATATCCCTACAATAGAAGAAGTTGAGAACGAACAGAAGAGGCTGAGACACCGGGCGGTATATCAAAGAACGCTCCGCGGTACGATCGCAGTGCTGCTTGTAGTTGCGGCAATTTCTGTTCTTGTGGCAACTCTGTGGATGCCGGTTCTGCAGATCTACGGTTCTTCCATGTCACCGACATTGGAAGCCGGGCAGATCGTAGTATCGGTGAAGACCAATCAGCTGAAGACAGGAGAAGTCGTTGCATTCTGGCAGGGGAATAAGCTCCTGATCAAGCGCGTGATCGCAGGTCCGGGACAGTGGGTTGATATTGATATGGACGGAAATGTGACGGTTGATGGACAGACACTGGACGAACCGTATCTGACAGAAAAAGCACTTGGAAATTGCGACATTGATCTCCCACATCAGGTATCAGAAGCACATTGGTTTCTGATGGGAGATAACAGAGATACATCGGTCGATTCAAGAAGCACCGCAATCGGTGATATTTCAAAAGACCAGATAGAGGGACAGATCATATTCCGAATTTGGCCGTTGAATAAAATAGGAAGCATACAGTGAAATAATAAGTAAATAGTTTAGTATATAAGGTATCGAAGGGAAGACTAACACAGGAAGGCAGCAGATACACACCAGAAAAAAGAAGGTGGATTTGTGCAGAATAAAGGAACGGATTATATCAGAAGATTATTAAAAGACAAAACCCGGTTAAAACGGTGGAGAAAGATGATTCTGTGTCTGTCCTGTGTAGTTGTTTTCTGTACGGTCTATGCGCTGATTCTCCCGGCAATCACACTGGAGAGAAAGACAGTCTGTGGTCAGGAAGAGCATAGCCATACAGAAGAATGCTATTCGAGTGACGGACAGCTGACTTGCGGAAAAACAGAACACACACATACCGAATCGTGTTATGCAGATGATAAGACATCGGAAGATCAATCAGGGGAAGATTCACAGCAGACACCGGAGCAGAACCAGACAGAAGGACAGGAGCAGAATTCGGGACAAAGTCAGGAACAGAATCAGAATCAAGACCGGAGCCAGGATCAGGTTCAGATGTCGAATGATGGAAATGTAACTCAGAACGGAGAAAATGGAGATACAGCAGGAACCACAGTGGATGAGACACCGGGCAATGATGAAGAAAGTGTCGTGGCAGGGAGTGCACCAGCGCCGGCAGCAGAGGGCGAAGACGGAACGGGAAGTACGACAACAGTGGCAGAAGGGTTTGATCTAAGTGCGGATGTAACAAAGGTGGACTCAGTTTTCCTGTATTATCAAGAAAAAGATGGAAACTGGAAGAAAATTGAAGAAGACGGAAGTGAAGAAATTCCAGGTGATGCAAACATCAAATTGGAAGTTAAGTATACGGGTATACAGATACAAAAACTGATTCAAAACCATAACTGTACATTGACATATGATCTTCCAGATCTTTTACGTAATGCGACACCAGGTGGAAACATTATGGAAGGATCGGAGATTGTTGGAACACTTTCTATAAGTGAGGGGAAAATCAAAGTACAATTTGATCAAAACTATCTTGAGAAGAAAAATAACGAAGGAATTACAACAATTGAAGGAGATTTCTATATTACAGGAGAGGTAAATCTGAGTCAATTAGGCACAGATGGCAAAAAAATACTGACAACTGCCGGGAAAAGATATGAGTTGGATTTTGGAAATGATGCAATTGCGAAGTACGGAAAGGTTATTGTACAGAAGAACTGCACAAGTAAGAAAGCTATTTCAACACCAGAAGGTAATTTCCTTTCTTATACCATTACAGTTACAGCAGGCGAGGACGGATGCCCGGACGTTTCAGTAGTAGATAGTTTGATAAGTAATTCTGATTGTGTTACTTATGTAGGAATTACATCAAATGCGACGGAGCTTGCGGCAACTTCAAATGAACAAAAACCATATGAAACGATTGGTGCTGCTAAGAATTCTGGGAAAATTTACAAAGGAAATGCACCGACTGCAGAAAAGCCTATTCCGACAGAAGGAGAAACAAGTATTACAGAACCTGGAAGCTTGGTCTGGAAGATTGGTGATATGGCACCAAATGAAAGACGGACACTTACATACTATGTGAAGTTGAAAGATGATGTTGCTTTGGACAATAAGGAAATTAAAAATCAGGCAAATGTATACTCAAAGACATATAAGAGGGTATATGATGATGCAACATTTACACCGAAGATTTCTTACACCATGCCGAAAAGCCGAGTGGGAAATATTGAAAAGAACACGGATGGATCTTACATCATTAATTATGAGCTTCATTTTTCATTGGATAAAACAAATAGTAATTATCCATTGGAAAATTTTGTGTTTCAAGATTATCTGAAACACAGTAGTAATGCAACAGATTCAAAAGCACTTCCATATATCAGTTATGATCGTACTTCGGTTCGTGTGCTTGTGAAAACGGATGGGGCGACTGACTACAATGAGATTCCTAAAACTGAATATAATACCAGCTGGTCAACAGACATGAGTACGTATAAAACAGAGTGGTCAGATTCTTCGGATGGAAATCCAAATAGTTTTAAAATTTCCGGAAAGGAAGGTAAAACGATTCAAGTGAATCTTGGCGACTCCTATTATGTAACGTATAGTGTTAAGGTGAAGCCAGAGGCATTAGCGGCGGTAAAATCAGATAATGTATCTGTGAAAAATCGTTGGATTGCATCAGCATCTAATGTATATAGTCAATTTGTAACTGGGTTTAATGCATACAACAGTAATAATAATGTCGGTGGTTACAAATGGGACGAGAAAGTAGTTGGAACTGGAACAACAGCTGATCAGACAATCGAAATGACCGGCGATAAATACGATCTGACAAGTGGAGAGATTCTGTTAGATACTTCAGCGGGCGCCAGTTTTACTGTCCCGGCAGGAAGTTATCCTTATACAGTTGATGTCAACCAGACGTTAGGAGACTGGGATGCGACGAATGTATTAATGAAGGATACACTAGATTCTGATAAGATGCAGTATACAGGATATGCGAAAGTAGAAGCATATAGTTATGATACAACAGCGAAAGCATATACGATACAAGATACAAAGTGGGTGAAGATTGACGGATTAAAGACCTTTGGATTGAAACCATCAGATTTAGGATGGCGCGGACAGAATTATGCATATAGATTTACATATTATGCAAAACCGGTAAATACAGGTACATTTAGCACTGCTATCGTAAATAATAAATTTGAGTTATCTGGGAAAGTTATCAAAGGAGGTCAGGAATTTGATATTACAGGCATCAATTCTCAAAAAGAGGTAACAATCTCTGGTGAGTACAGGATGAGTGTAAAAAAAGAATCCTGGTATTATGAGAAACCAGAAGCCGATGCGGCAGAATGGACAAAAGGGAAAATTTACTGGGTGATTGAGGTCTCTGGAACAGCGATTAAGGAAGGTACATATTTTAAGGATTCTATCGCAAGTGGAGATGGTCTGACAGCTTCTAATCTAAAATCTGATTCGCTGGCAGGAATTTATCAGGGTACGTTACCAAGGGGAAAGACACTTACAGGTTATAGTAGCTTGAAGGAACTGCAGGATAACGGAAACCTTATTGATGTTACAGGGAAATTTGAGAAATCTGGTCAGAATGAAAGTGAATTACAAGTAAAGGCAAAAGAGCAGATTGCGCTTGGGCAGGAGAAACTTTATATCATTGTAAGAACGGAACCGGCAGCGTTGCCAGTAAAAGATAGGGATTATAATACATATAGAAACAGTATCAGTACGAGTGATGATGGTAAAACTTGGATCAAACAGGGAGAAGCAAACGAACTGCTTTGTGGAGCCGGAGATATCTTAAAAGAGTTTGGACAGAGCTTTACCTATGATGGAACTACTGTAATAAGTAAAAATGATGGCCGGGATGAAGGAGACTCGGGAAAAATAGCAAAAGATGCATTGCCTGGGGCAGGGCAGTATGCTTCCTGGGTATTCAAGTTGAACTATGCCGGTGAATTGTCAGGAACCTATCGCGTGTTAGAGACGATTCCAGATGGGATGGAACTTGCATATATCCGTATTAAATGGATCGGAACAAAGCAGGGAACAATTGAATCAAAGGAAGTTACGAATCTTGAGAGTGATGGATGGAAAAAGAAAACGGTTACAGCAGGTACAGATAACAACAGAAGTGAAACAACAACTTATTATGTCAAAGATAACAAGGCATTAATCGAGCTGGGAGATTTTGTAAATGGAAAAATCAGGGATGATTATTCAGTGGATGTTCAGGTCGTATGCAAGGTGACAGATCCAAAAGTGCTGTTGGGAGGAGAAACAAAGAGATTTACGAATCAGGTTACACTTCAGACAACAGATGGCCAGGATATTAATACAGCAACCTCTCCAGCTGATATAACAGCACAGAAAATTGATAAGTCAATGGCTGCAACCAATCCGGTAAGCGAAAAAGTAAACTTTATAATCAAGGCAAATCAGTTGGGACAGACGCTTCCAACGGTAGAAGGAACAACTCTGAAACTGATTGATAAAATGAGTTCTACTTTGATCTTGGATACAACAACGATTAAGGCGGTTAATTCAAAAGACAGTAAACCAGTTGATTTCAAAGCTTCACTTGGAGAAGACAATACGTTGACAATTGAGATTCCTTGTAATGTACCGGTTACAATTACCTACACAGCAAGGGTTAATGCACCGCCTAGACAAAGCGTGAATTTTTCAAATCAGGCATATTGGGAAACTTATACTCCGTCCAGTGGGACAAGTGTGGATCAGAAAAATTATTCATACACTGCAGGAGGAACGGTCGGAAGTGGAAAGAATATCTGGTTGAAAATTATCAAGAAAGATCAGAACAACCTGTCTCTTGGATTACAAGGTGCTGTATTCCAACTGAAGAAATGTACGAAAAACGATGACGGAACGATAAAGGTAGACAATGATAAGAATTGGGAGAATAAAACAACTGATTCAAACGGAGAAATTCAATTTGGTGCTGGAACATCCGATGATCCAGCAATGGACTATAATACGCTTTATCAGGTGATGGAAGTAACAGCACCAAAAGGATATGTTAAAGATGATACCCCATATTATATTATGGTTCCAAAGAAAGAGGATGGAGTAGCGGATTACTCGGATTATGTGAAAAGCTGTATAGCAGATCCTAAGATTAACATACAGTATCAGCCAATATATGAATTGACCATTAGTAATCATAAAGGTGAGATTACCGTAGAGAAAAAGTTTAAGAATCCGGGTGGTCATGATTCAAATCCAGTGAGTGGAACGTATTGGTTTGGCCTTTATGGAGATGAAAATGCAACAGGTACTCCGATTCAGAAAATACCAATCACGTATAGTGCCGGAGAAACGGGGACAAACAAGAATAAATTTGTTGATCTGGATACGAAAACGACCTATTACATATTTGAACTTGATGATAAGAATCAGCCAATAAAAGATTCTTCTACAGTTGCTATTGTGAACGGAATGGAATACTTTACGTCATATACGACAACAAAGACTGGCGCAACAGAGTCGAACAGTGCAACCAACGATGACACGGTAACCGTTACAAATCAAAGTCGTGTGAATAAACTGCCTTCTACAGGCAGTTGTGGGGTTCTTATTTACAGATTGGCAGGAGCGATATTAATACTCTTCGCAGGAGTGCTTATGCTGATGAAATATAAAGAAACAAAAACAAGAAACTAACAAAAGAGAGTGTGCTGCACCCCCCGGAAAATTCCGGAGGGGGACAGTAACAAAAACAAGGAGGAAGAAAATGAAAATAATCAAGAAGATTGCCGCCATAATGCTCTCGGTTATGATGGTATTGGGAATGTATAGTGTGGTAGGAGCTGAGGGGACGAGTGAAACGTCAGCAACGAAGGATGGAAAGATAACAATTACGAATGCTGTACCAAAGCAGAAATATACAATTTATCAGATTTTGGAACTGGAGAGTTTTAGTGATAAAACAGCAGAAAATCCAGGAAACTATGCTTATAAAGCAACAACTAAGTGGAAGGGGTTTGTTGAGTCAGAAACAGGAGAGACATATTTAAAAACTGATGGTAGCGGATATGTTACATGGGTGGAAAATACAGATCCTGTAGCGTTCGCAAAAGCGGCATTGGCTTATGCAAAAGACCCAACAAATTCAATAGTAGCAGAAAAATCTGCAAATGCTCCAGATGCTACAGAGGGAAGCACTACTTCAACGGTAACATTTGAGGGCCTTTCACTTGGATATTATCTTGTTGATTCTAGTGTTGGAGCTCTTTGCTCTCTTGATACCACAGCTAAAGAGGTGGAAATTCAAGAAAAGAATGGTGTGCCTTCAGTGGAGAAAAAGGTACAGGAAGATTCTGATGATCATTGGGACAAGGATAACACAGCAGATATTGGTCAGACAGTAAACTTCCAGACAACAATTACTGCACAAGCAGGAGCACAGAACTATGTGTTGCATGATAAGATGGATAAAGGGTTAACATTTAATGATGATATAAATGTAAAGAAAAACGGATCAGTTGTAGATACATCAAATTATACATTAAATGCAAATATTACAGATGGTTGCACATTTGAAATCGTTTTCGCACAGGAATTTTGTGATAAATTAAATGCGAACGATACAATTATCGTTACCTATTCCGCAACATTAAATGAGAATGCAGTAATTGGAAAAACAGGAAATACCAATGAGGCAAAGTTAGAGTATGGAGATAAAAATACAATTTCTTCAAAAACAATAACAAAAACATATAAAATTCCAGTATTCAAATATACAAAGAAGAACGGAACAAATGAAGGACTTGCAGGTGCAATTTTTACGTTGAGTAAAAATTCAAATGGGGAAAATCCAATTGAATTAGTAAAAATTGCAGAAACTGAGGATACTTACCGTGTGGCAAAGGAAACAGAAGCAGCGGGAATTACAAAGATAACAAAAGTGACAACCCCTGAAAATGGTAGTTTTACAATCATAGGACTTGATGCTGACACATACTATCTTACAGAGACAAAACAGCCAGATGGATACAACAAGCTGTCAAATCCTGTAAAGATAGTCATTGTGGCGGACGGAAAAATTACCATTGGAGATAAAACAGTTGACCAAGTCGAAGTCGAAAACAAATCCGGTTCCCTTCTCCCATCCACAGGTGGAATGGGAACAACCCTGTTCTATATTTTCGGTGCAATCCTTGTAATTGGATCCGGAGTTGTACTGATTACAAAGAAGAGAATGAAATAATTGTTGCTCGATTATAGGTATGTAAGTGAGATAAGAATGAAGTAATTTTGCTGTACGGGGAATGTGTTTCATCATTCCCCATACAGCAGCAAGGAGAGGATTGTAACATGAGAAAGCATATTTCAACAATAATTGCGGGAATCATCTTTCTTACAGGCTTGTCCTTACTGCTGTATCCGACAATTAGTAATTTCTGGAATTCGAAGCATCAGACGCAGGCAGTTGCGGATTATTCGAAGCAGATAGAGAAGATGGATGATCAGGAGAAGGAGCAGGCACTGGCAGCAGCGGAGAAGTACAACGAGACGCTGATCACGAATGGTGGACGCTTTACACCATCAGAAGAGGAAGATACTTTATATGATAGTCTTCTGGATGCAAATGGAACCGGAATGATGGGATATATCACAATCCCGGAGATTCGTTGTAAGCTTCCAATCTATCACGGTGTAGAGGATTCTGTTCTGCAGGTTGGTATCGGACATATTGAAGGTTCGTCTCTTCCGGTTGGAGGAAGGGGCGCGCACTGTGTATTATCCGGACATAGAGGACTGCCGAGTGCGAAGTTGTTCACAGACCTTGATAAGTTGGAAAAGGGAGATATCTTTCTTCTGCACATTTATGATAAGGTATTGACGTATGAGATTGACCAAATCAGTATTGTCGAGCCGGAAGATTATGGCCTGCTTGAGATTGAAGAGGGGAAAGATCTGTGTACGCTTCTTACATGTACACCATATGGAATCAATACGCAGAGACTTCTGGTGCGTGGCCATCGGATTGAAAATCGTTCGGGAGATGGCTCCAGAGTGACATCGGATGCGGCTGAGGTAAGCAGTTTGACAGTTGCGGTATGTGTTGCGATTCCGCTTTTAATCATTAGTTTTCTTGTAGTGGATCTATCAATCCGGCATTCAAGAAAGAAGCAGAAAAAGTAGAGGAAGATAAATGTTACTGTTCACTCCCGTGTCAATCACTCCGCTGATTGACACGGAGGATGCGTGTTTTGACTTGAATGCATCTCGCCCCATCGCCAAAGGCGATTTAAAATGGCGAGATGCGTTGCTGGTCGCACATCGTGTGAACAGTAACAGATAAATTGATCAGTGGGAGGGAGAACATGCGAAGTTCAAAGAAAAAAATCTGCCACAGAGATAGGAATTATATGATATATGTGCTGACATTTCTCATTGCGCTGACCGGGATACTCGGAATCTCAAAGGGTAGTCCGGTTCTGGCAGCGGAAGAAGAGAGTACGCAGAAGGGGAGCATCTCGCTCGTCTGCCCGGTTGATGGGATGGAGCTGTCTCTGTACCGTGTGGCAGAGTATGAGGAGTCGGGCAGTTTTACATTGACGGAACAATTCCAGAAGTATCCGGTCTCACTGGAGCAGAAGAGCCAGGAGGGCTGGCAGGGGACAGCGGATGCACTGGCGGACTATATCAGACGTGACGGAATTACAGCAGATGCAGTGCTTGTATCAGGTTCGGACAAGATAGTATGTTTTACAGATCTTAACCGAGGTCTTTATCTTGTGCTGGGACAGACAACAGAGCTGCAGGAAGATGGCAAGACACAGATCTATGAGCCTCAGACAGCATTGATTGCATTGCCGGAGGATTCACAGGGAACTTCCGAGGAAACGGAACCGTATCAGGTGACAGCGGTTCTGAAGTTCGAGAAGAACGAAAAACCGGGAAAGCCGGAGGAGCCGGGAAATCCGGAAGAGGAAGAAGAGACGAAGATACATGTATTGAAAGTGTGGAAGCAGGATCAGGAGAAAGAACGCCCGGATTCTATTGTGGTAGAGCTGCTGCAGACGGATGTGGAGGGGAATACAACAGTCGTTGACCGGCAGACGCTTACGAAAGAAAACCAGTGGTCCTATACATGGAAGAATCTTTCCACGTTGATGCGCTGGAGTGTGTCAGAGGCAGAGGTGCCGAAGGGGTATACAGTTGCTGTTGCGCGTGAAGGAAATACAGTTGTCTTGACAAATACAGCAAAGAAGCCGGGAAATCCTGACGGAGAAGTGAATCCACCATCGAAGAAGCCGACGGATAAAACAACAGATAAAACATCAGACAAGCTTCCACAGACAGGACAGCTCTGGTGGCCGGTACTTGTGCTTTTGTTTGCAGGTGCGATCTGTCTGCTGGTGGGAAGAGTTTTACGGGATAGAAAAGAAGAGAAGAATCGATGAGCAAGAAGAAAAAGAATCAGATAGGAAAGATATTTACAATCACAGGGTTGCTGCTTTTCGCGGCAGCCCTTGCTCTTTCTGCATACAATCTCTGGGACGGTTATCGGGCAGAGCAAAGCAAAGAGAAGCTGTTGGAAGAATATAGAGACAAGAACCAGAACATTTCTGATGAGGGAAAACAGGCGGATGAATCTGACGGACAGATACCGGATTATCAGCTGAATCCGGAGATGGAGATGCCGGAGATCGCATTAGAAGATCTGGACGGCGCGGCGTGCATCGGAGTGCTTGAGATACCGGCGATCGACTTGAAGCTTCCGGTATTGAGCGAATGGAGCTATCCGCTTCTGAAGAAAGCACCTTGCCGCTATTCGGGCAGTGCTTATCTGGATAATCTCGTGATCGCAGCACATAATTACAGAACACATTTCGGGAAGCTGAAGGAACTTGAGACAGGTGACGAGGTGATCTTCACAGATGTAGCCGGGAATCGGTTCGAATACAAAGTGGCGGCGGTAGAGGCACTGACTCCACAAAGCGTGGAAGATATGACAAGAGGAGAGTGGGCGTTAAGTTTGTTCACATGTACACTGGATGGAAAGAACAGGGTGACAGTGCGGTGTGAGGCTGCTGGTCGCACATCGAGTGAGGTAAAGAGTTGAAAGATTTGTTTGACATAAGAAAAAAGAAATGCTAGTCTAATAAATAGAAAGGTGCTACCGATGACGGTTCGCCTGATGTTTTTAATTGGTTAAATAACCGCTCAAGTTTTCTCAGGACGTTGGGCGGTTATTTTTGTGTCGTGGAATCATGTTTTCCACGCACGTAACCAAGACTATAAAAAGTCGCACACAGTGAAATAACTGCGATAAGGTTAGTAATGGTCAGCATAGGCTAATTCTCCTTTCCAAGATTTCTCAAAAGAGAGGATCTATGTAATCGGAGCTATAAATTTTCCGCGCAAAGCGAACCGCCATTCACGTTAATGTGAAGTAGCACCCCAGGCATAAAGCCTGAACATGTGATAACAAATATGTTTAGAGAAATCAACATAAAAAGTAACACATATAAAGTATAGTGGAGAAGATAGTTCTCATTTTTTGAAAAATTTGGAAAAAGTTCGACAGTGTCGAACGAATTTTTTACGAAACAGAGCGTATGATGAGAAACCAAGCGTACAGCACATGGTGTTCGGAACGAAACAGATTGAGCGAGAGACGACATAGAAGAAAAATCAGATTGACGAAATAGCATTAAAAAGATACAATATGGTTAGAATACTACTATAGTTGACTTGAGGAGGTGCTAGTATGAATATTCGTCCATCAGCAGCAATCCGTCAAAATTATAATGAGATTGCAGATATGTGTCGTAAAACTGCAGAACCCGTATTTCTTACAAAAAATGGCGAAGGCGATCTGGTTGTCATGGATATAGAAACCTTCAATCGCAGAGAAAAAATGTTGAAGTTAAGGGAGGAATTGCTTGCAGTCGAAGAGGATCGGATGGCAGGTAGAAGTGGATGCACAGTAGATGAACTGGATGCATATCTTGAGGATGTGATTGCAGAGGTATAGTGAATGGCAGATAAAAAGTACAAAGTAATTGTTTCTGACAGGGCAAAGAGAATGTTGGGAGCGCATATTCGGTTTATGGCTCAGGTTAATAAAGATGCCGCAAGCACAAAGAAGAAGGAAATAATAACAACAATCCGCGCCTTGAATCATATGCCACAGCGTTTTCCGTTTTTTGAAGAAGCGTACATTCCATCGAATAAATATCATAAGATGTTTATTGAAAAATGGTATCTGATTCTTTATCAGATACAGGATGATATGGTATATGTGGAGTATATTGTTGATTGCAGAAAAGATTATAACTGGTTGATTCATTAAAAAGAGTCAGGTATCGGGGAAAGTAAAACATCTCGGATACCTGATTTTTTTACATTTTTTAATTATTTACATCTCCGATCGATATTGTATAATAAAAAATGTAGAAAAATATTAAAACATAGTTGACAGATGGGTTTTATAAGTATATAATACAAACCATCAAAAACACACCAACTAAGTAGGTTAATAAAGAAAGTGAGGATATAGACTATGGCGGCAATTTATAAAGGCACACTTGGACTGATTGGAAACACACCACTTGTTGAACCTGTGAATCTGGAAAAAGAGCTTGGACTTGAAGCAACGATTCTTGTAAAGCTTGAGTATCTTAATCCGGCAGGAAGTGTGAAAGATCGTGTTGCGAAGGCAATGATCGAAGATGCAGAAGAGAAAGGAATCCTGAAAGAAGGTTCTGTTATCATCGAACCTACTTCCGGAAACACAGGAATCGGACTTGCATCAATCGCAGCAGCGAAGGGGTACAGAGCAATTCTTACCATGCCAGAGACCATGAGTGTTGAGCGAAGAAATATCCTCAAAGCATATGGAGCAGAGATCGTACTTACAGAAGGTACAAAGGGAATGAAGGGAGCAATTGCAAAAGCTGAAGAGCTTGCAAAGGAAATCCCGAACAGCTTTATCCCGGGACAGTTCGTTAATCCGGCGAACTCAAAAGCACACAGAGAGACAACAGGCCCGGAGATCTGGAAAGACACAGATGGAAATGTTGATATCTTTATCGCCGGTGTCGGTACAGGTGGAACACTGACAGGTGTTGGTGAATATCTGAAGTCCCAGAAACCGGATGTGAAGGTTGTGGCACTTGAGCCTGCAGCATCCCCGGTACTTTCAGAAGGAAAGGGCGGACCGCACAAGATTCAGGGAATCGGAGCAGGATTCGTACCGGATGTCCTTAATACAAAGATCTATGATGAGATCTACAAAGCAGACAATGACGAAGGATTCGCAGCCGCGAAGCTTCTTGCAAAGACAGAAGGAATCCTGGTAGGTATTTCTTCAGGAGCAGCACTTTCCGGAGCAATTGCATATGCAAAGAAACCGGAGAACAAGGGCAAGACAATCGTAGCACTTCTTCCGGATAGCGGAGACAGATACTACTCTACACCACTCTTTACAGAGTAGGCACGAATATCAAGACAACAGCAAGGCATTAATTAAGTAAGATTTTAACTTCCAAGCAGCTCTGGCTGCGGAATAAGAATACAAAACAGGAATTAGAAAAAGGAGAATAAATCCATGGCAAAATTAGAGAGAAAAGACAGAAAATTTAAATTTGAGACATTACAGCTTCACGTAGGCCAGGAGCAGCCAGATCCGGTGACAGATGCAAGAGCAGTACCAATCTACCAGACTTCTTCTTATGTGTTCCGCAACAGCCAGCATGCAGCAGACCGTTTTGGACTGAAAGACGCAGGAAATATTTACGGACGTCTGACAAACCCGACAGAGGATGTGTTTGAGAAGAGAATTGCAGCACTTGAAGGAGGTACAGCAGCACTTGCAGTAGCATCCGGAGCAGCAGCAATCACATATACAATTGAGAATCTGGCTCAGCAGGGAGATCACATCGTATCTGCAAAGAATATTTATGGAGGATCTTTCAACCTTCTTGAGCATACACTTCCGAATTATGGAATTACAACAACATTTGTTGACATTTTCAATCTGGAAGAAGTTGAGAATGCGATCCAGGAGAATACAAAAGCTGTTTACATCGAGACACTTGGTAACCCGAACTCAGATGTAGTTGATATTGAAGCAATCGCAAATATCGCACACAAGCATAAAATCCCGCTTGTTGTAGATAATACATTTGCAACACCTTATCTCGTAAGACCAATCGAGTACGGTGCTGACATTGTTGTTCACTCTGCTACAAAGTTCATCGGTGGACATGGAACAACAATCGGTGGAGTTATCATCGAGGGCGGTAAGTTCGACTGGGAGGCTTCAGGAAAATTCTCGTCACTGACAGATCCGAACCCAAGCTATCACGGCATCAGCTTTACAAAGGCTTGCGGATCGGCTGCATTTGTTACAAAGATCAGAGCAATCCTTTTGAGAGATACAGGAGCAACAATTTCTCCGATCAGTTCCTTTATCTTCCTGCAGGGACTTGAGACACTTTCCCTTCGCGTAGAGCGTCATGTGGAAAATGTACTGAAGGTTGTTGAGTATCTGAACAATCATCCACAGGTTGAGAGAGTACATCACCCATCTGTAGATCCAGATCCGAAACAGCAGGAACTTTATAAGAAATATTTCCCGAACGGCGGTGGTTCTATCTTCACATTTGAGATCAAAGGTGATTCTAAGAAAGCTCAGGATTTCATTGATAACCTGGAACTGTTCTCATTGCTTGCAAATGTAGCGGATGTGAAATCACTTGTTATCCACCCGGCTACAACAACACACAGCCAGTGCACAGAGGAAGAGCTTCTTGATCAGGGAATCAAGCCAAACACAATCCGTCTGTCCATCGGTACAGAGAATATTGATGATATCATTCAGGATCTGGATGAGGCATTCAAAGCAATTCAGTAAATAAGAATCAGAGAAAACAGAAAAATCTGTAAGAAGTAGGAGCAGTAAAAGCTGCTCCTATAGTGTTTAGAAGAAAGGAGTAGAAGCGTTTGAAATTATCAAAGAAAAGTAGATATGGACTGCGTGCTCTTATTGATCTGGCGGTGAATTCACGGACAGAGTTGGTCTCATTAGGAAGTATCGCACAGAGAAATGACATTTCCGCCCAGTATCTTGAGCATGTATTTTCAGCTCTTCGCAAGGCTCATATTGTAAAGAGTATGAAAGGTTCCCAGGGAGGATATTTTCTTGAGAGAGATCCGAAAGAAATCACGGTTGCACAGATTGTAGAGGCACTGGAAGGAACGTATGACCTGGAAGATGAAGTTGATCGAAACAACGTGGGACGTGGAGATCAGGAAGCAATTCAGCATCTGATCATTGACCGAATCAATGATTGTGTTCAGGAGATTCTGGAAGATGTGACGCTTAAGGATCTTGTGGATGCATACGAAGGGTATCAGGATTCTGTTGAGGGAATGTACTATATTTAATAGAGTGGAACGTAAGGAGCAGAGACAGACAGCATGGCAGAAAATTATCAATTTGAAACACGATGTATTCACGGGGACGGAGGATTTGTAGAGGGACATCCATACGGAGCAGTCTCCGTTCCCATTTTTCAGACAGCAACCTTCGCACACCCGGGAATCGGGAAAAGTACAGGATATGATTATTCTCGTGAGAGCAATCCGACACGGTATGAATTAGAAAGCGTAATGTCCTCTTTAGAAGGAGCGGATGACAGTATTGCATGCGCGACAGGAATGGCGGCAATTGGAATTTGCCTGGAGCTTTTCGGAGAAGGCAGTCATATTTTATGTACAGAAGATCTGTACGGCGGAACTGTGCGAATGTTTGAAAGCATTGGCGAAAAGCGAGGATTAAAGTTTTCTTATGTAGATACTTCAGATATTGATCTTGTAAGAAAGAATATCAGAAAAGAGACAAAGGCACTTTATATTGAGACACCAAGCAATCCAACGATGAGGATTACAGATTTTGCAGAGATGAGAAAACTCGCAGACGAATTCGGGTTACTGATTCTTGCGGATAATACATTCCTTTCTCCTTATTTCCAAAAACCGCTACAGTTGGGTGCTGATATTGTAGTACATAGCGGAACAAAATTTCTTGGAGGACACAATGATGTTCTCGCAGGATTTGTTTGTGTCAAAGGGAAAGAGCTGTCGGAAAAACTGCGTTATACATATAAGACAGTTGGCTGTAGTCTGTCTCCGTTTGACAGTTTCCTTGTACTTCGCGGAATCAAAACTTTATCAGTGCGTCTGGAGCGCCAGCAGGAGAATGCGAAGAAGATCGCACTTTGGCTGAAAAACAGACCAGAAGTGACAGAAGTTTATTATCCGGGTCTGGAAGATCATCCGGGTTACGAGGTGAACCGGAAGCAGGCGACAGGAGCAGGAAGTATGCTTTCTTTCCGTGTAGATACGGTGGAACGTACAAGAAAGATTCTTGAAAGTGTGAAATTGATCTCTTATGCGGAGAGCCTTGGCGGTGTAGAATCATTGATCACATATCCAATGCTTCAGACACACGGTGATGTACCGGTGGAGATAAGAGAACATCTTGGAATCACAGAAGATTTCCTTAGAATGTCCGTTGGAATTGAAAATGCTGAAGATCTGATCAAAGATCTGGAACAGGCATTTCAATAAAAGGAGTAAAAATGAGTGAGAAGAATTTGAATTTTGACCAGCCTGTAGAGAGAAGAGGAACCCACAGTCTGAAGTATGATTTTGCAGAAGAAAGAGGGAGAAAGAAAGATATTCTTCCGTTGTGGGTCGCTGATATGGATTTTAAGACGTCATCTTTCGTCCAGGAAGCATTGATCCGTCAGGCAGAGCATGGAATTTATGGATATACAGAGTCAGATCAGGAGTATTACGATGCGGTCAGCTCCTGGATGGAACGCCGTCACGGATGGAAGATCGACAAGGAGTGGATCACAAAGACTCCGGGAATTGTCTTTGCACTGGCAATGGCGGTGAAGGCTTATACAGAACCTGGGGATTATATTCTGATCCAGGATCCGGTCTATTATCCATTCCGGGAAGTGATTGAAAGCAATGACCGTAAAGTGGCCGCCAATATCCTTATCCGTAAGGAAGATGGATCTTATGCGATTGATTTTGAAGATTTTGAACGCCAGATCGTGGAAAAGGGTGTGAAATTATTCTTATTCTGCAGCCCACACAACCCGGTCAGCCGGGTATGGACAAGGGAAGAAGTGGAGCGTCTGGGAGACATTTGCCTAAAGCATCAGGTGATCATTGTAAGTGATGAGATTCATGCAGACTTCGTATTTGAAGGGAAGCATCAGGTACTTGTAGATCTTAAGGACGAGTATAAAGACATTACAGTGACATGTACTTCCCCGGGGAAGACATTCAATCTTGCAGGACTTCAGATTTCCAATATTATCATTCCAAATGCAAGCCTTCGCAAGGAATTTCAGCATCAGGTAACTGCAGCCGGGTATAGTCAGGTCGGCGCACCCGGAATCTTTGCGCTGATTGCTGCGTATACTCAGGGCGAAGAATGGTATCAGGCGATGAAACAGTATGTGAAGTCGAATATTGATTTCCTTCATACATGGATGGCAGAACATTTACCACAGATCAAGGTGACAAAGACAGAAGGAACCTATCTCGTCTGGATGGATTTCCGGGCATTAGGGCTTTCAGACAAGGAACTAAAAGAACTGATAGAAGATAAGGCAGAGGTTTGGCTGGATGGAGGAGCGATCTTCGGAGAGCCTGGAAGTGGTTTTGAGCGGATCAACGTGGCTTGCCAGAGAGCGACGCTTGTGGAAGCGTTGGATCGGATTGAAAAAGCAGTGAAAGAAAACGTTCACGGATGATTAGATAAAATAGAAACAGAAAAAGATGGATAAGCAATAAAAGCATTACTTATCCATCTTTTTCTATGTAGATCTGATTTTCCATTGTATTGAAACAACTGTTATTTCGTTCCCCCTGAAATAATGCTATTTCTCAATCTTGCATGGAATGGCCGGTTCATGAAAGTCAGCAAGTGTAATGCTTCCAAGATAATCTTCAATAAGATTATTCAGCTTTTCCCAGATCGGACGTGTCGGACACTGACCAGCACGTGCGCATTCCGGTGCATGATCCTCCAGACATGCTACTGCCGCAAGACTTCCTTCTGTCGCATGAAGAATGGAAGCGAGAGTGTATTCTTCCGGAGATTTTGTCAGGCGGTAGCCGCCGCCCTTTCCGCGAAGTCCAAGGATAAATCCTTGTGTGACAAGAGATTTTAAAATATTTTCCAAATACTTTTCAGAAATCTCCTGACGTGCTGCGATCTCTTTCAGCGGTGTGTAAGAGTCCGGATCCTGCTGAGACAGATCAATCATGACTCGGAGAGCATAACGCCCTCTTGTAGAGATAATCATAACCTATTTCCTCCCAAGTTACCTATAATTTTACATTGTGAATAGTGTATCATATGTTAAGAAAATAAACAAGCTGTCGAGGTAAAGTGAAACAGTGCAAAAGCATTAAAGTTTGTTGAAAACAAACGAAAACGAGTGTGTCTAAAAATGAAATAACCGTGAAATTGTATTAACTTTACTGGAATTTACAGTGCGTTTGTGATACTCTAAAGACTGTAAGTCCTGATCGGAATGCTATCTTTCTGATCAGACAGAAAAGACTGCGTTGCTGGTCGCACATCGTGTGAACAGTAACAAGACTGGAGAGAGAATATGAAAAGATTAGTAGTAGCATTACTTCTGGCAAGTACATTGTGTATGACAGGATGCGGCGATACGAAGAAAACAGAACCGGCTGCATCTACGACAGAAGAGGTGGACAAAGCAAGCAGTACGATGAAAGAACAGATGGGAGACAACGCGGTTCTTCCAAGTGATTCTGTTAAGAGAGTTATGGCAAAGCAGTGGAAGGTGATTGGAACAGATACTGTGTATGATCTGAAAGAAGATGGAACAGGAACTAAGGATGACGCCGGACTGACATTTGAGTGTGGATTTGATGAGGATAACAACATTACAATCAAGATCACAATGGACGGCGAAGAAGAAGGTAAACTGTATGCGGTTACGACAGATGATACAGGCTATGGCGTAGTGCTGGAGTCCCTGGATGGTGGTAAGGATATAAAATTACTCCAGGCGGATACAGAACTTCTGGATCTGACGGATGACCGTGCGAAGGGGCTGATCGGAAAGTGGACAGACAACAGCGGAAATGAATATAAATTAAAGAAGGATGGAAAGCTTGTGATCAAGAGTTCCTCCGGTGAGACAAAGGGAACATATTGTGTTGCAGAGAATGCAGACGGTACATTGAGGCTGAATCTGGTTATCTCCGGTGGAACACTGGAATATGTTTATACACTGTCAGACAATGGAGATACAGTGGAGCTGTGCAGCCCGGGAACAGATACAGTACATAAGTGGACGAAAGCCTAAAGTGTGGTGAATAAAAGAGATGCAGTTTGCGCATGAATTGATCGTTCCGGAAGTTGGATTTCCTTTTAAACTATTCTTATTTGAAGGCAGAGAAGGACATTACCATAGAGAAAAACATTGGCACAGATCGATTGAGATTTTTGCAGTGTGCGACGGAGAACTGGAATTTAAGATCGATGAGAAGACCTGGCATCTGACAGCGGGAGAATTTATGATTGTGAATTCGAATGAGGTTCATGAAGTAGATTCTCCGTTGCCAAACGAGACGATCGTTCTTCAGATTCCGTTGAAAGTTTTTGAAAAATATTATACAGGAGAGCAATTTATCTGGTTTACGCATGAACCGGGACGTAAGGACGCGCGCTTTATGGAATTGTTGGAAGAACTGTATCAGACGTATTGCGAAAAGCAGTGTGGATATGACATGAAGATGAACAGTATTTTTTATCATCTTTTATATCTCCTTGTGAAAGAATACCGTCTGACGGAAGTTGAGGATGCTTTTGTAAGGAAGAATAAGAATCTGAACAAGCTTTCAGCAATCACATCTTATATGAAAGAGAATTATGCACAGGAGCTCAGTCTGGAAGAAGTGGCAAGAATTTTTGGCTACTCACCAACGTACTTGTCGAGGATGTTTCAGAAGTATGCGGGAATCACATATAAGAGCTATCTGCAGAATATCCGTCTGGAATATGCAATGAAAGACCTGAAGGGCGGAAAATATAATATCACTGAGACAGCACTTCGCAGCGGCTTCTCCGGAAGCAAGGCGCTGGCAAGAGCATTTCGAAAAAAATACGGGATTCTTCCAAGTGAATATAGAGAAAATGGGTAACTGTTCAGAGCCAAGCAAAATTTCAAAAACAGGCATAAATGCT
>OGYY01000837.1_pt1 | contig 29584 bp, 25 predicted proteins | sample 1576671 | NCBI WGS metagenome assembly OGYY01 (sample SAMEA3541593, study PRJEB24748) | human gut metagenome | biome: human gut; feature: human-associated habitat; material: faeces | place: China | collected 2012 | reverse complement strand
TATTACCCACTGTTTCACCAAGCAAAGTTTCCTGATCCTCATTTAGAGTCTCCCCCTCTATCAGTTCCTGGCTTTCCTCTTCCGTCAGAGACCCTTCCTGTTGCTGCTCTTCTACTACCGTCTGACCGACAGTATCCACTTCTGCTGCGGACACCGGTGTCAGTGATGATATCGTAAGTGCTGCAGTAAGGATCAATGCCTGACTCATCTTATGTTTCATTACGAATGAATCCCTTTCTCTTCCATATATTTCCGGGCGTCTTTTAAAAAGCTGGCAACAATCAGTACAATAACTGCTCCAATCGGAAATGCCGCTATAATGCTGACAGACTGCAGATTGCTCATGGAACTGTCCGAGAAGACCAGCGCAATCGGCAGAAGGATCAGCAAGACGCACCACATTAATTCTATCACTTTATGTGGCATTTCGCCATCCTTAATTCTATGATAGCTGTAGCAGGATGCAATCAGTGCAATGGAATCAAAGGATGTAGCATAAAAAGCCACCATGGTAAGCAGCAGAAGCACAAACACAAACTGTGCGCATGGCAATGTCTGGATGATAGAAATGATCACATCATACAAATCTCCTGACTTTTCATAAATAGCGATAAAATCTGCTTTTCCAGATACCTGCAATCCCAGAGAGTAATTCCCTAAAACGATAAAACTGACTATAGTGGAACCAACTCCGAACACATATCCCCCAAGGATTGTCTGACGAACTGTCCGTCCCCGGGAAATACTGCCGATAAAGAACGGAGCTGCCACGCACCAGACCATCCAGTAAGCCCAGTAAAATATGGTCCAGTTCTGTGGGAAGGAAGTGGTCCGCCCCGGATCTGTATAGGTGGCCAGTTCAAAAAAGTTCTGGGCCATCCGGCCAAGCGCGGAAAATCCGGTCTCAATGATATATCTTGCCTCTCCGCCAAACAGCAGTACAAAAGCAAGAAGCCCGAAGAACAGATAGATACAGGCTTTTGCCAGGATACTGATCCCCTTAAATCCATGAAGCAGGGAATAGGTGTACACGATACAGGTAATGACCAAAATCACAATCGTTACTGCCACCCGGTTCAGCTCCACACCAAAAAGGACGTTGATAACACTGGCCATCAGAGGCGTTGCCAGGCTGAATGTGGTTGCCGTTCCGGCGATCAAGGCAAATACGGCCAGCAAGTCAATGAGTCTTCCCAGGATCCCGTCTGTATGTTTTCCAAGGATCGGGCGGCAGGCCTCGGAATATTTCTGCCTGTCTCTCTTTCTTACATGCAGCATAAATCCAAAGGCTACTGCCAGTACCAGATAGAATCCCCAGGGGATCAGGCTCCAGTGGAAGACCGGATATACACTTGCCCAGTCCTGAATACTGCCGAGTTCTGCAATATGCGGATCTGTTGCATAAAGGATCCATTCGGAAAAGGAATAAAAAAGGATATCAGCAGCAAGACCTGCTGTAAACATCATAGATCCCCATGCAAAAAAGGAATATTTGGGCTTTTCTTCCTGACCGCCCAACACAATTTTTCCATATTTAGAGCCGGCAACAAATAGCGAAATCAAAAAAACGCCAAGTCCGATCACCAGATAGTAGGTTCCAAAAGTATCTCCCAGCACGAATCGGATCTGACTGATCACCGCATTCGACTGTTCTGGCATAAAGAAAAACAACACACACAGGACAATAATCGTTCCCAACGGCAGCAATGTGATCATCCAATCAATCTTGTTATACTCTTTATTCATTTCCTTTTCACTCCTCATGACACGGCTCCTTCCATTTCATATTTTTGATAACTTGGATCTATCTGTATCAATTCATAGAGATTGTCAATTTCCAGCACGTCTTCCCGCTTCATTTCCCTAATTCCCAGCTGATATTCTTCCGGATAACAGAAAAGCGCCACATCATCCCAGTAAATCTGCGTGTTCTTTTTTTCTTCAAACTCTCTCTCCAGATGCCTCTTTAATTTTCTCCCGTCCTCTTTTGTCCACCGGGACACACTGTACAACTGCCAGCCGCCGTATCCGCCGGTTCTGCTGCATTGTTTTACGATTCCGTCTTCTACCGTCAGAAGCCATTCATCTGTATCTTCATCAGTCCAGACACAATTATAACCGGAGTATTCAAATTCCGGCGCCAGGATCTCCGGATGGTAGACCATCTGGTCTCCGTCCAGTATGATCGCATTTTCGATATGCTCCCTGGCCACATAGAGAGACGAAATATTATTGCAGACCGCATAATACGGATTTTCAATCAGCTGAACACCGGCATATTCTTCTTTCAGTTCCCGAAACTGTTCCTTTAGATGTCCCACGACAATGTAAATCTCATAGATCCCGTTTTGATGCAGCCCCCGGATCACAGTGTCGATCATCCGCACTCCATTTACCTTTACCAGCGGTTTTGGCGTATACAAGGTCACCGGCTGCATCCGTTTTCCAATCCCAGCTGCCATGATAATGGCCCGTTCTACTTTATGCATTTCTTAAATCTCCTCTCCCGCTTCTTTTTCTACGATTCTGTAAAATTCTTTGGCATACCGGTACTGTCTGATAGAGTACTCACCAAACTCTACGCCGCACATCCGCTTATATTCACACCAGTTGCTCCATAACAGACCGCACACGGCAATATAACAATAAATCTTAATCCTTACTGTCTTCTCCACGCCTTCCGGGAAATATGCTTCCAGTAAATGATCGATCTGATTTCTGTCGTACATGGCATAAATTGCAAACATGGCGATATCCACATGGACATCCTGCATCCCTGCGTATTCCCAGTCAATCAGGAAAATCCTGTCGTCCTTCAGCAGGAAATTGTCACAGACTGCATCGATATGGGTCAGCGAAATCTGCTTTGGCTGCCGGTCAATATACTGCTTCAGTTTCCGGACATTTTCTTTCGTTTCCCTGTAATCCCGGTAAATGGAAGCCTCTCCGTTCCAAAGGCTTTCATAGTATTCTATCTGGCCAAACAGATCAAAAGTATGATCTACCTGTAGATTTAAGCCATGAAACTGCCTTAAGTACTGCATACACTTCCTGACATCTTTCATATCGCCGCTGTCACAGGTTCTTGCTCCCTGAATATATTCTGTAATCTTATATCCGTTTTCCGGAGACATATAGATAACCGGATCTGTAATATCTCTGCCTCGAAGCTGCTGATACACCTCATATTCCTGCTGCCGGTTGATCATTTTTCCAGTGCCTTCACCTGGAATCCGCATAATATAATATCTGTCCCGGCAGCGGAAACGGAAGGAGCGGTTGGTCATGCCTTTTTTTAACGACTTAATCTCCGTGATCTCTCTTTCACCACAAGAAAACACCTGACAGATCAAACGGATGATATCTGACTGAAGCTGATCTGAGTCACTGTCCAGTTCCCGCAGCTGCTCATAGGTATTGACCTCTGATACTTTTTCATCTGACACCTCTCTTGGGGCTGTGATCATCCGGTCATTGTCAAACAACGCTATCTCCCAGAAAGACTGATCATACGCCTTCTTCCCGGCCATTTCCCGAAGTGCTTCTTTTAGCAGATCTGCCTCCGGATCCAGGATGTATGCAATACCTATCATTGTATTGCCTGGCTCATCCCCTTTAACTCTGACAAGTTCTTTCTTTCGGTTCACCCGCACCGAACTCCGGTCATCTGCACGGTCTGTCACCATGTACCAGGAATACCATTCGTGATCTGAGAATGGATTTTCCCTGCACCAGATATCACACGGAATAATGTAGGTATTTCCAAGATGCTCTCTTACCCGGTTCAGAGAATGCAGGTTGTTTTTGGAGCTATACTCTTTATTAAACACCAGATTCACCTGATACTTGTCGATCAGATACTCATATTGTTCTTTCATAAATCCTACGACCACGTCTATCTGGTAAATACCGGCATCATGAAGCTGACAGATCAGCCGTTCGATCAGCGGCTCACCCTTTACAGTAAGCAACCCTTTTGGCACTTCCACATTTATAGGAACCATCCGCATCCCGTAACCGGCAGCCAGGATAACGGCATTGCGCGGTCTTCGTTTTTCCAACTCAACACTGGCTTTTTCCGTAAACTCCATATCCAAAGTCAGGTAATCTTCTTCTTTTAACTCTTTAATAGAGCTATTCACCTTCCCCACAGAATAACCGGTTGCTTTCGCCAACTCTCTTTGATTTTTATCCTTATTTATTATGATTCTATTCATAATATCATACTTTTGTATGTTCACGTACATTCACCTCTTTATTTTTATGAACAACCAAAGTATATCCTATTTGAGCTAAAAAAACAAGAGGAAACCTTTTGTTTCCAAAAGATTTCCTCTCAATATTCATATTCTCTACTCATAGTATGAATGATTATTTTACAGCGCAAACAATTGAACATAATAAGTAATACTCATTCCGTCAACTGTTGATTTAAACGCTGCAATTCCCACTGATCCTGCTACCTCGCTAAGCATATTGTTATTATGTCCTTCTGAGCCTTTCCATAGGGCCATTACTCCTTCTGGAGTCAATCCAGTTCCACACGCAATGTTTTCTGCACAGGATGTTTCATAAACTGAAAAACAGTCCTCTCCATTCGGACGTACATGGTCACAACTTTTTGCCAATTCATATCCCCGGACATTTGCCGCTGCCTGGAGCGCCATGCTTGCCGGCTGTAATGGGTTCAGCCCTTTCTCTGCACGATATTGATTCAACAAAGCAAACACCTTTTTAGAAGCAGCTTCATCATACTGGCCAATAACAGTAGTCTTTTCTCCATTTGCAAGCTCTACTTCATAAACTCTATTATTTCCAGTTGTCTCAATCCATTTGCCATCAGGGCCAACATAATACTCTTCTCCTTCTTTTCCTGTAATATACTGACTGACAGCCATCTTTCCATCTGACAGCACATAATAATTGCCAACCCATCTAGATTTTAACATAGCTCCACTAGCATCAAAATAATACCAATTTTTACCTGTCTCGCTTTCTATCTCATACCAGCCCGTCCTCATAGCTCCACTGGTGTCCAGATAATACTGAACCTTATTTACCGTAAGCCAACCGGTCTGCATAACTCCTGTCTTAGGCTCGCAGTAATACCAGGTAGATCCGTCCAAGATCCAGCCCGTCTGCATAGCTCCGCTTCCGTTATAATAGTACCAGGTCTCGCCTTCCTTGTTCCATCCGGTAACCATGGCCCCATTATCCTTAAAGAAATAAGTCTGTTTTGCAATGTCCTGTTTGCCTGTCAACATGGCTCCGCTTCCACTTAAGTAATACCAGGTATTCCCAAGAAGTAACCAGCCCGTCTGCATGGCTCCGCTTCCGCTTAAGTAATACCAGGTCTCTCCATCCAACAGCCATCCCGTCTTCATAGCTCCGCTGGCATCCAGATAATACCAGGCTCCTCCAAGGTACTGCCAGCCGGTTAACATGGCTCCGCTTCCGCTTAAGTAATACCAGGTATTCCCCAGCAGCTGCCAGCCGGTCACCATATATCCGGCTCCATTGAAGTAGTACCACTGATTGTCAATAAACTGCCATGCATTGGCCGGGTAGCTTCCGTCTGCATTGCGGTACCACCATCCTGCCGATGAAAGGATCCAGTGCGGCGGCTGATAGCTTGGGATCCATGCTCCGCTGCCATCTACGTACCAATCGCCAATCCAGGTGTCTGCTGCCATAATACCAGTTGTCTCATCCATATAATAGCATTTTCCGCCAACCCACTTCCAGCCGGTCAGCATCTGTCCATCTTCGTACAGATACCAGTTTTCTCCTGCTTTGTACCAGCCATCCTGTATCGGTGCAGCCGGTGTCTGATCGTCTCCTTCTTCACCTTCGCTGCCGCTTCCGGGTGTCTGTCCTGCATCTTCTCCATTCTCTTCGCCGTCTTCTCCTTCAGTACCGCTACCCGGTGTCTGGTCTCCTCCTTCGGTACCACCAGGTGTCTGACCCTCTCCTTCTTCACCTTCGGTACCATCAGGTGTCTGTCCAGTACCTTCTCCGTCCTCTTCGCCGTTTTCCGGCGCCTGTCCATCGTCTTCTCCGCTGGTCCCTGTCACTATCCCATTCTGAACATCTTCAGCAGACACTGTCAGATTTCCAGAAAAAGCAACAGAAAAGCTCATGACTCCCGCAAGGGCAATCGCTGCAAATCTTTTTAGCACTTGTAACTTCATAACTTATCCCTCCTGGCTTCTTTATAATATATTTGCATACACAAATTAATTTACTAATAAGATAAACGCAATAAAATTATAACACATCCAATTATTGTTTTAAAGAAGATAAAATATTTTTACAGATTATTGTAAAATTACTCAACAAATCCAACCGCTGTTCCCAAAACATTTTGCTCACCATTTCCATCCACCACATATGCATGGATCTGATATTCTCCTGTACGATATCCGGATGCCGCTACGTTAACATTTCCACTGTAGCTTCCGTCTCCCATATTTTCCAGTTGGATCCACTGCAGATCACTCTGATCTTCCTGTGTCCATACAGCAATCTGAATACTTTGAACTCCCACTTCAACATTTTCTATATCTGTCACAGTTACGGGTAAAATACCTTCCGTATAGGAATATGCACCAACCTGCACTGTAGCGGCCGGAACTCTTCCTTCCCTTACTTTTAATGCTTCCGTATCTCTGTCTATTTCAGCAAGATCCTCCAGCAGAGCAGATTTTTTTTGCATCTCCTGTTCAAGTTTATCTATTCCAAAGCGTTCTGTCAGTGTCTGTTCCGATGAGAAAAGGTTGGTTCCAAGTCCCAACCGGTTCCCGTCTATTTCTGCTCCCAGTGCAGCGAGGGTTGTCGGAAAATGGTCCATAGTCGTATAGGTCCTTTCTTCCAAAGTCTCTGGCTCTACTGCTGCATTAATATAAGCCGTATACACTTTTCTTTCATAATCTTCCGCAACATCCTCGCAATAATTACTGTCCATGGTCAGATGATCTCCAACCAATACAACCGTGGTATCTTCGTAAAAATCCTGTTCCTGGAGCCACTGAAGAAATTCACTCAATTGTCTGCTGGAGCAGGCCATGACATTAGAATACTGATCATCACCATATGTATCCTGACATTCAGCACAGACATAACCATCTTCAAAATGCGTATCTACTGTCAGCATTGTTAGATTGAAAGGCGTGTCCTGTGCGGAAAGTTCCTCTAGTTTCTCCTTCGCGAAATCAAACAGATACAGATCCTCATATCCCCACCACACATGGTAACCTTCGGGAAGCAGACCATTTTCCAGTGCGTATGGGTGGTCGATCATATCATAATGCCCATGCTCTGTAAAATATAATCTTCTTCCTCCGAAAGTCGCATCTGATCCAACCAAAAGTGTCTGAGAATATCCTTCATTCTCCAATATATCGCCAAGGGTAAAGATCCCCGGGAAGAAATGATCCTGGGTATCCATATCATTTGAGCCAATCGAAATATTGAGCGGCAGACCTGATGTATGCGCAAACATCGCCCCCATCGTCCAGGTTGTTCCTATTGTCATATATGCTCCGTTTATTTTTTTGTTTTCTCCGGAAAAATCTTCATTTTCCTGAGCAATCTCTGTAAGCTCAGGGATCACATTCTCTTGAAAAGCTCCGCCATTCTCCTGATTCGTATAGGTAGTCTCCATAGACTCCAGAAATATGTAGATCAGATTCCGCTTCTGCTCCGGGAATGTGATAGCTACATCCGCCGGATCCACATAGTAAGTGTCGATAAATTCAGAATATGATCCTTTCGACTCCACATATCCGTCCACGTCCAGCTTCTGCACAGTTGCATAGATGCTCCCTCCTGCGACCAGCAGAAGTGCCGCCAGGATTGCTCCATTAGAAAGATAGCGATACCGCCATTTTTTCTTACTGCATACCACAGCAATGATCACAACTGCCAGAAACACCACCAGTGCCGGCACCAGGCACTCTATCAAGTACTCTTTCACCATGTCCGTATTGGTTCCCTCCAAAGGACTCTGCAGGTGGAATACTAGTTCATCCATGGACAGATGGTTCCAGGTGTGGAACATCCACTGCACACTAAAAAACAGCAGCGGAGCGATCAGTGCACTGATCAGAAGTAATGTAGTCTCCACTGCTGCTAACAATTTTAATAAAATACATTTCAGTAACTTCATGCTTTATTTATTCTTCCTTGCTTCAAAATTCCAGTGTTTATCATAACATAAAGCAGCACTATTCGCCAGAATAAGTTTAAATCAAGGTAAAGAAACCGTAAAATTTATTGAAAATTACACTTTTTTCATGCCTGCCCATATAGATATACGGATTCAGTTGTGCTGTAATTTGTAAGACTATTTACGTTGAGGTGGGAAATATGCTTTTTAATTCGTTATCCTTTGCGGTGTTTCTGCCGATTGTGTTCATTTTATACTGGGCCGTTCCGCATAAGTGGAGATGGATCATATTATTTGTTTCCAGTTACTATTTCTACATGAGCTGGAATATAAAGTACGTGCTTTTAATCTTGTTTACTACTTTTATTTCCTACATCTGTGCCATTGGATTGGAACGCGCAAAATGCTCCTTCCGGGGGGGACTGGAGGTAAATTTTTCACATTTTCACACAATGGCCGATGGAATTTAGTCTCGCACACAGAATTCCAGTGGCCCATTTGCCATGCCCTGAAAACAAATTTTTTGAGAAGTTGATTTCCAGGCATTTTGTCCTTACTTCTGCCAAAAGATATGTTTTCACAAACAGCTATATCTTGTGGTATTTATTCCGTTTCCCATTGTTTTTATACAACATCTCATGCGAGCAGAGCGACCGTCTCGGCGGTATTACATTTTTCCCACAAAATCTTTTACTAATTTGCTTTCTTTATTTTTTATTATCATAGTGTCATTCAAACTCTTTTAACTCGCCAAGCGGTTCTTTTGAAGTATCAATCCCCATATTATCTTTCAACCAATCAGCTTTATTGTAACCAGTTCCTGTCAATTCGAATATTTCTCCTTTATACCCTAAAGCTTTAACCCATCCCCATTCTATAAGTCGGTCTAGCGCCTCTATCCACCTTGCTGATTCTCTTTTTGAGTTATCAGCCATAAACTGCTTACCCGATGTAAAAACCTGAGCAGGTGAGTCAAGTGTCTGTACCTTTATGATTTGACCATCACCATCAGCTGCGTACACTAACAGAAAAGCCGAGTCCACAGGAATATTGCCAACATTATCTAGACCTGGAACTGATCTATCTCCCTTTGGATTTCCACTATTTAATGTCTCATTTTCAACCTGAAACAATTTATTGATATCTTCATTCGTTACTGTAGGAATTTCCTCCCAAGTTAACTGGTTATTCTCTAGTTCAGTGAGTCTACTTCCAAATTGAGAAAACATCTTTTTCATATCTTCAAACATTTTCTGTTGATGCTCTACAACTTCAGCATTAATCTTATTCCGCCCTTCTGCCTCTTCATTGATTATGTCTACTATATCTCGATATCGAACCCATCCAGCATTATCATCAACATAATCAATAACATTCCTGAATGTCGGTGATGCCACATATTTTAAACTGTTGAGATCCGTAAAATGATCAACAGTATTCCCCTCCTTTTTGACCCTTTCTCTGAACTCATCAAGTCTTTTCATTTTATCATATTTATCGTCTCCAGTATCCTTTTCACTTTCAGCAATAGCTGAAGACTCTTTAATCAATACAATCACTGGTAGTCCCCTGGTTTTTGCGTAATTGTATTCCTTCTCTGTGTAACTTATTCCAGTTTCTTCATCGATTGATCCGTACCTTCCTCCAATAACAAGAAGGTACAAATCGCACTCATCAATCATCTTTGTACTCTAATGCCGGAGCAAGTTCTCTGGCAGAGTTTAATTCACTCCCGTCATTTCTGATATGAGAGACAACTTTTTACATTGCTACAAAAACATCCGATGCGTAACTCGGTATAATACCAATTCATCGGATATTTTCAATTACTATATCAAATTTATTTATGCTGTAAGTTCTGAAATATATTTGTCCTTTTCTGTCCACAGCGCAGGCTTAATACCGTATTCTTTTAATGCCCCGATTGCGTCATCAGACACCTTTTTATCACTGTTTTGAATAAAAGCATATAATTTTGCCTCGTGCTGCCTCATATCTCTGGTGTCATTCCATGCAAATATAATATTCCGCGCCGCATTTAGATCCATATTATTTACAACCTTGATAAATCTTTCAGCTGACTTATGAGATCTGGCAATTGCAAAATCATAATGTGTTGTCAATTTACTCTTACCTGTAAGGCAGATATTGTCAATATACCGTACATCATGTAAATCAAAAAATTTTTGTACATCCTCTAAGAACACCGCCTGGATATTGCTTCTTGACAAATAAAACATATCGCTGACTTTAATCATACATTGTGCCAGCATGTGTTTTTTTAATGGGAGATCGCCATCAGTACAATTCACCGTCAGTTCATCATCATCTGTTTTTGTTACTCCATATACTGATATAATAGACTCCAGAATCATTTTTCTTCTGGTACTGCCAGAAAAATCAAATCCACCCAACTGCAAGTCTCCTATCGTGGCTCCATCATCCGTTATGGTATATGTTTCATTCCCGTTATTAATAATATACATTTCTATATGATCGTTATTTCGATCCAAAAAAGGCAACGTCATGCGAAATGTTGTTTCATTCACTCTAAACTGATCAATATTTTGTTTTAACCATTCTACATATATTTTCCCAAAATCCATATCTGTCTTTGCTTTCATCATATCACACCCTGCACATTATCTATACATATATTGCAATACTCACAGAACCACGAAAAAACCGTCATAAAATCAATGCCATCCTGGCTCAGTTTTACAGATATAATAGTTTCCAGGTCATATGCCCATGGAAGATTTCCCGTATCATAATCCGTTTCCCGATAAATATGTATATGATTTCTGGAAATCATAGTTCCATCCGGATTACGATGTGGCGGTGAATCTATATCAATACGGACAAGAGGTTGTTTTGTTACTGCATATCGGTTTTGCAATTTAAATTTTGACGGTTCAATTCTTCCCCTCCTGTCAACATCCAAATAAAACTTATCTCTGGACTCTCTGCTTTCCAGGTCATAAGTTTCGAATTCACCATTTCTTGGCAAATCAATATTGTCCTTCACAAATATTTTTGTCAATGCCATCAATTTGTCAAAATCTGAGTTTGTCATATCCGCATCATCCTTTGAGCTTTTATTAATCATATCATATTCTGATTTAGTTGAATATTACTTTATATGCATTCTCCATACCACACCGGCGCTGCTACTACTTCTCCGCTCATGGTATACAGCACGCCGCCTGCGCTGTAGTAATTCGGATTTCCCGGCGTCGCCTCGATATACATCAGATTCGTAAGTCCATTAAACGCTCCCGGTCCAATGTAAGTGATGTTGGCCGGAATATAGACTTCTGTGATCAGACCGGCTACTGAACTCAGTGCTCCGGCTTCGATCCCTGTGCAGGCCGCATCTGACGGCAGCGCAAAGATTCCGTCTATCACGCTTCCGCCAGCACAGGAAATGATATGTCCAGCGTCATTGCACACAAACCCGTCCAGTTCCCGCCAACCGGCGTATACTTCCAGCACTGCGGTATCCGCCCCGCTATAATTTTCCGGGTTCACTCCTGTAAAAGGGACAGTACATCCCGCGTCCAGATACCATCCGTCAAACACCTTGCCAGGCCGGAACGGTACGCTCCATCCCTCTGCCGAAATCGCATCCATAGACTCTGTCATAGTTGAAAGCGCCGGCTCGCCACCATTGCCGTTCAGATGGATGGTCAGTATCTCCGGGACAACTGCAGCTCCCGGCGTATCTGTGGTTCCGGGCGTGTCCGTAGCGCCCGGTGTCGTAATATCTTCCGTTGGGGTTGTCACATCCGGAACCATTGCTTCTGGTATTGTCACAGTTGGAGCCGTTGCCGTCGGCGCTGTTACTGCCGGAACTGCCTCTGCAGATGATGTCTCCGCTAGCGCTGGCATCACAGCCGGTTCCGCCGTCATTGATCCCGCCTTAACCAGCAGATTTTCCTCCAGAAGATTCAGCGTTTTCGCCAGTTTAACAGTCGCCAGCACATCCTCGATCGCAAGACTGTTTCCCGTGACATCTGGAAGCACATCCGCCCTCGCCTGCACATTCCAGGAATCTTTCGCCTTCACCGGCACTGCATTTTCAAACCTTTCTGCCGTAAAGGCAAGGTTCATGATAAGCAATACCGCCAGAAGGATATAGCAGATCCTTTTCCGTATCTCCTCAATATCACTCTCTGATCTCGATAATCCAAGCACTATTTCCATAACTTCCCACCTCGCTTTTTTTCTATTATAAGCGGAAGTTGCGACAAATAAAAGTGGCATATTGACACATTTTATTCTGTTGGGGACACCCTGAAACGCAATCGGGGACACCCACAATCGCAATTGGGGACGTACACTTTTGCAAAAAGTGTACGTCCCCGTTCACACATTATTCTCCTAATCCGTCTGTAATGGCTTTCACCATAGCTGCCATCGCTTCCTCTTCGTCTTCGCCGTCACATATCAGAGTAATCTCATCACCCTTTTTGATGCATGCACCCAGCACACTCAAAACACTTTTGGCATTTGCAGTCGTGTCATCGTACTCAAAAGTCACACGGCACTGATATCTGCTGGCCACATTACAAAATATTCCCGCAGGCCGCAGATGTAATCCGGTTGGATTTGTAATTGTCACACTTTGCCGAATCATACTCGGACCCCCTATTCTTTTTCCTCTGTATTATTATTTCCCTGATCTGTCTGATCACCAGATGCCTCCCGCAGCACGACCTCCACCTGGACATCGTTCACCAGTCTGCAGTCTTCCGGCAGTTCTACGCTTACCGGCACGGTATAGGTTCCTGCTTCTGTATAATCCTTCAGATCAATGGACACCTTTTTTGCAAGAGACAGACTGTCCAGTGTCTCTTCTGGTCCCCGGATCTGCAGCTCCAGATCTACCGTCGACCCATAACTTATTTCCAGCCCTTCCGCCAGGTTGCTGACCACGATAGCATTCGTCGAGACTTCAAACACCTGTGCTCCCGGCTGGTTAACGGATATGGTCACTACCACATTGCTGGCGTTAGAGTCTACCAGAGTCACTCCTTCCGGAAGATACTCTGTAATATCTACCGTGTGCTCTGTCCGTTCTGTAAGCCCGGACAGCTCCAGTTCACTCTCCGGTATTTCAATCTCATCGAGGTCTTTCATCGTATCCCCGTCGCCAGACAAAAGAAGCTCCTGAGGTTCGCAGCTTATGTCACCGATACTGTATCCCTCCGCCGCAGAGATTCCTGATGTATCCAGACTGATCGGTATATTTTTCGTCTGATCCAGTTCAACCTCTACAGATAATCCTTCATCTCCCAGATTGTTCGTCAGCAGAGTCTGGTCGATCACGTTGTTATTCGCATCATAAAGAATCAAGGTCGCCTCCAGTGTAGCACTTTCGGAAAGTCCGGAGACATCTACTTCCGCACAGACTCTGTTGATACTGTTGATCACACTCTTCGGCCCGCGGATCGTCACGCCTTCCGGATCTGCTTTCAAATTGCCGATCACATAGCCTTCCCGCACCGTTCCGATCGTTGTCGGAGTGATCGGGAAATTATTCCTTGCCTCTTCTTCAATCTGTACCTGCAGGTTTCTCGGCGTAGAATAGGCAGCCTCATACGTATGTCCTTCAATGCTGATCTGTATCGGCACCTGCGTTCCCAGTGTAAGCTCCCGCATGTCCGCTGTCGCCTGTATGTCCTCCGCACTGATCCGGCTAAGCTCTGAACGGGTAGCCGTCACCGTCACGTCTACTTTCTGGGTGCCGTCTACGATCTGATAGGTACGGTTGGCATCCGTCACAATACTGTCATTGATTACGGTAACCGGAATATCAGAAAATGTCCGGTCCGTGACCGGGTCATCGATATTAACCACCAGGAACCACAGCGTAACCGCAGCCAGGAAGGCTAATATCTTAAGGCCGAGATTATTCATCAGTTTTTTTCTCATTCTTATGCCTTCCTTTCAAAAATGCACGCAGTTTTCCTGTTTCTTTTTTTGTCGCCTGGATATCCATCAGCATTTTGCGCAGCTGCTCCTCGTCCACAGCACGATAGAGCTGCCCGCCCTGTGCCACCGAAACTGCCCCTGTCTCTTCGGAAACCACAACGATCAGAGCATCGCTGACCTCACTCATTCCCAGTGCAGCGCGATGCCTGGTGCCCAGATCCTTGCTGATATTCATATTGTCAGACAATGGAAGATAACAGGTCGCTGATACGATCCTGTCACCACGTACGATGATCGCTCCGTCATGAAGCGGTGTGTTATGTTCAAAAATATTAATCAGCACCTGGCTGGATACCAGACAGTCCATCTGGATTCCTGTACTTTCATACTCTGTCAGGCGGATCGCCTGCTCAACCACGATCAGCGCCCCTGTTTTCACCTTGCCCATTGCATAGGCCGCATCAATGATACTTTCTCTGGTCTGCTCGCTAAAGTGAGATTTCTCTTTGCTGGCTTCAAATGGAACCACGGAGACCAGGAACTTCCGTTCGCCCAGTTTCTCCAGCGCCCGCCGAAGTTCCGGCTGAAATACTACCACGGCTGCTGTTGCCATGACGGTTACCAGGTTCTCCGCAATAAACAGAATCGTATGCATGTTAAAGATTGCGGCTAACAAAATGAACACAGCCAGCACCAGGATCCCGCGAAGCAGCATCCATGCCTTGGTATTTTTAATCCATACCATGATCTGATATATCAGGAAGGTAAGAATTAAGACCTCAACGATATCTGTTATCTGTATATTGGGCAGGTAAAGACTCCCTGCATATTTTGCAATCAATCCATCAACCAGCTGTCTCACTCTTTCACCCCACTTTCTGCCAGATCACAGGATCCTTCCTCTATTTTTTCATTCCAAAATCTTTTTCCATGCTCTGTGTCAGCAGCATCTTATCTACGTCCTTCATATCACGTCTTTTCCGCGCTTTTTTCCGGACTTCCTCTGCATCAATGATCTCTGTCTCCTGGCGTTCATTGATCCTCTTTACCGTTTTCTCCGGTGTGGAGACTGATATCTTTGGCACAGCCTTTACATAATAATAGTATTCATCGTCTTCATACTGAAGATTCTCACTTCTGGCATAATCTACCGTGAAGAAGAACAGCTCCAGGATCAGTCCTACTGCAATTGCAGCAATACTTCCTCCGATGAGCGCGCCATAAGAAGTATGTACGCCAAAAGCAATATCCCCTACTGCAATCACAATGATATTTGCTACAGCTCCTGCAACGATAGCAATTTTCCATGCATGATCCATTGCCTGCCGGCGCAGAGTGTATACGACAAAGCAGCAAATAATAAACGCAACGATCACGATCCAGAGTTCTTTATCCTGAAACACCTGTTTCAGATATGTAGTCGCCTGGGTCAGAAGGTCTGCGCTCCCTTCCAGAGATGAAGCATTTTCCCTGACATATTCCAGCATGTAAAACACGATCGTGCCGCAGGCTACCGCAACCATACTGACCGGCGACAGTACCAGACCGCAGGCGATAGGGATCACATACGGAATTTTCAAGAAAAACGCAATCGGCGTCAAAAGCACCAGCAGCGCCATTTTGGGCGTCAGCCTGAGATAAAAAATATACAGGATCAAAAATACGGCCGCTGTTACCAGCAGTGTTCCCAATGAAGCGGAGAACATATGCGCCAGAACCAGCGCCGTTGCCGCCAGAACTGTAACAAGCAGCGGCAGGAAAGCACAGATTACAGCCAGTGCCAAAGCCACGACCGGCGAGTCAAACGCATCCATAAATCCCACGTTATGATTGATCAGTGTAAAAACCACGACCGCCAGGATGAACTGACCTGCCTTGTCAATGATTTTTGTATACCGGGCATATACCTCCTGTATACGTCCGCGCAGCACATAGATTGTATCCATCTGTCTATCTCCTTTTCCTCTATTCCTGTGAATCTGTCTGAGCATACATTTTCAAAAGTCTGGTCAGATCATGATTATATTTTTTAACTCTCTGCCTGGAGTTTTTATGCTTTTCATTATATACATGGCTGGTAATCATAGCATAAATGATAACAACCGCCAGCCATCCCACAATAGCCATACCGCCAATCAGTACCATCACCGCCATAGACATATGCCCCAGAAGGCTGTCAAGTCCCGCGAGCACTGCAAGCCCTACAACCAGCACGTATCCGATGGTCACCCAGATAAAGGAACACAGCATATGCAGGCTGGTGTAATCCTTGCGGTAATATGCGCTGATCTTAAAATCCTCTTTCCCCTGCGTCTGCTCATAAAAAGCAAGACGTGTCATTAACTTTACTTTTCTCTCGTCTAACATCCTACACCTCTAATGATTTTCTGTCGTCTAACCATCATTTTTAGTATAACAAATATCCTTACCCTTGTCCAATACTTATCGTTAAGAAATAGACTTTTTGGACACCCCTCTGCTTCAGCGTAAATGCGGCCGCATCAAGGGTGCTTCCCGTGGTATAGATATCGTCAACCAGCAGAATCGTCCTGACGGGCAAAAAGCTGTCTGCAAGCATAAATGCATTTTTCATATTCTGCATCCGTCCCTGCCTGTCCAGCTCTTTCTGCGGTACCGTATTCTTCTTTCTTATCAGGCTTGCGGCGTCTACCGGAATCTCAAATGCACGCCCCAGCCCTTCAGCGATCAGCTCTGCCTGGTTATATCCCCGGGCTCTCCTTCTCTTTTTATGCAGGGGAACCGGCATGATCAGGCAGGGCCGCCATCTGCGGACCTGTCCTTCAAACGCCCGGGTTAATTCTGCCGTATAATGGGCGGCAAATCTGCGCTGGTTTTGATATTTGAAACGATAGATGGATTGATTGACCGGCTTCCTGTGAAGCCAGAGACTGTAGCCCTGATCATAAAAATGTCTGGTTTCCGCACAATCGCGGCAATGCTCCTGTTCTGCATATCGCACAGGTCTGCCGCACTGCATGCATCTGGGTTCTTGTATTTCGAGTTTTCTCAGCTTTTCCCGACATTCAGGACAGGTTCCCGCCCGGCTGGCTTTCCCGCAGAAAGGGCAGATTTCCGGCCAGAGCAATGTACATACTTCTGTCAAAAGTTTATTCTTTTTGATACTCATCTAGTAAAATTCGCGGATCCGTTCAGCAAGGCTTGTATTCCTCTTCTGATCCTGATTATTCCGGATCATTTCCTGGAAGACTGCCTCGCTTCCCACCAAGGTGACACATTTCTTTGCCCGTGTCACGGCTGTATAAAGCAGATTCCTGTGATACAGCTGTCTTGGCCCTTGAAGCAGTGGGATCACCACCGCCGGATACTCGCTCCCCTGCGATTTATGAACCGTAATGGCATAAGCCAGTTCCAGCTCATCCATCATGCTATAGGGATAAACCACTTGCCTGTGTTCATCATACTCTACTGTTATGGTCTCTTCATAGGTATTGATTTCCCGGACAACACCCATGTCTCCATTAAATACGCCTTGCCCTTTATCCACAGTAAGGCCGTATTTCGTCTGTATTTTCCATTCCAGCTGATAATTATTTTTGATCTGCATCACCTTGTCCCCTTCCCGGAACAAACGGTCTGCATATTCTCTTTCGCTTTTCTCCGGCGACGGCGGATTTAGATACTGCTGCAGGATCTGGTTTAATCTTTCTACCCCCAGCAGCCCCTTCCGCATAGGCGTCATCACCTGGATGTCATAGATACCGGCATTCACATATTTCGGCAGCTTTTTCTGGATCAGGGTCAGCATCACGCTGATGATTACGTTCGGCTCCTGCCTCTTCAGAAAAAAGAAATCCCGGCTCTTGTTATCCAGGATCACCGGTTCTCCCCGGTTAATCTTATGCGCGTTGACGACAATATCACTTTCTCCGGCCTGCCGGAAAATCTTCGTCAGCATCACCACCGGGAAGCACCCGGAGGCAATGATATCCTTCAGCACACTGCCAGGTCCCACACTTGGCAGCTGATTCTGGTCTCCTACCAGGATCAGACGGGTCCCCGGCATCACGGCTTTCAGCAGTGCATTCATTAAAGGCAGGTCCACCATAGATACCTCGTCAATGATCAGCACATCCGTATCCAGCGGGTTCTCCTCATTCCTCTGAAAGCCTCCGATGGTTTCCTCCTCCGGATTGCCGCTGACCTCTAAAAGCCTGTGTATCGTAGACGCCTCATACCCGGTGGTTTCTGTCATCCTCTTGGCAGCCCGCCCTGTAGGTGCTGCAAGCAGGATGGTCATTCCTTCACTCTCAAACAAACGGATCATGGCATTAATTGTAGTTGTCTTTCCGGTCCCCGGTCCTCCGGTCAGGACCAGGATCCCCTGCTTCGCCGCTTCCATTACCGCTTTTCTCTGCATCTCATCCAGAAAAAGCCCGGTTGCGTCCTCAATCTTTCCTAATCTTTCCAACAGACGTTCCCTGGAAACTTCTTCAGAAATATTCAGATCATGAAGCATTTTTGCGACGTTCAGTTCCATATAATAAAACCTTGAAGAATATACTCTCACACCGTCTTCTGCTTCTTTTAGGACCACCTTTTTTTCCATAGCCAGATCCATCAGGTACTTCTCAATATTATCAATCTCTACCTCTAAAAGCTTTCCCGCCCTCCAGGTCAGCGCATCCTTAAGAAGATACACGTGACCTTCTCCGATGCTCTGCATCAGGGTATAAAAAATCCCGCTCCGGATCCGGTAATCTGAATCCGTATGTATGCCTACTTTTGCAGCAATCTCGTCGGCAGTCTTAAATCCCACGCCCGCCACGTCATCGGCCAGACGGTAGGGGTTTTCCTCGATGATGCGGTAAACATTACGTCCGTACTGCTGATAGATCTTCGCCGCCAGCGTAGTGGAAATCCCATATTTCTGCAGGTAGATCATGGCTCTTCTCAGATCCTTCTTTTCCTCTGCCTGCACGGCGATCTCCCTGGCTTTGCGTTCACTGATTCCCTTGACTTCGGCAAGCCGTTCCGGCTCCTCCTCGATGATCCGGAATGTATCTTCCCGGAATTTTTTTACGATCCGTCCGGCCAGGGCGGCTCCCACCCCTTTGATGGCGCCGGATCCCAGGTATCGTTCAATGGAAACCAGATCTTCCGGCTCACAGACTTCCGATGTCTGTACCGCAAACTGCAGACCATAAAGTTTATGCGTGGTGTATTCTCCCTCCATTCGAAGAAGCTCTCCCTCTTCAATGAAGTGAAAATTCCCCACGCAGGTCACTTCTCCGTCTTCATTATTCAGATGAAAAACTGTATACCCATTATCTTCATTGCGGTATACAATGTGCTCTACATATCCTTTTATCTCTTCCATTAGTAATCTTTTCGCCCGCCTGCAAATTCTACAAACTGTCCGGTTCCGATAGCCACCACCTGCATCGGTTCTTCCGCTGTCATGGTATTGATTCCTGTCTTCTCCTCGATCAGCTCTTCCAGCCCGCGGAGCATAGATCCTCCGCCGGTCAGCATGATCCCCCGGTCCAGGATATCTGCGGACAGTTCCGGAGGTGTGCGCTCCAGAACACTGATGACTGCTTCCACGATCTGACCTGTAGTCTCCCGCAGGGCCTCTTCTGTCTCCGATGACGTGACTGTTACCGTCTTTGGAAGACCTGTTACCAGGTTCCTTCCCCGCACCTCCATAGACTCTTCCTCGATCAGCGGATAGGTTGTCCCGATCTTGATCTTGATATCCTCTGCCGTCCGTTCTCCGATCAGCAGATTGTGTTTTTTCCGCATAAACCGGACAATGGCCTCATCAAAGTCATCTCCTGCCAGCTTGATGGATGTGTTGACTACTGTACCGCCAAGAGAGATCACCGCAATATCCGATGTTCCTCCGCCAATATCCACGATCATATTTCCACAGGGTTTTGAGATGTCGATCCCCGCACCGATGGCTGCCGCCACGGGTTCCTCGATCAGGTTCACCTCCCGGGCGCCGGCAGCATATGTGGCTTCCTCTACCGCCTTACGCTCCACCTCTGTGACGCCGCTTGGCACACAGATACTGATGCGCGGCTTTTTAAATGTACGTTTCCCCAAGGCCTTCTGCACGAAGTACTTGATCATCTTTTCCGTAACTGTATAATCTGAGATCACGCCCTGGCGCAGCGGACGCACCGCGATGATATTTCCCGGTGTCCTCCCCAGCATCAGACGCGCTTCTTCTCCGATGGCTTTAATGGCATTGGAATCCCTGTCAAACGCCACCACCGAAGGCTCCTTCAAGATCACGCCTTTGCCCTTGACATAGACAAGGACACTGGCGGTGCCCAGATCAATTCCGATATCTGCTGACATCCTTATTCCCCTTTCGTCATGCTGTCTTGCTCTCTTTTGTGCATGTACCATTATAATCAAATTTCCGGAAAATGGAAAGTCCTTATTTCCTTAATTCTTTGTAAAGCATCGGGGGACTTCGACACTATTTTTTCAGGACCATGTCAATATATCGCCCTGTATAAGACACCGGATTTTTCGCTACTTCCTCCGGCGTCCCCTGGGCGATCACTGTTCCGCCCCGTTCTCCGCCTTCCGGACCGATGTCGATGATATAGTCTGCCGTCTTGATCACATCCAGGTTGTGCTCGATCACGATCACCGTATTGCCATCGGAGGAAAGCCGGTGCAGGATCTCCGTCAGCTTATGCACATCTGCAAAATGAAGCCCCGTGGTCGGCTCATCCAGGATATAGATGGTCTTTCCAGTGCTCCTTTTGCTTAATTCCGCCGCCAGCTTGATCCTCTGCGCCTCTCCTCCGGAGAGCGTGGTGGACGGCTGTCCCAGCCGGATATAAGAAAGTCCCACATCATACAAGGTCTCCATCTTCCTGCGGATACTGGGTACATGCTCGAAGAAATGAAGAGCCTCCTCCACCGTCATATTCAGCACATCATAAATACTTTTCCCCTTATATTTGACCTCCAGCGTCTCCCGGTTGTACCGCTTTCCCTTGCAGACCTCACAGGGTACATACACATCCGGAAGAAAATGCATCTCAATCTTCAGGATTCCGTCGCCGCTGCAGGCCTCGCACCGGCCGCCTTTCACATTAAAACTGAAACGTCCCTTCTGATATCCCCTTGCCTTTGCATCCGGCGTAGCTGCGAACAATTCCCGGATCAGGTCAAACACTCCCGTATATGTGGCCGGGTTGGATCTTGGCGTCCTGCCGATCGGCGACTGGTCAATATTAATCACCTTGTCCAGCTTCTCGATTCCTTTAATGTCCTTGTGTTTTCCTGGTATGGTCCTGGCACGGTTTAAATCCCTCGCCAGACGTTTATAGAGGATCTCATTGACCAGGGAACTTTTTCCCGAACCGGAGACCCCGGTCACGCAGGTCATCACACCCAGCGGGAATTTTACATCGATATTCTTTAGATTATTTTCTCTGGCCCCGGTCACCTTCAGCCACCCGGAAGGCTTTGCCCGGTGTTCCGGCACAGGAATTTTGATCCTCCCACTTAGGTATGCTCCGGTTATGGAATTTTTATTCGCCATAATTTCTTCTGCGGTGCCTTCTGCCACCACTTCTCCGCCATGCTCGCCGGCTCCCGGCCCGATATCCACGATATGGTCCGCCTCGCGCATGGTATCTTCATCATGCTCTACCACGATCACGGAGTTGCCCAGATCTCGCAGATGCTTTAAGGTGCCCAGCAGCTTGTCATTATCCCTCTGGTGAAGACCAATACTGGGCTCATCCAGGATATAGGCTACGCCCACCAGGCCGGATCCGATCTGCGTGGCCAGCCGGATCCTCTGTGCCTCTCCCCCGGAAAGGCTGCCGGTAGCCCGGGCAAGCGTCAGATAGTCCAGCCCCACATCCATCAGGAACTGTATTCTGGCTTTGATCTCCTTTAAAATCTGGCCGCCGATCATCATCTGGTGTTTATTCAGCTTCAGCTTGTCCAGAAATTTCTGCAGCCTCTCAATAGACAGAGCCGTCACCTCTGCAATATTTTTGCCACCTACCGTTACCGCCAGCGCTCCCGGCTTCAGACGCTGGCCACCGCACTCATGACAAGGCGTGATCTGCATAAATTCTTCATATTCTGCCTTTACGGTCTCGGATGAGGTCTCCCTGTAGCGCCTTTCCACGTTCTTGATCAGTCCTTCGAAGGCTACATCGTAAACGCCCTCTCCTCTCTGGCCCCGGTAATGTACCTTCACTTCTTTTCCGTTTGTTCCATTGATCAAAATATTCTGTATCTTCTTAGGATATTTCCCAAAAGGCGTATCCAGAGAAAACTGATACTCCTTGCTCAGCGCATCCAGGATCGCGTAGGTAAAGCTTTTAGGATCTGTACAGGACTGCCAGCCCATCACAGCGATAGCCCCTTCGCTAATGCTTAAGGTCTTGTCCGGAATGATCAGGTCGATATCAAATTCCATCTTGTAGCCAAGTCCGAAACACTCCGGGCAGGCTCCAAACGGATTATTAAAGGAAAAGCTTCTCGGTTCGATCTCCTCGATGCTGATCCCGCAGTCCGGACAGGAAAAGCTCTGGCTGAACTGAATGGGCTCCCCACCGATCACGTCCACGGTCAGAAGGCCTTCTGCCAGTCCCAGTACCGTTTCGATAGAATCTGTCAGTCTCTGCTCGATCCCTTCTTTTACCACCAGACGGTCCACGATGATCTCAATATTATGCTTGATATTTTTGTCCAGCACGATTTCTTCCGTCAGCTCATACAGGTTCCCATCTACCCGTACCCTGACATATCCACTTCGCTTTGCCCGTTCCAGCAGCTTTGCATGAGTTCCTTTCCGGCCTCTCACCACCGGAGCCAGCAGCTGGATCTTGGTCCGTTCCGGCAGTTCCATGATCTGATCCACCATCTGATCTACGGTCTGCTTTTTGATCTCTTTGCCACATTTGGGGCAGTGGGGAATCCCCACTCTGGCATACAAAAGACGGAAATAGTCGTAAATCTCCGTCACTGTCCCGACCGTAGATCTGGGGTTCCTGTTTGTGGATTTCTGATCAATGGAAATAGCCGGCGGAAGCCCTTCGATGCTTTCCACGTCCGGCTTTTCCATCTGTCCCAGGAACTGTCTGGCATAAGAGGACAAAGACTCCATATAACGCCTCTGCCCCTCTGCATAAATCGTGTCAAAGGCCAGCGAGGATTTTCCCGATCCGGAAAGTCCTGTCAGGACTACCAGCTCTTCTCTCGGGATATCCAGATCAACATTTTTCAGATTATGCTCATTGGCCCCTCTGATTTTTATGAAATGTTTGCGATTCTTCTCTTCCATTTTTGTTATCCTTCCCCTGTTCTCTGTCTGTATACATCATTTCCGGCAATTTTTTATTCTGCCATCATTTTCTTTAGCTCTATCATCTTATCACGCAGCTCGGCCGCTGCTTCGAAATTTAATTCCGCCGCTGCTTTCTTCATCTGCTTTTCTATATCCTTGGCCAATTTTTCCAGTTCTTTCCGGCTCATAGATTCCGGATCCTTTTCCATCCGCATTTCCTCCGCTGCCACCTTCTTGGATATGGAGATCAGATCCCGGACACTCTTCTGGATCGTCTTCGGCGTAATCCCATGTTCCTCATTGTACGCCATCTGAACCGCACGCCGCCGCTCCGTCTCCTGGATCGCAAGGCGCATGGAATCGGTCATGGTATCTGCATACATGACTACATGTCCCTCACTGTTTCTGGCCGCCCGGCCAATGGTCTGAATCAGAGAAGTCTCGGAACGAAGGAAACCTTCTTTGTCCGCATCCAGGATTGCCACCAGCGTGATCTCAGGAATGTCCAGACCTTCCCTCAGAAGATTGATTCCCACCAGCACGTCGAAAACATCCAGACGCATGTCCCGCACGATCTGTGTCCGCTCCAGGGTATCAATATCTGAGTGAAGGTATTTCACACGAATACCGACCTCCCGCATATAGTCCGTCAAATCTTCTGCCATACGCTTGGTCAGTGTCGTCACCAGCACCTTATTTTTCTTTGCCACTTCTTTATTGATCTCTCCGATCAGATCATCAATCTGTCCTTCCACCGGGCGCACTTCCACCTTGGGATCCAGAAGCCCTGTCGGCCGGATCACCTGCTCCGCCCTTAAAAGCTCATGTTCTTCTTCATACGGCCCGGGCGTGGCGGAAACAAACATGATCTGATCGATTCTCTGTTCAAATTCATCAAAGCTTAAAGGACGGTTGTCCAGTGCCGAAGGCAGACGGAACCCATAGTCCACGAGCGTCCTCTTTCTGGACTGGTCTCCGTGATACATACCGCCGATCTGCGGAATCGTTTTATGTGACTCATCAATAATGATAAGGAAATCATCCGGGAAATAATCCATCAGTGTATGAGGCGGCTGCCCAGGTGCAAGCCCGGAAAGATGACGGGAGTAGTTTTCAATTCCGGAACAAAAGCCTGTCTCTTTAAGCATCTCCACATCAAAATTCGTTCGCTCTGCGATCCTCTGCGCCTCCAGCAGCTTGTCCTCCCCTTTAAAATACTGCACCCGCTCTTCCAGTTCCTGTTCGATGGCGTCCGCTGCTATTTTGATCCGCTCCGCCGGCACCACGTAATGGGAAGCCGGAAAGATGGCCACATGCTCCAGTTCCCCTTTAATCTCTCCGGTCAACACGTCGATCTGCGTGATCCGGTCAATCTCGTCTCCAAAAAATTCCACTCTTACGGCTGTCTCCGCCTCATTAGCCGGAATAATCTCCAGCACATCTCCGCGGACGCGGAAGGTTCCTCGCTTAAAGTCCATTTCATTTCTTTCATACTGAATGTCGATAAGCTGCCGCAGCACCTCGTCCCGGTCTTTTTCCATTCCCGGACGCAGAGAAACCATCATCTTTTCAAAGTTTTCCGGTTCACCCAATCCATAGATACAGGACACACTGGAAATGATGATCACATCCCGCCGCTCGATCAGAGACGCGGTAGCCGACAGCCGCAGCTTATCAATTTCCTCATTAATGGAAGAATCCTTGGCAATGTAGGTGTCCGAAGAAGGGACATAGGCCTCCGGCTGATAATAATCGTAGTAGGAGACAAAATACTCCACTGCGTTATCAGGGAACATCTCCTTGAATTCTCCGTACAACTGAGCGGCCAGTGTTTTATTGTGGGCGATGACCAGCGTCGGCTTGTTCAATGCCTGGATTACGTTGGCCATGGTGAAAGTCTTCCCGGAACCCGTAACCCCCAGTAAAGTCTGGCATTGATTGCCTTCCCGGAACCCTTTTACAAGCGCCTCGATCGCCTGCGGCTGGTCGCCGGTAGGCTGATACGGGGCCTTTAAAACGAATTTATCCATAGCGAAATCTCTCCTTTGTGACTTTTGATACGTTCAATATCAGCCACCCTCAAAAAAATCATTCGTAACGAAAATGTCAAAATAATAGCCTTATAGGACACCATTACGAATCCAGAAAGGCAAAAGTCACAAAACGCTTTTTTGAGGACTAAATAGCACGAAGTAACACTAGCGGGCTTGGCAGGCTGCTTTGCATATACCTGGCTCTGCCCTTTCGCACATTATAGCAAAGATAATGATAAAAGTATATAGGATGAAGATTAAAAAAAGTACAAATGTTCGAATGTACATCTGTACTTTTTATCATTCCTTCTTTATATTGTTGTCATGCCGCTATTAAATATTCCTCGGCTGCCTCGTCTATTTCCCTCAGATCGGAGTAATCATAGTATTTCTCTTCCCGGCTTTCCGGAAGGACTTCTTCCATAAATGGTTCAATCGCATATAAGCAATCTTCAATGATCTCTGCAGTATCCCCATAAACATCTGCTGATATAATCTCTTTTGAATGTCCTAACATATGCGAAATTCCTTTGATATTAAAGTCATGTTTCAAAAGAATGGTCGTATATGTATTCCTTAGCTGATGGAAATGGATATCCGGAAGCCCCAGCGAAGCAAGCAGCTCTTTAAAATATTTGTGGTGATAGCTTTTACTCCTCGGATTTCCATAAGTGGAACAACAGATATAATCCCAGTCACGGAACTCTTTGCTCCGCCGTCTGCGGTTCTTCTCGTAAATCCGGCGCTGTTCCAGAATCGCCTCAAACACATAATCCGGGATCGGTATCTCTCTGATACTGGACGGAGTTTTAGGCTTGATCTCCTGTTTTGTCAGCATTTTAGGCGGTACATCTTCCGCTTTGGAATTTGGCTTTTTCCCTAACTGCCGCTGTATTTTCAACGTGCGGTTGATATAATCCACATCACTGTATTTCAGTCCGTTGATCTCTCCACGCCGCAGGCCCATCAGCACTGCAAATAAAATCTGCATATGGATCGGCGTCGCTTTGCTCGCCTCTACCAACTGAAATACCTGCGGGAGCGTCAACGTCTTGCTTACATCTATCTTTAATTCACGGTATGGTTTTTTCTTGATCTTCTTTGGCAGCGGAACACCCTCCGCAGGATTTACCGCTATTACATTCTTCGACTTCGCATAATCCAGTGCAGTATTCATAACGGTTTTCGCCAGCCGTGCAATAGACTCGTATTTCTCCGCAATCGAATTATACAGCTTTCTGATATATCCCTGGTTCAGCGTTGCCATATACATTTTTCCCAGTTGCGGATTCACGTAGTTGTAAACCACATTTTTGTAGCCATTGTAGCTGTTATCTGCTATCCGGGGACGCATAATCTCTTCCAGCCAGAACTCCATGAAGTCCGCTACTTTAATCTTTCCATATACAATGTAAGTTCCTGCATGAAGCTGCCCGATGATTTCATCTCTCTGTGCATTTGCCTCCCGCTTGCTGCAGAACCCGGCGTGCTGCTGGGTAGTATCGGAACCGTCTGCAAATTTCAGCAGAACACGGAACCCATACCCTTTCTTTATGGTCGTAACAGAATACACTTTAAATTCCACATATTTTTTAAAGTCGAATTTCTTCATCCTGTTATCCCTCCGTCCCTGTCCGCTCCGGAACAAACGTATCGTTCATAAATGCGATGATCTTATCTTTCTCATCCATGACCTCACAGTAGTATTCGTAGGTGGTATGAATGGAATTATGACCTAACAATCCGGAGATCTTTACCAACGGAACGCCCCTCTCGATCAAAATGGTCGCAAACATATGGCGCAGCCCGTGGACAGTGATAACGGGAAGTCCGTTTCTCTCGCAGAGTTTTGTCAGCGCCTGATTCATGGAGCTTAACCCTCTCGGCTTTCCGTCCTCCCGGCTGCTGACATACCCATGATCTTCATAATTTCCGGCGTACCATTCTTTCTTCATCTCTACATAATGGAGCCTGCGCTCCACTTCTTTCATGATCGCCTTTGGAACTTTCAGTATCCGGAAACTGTTCTCTGTTTTAGGATCACGCTCGACAACCGTATATTCTTCAATTTCAAATCCTTCTTTTACTTTAGGGTTTGCCACTAACTGACGGCTGATCCTGACGGTATGTTTTTCAAAGTCAAAATCACTGAATTTCAATCCAAGGATTTCTCCTTTTCTCAGGCCGCAGAACAATCCCATTAGAATTTCCAGATACCATGGATTCTTACTGGCCGCCTGCAGGAACACTTTCAGCTTCGCTTTACTGAATATTCTGATCTTAGGCTTTGTCCTCGGATAAGGCTTTGTCTCCGGAACCGGATTATAATTGATAAATCCGTCAAACAGAGCGTCTTTGAATGCCAGACTCAGCAGTTCTCTTCCTTTATTACCTGCCGAAGAACAAATTTTTGACACCTGCTCCAGTAGCTGATCCAGATATTCCACCGTAACAAATTTCAACTTTATGTCTGTCTCCATACTGGGCAGGATCAATTCATACAGTGTATACGATCCCAACATTCTTGTCGTTGTCTCAATCCGCAGAGAATAAATATGTTCAAACCAATACTGAAGATATTCTCCAAACATAACTTCTTTGCTCTTTAAAAACGCAACTTGAAATTCTCTCTGTTTTTCCCGGTAACGCTCCTCATATTCCCAGTAGCTTTTCTCTGCCTCTTCCGGAGTCTTAAAACCACCCTTTTTGCTGTATTTGGTGGTCAGATCATCCATCAGTTCTTTCGTCCTGTGATACCAGGAATTTCCTTCAAAAAAGACAACCCTTTTTTCTTCCTGTACTTCTTTCTTTTCCGCTTCTGTCAACTGATTGTTCTGATTCATTGATTTCACACCTTGCTTTTCCTATTCCCCGTATAGCCATCTGTCAAACAGGGCACATGGAATTCTATATAATTTCCCAATCTTGATGACACGGAACGGTTCCTGCTTTTGAAAAACCTCATCCAGAAATTCGTAGGTTTTTGATCTCCCCAGTCCAAGCAGTTTCTGGATGTCCTCCGCCTCATATACTTTCTTTGATATATCAGTAGAATCTGTCATGACTGCACCTCCCTTCGCTGATCAGGCAATAAAAGGACTGTACGCCTATAAAATAACGCATAGTCCTCTTACCGTCCAATGTGCGATTTTCTTCAATCGCATACTTGACAAACTGATTTTTCCTGTTCTCAATAATATTTCTTCCTTATTAGATAATCGTACCCCTGCCGCACATTACAGAACATGCACGTTTCCTTTATTGTCTGGTCCCGATCCGCACGGATGATAAAATGTTCCTTTGAATTGTAAAATGGCTTTGCACACACCGGGCATAAGCACATCAAAACCGGCTTGTCCAGTTTTTTGATCTCCATGCTTGTGCGCAGCGCTTTCTCTACCTTGTTCATCTGATCCCGGTTTAATCTGCCAACATAATCATCCATCCGCCCTTTATCCACTGTCCGGATCTGCTCCAACAGCACAAAGGACTCTTTCTCCAGACCTCTGATCCCGTTTATCGGTACATGTGTCGGCAGTTTGGTCTTTGGTCGGCTCGTGATAGCTGCAACAATAACCGTTGGACTGTGCTGATTTCCCCGGTTGTTCTGGATAATCAGCACGGGGCGGTATCCACCCTGCTCACTCCCGAAAACAGGATTCAGATCTGCGTGATAGATTTCTCCACGCCGCATCGCTTGTTCTTCCATAATCACATCTCCTTCCGATATACACCTTAGAACTCTCTTTGTCCGTAAGGCGTTCTCCCATTCATTGGAAACAATCACTTAGAACGGGTATGTATCAACCGGACACAAAATATTTCTCTGTATCCGGCTACCATAAATGCCTGTTTCAGCCTATTTGTCCTCGACACCCCGGCTGTTATCGCATGTGTTTCATGCGGGGAAATCATCAAGCGGCTGATTGCGAATCAGCTCCACGGGCCTGTGCCCCTCTGAGGTTCTCCCAAAGCTGCCCTCACTTGTTGCGACGCTCTTAACGCTCGACCTTATGACCGGACAGGAGTATCATGATACCTGTTGCCTGTTATCGCCTTGCCAGTAGCAATCTGACAGTTATAGCCGGGTATTTTCCGCTCCCCGGACAGATAAAACAGCCGCAAACCGAT
>OGYY01000832.1_pt1 | contig 29735 bp, 24 predicted proteins | sample 1576671 | NCBI WGS metagenome assembly OGYY01 (sample SAMEA3541593, study PRJEB24748) | human gut metagenome | biome: human gut; feature: human-associated habitat; material: faeces | place: China | collected 2012 | reverse complement strand
CATAGCCCTGGGGGCAGGCAACAGAGACCCGCATGCCCACCTTCAGGCAGCCCACAATGAGGGAGTTGACCATGTTGTTGCCGTCGCCGATGAAGCACATCTTCAGCCCCTCCAGCCTAGCCTTGCGCTCCCGGATGGTCATGAGGTCGGCCAGCACCTGGCAGGGGTGCGCATAGTCGGTCAGGCCGTTGATGATGGGGATGGAGCCGTAGCGGGCCAGATCCTCCACCTCCTGCTGGGCGAAGGTGCGGATCATGATGCCGTCCAGATAGCGCGACAGCACGCGGGCGGTGTCCTCCACCGGCTCGCCGCGGCCGATCTGCAAATCGCGGCTGGAGAGGAACAGCGCGCTGCCGCCCAGCTGGCTCATGCCCACCTCAAAGCTCACGCGCGTGCGGGTGGAGGATTTCTGAAAGATCATGCCCAGCGTCTTGCCCGCGAGCAGCGGGTGGGGGATGCCGTGCTTGCGCTCGTACTTGAGCTGGTCGGCGAGGTTGAGGATATCCAGAATCTGCTCGGTCGAGAGATCGGCCAGCTTGAGCAGGTGTTTGATGGGTTCGCTCATGCGCTCAGCGCCTCCTTGATGATGGATACGGCCTGCTTGAGATCAGGCCACGGGATGGTGAGCGGCGGCAGCAGCCGCAGCCTGGTTTTGGCCGTGAGCGTCACCACGCCGCGGGCAAGCAGATCGCTCACCAGCGCCGAGGCAGGCTTGCCGCTTTCCACGCCCAGCATCAGCCCCCGGCCGGAAACGGTCACGCCGGGGAGCTGTGTAAGTTCCGCCCGCACCCACTCGCCCTTTTGGGCCACCTCGGCCATGAGCTCGTCGGTCAACCGGTCCTGCACGTACAGGGCTGCCGCGGCGCACACGGGATTGCCGCCGAAGGTGGAGCCGTGCGTGCCGGGGGTGAGCACATCGGCGGCCTTTTCGCTAAGCAGGCACGCGCCCATGGGCAGGCCGCCCGCCAGGCCCTTGGCGGTGGAGACCACATCCGGCTGAATCCCGAAATGCTGATAGCTGTACAATTTGCCGGTGCGCCCGTTGCCGGTCTGCACCTCGTCGATCATCAGCAGGATGTCGCGCGCTTCGGTCATCTCGCGTGCGGCACGGATGTATTCCTCCGTCAGGCAGTTCACGCCGCCCTCGCCCTGAATGGTTTCGATCAGCAGGGCGCACACGTCGCCCACGTCCAGCGCAGTTTTCAGCGCCTCCACGTCGTTGGCGGGCACATGCCGGAATCCTTCGGGGAAGGGGCCGAAGTCATGATGGAACGCATCCTGCCCCGTGGCCGCCAGCGTGGCGAGGGTGCGGCCGTGGAAGCTGTTTTCCAGCGTGAGGATGACGGGGCGCACGTTTTCACCGTGCTTGAGGGCGCTGTAGCGACGCGCGGCCTTGATGGCGCACTCGTTGGCTTCCGCGCCGGAGTTGCCGAAGAACACGCGCTTCAGGCCCGTGCGTTCGCACAGGCGCTGAGCCAGAAGCGCCTGCGGCGCGGTGTGGTAGAGGTTGCTGGCATGGGCGAGCTGCCCGGCCTGCGCGCTCACCGCCGCGACCCAGCCCTCGTCCCCGTAGCCCAGGGCGTTCACGGCGATGCCGCTGCCCATGTCGATGTAGGCCTTGCCCGCCTCGTCATACAGGCGGCAGCCCTCGCCCCTGACAAAGGTCACGGGCGCGCGGGCATAGGTATGGGCCACGTACCGGCTGTCCAGAGTCTGAATATCGGTCATGCGCAAAAGCCTCCTTTGGCAGGCGCTGCATCAGTAGAACATGGTGCCTACGCCTTCGTCGGTCAGGCACTCGATCAAAATGGCGTGCGGCACGCGGCCGTCGATGATGAACACCTTTTTTACGCCCCGGCGGATGGCCTCGATGCAGCATTCGATCTTGGGGATCATGCCGCCGGAGATGATGCCCTCGCGGATGAGCTGCGGGGCCTCGCTGACCTGCACGGTGGGGATCAGCGTGCTTTCGTCGGCGGGATCGCGCAGGATACCGCGAATGTCGGTCATGGAGATGAGGCTCTCCGCGCCCAGGCTGGCGGCGATGCGTGCGGCGGCGGTGTCGGCGTTGATGTTGTAGGGGTTGCCCTCGCTGTCGCAGCCCACGGTGGAGATGACGGGGATGTAGCCCTTCTCCAGCACGTCGAGGATGGGCTGGGTGTTGACGTTTACGATCTCGCCCACATACCCGTGCACGTCGTCGAGCTTGCGGGCCTCGATCATGTGGCCGTCCATGCCGCAAAGGCCGATGGCCTTGCCGCCCATGGACTGGATGTAGCCCACGAGGCTCTTGCCCACCTTGCCGGCCAGCACCATTTGCACGATGTCGGCGGCCTCGCGGTCGGTCACGCGCAGGCCGTCGATGAATTCGGACTTTTTGCCCAGACGCTTTAGCAGGTCGGTGATCTCCGGACCGCCGCCGTGCACCAGCACCACTTTCACACCCACGAGCGTGAGCAGCAGCAGATCGCCCATCACGGCGCGCTTCAAATCCTCGTTGACCATGGCGTTGCCGCCGTATTTGATGACGACGATCTTCTGATTGTATGCTTTGATATAGGGCAGAGCCTGAATGAGGACCTCTGCCCGCTGGTCGATGGTCATGGCTTTCTCCTTATGCATCAGGTGCGGTAGTCGCCGTTGATCTTGACGTAGTCGTAGGTGAGGTCGCAACCCCAGGCCTTGGCGGAGGCGCTGCCGCTGTTGAGCGCTACCTGCACGGTGATCTCGTCATCCATGAGGATCTCCTTGGCGGTCTCCTCGCTGAAAGCCACGCCCGCGCCGCCGCGGCAAACGGGAATCAGACCCCGGTTGGAGCGGAAGTTCACGTCCACCTTGCTTACATCCACGTCCGCCCCGGCATAGCCGATGGCGCACAGCACGCGGCCCCAGTTGGCGTCGGCGCCGAAGATCGCAGCCTTGAGCAGCGTGCTCTTGATGACCGCCTTGGCCACCAGCTTGGCTACGGCGGTGCTCTTGGCGCCCGTCACCTCGCAGGCGAGCAGCTTGGTCGCGCCCTCGCCGTCCTTGGCCATGATGGCGCACAGCTTCTCGCACACCTTGTAGAGCGCCGCGACGAACGCCTCGTAATCCGTGCCCATGCAGGCCTCGATGGGGGCGTTGCCCGCCATGCCGTTGGCCAGGATGGAGACCATGTCGTTGGTGGAGGTGTCGCCGTCCACGCTGAGCATGTTGAAGGTATCGGCCGTCACGGTGGTCAGCGCGCGCTTGAGCGCCACGGAGGAGATGGCCGCGTCGGTGGTCAGGAAGCACAGCATGGTGGCCATGTTGGGCGCGATCATGCCGCTGCCCTTGGCGATGCCGCCCAGCTTGCACGTTTTGCCGCCCAGGGGGAAGCGCACGGCGACCTCCTTGGAGACCGTGTCGGTGGTCATGATGGCCTCGGCCGCGCGGGTGCCGCCGGCGGGGGTGTCCTCCAGCGAATCGGCCAGCTTGCCGAAGTTCTTCTGGAAGGGCTCCAGCGTCATGGGCTGGCCGATCACGCCCGTGGAAGCTACGATCACGTCGTCGGCCTTCACGCCGATGTACTGCTCCACCAGGGCGCACATGCCTTCGGCGATTTCGATGCCGTTGGCGTTGCAGGTGTTGGCGTTGCCGCTGTTGCAGATAACGGCCTGCGCGATGCCGTTTTCCACGTGCTTTTGCGTAACGAGGATGGGCGCGCCCTTGACCAGGTTCTGCGTATAGACGCAGGCGGCGTTGGCGGGCACTTCGCTGACGATGAGGGCCACGTCGCGCCGGGTGCGGTTGCGGCGGATGCCCATGTGCTCGCCCGTGGCGGAGAAGCCCTGCGCGGCCGTCGCGCCGCCGGCGATGAAGGTGATTTCTGACATTGTGATCCCCCTTCCAGATTGCTCAAAAAGCGGACGGGCAAGGCCCGCCCGTCAAAGCGCCAGCCCCGTGAGAGGCGGCGCGCCCAGGACCAGGTTGAGACATTCGATGGCCGCTCCGCAGGCGCCCTTGCCCAGGTTGTCAAAGCGCGCGTAGGCGATCATGCGCTCGTCGTTGCCGGTGACCAGCAGCTCCATGCGGTCGCTGCCGCTGAGGGCCACGCTGTCGATGACCGCCTCGGAATTGTCCTCCAGCACCCGCACCAGCGCCGCGCCCTCGAAAAATGTGCGGTAGGCGCCGCTCACCTCGGCGAGCGAAGCCCTGCGGGACAGGATGCCCTCGGTGAGCGGGAGGCTCACCAGCATGCCGCTGAACACGTCCATCACCACAGGCTGGAACACCGGCGCACGGTTCAGGCCGCATACGTGCATGATCTCGGGGAGGTGCTTGTGACTCTGGCCCACGGCGTAGGGCCGGGGCGCATGCAGGTTGGCGGGCCGGTCGGGCGCTTGGTAGTCGGCGATCATGCGCTTACCGCCTCCGGAATAGCCCGTGAGCGACAGAAGCGACAGCGGCGCGTCCGGCGAAAGCAGCCCTGCGTCCACCAGAGGCTTCGCCAGCGCGATGCAGCCGCTGGCGTGGCAGCCCGGCACGGCGATGCGCCGGGCGCTGCTAACGGCTTTGGCCTGCACCGCCCCAAGCTCCGGGAAGCCGTAGGTAAAGCGCGGGTCCGTGCGGTGGGCGGTGGAGGCGTCCAGAATCACGCCCTCGTCGTCTCCAAGCGCGGCTACCAGCTCGCGGCTGGCGGCGTCGGGCAGGCAGAGGATGGTGGCGTCGGCCCGACGGGCCATGGCGGCGCGGGCTTCAAGGTCCTTGCGCTTCTCCTCCGGGAGCGAGAGGAGCGAAATGTCCTCCCGTCCGGCAAGGCGCTCCCGCACCCTCAGGCCCGTGGTTCCCTGGTCGCCGTCGATGAATACGCTGAACATGGCTTACAGCTTTCCCTTCAGAAGCGTCGCCCGCGCGGCGATGGGCAGGCCGAAGAGGTTGATGAAGCCGGCGGCGTTCTTCTGGTCGTAGACATGATCCTCGCCGAAGGTGGCGATCTCCTCGCTGTAGAGCGAATAGGGGGAGGTGACGCCGGCGTTGATGATGTTGCCCTTGTAGAGCTTGAGCTTGACTTCGCCGGTGACGGTTTTCTGCGTCTCGGTGACGAAGGCGGCCAGCGCCTCGCGCAGCGGGGTGAACCACTGGCCGAAGTAGACCAGCTCGGCGTAGCGGTTGGCGACCAGCTCCTTGTAGTGCTGGGTGTCGCGGTCCAGGCAGATGGTTTCCAGCACCTGATGCGCGCGGTAGAGGATGGTGCCGCCGGGGGTTTCATACACGCCGCGGCTCTTCATGCCCACGAGGCGGTTTTCCACCATGTCGCACAGGCCCACGCCGTTTTCGCCGCCCAGCTTGTTGAGGTATTCCATCATGGCGACGGGATCGAGCTGCTTTCCGTCAACCGCCACGGGAATGCCCTTTTCAAAGGAAAGGGTCACATAGGCGGGCTTATCGGGGGCCATTTCGGGGCTGACGCCCATCTCCAGGAAGCCGGGCTTGTTGTACTGCGGCTCGTTGGCGGGGTCCTCCAGGTCCAGCCCCTCATGGCTCAGGTGCCAGAGGTTCTTGTCCTTGGAGTAGTTGGTCTCGCGGCTGATCTTGAGGGGAACGTTATGCTTTTCGGCATAGTCGATTTCCTCCTCGCGGCTCTTGATGTCCCACTCGCGCCACGGGGCGATGATGGCCAGCTCCGGCGCGAAGGCCTTGATGGTCAATTCGAAGCGCACCTGGTCGTTGCCCTTGCCGGTGCAGCCATGGCAGATGGCGTCCGCGCCTTCCTTCTTGGCGATCTCCACGATGCGCTTGGCGATGATGGGCCGCGCGAAGCTGGTGCCCAGCAGGTATTCACCCTCATATACAGCGCCCGCCTGCATGGTGGGATAGATGTAGTCGGTGATGAATTCCTTTTTCAGGTCCTCGACGTAGAGCTTGCTCGCGCCGGTTTTGAGGGCCTTTTCCTCCAGCCCCTCCAGCTCCGTGCCCTGGCCCACGTCGCCGGAGACGGCGATGACCTCGCAGTTGTTATAGTTCTCCTTGAGCCAGGGGATGATGATGGAGGTGTCCAGCCCGCCGGAATACGCGAGCACAACTTTCTGAATATCCTTCTTGGCCTTGGGCGCCATAGCAAATGCCTCCTTGAATGTTTATGCATGTATTATGCATATTATGCAGGGGCTTGTCAAGGGGGCGGACGCTTTTTTTTGGAGAATGTACAAAAGATTTTTTGTGCGGGGATACCAAAAAAAGGAGGAAAGCCAACCGGCGTTTCCTCCTTGATGAATGAATATGGGGAAATCAGCCCTTTGCCGGTATCCGCAGCCGGATGACGCCGGGCAGGGCCTTGAGCTGGGTCAAGAGCATGTCGTCGGGCTCACGGTCCAGCTCCAGCACGGTCACGGCCATGTCGCGGCGGCTCTTGTTGAGCATGTTGTTGATGTTGATCTTGCGCGCGCCGATGGCGGCGGAGATGGCCGACACCATGCCGGGCTCGTTTTCATGGATGATGAGCACGCGCACGCCCTCGCTGTGGCCCAGGATGATCTCGGGGAAGTTGACGGAGTTGCGGATCTGGCCGTCCTCCAGATAGTCGCGCAGCTCGCGGGCGGCCATGTCGGCGCAGTTGACCTCACTCTCGGGCGTGGAGGCGCCCAGGTGCGGGATGGCCACGGTGTTTTTCATGTTCAGCACGGCCTGGGTGGGGAAGTCGGTCACGTAGCTTGCCACCTTGCCGCTTTCCAGCGCGGCGGCCAGGGCCTGCGCGTCGGCCAGCTCGGCGCGGCTGAAGTTGAGCAGGTGCACGCCGTCCTTCATCTGGGCGATGGTGCTTTCGCCGAACATGCCGCGGGTGGCGTCGGTGAGGGGCACATGGACGGTGATGTAATCGGCCGTGCGGTAGATCTCATCCACGGAGGAGGAGCGCTTGATGGCGCGGCTGAGCGACCAGGCGCTTTCCACGCTGATGAAGGGATCATAGCCGATGACGTTCATGCCCAGGCCCTGGGCGGCGGCGTTGGCCACAAGAGCGCCGATGGCGCCCAGGCCGATGACGCCCAGCGTCTTGCCGCGCACCTCAGGACCGGCGAACTGGGCCTTGCCCTTTTCGACCAGCTTGGCGACCTCCGCGCCCTGACCGTCCAGGGTGCGCGCCCAGTCGATGCCGCCGGCCACGTTGCGGCTGCCCAGCATCAGGCCGCAGATGACCAGCTCGGCCACAGCGTTGGCGTTGGCGCCGGGGGTGTTGAAGACCACGATGCCACGCTTGGTGCACTCGTCGATGGGGATGTTGTTGGTGCCCGCGCCCGCGCGCGCAATGGCCAGCAGGCTGTCGGGCAGGTCCATGTCGTGCATGGAGGCGGAACGGACCAGAATGCCGTCGGGCACCGGCTCCTCCTTGGCGATGAGGTAGCGCTCGGCGGTCAGGCTCTGGTGGATGACGTCGGAAATGTTGTTGAGCGTCTGAATTTTATACATCATGCATTCTCCTTCTCAAAGGCTTTCATCACTTCGACCAGCTTTTTGACGCCCTCCACCGGCATGGCGTTGTAGATGCTGGCGCGCATGCCGCCCACGCTGCGGTGGCCCTTGAGGTTGACCAGGCCGTTGGCGGCGGCGTACTTGACGAAGGCCGCGTCCTTGTCGGCGTCGCCGGTGACGAAGGTCACGTTCATCAGCGAGCGGCAGTCCTTGCGCGCAGGCGCCTTGAACAGGGCGCTCTGGTCCAGATAGTCGTAGAGAAGGCTGGCCTTGTACTTGTTCTGCTCGTAGATGGCCGCTACGCCGCCCAGGTCCTTCAGCCACTCAAAACCCAGGCCCGCCATGTAGATGCCGTACGTGTTGGGGGTGTTGAGCATGCTGTCGTTCTTGCTCTGCAAAGCCCAGCTCATCAGTTTGGGGCATTTGGGGTCCTCGTGGCCCATCAGGTCGCGGCGCACGATCACGATGCACAGGCCCGCCGGACCGATGTTCTTCTGCGCGCCGGCGAAGATCACGCCGAACTTCGTCACGTCAAAGGGCTCGGAGAGGATGTTGGAACTCATGTCCGCCACCAGCGGCACCTTCCCGGTATCGGGAATGGCGGTGTAGCGGGTGCCGTAGATGGTGTTGTTGGTGGTGATGTAGGCGTAGTCCGCGTCCGGCCGCCAGTCGAAGGTGTCGGGCACATAGGCGTAGGTGTCCTCGCGGGAGGAGGCGGCGATGTGCACGTCGGCGTATTTCTTGGCCTCCTCGGCGGCCAGGTGGGCGAAGTTGCCGCTGTCCACATAGTCGGCCTTGCCGGTGGAGAGCAGGTTCAGCGGTACGGCGCTGAACTGAAGCGTTGCGCCGCCCTGCAAAAACAGGATTTCGTAGTCATCCGGCACGTTCATCAGCTCTTTGAGCAGGGCCTTGGTGCGGTCGAAAATTTCGATGTACATGCCGCTGCGATGGCTCATCTCCATCACGCTCATGCCGCGACCGGGGTAGCAGACCAGCTCGTCAGCCGCCTTCTTGAGCACGCTTTCAGCGATCATCGCGGGACCTGCGGAAAAATTATATACGCGTTCCTCCATGTGATAGCATCCTCCCTGCTTGAATTTGATGGGCTCACGGTCCTGTGGGACGTTTTCTGCCCTATTGGCGATGTTTTGACCGGTTGCGTCTGTTATACACCAAATGGACGTGAAATGCAAGAGGGAAAATGGATTTTCTTTTGTGCAAAAAATGGACGGCTCAAAGATCGTGCCGTCCGAAGGCGGGATCAGGCGCCATGCCGGCGCTGGTTGCGCAGGCTTTCAAGCTCCATGCGAAAGCGGGCTTCGCGCCGGTCCAGGTCATCCCGGAAAGCCTGACGCCGCGCCTTGAGGTCATGGGAAAGCTGGACGCGCTTGGCCCTGATATCCTCCATAAGGCGGCGGTTATACAGCCGCGCATAGGGGAAGGCGTGAAGCGTGCGGCGCGCAAGCATGCCCTGGCGGATGAGGACTTCGCGCACGCTCTGGGTGAGGGCCTCGGTGCTGTCGCCCTCGCAGCGCTCCGCCGTCTTGCGGATTTTGCCAAGGATGGTGGCCGAAATCACCGTGTCGCCAAGAAGCAGCGCGCACTGGCCCACGCACAGGCCGTCCATCCAGGGCTGCGGCAGTTTCAGATACAGCCCGAAGAGCAGCGGCCGGGCCACGTACACCATGCCAAGGCCCAGCAGCCCGAAGGGAATCAGCGTGCCCGCGCAGACGCGGCCGTTGAGGTTGAAGCGGCGGTGGCTGTAATCCCACCAGCGGGCATGGAACAGCTTTTCCATGACATAGCTGGTCAGGTATTCCAGCGTGCCGCATACGGCCATGGCCAGCACGAACACGGCCGGAGGGCTGGCGGAAAACGGCGTGAGCAGCGCCGTGACCAGCACCGCGCCGAAGCCGTAGATGGGGCAATAGGGGCCGATCAGAAATCCCCGGTTGATGAAGCGGCCAAACTGAATCAGCTTGCAGACCACCTCCATCACCCAGCCCAGAAAGGCGCCGGTGAAAAACAGAAGAATGTAACATTCCAGCGTAAGGCGCATGGGTGCCCCTCCTTGTATATGCGATGGGATGGACCTATTATAACGTACCGCACCGCTTTTGACAAAACCTTGCGGGGACGGATTTTTTGACATTTTTCCGCTGCGCGGCTATAATGGCGGCAGCAAGGGGGAAAATGCATGAACGATGCCGCCTGGCTGGACGAATACCTGCGCGCGAAACCCGGAGCCGTCTGGGATTACAAGCCTGAATGGGGCTGGGACCGCTATCGCATCGCGGGAAAACTCTATGCCGCCACCTGCTTTCCCGGTCCCGCCTATGCAAAGGAATATGCGGGACATCCGCTGCTCACGCTCAAATGCGACCCGCTGGAATCCGAGCTGCTGCGCGCCGCCTGTCCGGACATCCTGCCGGGCTTCTACACCGACAAGCGCACCTGGATTTCCATCCGGCTGGATGGCAAGGTGGAACGCGGGCGCATTCTGCGCCTGTGCGACGCGTCCTACGATCTGGTATTCGCGGGGCTGACGAAGCGGACGCGCCTGGAAATCCTGGGCGGCGGAACGTAAATTGTTGCGCTTTTCCTTGACCCTCTGCGGCGGATGGGCTACAATGAGGATATCCGGAAACCGGCATAGATGAATCAACAAAAGGAGGCTCCCTTCATGAGCATTGCACAGCGGCCGTTCGGCGTCACGCCCAACGGTGAAAAGGTAACGGAGTATACCATGACCAACCGGGATGGGGCGAGCGTATCGATCCTGGATTTCGGCGGCATCATCACCCGCATTCTGGTTCCGGACCGGGACGGAAAGCTGGACGACGTCAGCCTGAGTTTTGACGACATCGATGTGTATGCGCAGGGCCGCAGCGGCAGCATGGGCATGCTGATCGGCCGGGTGGGCAACCGCATCCGCGGCGCGTCCTTTGAGCTGGAGGGCCACACCTACACGCTGCCCAAGAACAACAATGGCAACTGCCTGCACGGCGGCGTGGGCTTTGGCCTGCGCATGTGGGAAGCCAGGCCGGTCCTGGTCGAGGGCGGCGACGCGCTGGAGCTGACGCTGACCAGCCAGGACGGCGATCAGGGCTTCCCCGGCACGCTGAAGGTCAAGGTCACCTACACCTTCACCGACCACAACGAGCTGGGCATCCACTATCAGGCCAGCACCGATCAGACCACCCTGTGCAGCCTGACCAACCATGCCTACTTCAACCTGGACGGCCATGCCAGCGGCACCGTGCGCGACCAGGAGCTACAGATCAACGCCGATCTGGTGACCGAGGTAGGCGAGGGCCTGATCCCCACCGGACGCCTGCTGCCGGTCAGCGAGGTGCCCTATAACTTCACCTCGCCCACCCGCATCGGAGACGTGCTGGACAAGACGCCCGAATGCCCCGGCATGACCATGGCAAAAGGCGTGGATTTCAACTTCTGTGCGGGGCGCGACCGCGAAACCAAGGTGATTGCCACGCTCTATTCCCCCAAAACCGGCCGCGTGATGGACGTGATCACCGACCAGCCGGGCGTGCAGTGCTATACGGGCAACAATCTCGACAACGACGGCAAGGACGGGGTGCATTACGGCCCGTATGCCGGCGTGTGCCTGGAGACGCAGCATTATCAGGACGCCATCCATCAGCCGCACTTCCCCAGCATCGTGCTCCGGCCGCAGGATACCTACGATACCCTGACGATCTACCGCTTCGGCGTGCGGTAAAGGGAGGCGGCTATGGCCCCGAATGGTCAAAGGATGCTTTCCCCAGGTCCGTTGCTGGATGCGCGCGGCGCGCTCGTGGAGGCGGGCTATGCCACCTCGCTGGTGAGGCGCTATGACCGCGCCGCCATCCGGGCCTGTGGGCTGCGCATCAAGGAATGGGACTACTACTGCATCATCGGCGGCGATACGGTGCTGGCGCTGACCATTGCCGACAACAGCTACATGGGGCTGGAGAGCGTCAGCCTGATCGACCTGGGAACCCGCTGGCAGCATACGCGCAGCTTCATGCGCCTGATGCCGATGGGCCGCACGGGCCTGCCTTCCAGCAGCGCACAGGGACATGTGGCCGTGGAGCGCCCTGGCTACGCCCTGCGTTTTGACAACGACGGCGCACGCCGGGAGCTGACCGTGCGGGTGGACGACTTCCGGGACCGCAAGCCCCTGACGGCGCGCGTGACGCTTAACGGCGCGCCGCGGGACAGCATGGTGATCGCCACGCCCTTTGCGGGCCATCCGCGCGCCTTTTACTACAACCAGAAGATCAACTGCCTTCAGGCGGATGGCGAGGTGGTCTTTGACGGGAAGACCCGCCGGTTCGACCCGCAGACCGCCACCGCGGTGCTGGACTGGGGGCGGGGCGTGTGGACCTACCAGAACACCTGGTACTGGGGTAGCGCCAGCGGCTATGTGGACGGCGTGCCCTTTGGCATGAATCTGGGCTACGGCTTTGGCGATACGCGCGCCGCCACCGAAAACATGCTTTTTTACGATGGGATTGCCCACAAGCTGGATCAGGTGGATTTCGGCATTCCCAAAGATGCCGCGGGCAAAGACGACCTGCTGGCGCCCTGGCACGTAACGGACAACCTGGGCCGCCTGGATCTGACCTTTACGCCCATGCTGGACCGGGCCGCGTACACGGGCGCGCTGGTGCTGGAAAGCGATCAGCATCAGGTGTTCGGGCGCTTCGACGGCATGGCCGTCCTGGATGACGGGACGGCGCTGGCCATCCGGGGCCTGCGCGGCTTTGCCGAAAAGGTCAAAAACCGCTGGTAAGACGCCGTGCGCTTGACTGCGAAATCATGGAGGAACGGAATTGCGCAAACTGCTGATTTTCTCTTGCTGCCTGCTTACAGGCCTTGCGTGCCTGATTGGCGCGCAGGCGGCCACCATTTCCGGCCGGGGCTATGAGGATTTTGAGGCCTCCTATGCCGACAACCTGAATTTCATCAACGAAAATACCGGCCGCCACCTGCTGCCGCTGGTGCTGGCCAAGGGCGACGCCAACGCCGACGGCGGGCACCGCATGTACGAGCTGCTGGGCGATGTGCTGCGCGTGAGCATCCGGCTGGATCAGAGCAACCAGGTGATCGAACGGTGCGAAATCGTGCTCACGGCTCCGGCGGGCATGTCCTACGGCACATCCGAGTACAATGATTTTGTCACGTCGGGCTATCACAGCTACGCGCTGCTCATGGCCATGCACACCGCGGCCGACCCCGCCGTGCGCTACGGGCTGGTCACCGCGGTCAACGACGGGCTGCTGGCGGGCGAGGGCGCCTATGCCACGCAGGTAGGGGTGTATTCCCTCACCTGCGCACGCGCGGAGAACGTGGCCACCCTCACCTTTGAAAACACCCTGGCTGCCACGCCGGAGCCGGAGGCGACGCCGGACGGGGCGGAGGCCGCGCCGGAGGACGAAGGCAACAACGAGGAGGACGAAAGCATGGCCGGCTGATGTCGGACAGGCGGACAAAAGCCGGGAGCGCTCTCCCCTTTGGAGAATGCTCCCGGCTTTTTGGCTGCGTGCCGGCGCTTACCCGTCCACGCGCATTTTGGCAAAGGCGATGATGGCGTCCGCCACCTCTTCCGGCCGGCGGCCGTCGGTGCGGATCATCAGGTCGTAATTGCTGCGCATGCCCCAGTTGCCGTCGGCAAAGAAGTTGTAATAGCTGCGGCGCTGACGGTCCGTCTTGCGGATCAGCTCGCGGGCGTGCTCGCGATCCACCTTTTCCACGCGCATGATGCGCGCGATGCGCCGTTCCTCAGACGCGTAGATGAAAATGTGCGTCACGCCCGGACGGTCCTTGAGCACATAGTCCGCGCAGCGGCCCACGATCACGCCTGGCCCTTCCGAGGCGATCTTGCTGATGGCGTCAAACTGCGCCAGGAATACCCGCTGGTTCAGCGGCATCTGCAGGCCCATGCCGCCCGCGCCCACATGCAGGCCCGCGCCAGCGCTGCCCGCCAGCATGCCGCTGACGGTATTCTTTTCGTCATGGCGCTCCAAAAGCTCATGGCACAGGCCGCTTTCCTCCGCCGCGCGGGTCAGGATTTCTTTATCGTAGAAGGGAACGCCCAGTTTGTCGGCCACCAGCTTGCCGATTTCGCGTCCGCCGCTGCCATATTCGCGGCCAATGGTGATAATAGGGTCCATATAGAAACACCTCCGAAGGTTTGTTGTTGCTAAGTTCTATATGTCTATTATACATCACATGCCGGAAAAGTTCAATGAAAACCGCAGAATCGCCCGCCCAAACCGGCAAAGGCCGCGCGAAGCGTTGACATTCCCGGCATGCGCTGGTAAAATAGCCACAATCCTTATGATACAGAAAGGGTGGGTAAGTTCGATGCTGGAGGAGAACATTCGCACAGGCCTTACATTTGACGACGTGCTCCTGGTGCCCCGTGCAAGCAGCGTGCTTCCGCGGGATGTGGACACCTCGACCATGCTGACCCCAACCATCAAGCTCAACGTTCCCCTGCTGAGCGCGGCCATGGATACCGTGACCGACGCGCGGCTGGCCATCGCCATTGCGCGCGAGGGCGGGCTGGGCATCATTCACAAAAACATGACCATTGACGAGCAGGCTACGCAGGTGGACAAGGTCAAGCGCAGCGAGCATGGCGTGATCACCGACCCGTTCTTCCTCTCGCCCGACCATCTCATCCGTGACGCGGAAGCCCTGATGGCCAAGTACCGCATTTCCGGCGTGCCCATCACCCGCGGGAAGAAGCTGGTGGGCATTCTGACCAACCGCGACCTTCGCTTTGAAACCGACGACAGCCGTCGCATCGAGGAGGTCATGACCTCCGAAAACCTGATCACCGCGCCCGTGGGCACCACGCTGGAGGAGGCCAAAAAGATCCTCGCCGCGCACCGCATCGAAAAGCTGCCCATCGTCAACGATCAGTTTGAGCTGTGCGGCCTCATCACCATCAAGGACATCGAAAAGAGCACCAAGTACCCCAACTCCGCCAAGGATCAGAAGGGCCGCCTGCTGTGCGGCGCGGCCGTGGGCATCACCAAGGACAGCATGCTGCGCGTGGAGGCGCTCGTCAACGCCAAGGTGGATGTGATTTCCATCGACTCGGCGCATGGCCACAACATCGACGTCATCAACAAGGTCCGCGAGCTGCGCGCCGCCTTCCCGGACCTGTGCATCATCGCCGGTAATGTCGCTACCGCCGAGGCCACCCGCGCCCTCATCGAGGCGGGCGCGAGCTGCGTCAAGGTGGGCATCGGCCCCGGCTCCATCTGCACCACGCGCGTCATCGCCGGCATCGGCGTGCCGCAGCTCACCGCGGTCAGCGACTGCGCCAAGGAGGCGGACAAGTACGGCGTGACCGTGATCGCCGACGGCGGCATCAAGTATTCGGGCGATATTCCCAAGGCCATCGCGGGCGGCGCGAGCGCCGTCATGATCGGCAGCCTCTTCGCCGGCGTGGACGAGAGCCCCGGAGATATGGAAATCTACCAGGGCCGCAGCTTCAAGGTCTATCGCGGCATGGGCAGCCTTGGCGCCATGGCGCAGGCTCACGGCTCCAGCGACCGCTATTTCCAGGAAGCCGACAAAAAGCTCGTGCCCGAGGGCGTGGAGGGCCGCGTGCCCTACAAGGGACCGCTGGCCGATACGGTCTACCAGCTCGTGGGCGGCCTGCGCTCCAGCATGGGCTACTGCGGCACACCCACCATCGAGCACCTGCGCAAGGAAGGCCAGTTCATCCGCATCACCGGCGCAGGCCTGCTGGAAAGCCATCCGCACGACATCGCCATCACCAAGGAAAGCCCCAACTATTCCACGAGGGGATAAGCTGGAAAGCGGGCAGCGCGGCACACGGCGCGGGCTGCCTCCGAGTGAAAAGTAATTCAATACACGGAAACGCAGGCCCCAAAGGGCCTGCGTTTCTGCTGCGCCGACATGGCGTCAGCCGCTCTTTTCCAGCGCGATGCACAGGGCGCGGGCGAAGTCCAGCTGATAGGCGCCAATCACGCCTTCCGGTTTTTCCACATCTGGATCATAGGATGGAGAGGATTCGTCCCAATGGGGATCGTGCGCCAAAAACGGAGCCAGGCAGACGCGCTGGGGCAGCTTGCCCGCGACAGGAACGAGGGAAAGGCAGAAGGAGAAGTCCTGCGCGCCTTCCTTCTCCCAGGTCAGGACATTGCTCAGCACGCGCTGCCCGTCAGGGTCGACGAGGAAGAATCCCTGCCTGAGGAGCGTTTCGGCGCCTTCACCGGAAAGCCGGCCCTCCATCCGGCCGCCTGTGTGTGTCAGATCGAAGCGGCTGAGCGTCAGCGTCAGGTTGTCAAATGCATATTCGGCCTGTACGGGACGGACGTGGGCGAGCTGGTCCGGGCCCAGCGTCACATCCAGCTCAAGGCTGATTTGTCCGGCAAGCTCGGCCCAGCCCAGCTCCCGGTAGGCCTGGGCGTAGATCTCCGAGCTGGGCTTATCTGCCGTGGCGTTCAGGCTGTACGCTTTGGGGCGGAACAGCTCCAGAGAAACATAGCCGGTTTCATCGGTCACAAGGCGGTCGGAGGATTCCGACACGTTCATGCCCTCGTAATCGCCGTAATCGACCAGCCGGGGCGAATGAATGGGGCGCCATACGGCGATGTCGATTCTCAGGGAGGCCTCTCCTTCGGGAAGCTGTGCCATGCCAAGATACTTGCCCTGCCCGTCAAACGCATAGAGCGCCTCTGCCTCGTTGTAGGCCGAAACGCTCGCAGGAAGCGCGAGACCATCCAACGCGCCGCCCAGCAGATAGCCGGCGGTGCCGGCGCCTTCGGTGAACAGCGTGCTTCGCGTAAGCGGACAGCGGTCGAGATACAGGCCGTCCACCGTGTACAGGAGCGTTTCTTCGGTGGGATTGGAAAGGGTGAAGGCGGTGTGCAGGGCGCTCCCGTCGTAGAGAAGCTCATCCAGCACAAGCACGCCCAGATCAGAGGACGCAGTCTCATCCGGCGTCTGAATCCGGTCTGCCACATCGCTGGGCGCTGCCGTATCGCCGTAGAGCTCGCCCGCAATCCTCGACTGCACCAGCGCGTAGGCCAGGCCCAGCATCATGAGCGTGAGCGCCAGCACGAGCATCAGAGAAACGGACAGTTTCTTTTTCATGGGTCGTTCTCCTTTCGCAGCAGCGATGATTCGCCGGGCCAGAAAGGGGTTTTCCTTAAGGCCGGAAAGCCGGTGGTCGATTGCGGATTGGAGAAGGCGCTTCATTTCCTGGTCATTCACAGAGATCCCTCCCTTCCAGCAGCGCGCGCAGCTTCTCCCTGGCGCGCTTCAGCCTCCCGGATACCGACGATTGGGAGATGCCCAGCGAAACGGCAATTTCTGTTACGGTCATGTCCTGATAGTAATACAGGAGGATCACCTCCCGCAATTTGCGCGGCAGCCGCATCACCTGCGTGACGAGCGCTTCCTCCGCCTCTGTGAAGGGCTCCGCCGCCTGCGGCAGCAGGTCGGGGATACGGCACGGGTCGATACGGCGCAGCCGGTGCGCGCGGCGAAGGTCGCAGCAGGTATTCATGGCGATCTTCATCAACCACGTCTTTTCGCTGCATTCTCCGCGGAACGATGCCAAACTTCTGTAGGCCTTGAGGAAGGTGTCCTGCACCGCATCCTCTGCCAGCGCCCGGTCGCGCAGATAGAGAAAGCAGGTGCGAAGAAGCGGCTGCTGGTACTGGAGGACCAGACGTTCCAGTTCATGGTTCGGGTCTCGAGCCTGATCAGGGCCCTTGATGCGGCTCATGCGTTTCCCTCACCTCCTTATACCTCTATTGACGAAAACAGACGCAAAAATATCGTATCATAACATAACGGAAGATGGTTTTTTTCAGGCCGGGCCTGCTGCCGCGCGGAAACGCGGAATCTCTGGGACTGCGCGTGTAAATTTCCGGATTTCCCCTGCCCAAGCGGGCGCTGGTATGCTATAATGAAAAATGATTCCCAGAATATCACCGAAAGGAATTTTGCCGATGAGCCTGTATCGACGCCTGACTGCATTTTGTACATGCCTGCTCCTGCTTGCGGGCGCTTTTTCCGCGCTGGCGCAGGAAACCGTTCAGCCCGCCGGAGAAGATGCCGTGATGACCGCCGAGGAGGCCGAAGCCGCCGGTATCGAGGTGGAGGGACTGGCCACGGAGGACGAATCCGAAGCCGCTGCCGCCGGCGCGGAGGATCAGCCGGCGAGTATCGAGGGCCTTACGCCGCTGTATACCACCAAGATCAAGCCCTTTGTGGCCACGGGCACAGCCATCCGCATGCGGGCACTGCAGGATGGCGAGAGCGACGTGGTATGCGTGATTGACACGGGCGAGACGATTACGGTGTATGCGGTGTATCCCACCTATGTGTTGGCGGAGTATAACGGCTATGTGGGCTATGTCATCCGCACGTGGGTGGATGAGAACATGACGACGCTGGACCCCCAGAACACCCCGCCCTACGGCGTGGTGCTGTCCAAGTATGTGGCCACGCTGACCGAAACGGCCAATATCTACGCCGAGCCGTCGCTTAGCGCGGAGATCAACGACATCCACCCCGGCGCGGGCAGCAAGATTGCCATTCTGGATTTTGTGGATGGCTTTGCCAAGGTGCTGGTATGGCGCAGCTACGGCTACATCGACGCGCGCGTGCTGACCGATCTGGTGGTGGTGGCCCAGGGCGACGAGCCCATGAGCGATGAAACCCCCATCGCGGCGTTTTGCAGCTTCTTTGAGTATAACACGGGCGCCGAGGGAAACGACGGCCGCTGCAAGAACATCGTGCGCAGCTGCGAGTCCATGACCCGCGTGATGCAGCCCGGCGAGAGCCTGGACTTCAACGCGCAGGTCGGTCCCTACAAAAAGAACAACGGCTATTTTCCCGCTCCCGTGCTGATCGACGGCGGCAGCCAGATCGGCTACGGCGGCGGCACCTGCCAGAGCAGCAGCACGCTGTACAACGCCATCCGTCAGGTGCCGGGCATCACGGTGCTGATGCGCCGTCCGCACGGACCGGGCTGCGCGCGGTATCTGCCCATGCATCAGGATGCGGCGGTGGGCAACGATTCGCTGAACCTGGTATTCCGTAACGACTGCGAATATCCTATCTACGTGCTGGCGGAAAGCACGGGCGAAGGAACCCTGTGCATTCAGATCTTCCGCGCGGATTAAGGGAGGCGGAACGAGGATGAACATCAGGCCACTGGGCGCGACCGGCATCTGTGTGGGCGAAATCGGCATAGGATGCGAGGGCTTTATCGGCAAGACACGAGAGGAGGTGCGTGCCTTCCTGGACGAGATGGAGCGTGCAGGCGCCAACCTGATCGATCTTTACTCTCCCGACCCGGAGATGCGGTCGGCGCTTGGCGAAGCGATGGCCGGACGCCGGGAACGGTTTGTGCTCCAGGCACATTTGTGCGCGATCTGGAAAAACGGCCAGTATGAGCGCACCCGCGATATCGAAGAGGTGCGCCGGAGCTTTGAGGATCAGCTTCAGCGCCTGGGCACTTCCTGGGTGGATATCGCCATGATCCACTATGTGGATTCGGAAAGCGACTGGAACGCGGTAGAGAGCGGCGAGGTGCTTCGCTATGCGCAGGAGCTCAAGCGCGAGGGACGCGCGCGGGCGGTCGGTCTTTCCAGCCACAATCCCGCTGCGGCGAGGCTGGCAGTGGAGAGCGGCCAGATTGACGTGTTGATGTTCAGCGTCAACCCCTGCTATGACCTGCTGCCCGCCAATGAAGATGTGGAGCGCCTCTGGGCGGCGGAGAGCTACGACGGGCCGCTGGTCAATATGGACCCGGAGCGTGAGGCGCTCTACGAGGCATGCCAGCGCCGGGGCGTGGGCATCACGGTGATGAAGGCCTTCGGCGGGGGCGACCTGCTCAATGCGGAGCTTTCACCTGCGGGCAAAGCGCTGACGCCGCTGCAATGCCTGCATTACGCGCTCACGCGCCCGGCGGTGGCCGCGGTCCTGTGCGGCGCGCGCACGCTGGACCAGCTGAAAGGCTGCCTGACCTATGAAACTGCTGCGCCGGAGGAAAAGGACTATGCGGCGGCGCTGGCGGCCTTGCCAAAAATCAGTTGGCAGGGGCACTGCATGTACTGCGGCCATTGTGCGCCATGTCCCGACGGCATTGCCGTGGCGGATGTGACCAAGTTTTTGAACCTGGCGCGCGCTCAGGGCGAGGTCCCGGAAACCGTGCGGGAGCACTACCGGGCGCTTGCGCATCATGCGGGCGAGTGCGTGGGATGCGGCGCGTGTGAAAAACGCTGCCCCTTTGGGGTGCCTGTGAGGGAAAACATGGCGCGGGCGAAGGAAATCTTCGGATACTAAGAAAAGTAGCTGGGGCGCGGGTTTTCCCCGCGCCCCTTGCCGTGTCCGAACGCAAATGCCGGACACGGGAACTCGGCGGAAGACCGTCGGGAAAAAGCTTCCGGACAACCAAAAACCGCCTCGCAGCCCCTCGGCCGCCCGGCGGTCTTTGATTTTCGGCATGCATCACGCGCCGGTATTGGCCTGCGGCTGGGACACCATCGCATTGCCGCCGCCGGTGATGGAGCTGCCGATATCCAGCACCTGCGTCTGCAATTCCTCAAAGGTGATCTGCCCATTGTCCAGGCTTTCGCGCAGCTGATCAATTTTGTCCATGATGGCTTGGTCGTCCGTTACATGTACGGCGGTGATGGTCTTGTCCATGGCTTCCACGCGGGATTTGACCATTTCTACCAGTCGGTCGGTTAGGCCGCCCTGATACTGGGCATCATACGATATGCCCACCAGCGCGATGTTGCCGGCGACCACGGCCTCGGCGTCATCCAGCTCGCTGAGCTTTTCCACCTCTTCGCTCACATCGTCGCTCAGGCGCCGAGCATCCTCCACGGTGTTGACGCCAGCCGGCTGCACCGTTACGGAGGGCATGGCGCTGGCTGTGGGCGACTGCGTGGCCTGCGGTGTCGCAGAGGGCATCACGCTGGCGCTGGGAGCAGGGCTGGGCAGGGTATCGGCATTGCTGGCGCAAGCGGAGAACAGCGCCAGGCCGAGCAGGGAGATTACCATAAGGGTCCAGGTTTTTTTCAATGCTGTTCGCCTCCTCGCGGCTATTGTGTGCAGGAGCGGGGAGGCGAATGTGCGACAACTCTTCCCAGCGAGCGGCGATCAGCCCTGGCGGTCCAGAGAGCGAATACGCCCGCAGATGAGATTGGCGACATCGCCGGCAAGCTGTATCAGACGCGGATCGCTCAGCATTTCCAGACGCTGGTCCATTCTGCCGGAAATGGCGCTGATCAAATAGGGCGAACCGGTCAGGGACTGCTCGATCAAACCGAAGAGCGGGGCCTCCATGGCATCCGTAAACACACGAGCCGCGCGGATGACTCCGCCGTCCACCTTGAGCTTGACCGTCACCTGCCCCCAGGGAAAGCGCTCCGATACGCTGAAGGTGGAGGCCATGGCCTCGGGATAAATCCATTTGGGGTCGGAAAACCGCACCGTGAGCGCGGCGATGGACTGACCGTCCAGAATCCGCTCGTCCAGCCAGGCGGGCTGCGCGCCATAGGCGCGGGCAAAGGCCCAGTAAAGGGCCTGCTCCAGCTCATCTGCAGAGACGGCGGGGTTCAGCGCACACAGGTTGACGGTATGAGCCGCCGTATCCGGCGGGTTGGGAGCGGCAAGGTCCCCGCCCCCGGCCGACAGGAATTGCGACATCTGGTCCAGAGCGGTATCCACATACAGCGTGCCGTGATGCAGCGCGGCAGAACCGGCCTTGAAATAGGCGTTGACGCTGAAGCGGCGGCCTGCGGCGAACAGATCGCCCCGGCCCATGGCGTGCGACTGAATGCCGAACGCGCCCACCGCCATGCCCAGAATGCTGAGCTGACGGGTGATGTCAAACGCCGTCTTGGGCAATACAAAGCTGAAATTCAGCGCGCCCCGGTCCTGGTAGACCGCCCCGCCGCCGCTCAGCCGCCGGGCGATATGCCCGCCGGAGCTCAAAAAGGGGTCCACCCGGCACTCATACAGCGGATTCTGACGCCGCCCGATGGAGATGCAGCGGTCGTTCTGCCACATGTAGAGGATGGCCGTATCCTCCGGAAGCGTGTCCATCAGGTGCTTCTCGATGGCCAGGTTGCGATAGGGATCGCCGCCACGGGCGATCAGGCAGGCGGTACGTCGAATCATCTGCTTCCACGGCCTTTCTGAGGATGGTCATCCAAACGCTTTCAAAATACTTATATTTCGGCATGGGCAAAGGCTTTTCCTGCGTCGGGAAGCGGCTTCCTGGTTTCCGACAAAAAAGGCACGCGCAAGACGGACTGCGCGTGCCGCAGGGGGAGGGCGCCTGCCGCGCCGTTGAGGGAAAATCAGGTGAGGATCTTGCGGAAGTCGTTGCCGGGGCCCTGCTCGTCGTAGACCAAAAACTCGCGGACCGTGAGGGATACCTGCTGGCCGGTCTCAACGTCCATGCTGTCGTAGGGATCGGCGATGACGCGCAGCTCCTTGCCGCCGCCCAGATCCACGCGGCAGTCGTTGACGTCGCCCAGGTAGAAGTGGCTCTTGACCGTGCCGCTCAGCGTGCCCTGGCCCGCGGGGGCATACTTGACATGCTCGGGACGCACGCCCACGATGACGCGGCCCTTCTTGTCGCCCTCGTAGGGCAGGCGCTGGCCGCAGCCGTCCAGCTCGATGCAGTCGGCCTTGACCTCGCCGTCCAGGAATTCGATCTTGCCCACGAAGTCCGCCACAAAGGGATTGGCGGGGTGGGTGTAGATGTCGCGCGGCGCGCCAATCTGCTGGATGATGCCGCGGTTGATGACCACGATGCGGTCGCTCATGGCCATGGCCTCGGTCTGGTCGTGGGTGACGTAGAGAACCGTGATGCCGGATTCGCGCTGAATCTCCTTGATTTCAAAGCGCATGCTCTCGCGCAGCTTGGCGTCCAGGTTGGAAAGCGGCTCGTCCAGAAGCAGCAGGGCGGGCTCGGCCACCAGGGCGCGCGCCAGCGCCACGCGCTGCTGCTGGCCGCCGGAGAGCTGGCTGGGAATGCGCTGCGCATACTGCGTCAGGTGCACCATGGCAAGCACGCGATCCACCTTTTTCTGGATGGCGTCCTTATCCATCTTCTTGATGCGCAGGGGGTAGGCCACGTTGTCAAAGACGGTCATGTGCGGCCAGACGGCGTAGCTCTGGAACACCATGCCGATGTCGCGCTTCTCCGGCGGAATGAACACCTTGTCGCTGGAGACGACGCGCTCATCAAATTTCACGCAGCCGCTGGTGGGTTTTTCAAAGCCCGCGATGATACGAAGCATCGTGGTTTTGCCGCAGCCCGACGGGCCCAGCAGGGTGACGAATTCTCCATTTTGGAAAACCGCGTCGAAGTCTTCCAAAACCACGGTATTGCCAAAGCTCTTGGTCACATTCTGAATGGTCACGCTGGACATGGTTCCAACTCCTTTATCGAAAATGCGGGCGCATCAGATGGAGAACTCGCCCTTGGTGAGCTTGTTGAGGATGAAGTTGAGCGCCACGACCACCAGCAAAATGCCGAACGCCATCGCCGAGGCCTGCTGCTGGCTGGTGTAGGTCCAGTAGTAATGCAGCATGTAGCCGATGACCTGCGTATCGCGGCTGTACAAAAGGGTGGACATGGACAGCTCATAGAAGCACGGGATGAAGATCAAAAACCAGCCCGCCGCTATGGAGGGGAAGATCAGCGGGATCGTGACCTTGAACATCGTGCGAAGCCACCCGGCGCCCGACGCCTGGGAGCTTTCCTCCAGGGAGACGTGGATCTGGCTCATGGCCGAGACCACCGTGCGCATGCCCATCATGAGGTACTTGATGAGGTAGGCGATGATCATGATGGCGGCGGTGTTATAGAGGTTGATGCCGAATTTGCCGTTCATGGTCATGATCAGGCCCAGGGCGATAACCACGCTGGGCGTGCCGGACCCCAGCGTGATGAGGAAGTCGGGAATCTTGCGCCCCTTGACCCGCGTGCGCTGCAGGAGGTAGGCCATGGTAAAGGAGATGATGATGCCGATGGTGGCGGCGACGGCAGCAAAGGTGATGGAGTTGATGAGGCTTTCGATGATGTCGTCGCGGCTGAAGATCTTGGTCCAGTGCATGGTGGTGAAGTTGTTGGCCTCAAACAGCCCCTTGCCAAGATTCTTTTTGACCGAGGTGGTGGCGATGGTGATGAAGGGGATGACGATCACGATGATGGAAAACAGGCTGACCAGCGCCGTGGTAAGCCCCCGCCAGCGGCCCAGGTCCACGATGTTGGGGCGGGTGGACTTGCCGGACACGGTGATGTACTGCTTGCGCGCCACCACCACGTCGGAGATGTAGAGGATGATGATGGCCATAATCATCAGAAAGACCGCCAGACCCGTGGCGTCGTTGATGCCTGCCTGGCCCAGGCCCATGTACTCCACGATGCGGGTTGTCACGGTGTGCACCTTGCCCGGCGCGCCCACAATGGATGGGATGCCGTAGCAGCTGGCCGCGCACACGAACACGAGCAAAGCGCCCGCGATGAGGCTGGGGGTCATCATGGGCAGGGTGATGGTGGCCACCGTCTTGAGCGGCGAGGCGCCGCTGATGCGGGCCGCTTCCTCCAAAGAGGGGTCCATCTTCTCCATGGCGCGGGAGATGGTGATGAAGGCGTAGGGATAGTAGAAGGTGGTCAGCACCCAGATCATGCCGGCGATGGTGTAGATGTTGAGCGGACCGGTGCGGGCGTCAATGTTGAGGAGCCCGCGCAGGAACACGTTGATGGTACCCGCGTTCTGGTTGAGCAGCCGGGTCCACGCCATGGCGCCCAGATAGGGCGGGACCATGTAGGTCAGAACGAACAGGCTGCGGAAAAACTTCTTGCCATACATGTTGGTGCGGCCCACCAGCCATGCCAGCGGAAAAGCCAGCACCGTGCCCAGCACCATGGTGGCCGCAGCGGCGATGAGCGTATTGCAAAGCGCCCCCCAGTTCATTTCGTAGGTATACAGGCGCGTAAATGTCGACAGTGAGAACGTGGATTCCGGGAAGAAGGCCTTATAGAGCATGTAGAGCAGCGGGAATACCTGGAACACCAGCAGAAACGCCACAATGACGAGGATAATCAGCCATTTGACGTCGAAATAAAAGCGCCTTTGCGACAAGGCGGATTTGACGGGCGCGGTTTGTTGTGCCATACTGGACCTCCCCAAGGCATGGATGGATGGGGTACGGGGGCGGGCTCATCCCGCCCCCGTCCAAGGTTTTTGCTTACTCGACGGTCACGTTCTCCTGGAACAGAGCGCGGATGGAGTCGCGCTCGGTGTAGCACTTCTCCCAGTCGACTTCGATGTTGGTGTCCATCAGCTCCTGGGTGGGCTTGCCGTCATAGGGCTCGGTGGGGTAGTCGGTCAGGACGCTGTGCATCCAGCCCTTGACGATATAGCTCTGGCCTTCCTCGGACAGGAGCCAGTCGGTGATGGCCTCGCAGGCCGCCACGTTGTTGTTGGCGCTCTTCTCGGGCGCAACGGTCATGACCGTGGAGGGGATGAGGACGTTGCCGTCGTCGGGGATGAACCACTCCAGCGTGGAGCCTTCCTCCTCGCGCTTTTTGAGCACGCTCTCCTCAAGGATCATAACCACCGAGCACTCGCCCGTCTCCAGCTTGGCCAGCGCCGAGGAGCCGCTCTCGATCATCACGTTCTGATTGCCCAGCGCCACAAAGTAGTCCTCGCCGAACTTGTCCAGCAGGCCTACGATGGTCGCCATGGCGGTGCCGCTGGTCAGGGGATTGGACATGGACAGGGTGTTCTTGAACTGCTCGTCATAGGCAAACGCCTCATAGGAGGTGGGGATCTCCTCCTTGGAGTACATTTCGGGATTGTAGGCAAAGCCCATCGTGCACACGCGCACGCAGTACCAGTAGCCTTCCTCGTCGTAGGGGAAGCGCATGTTGTTGCGGGCTTCGGTCAGGTAGGGATGCAGCCAGCCGCCCTCCTTGAGCTCCAGAGAGTAGGCGGGCTCGGCGACCATCAGCATGTCGCAGCCCAGCTTGCCGCTTTCCATCTCGCCGGCGACCTTGGTCTGCAGGGTGCCCGTGCCGCCCTGGAAGAATTCGATTTCGGCGTTGGGGAACTGGGCCTTGAGCGCTTCGCTCATCATGTCGCAGATGTCCTGATACATGGAGGTGTAGATGATAACTTTGCCGGTGATGTCGGCATTTTCCGCCACTGCGCCGGACATGCCGCACAGCATCAAGAGGGCCAAAAGGGTCGCCAGGAGCTTTTTCATGGACTGGGTTCCTCCTTGTTTGATTTTTACTCATCGCCGGCTGCACCGCCGACGGATGGTTCCGAGAATGAGTTGTTGAGAAACGCACCATTTCTTACTTTCCTATTGTAACATATATCATATCTCATGTAAATAGGCAGGTGGGGCGCGATGGGCGTTTGGCCGCTAAGATTCCGACAAGGGAGCCGCTTCGCGCCGGAATTGACACCTCCCTGCCGGGAATGATATGATACACGGGACGAAACTTTGCAGGGAGGGTGCGGATATGCCGCAGGATGACAAGGTTTGCACGCGCTGTGTGATGGACTCGACCGACCCGGCGATCACCTTTGATGAGGCGGGCGTCTGTTCCTTCTGCAGGCGGTACGAAGAGGTGCGCGCGCAAAGCGGTTACCGTCCCGGCGAGAGCGAAAAGGAGCTGGAGCGCACCGTCAGGGTGATGAAGGAGCGCAGCCGCGACCTGGACTATGACTGCATCCTGGGCCTCTCCGGCGGGGTGGACAGCGCCTACATGCTCTATCTGGCCAATCGGCTGGGCCTGCGCGTGCTGGCCGTGCATGTGGACAGCGGCTGGAACAGCGAGGTGGCCGTGCGTAACATCGAGAAGATGTGCCAGAAGCTGAACGTGCAGCTCCATACCTATGTGATGGACTGGCCCACGATGAAGGAGCTCCAGCGCGCCTATCTGCTCAGCGGCGTGGCCAATCTGGACGTGCCGCAGGATCACCTGTTCTGCGCGGCCATTTATCAGATGGCGCGCAAGTACCGGGTCCGGTATATATTGAATGGAAGCAACATCGCCACCGAGGGCGCGGACGCGCCTTTCAGCCTGCAGCACACCTACCGCGACGCCTGGCACCTCAAGAGCATTTACCGCAAACACGGGCGGGGCAAGAGCCTGAAAAAGTACCCCGTCCTGTCGCTGTGGGAGGCATGGATGGGCCTGCCGGGCGTCACCAAGATCAATTTGCTCAACTACGTGCCCTACAGCAAAAAGGTAGCCATTGAAACCCTCTCGCGCGAGTTCGGCTGGGAGTACTACGGCGGCAAGCATTTTGAAAGCCGGTTCACCAAGTATTTTCAGAGCGTCTACCTGCCCCGCAAGTTCGGCTACGACAAGCGGCGCGCGCATTTGAGCTGCCTGATCCTCAACGGCGAGATGACCCGCGACGAGGCGCTGGCCGAGCTGGAAAAGCCGCCCTATCCCCTTGAACAGCAGAAGGAGGATGAAAGCTACATCCTCAAGAAGCTGGACGTCGATCCGGCGCAGTGGCAGCGCATTCTGGAAGCGCCGCCTACGCCCGACGACGCGTATTTCTCGCAGCAGAAGCTGTTCAACGCCGCGCGGAGGCTGCTGGGCCAGAAGGGATTGGACCGCATCAAGCAGCGCCGCTATACCGCCAAGGGTTGACCGGTCCGCCAGCCCCTGCGCGCAGGCGCGGGCATCCGGCCCCAGAGAAGGAGATTCTGCCAATGACGCATGACCCCGTGGTATCCGGGAAAACGGTTTGGAAGGGCCGCGCCTTCAACGCGCCGGCGCTGATTGTGCTGGCGCTGGTGTTTGCGGGCGCCTATATCATGTTCCTGCGGGAATTTGCCTACGAGAACGCCGATCTCTATATCCACGCGATGATCGCGCATGATTTCGACTTTACCGATCTGCATTCCATCACCAGCCGCCTGTCCTATCCCGTGTGGCATATCGCGGTCAGCGCCCTCTATCAGCTGGGCGTGCCGCTTGGGCATGCCGCCGCGGGCGTATGCGCGCTGTGCAAGGGGATAACCTTCCTTTTGACCTACTGGCTGGTGGGGGCGATGGCGGGCGAGCGGGCCAACCGCTGGGCGGTGCTGGGGCTAAGCGCGTTTCTGATGATTGTGACGGGCGTGCTGGTCATGTCCGTGTCCGACGCGGTGTATCGCGGCGTGGGTTCGCCCAATGTGTGGCACAATCCCACCCAGCAGACCGTGACGGCGGCCATGATGCTGGTGATGCCCTGGCTTGCGCACTGCTGGTACGAGTTTGCGCGGCAGGCGGAGGCGGGAAATGAGCGGGTGCTGCTGCCCTGGTGGAAGATCGTGGTGCTGGCGGTTCTGTGCATGGGGAGCGTGGCGTGCAAGCCCACGTTCATGCAGGCGCTGCTGCCCGCCGCGTTTGTGATGTACCTGGTCGAGGTGCTGCGCCGCCCGCGCCAGTGGCGTTACTTCGGGCATATTGTGCTGGCGTTTTTGCCCTCGGTGGGGTATTTTCTGTTGAGCTACCTGTATTATACGGGCGTGGTGGTGGAGTTCACCAGCGGCGTGGAGATCGGCATCACGGCGGAAACCGCCTGGGTGGCCGTGCGAAACACGCTGATGATGTCCGCCTGCCCGCTCATGGCCGTGATCGCCTGCTACCGCAAAGGGATGTTCAAGGACCGGCTGGTGGTGCTGGCGCTGCTGATGACCGCCTTCAGCGTGCTGGAGGCGATGGCCTTCCGGGAGACGGGCATGCGCGAGGGTCACGGCAACTTCACCTGGGCGGCTAACAGCAGCTCATACTTCCTGTGGGTGGTGATGACGGGCGTGTTTCTGCGCACCTTCCCGGCGGACGTCAGGGCGGGCGCGCTTCGCTCCGCGCGTGGGCTGGGCTACGCCGCGGTGGGCGGCCTGTTCCTGTGGCATGCCTATTCTTCGGTGTACTACCTGCACTACCTGCTGACCAGCACAAACGCGTTTTGACAGAACGGCTGCGGCATGGTATAATAGCGATATCCTAAATAGCAAAGGGAGTTGAAAGGATGCGCAAATAAGTCTGCCAGAAACCCGCTCATGCGTTGATGGACGGGGAAGGTGCAAGCGGGTTCCCGCGCAGGCGGGGACGGCTTTGCCATGGCAGACGGGCGCAGCCGGAAGGCTCCTTTTTGCTGCGCTTTTTTGCCCTTCCCCTTTTGGAAAGGAGAAGCCGGAAATGCAGCTGTCCATCCGAGATCTTACCTTTGCCTATCCGGGCGGCGAGCCCGTTTTTGAACATCTGAACCTGAACCTGGACACCGGCTGGCGGCTGGGGCTGATCGGCCGCAACGGGCGAGGCAAGACCACGCTGCTTCGCCTGATGACAGGGCGCATGCCTTTTGAGGGCGCGATTGGCCTCCCGCTGGAGGCGGTATATTTTCCCTATGAGGTGCCTGACGCCTCCTTGCCGGCCCTGGAGGTGCTCCGGCTGGCGGCGCCCGGCGCGCAGGAGTGGCAGATCCTGCGGGAATGGAAGCTGCTGGGCGTTGGGGAGGAGGCGCTGGAACGTCCCTTTTCCACACTTAGCAGGGGCGAACAGACCAAGGCACTGCTCAGCGCGCTGTTTGCGCGGGAGGATGCCTATCCCCTGATCGACGAGCCGACCAACCATCTGGACGCGCACGGGCGCGAGCTGGTGGCGCGCTATCTCCGGCGCAAGGACGGCTTTCTGCTGGTCAGCCATGACCGCACCTTTCTCAACGGCTGCGTGGACCATGTGCTGGCACTCAACCGAAGCGACGCCTGGGTGATGCAGGGCGATTACGACGCCTGGCAGGAGCGCTTCGACCGGCAGAACGCCTGGGAGGAGGCGCGCAACGAGGATCTTAGGCGCGACATTGCGCGGCTGGAGGAGAGCGCGCGCCGCGCGGCCAGGTGGAGCGACCGGTGCGAAAAGGGCAAGTTTCACGTTTCGCCCAGCGAAACGGCGGCGGTGGACCGGGGCTACATAGGGGCGCGAAGCGCGGCCATGATGAAGCGCTCCACCTCCACGCTGCGCCGCCGCGAGCGCGCCGTGGAGGAAAAGCGCGGACTGCTTCACAACGTGGAACGTGTGGGCGAGCTAAAGCTGACGGTGCTGCGCCATCCCAAGGAGACGCTGGTGCGGGTGGAGGATGGCGCTGTGCGCTACGGCGGGCGCACCGTCTGCGAAGGGCTGCGTTTTGACATCCGCCGGGGCGACCGCGTGGCGCTGACCGGCCCCAACGGCGCGGGCAAGAGCAGCGTGCTCAAGGCGC
>OGYY01000821.1_pt1 | contig 30024 bp, 35 predicted proteins | sample 1576671 | NCBI WGS metagenome assembly OGYY01 (sample SAMEA3541593, study PRJEB24748) | human gut metagenome | biome: human gut; feature: human-associated habitat; material: faeces | place: China | collected 2012 | reverse complement strand
CAGGATCTCCTGGGCAGCCCGGCGGGGGTCGGCGCCCTCCTGGATGGATTGGTTGGCCCCCACCAGCATCAGCCCGCCCTGGGCCTGGGGCGGGAGCGGAGCTTGGGTCAGCCGGCCCTGGCCGTCCAATTGCCAGGCCATGAGGGCCAGGGGCAGGCCAAAGGCCCGGGCCGCCTCCAGGTCTTGGGGCGGGGTGAGCAGGAACTGCCGCGGGGAAGGATGTGTCATAGAAAGGAACCCCCTTGTCCATTGGTTTCGGTTCGTGTATAATCAGGGAACAGAGCGTTCCCCCACGGGAAGTCTGCTCCCAACCTATGCCCGCAAGGGAACGTTTAGAAGGTGACACTGTGAAATTTCCCCTGGTTCCTGCTTACTATTTCTCCGACATCTATGCCATCGACCTGGCCTGCCTCCGGGCCCGGGGGGTGAAGCTCCTGCTGGCCGACCTGGACAACACCCTGGTCCCCTACGGGGTGGCTGAACCCAACCACCAGGTCCGGGCCTGGAAGGCCGCCCTGGAAGCGGCGGGGATCACCCTGTTCATCCTCTCCAACAGCCGCCGGCCTGGCCGGGCCCAGCGGTTCGCCCAGGCCCTGGGGGTGCCCTATGAGGGCCACGCCGGCAAACCCAAGCGGGGGGGCTTCCAGCGGGCCATGGCCCGGATGGGGGTGACCCCGGAGGAGACCGCCATCGTAGGGGACCAGATCTTCACCGACACCTGGGGGGGGAACAACGCCGGGGTGCTCACCCTGCTGGTCCACCCCATCCGGTTTGGGACGGTGTTCCGCTTGCTCCGCTTCGCGTTGGAGACCCCCTTCCGGGCAGGGGCCCAAAAGGGGGAGACCCTGTGAGGGCCCGGTTCGGCACCGCCGGGAACCCGGACGGGTTCTACCAGGCGGGGAAGAAGCAGTCCAAGGACATGCCCCCCTGGCTGCGGGAGCAGGGGCTGGAGGCCTACGAGTACCAGTGCGGCAAAGGGGTCACCCTGGGGGAGGCCACGGCCCGGGCCATCGGCCGGGCGGCGGCGGGGGCGGGGATCGCCCTGTCCCTCCATGCCCCCTACTTTGTCAACCCCGCCAACCCAGACCCGGACAGCCAGGAGAAGACCCTGGGGTATATCCTCAAGGCCTGCCAGGCGGCCCAGTGGATGGGGGCAGACCGGGTGGTGGTCCACACCGGCGCCCTGCAAAAGCGCACCCGGGAGGAGGCTCTGGCCACTGCCAAGGCCTTTTTCCAAACCCTTCGCCGCCGGTGTGACGAGGGGGGGTATGGGGACATCCTCCTGTGCCCGGAGACCATGGGAAAGATCAACCAGCTGGGGGATCTGGAGGAGGTCCTGGCCATCTGTGCCCCCTCGGAAGGCCTGCTGCCCTGCGTGGATTTCGGCCACCTCTACGCCCGCTCCCTGGGCGCCCTGGACGGGGCAGCGGCGGTAGAGGGGATGCTGGACCGGATGGTCCAGGTCCTGGGGGAGGCCCGGGCCCGGGTTTTTCACAGCCACTTCTCCAAGATTGAGTACACCCCCCGAGGAGGGGAGGCCCGGCACCTGACCTTTGACCAACCCTACTTCGGGCCGGATTACCATCCCCTCTGCCAGGCCCTGGCCCGCCGGGGCTGGGCCCCCCGGGTGATCTGCGAGAGCGCCGGCACCCAGGATGTGGATGCCCTGGCCATGCAGCGGGCCTACCGCCAAGCCCTGGGGGAGGGGCCCTGAAGAGGAAAGAAATTCCCGGGAAAGGCAGGCCAGAGGGACAAAGCCTCTTGCAAAACCGGACAAGGTATTGTAAAATAGAAAACGACTATGGGATAAAAATAGAGAGCATCTATTTTTGCAGGGCGGGGGCCCAGGCCGGACGCCCGCCTGAAATGCAAGCCGCCGGCACAAGCGCCGGCAGGGCAATTTTGTTTGGAGGATGAATACTATGATTTCTGCCGGCGATTTTCGGAATGGCGTCACCTTTGAGCTGGATGGCCAGGTCATGCAGGTGGTGGAGTTCCAGCACGTGAAGCCCGGAAAGGGCGCCGCCTTTGTGCGGACCAAGATGAAGAACGTCATCACCGGTGCCGTCACCGAGACCTCCTTCAACCCCACGGCAAAGTTTGAAAACGCCTATGTGGAGAAGAAGGACATGGAGTACAGCTACAACGACGGCGACCTGTACTACTTCATGGACCAGGAGACCTACGACATGATCCCCATCGCCAAGGAGCTTCTGGGGGACAGCTTCCGCTTCGTGAAGGAAAACATGGTCTGCAAGGTCAACAGCTATAAGGGCAAGGTCTTTGCCGTGGATCCCCCCACTTTCGTGGAGCTGGAAGTCACCGAGACCGACCCCGGCTTTAAGGGCGACACCGCCACCAACGTCACCAAGCCCGCCACCGTGGAGACCGGGGCAGAGATCAAGGTCCCCCTCTTCATCAACACCGGCGACAAGGTGAAGATCGACACCCGTACCGGGGAGTATCTGGAGCGTGCCAAGGGCTAAGGTCCCAGCACGGGAAAGGATGGAACGCGCTATGACGATTTCGGAAAAAGTGGCCTACCTGAAAGGGCTGGCCGATGGACTGGACCTGGACCAGGAGACCTCCAAGGAGGGGAAGCTCATCGCCAAGATCATCGACGTCTTGGAGGATGTGGGCTTTGCCGTGGAGGACCTGGAAGTAGAAGTGGAAGCCCTGGCCGACGGGATGGAATCCATGGCGGAGGACCTGTCCGACGTGGAGACGGTGATCTTTGACGAAGAGGACGAGGACGAGAATGGCTGCTGCGGCAGCTGCTCCGCCCTGGACGACGACGATTTCTTCCAGATCGCCTGCCCCAGCTGCGGTGCGGATATCGTCATCGACGAGAGCGTCCTGGACATCGGGGAAGTCACCTGCCCCAACTGTGGGGACAAGTTCTCCCTGGACCTCACCGACGAACCTGTGGACGAGGACGAGCCCGAGGCGTAACACATCACCACCCATCGAAGAAAAAAGGACGGCAGATGCCGTCCTTTTTTTGTTGCCTAATACGCGACAACCCCTTGACTAGGGCTGATGATGGTGAAATGTTCAGGGTTTGTGATGGGGGCGGTGGTCAGCGCGTGGCCTGCCGCATCGAGAAGGGTGATTTGGGTGTAGGAGGGGCAGAGCGCCTCCCCTGTGTAAGGATGGTGGACCCAGAAGTACCGGTCTCCCTCCCCAGTGGGCTGGAGGGCTGCCTCCATAGGTTCCGGTGCTTCCGGCCCGGTGAGGCGGACAGAGACCGCCTCCGGCCAGCCGCTGACCAGGCCGGCCCATTGGCCCCAACCCTGACGGGTGTCCTGGTTGTAAAACCGGAAGCCCGCAGCTGCGATCCCTTGCTGGGCATCCCGGGTCCGGTCGGCGCAGTACAGGGGTTGGCCAGGCAGTAGGTGGCCCCGCCAGAAGGCAGGAGAGACCATATTTGCCAAGAGGACCTGGTCATTCCAAGACAGGAGGAAGGTGGCCTCCCCTTCCTGCCGCTGGGCCAGGACCTCCGTGGGGCCGCAGGCCAGGTCCTGCTCTGCTGCGGCGATGGCGCTGGAGGGGGAGAGATAGGGGAGCTTTCTCAGGACGGAGAGCCCCACCAGTACCAGCAGGCACAGCATGACCGCCAGGATCCGTCGGAGGGCAATCTGCCGGCGGGTGCGCAATTTTTTCATGGATGCACCTCCTCCCGGGGGATGGAAATGGGAAAGGTCGTTCCAAAGTGGTTGTACTGGAGGGTGAGGGTGTCCTCCTCCCCCAGAGGAACATCATAGGCGCCGTAGACGCCGTAAGACTCGGGGTGGGAGGGGGCCCAGGGAGTGTCCTTCTGTCCTGGAAGCGTGAGGGTCGGCAGGGTGAGGGAGCCTTGCGTCCAGAGGGAAGCGTGGTACCGCACTGCCAGCAGGCGGATGTACGGGGTGCCTACCTCCCGTACCCAGGGGCAGGCGCCGTAGAAGACCAGGGTAGAGCCATCGGGCAGGGGATAGCTCTGCCCTTCCAGGGGGGTGACGTTCTCCAAGGTGTTGCCCTCCCCCAGCAGGAAGGTGGTGTGGTAGTTGTGGAGGGGGTCCTGGCGGATGGCCCAGGCCTCTTGGAGGTGATCTCCCAGGGGTAGGACATAGCTTAGGACCATGGTAAGGAGAAGCCCCAGGGCGGCCAAGGCCAGCCGGGAGAGGACCAGCCACCGCCGGGGGAAGGCCTGGTTCAGGGCCTGGCCCACCTCCTGGGCCTCCCCCATGGCGGCCAGGGCCCGGGTTTCCGCCGCTTCCGGGGGACAGCCGGCGTCCAAAAGGGCCTGGGTATGGTCGGTGAGATGGTCCATGAGCTCCTGGCGGACAGCGGCCTTCTCCCGCCGGGTGGCGTGGGAGAGGAAGGCGCACACGGCCTCCCCGTAGGCCTGGAACTTCTCCGGAACCGGGCTCATCCCGGCTGGAAGGAGAGGACGGAGTTGACCCCGTGGGCGTAACTTTCCCACTGGGCCTTCTCCCGCACCAGCTCCTTCCGGCCCCGGTCGGTGAGGCGGTAGTATTTCCGGGTGCGGCCGTTGGCCTCGGCCTGGTAGGCGGTGACGTAACCCCCGTTCTCCAGCTTTTTCAGCACGGGGTAGAGGGTACCCTCCTTCATCTGGAAGGTGTGGTCGGAGCGGCGCTCCAACTCCGTGATCATCTGGTACCCGTACAGGTCCTGGCCCTGGAGCAGGGAGAGGACCAGCAGGGAGGTGTGTTCCATAGTTTGCTTGCGTTCCATGGGGAAGCCTCCTTTCAGGCAAAGAGTGGTGGGTCAGAGGGTCCAGTGCTGGGTATAGACATCCGGGAGGGGGGCTGTGTAGAGGACGTTGCCCGCCCGGTCCAGCACCTGGTACCACTTGGGGACAAAGTTGTTGTCAGGGGAAGCGAACTGCTGGAAGCAGTACCCCTGGCCGGTGGAGGTGGAGAAGAACTCTCCCTCCAGATACACGTTGGGGTCATAGCTCCAGCTGGCGGGGTGGTTGTAGATCCGCACCCACCGGGCCCCCTCCAGGCAGGTCTGCCCAAAGACCAGGAACGCCGAGGCCTCAGCCTCCTGGTCCCAGACAGAGCGAAGGGTGAGGGAACAGGGCTGGCGGTCCGTGGGGGCGTCCAGCGCCACCTGGGTGTGGATCCAGTCCATGGAGGGGCCCAGGGGGCGGAGGGGCTGGAACACCGTCACCAGCAAAACGTCTTCATTGGCGGAGAAGGTCACCTGGTGGGAGAGCAGTTCCGTCTGCCCCACCACCTCCGTCCGCTCCAGCCCCAGCAGGTTCTCTGAGGCCCGGATCACCTGCCTCGGGGTGAAGCTGGGCTGGTACAGGGCCGGCAAAAGCAGCAGGAAGAGGAGCAGCACCCCCATCCGGCGAAGGGCCCGCTGCCGCCGGGAGGGAAGGGATTTGGGACGCTTCATGGACCGGTCACCTCCTCCCATGGCAGGGGGATTTCTGTGGATCGATGGACACCGGGGGCGTCGAGGGAGACGGTGAGGGTGTCCCCCGGCTGGAGAGAGGGGATTTCGGTGGACCAATAGGTCACCCCGTTGGGAAAAACGCCGCCGGAGGAGTAGTGGACAGGCAACGTGTGGTTGATGGTGTATTCCAATGCCCACTCCCCGTAATAGGGCTCTCGGAAGGGGTTTTGGTTATACTCCACCCCGTGGAGTTCTACCTGGTAGGTGCCATCGTTCTGTTCCGTCAGGGCCATGGCAAAATAGCGGATCACATCCCCATTGGGCAGGGAGAGGCGGAGATCCAGGGGGGAAAAGTCCTCCAGGGGAATGGAACCGCTGCGCATATGGTTGGGGCTGTCAAAGGGATCTGTCCGGGCAATCAGGTTGTTCACAGCGCCCTCCACCCGAGAAAACAGGGGGAGGAGGAGCACCAGAACCACCAGAATGGTCAGCACCAGGCTCACCCGGGAAAGAATCAGCCACCGCCGGGGAAATTCCCGGTCCAGGGCCTGCCCCACCTCCTGAGCCTCCCCCATGGCCTCCAGGGCGTGGGCCTGGGCCTGTTCGGGGTCCCAGCCGGCCTCCGCCAGGGCATCGGCGTGGTCGGCCAGGTGGTCCTGGAGTTCTTGGGCCACGGCCTGCTTCTCTTCCGCAGTGGCGTGGCGGAGGCAGGCACAGACGGCTCGAGTGTACTCGTTGGGGGTCATGGGGATTCCGCCTTTTTTGGGATGCTAGTCAAAGGAAGCGTGGGTCCAAGTTTTAGGCAGCGAGCCGGTGTACAAAACCCGATCCTCCCGGTCCAGCACCTGGTACCAGGCGGGGAGAAACACATCCTCGGTGGGGGAGGGCTGGTACAGGAAGAGGTACCCGTCTCCCGTGGCGGAGGGAAAGAGGGCCCCCTCCAGGAATACGTTGGGGCTGTAATTCCAAACGCCTGTGTGGTTGTAGATCCGCACCTTGCAGGCCCCCTCCAAGACGGTCTGGCCAAAGGCCAGGATAAGGGTTTCCTGGGCATCACTGTCCCAAAAGGGGAGCACGGAGAGGGTGACTGGGGCTGCTTCCGTGGGGGCGCTGAGCACCCCAAGGGGCTGGGCATTGTTCCACCCCATGGAGTAGGACAGGGGGTGGAGGGGCTGGTACACGGTGAGGAGCAGGGCGTCCTGGTTAGCGGAAAAGGTGACCCGGTGGGAGAGGACCTCCGCCTGGGCCAGTACCTCCGTCCGCTCCAACCCCAGCAGGTTTTCCGAGGCCCGGATGACTTGCCCTGGGGTGATACTGGGCCGGTGGATGGCCAGGAAGGCCAGCAGAAAGACCGCCAGCACCACCCCCCGGCGGAGGGCCCTCTGCCGCCGGGAGGGAAGGGATTTGGGTCGCTTCATGGGCCGGTCACCTCCTCCCATAGCAGGGGGATCTCTGTGGATCGGTGGATGCCGGGGACGTCGAGGGAGACGGTGAGGGTGTCCCCCGGCTGGAGAGAGGGAATTTCGTTAGACCAATAGGTCACCCCGTTGGGAGAACCGCTGCCGGAGGATTCGTGGACAGGCAGCGTGTGGTTGATGGTGTATTCCAATGCCCACTCGCCGTAATAGGGCTCTCGGAAGGGGTTTTGGTGATACTCCACCCCGTGGAGTTCTACCTGGTAGGTGCCATCGTTCTGTTCCGTCAGGGCCATGGCAAAATAGCGGATCACATCCCCATTGGGCAGGGAGAGGCGGAGATCCAGGGGGGAAAAGTCCTCCAGGGGAATGGAACCGCTGCGCATATGGTTGGGGCTGTCAAAGGGATCTGTCCGGGCAATCAGGTTGTTCACAGCGCCCTCCACCCGAGAAAACAGGGGGAGGAGGAGCACCAGAACCACCAGAATGGTCAGCACCAGGCTCACCCGGGAAAGAATCAGCCACCGCCGGGGAAATTCCCGGTCCAGGGCCTGCCCCACCTCCTGAGCCTCCCCCATGGCCTCCAGGGCGTGGGCCTGGGCCTGTTCGGGGTCCCAGCCGGCCTCCGCCAGGGCATCGGCGTGGTCGGCCAGGTGGTCCTGGAGTTCTTGGGCCACGGCCTGCTTCTCTTCCGCAGTGGCGTGGCGGAGGCAGGAACAGACGGCTTGGGTGTAGTCACGGTAGGGGGTCATATCGATCACCTCGTTTCCGAGAGGGGGTAGGAGGCATAGCCCCAATGGTTGGTCAGGTCATAGGTGCACAGGGGATGGCCGGCCTGGTCCAGCACCGTCAGCTGATCTGGATGGAGATAGGTGGTGCCCCCAGGGAGGGTGACAGTCTCCCAGAAGTAGCCGGCGGTCTCTCCGGTCTGGGGGATGGCGGCGGTGAGTTCCAGAGCGGTGTACTCGGAGGACGGGACCGTATGGGTGCAGCGGGCCACCACGGAGGCGGCACCGGGCAGGTCCACATAGCCGAGAAGGTGGAACTGGGACCGATCGCTGTTGCCGTCCCAGAAGTGGAGTGCCCCGGCGGTGACGCCCGCCGGGTCCCCCGACCTGTCGATCACCATCAGGGGCTGGCCGTTGTTCCGCCAGTCGTAGAAGAGGCCCAGGCGGAAGGGGGTGACCATCCAGGCCCGGTGGTTTTGGGAGAGGTAGAGGGGGACGTTGCCCACAGCCCCCTCCATCACCACCTGGGTGGGCCCGGTGCCGGCGTGGGATTCCGCCGCTCGAATGGCCTGGCCCGGGGTGAAGCAGAGGAAGTGCCCCGCCATCAGCACCACCACCAGGAGGGCGGCCGTCAGGGACCAGACCAGGGTCTTTTTCCGGCGGGGCCAAGGGACGCGCTTGGGTTTCATGGCAATACCTCCTCCCAGGGCAGGGAAAGGTCTAGGGCAAAGGACGTGTCCAGGTAGCGGTAGTGGAGGGTGATGTCCTGGCCGGCGAAGTCGCCGCTGGCCTCGATGACGGAATAGGTGGCGTTGTAATTCTGATGGGTGGTGCCGGAGAGGGGCAGGCCGGTGGGGAAGGGGACAAAGAGGTCTTCCTCGGTGCCCTGGGTGGTCACCCACAGCTCTCCCAGCAGCTGGGGAGAACTCCGGAAGGGATTCTTGTGATAGAGGACGGTGTAGAGGTCGGCGGAGTAGTACCCCTTCTGGGACAGGCCCCGAACCCCCACGCCGTAGAGGGAGAGAACGGTCCCGTCAGAGACCTCCCACTGGACATCCAGAGGGACAAAGTGGGGGAGGTCATCAAAATGGGCGGCGGCGTAGGAGGACGGATCCCACCGGGCCTGGAGGCTTCCTGCCGCCCCTGCCACGGCGGGGAAGAGGAAGGGCAGGGCCACGGTGATGGCCAGCACCAGCGCCGCCAAAGACAGCCGGGAGAGCACCAGCCACCGAAGGGGAAATTCCCGGTCCAAAGCCCGCCCCACCTCTTTGGCCTCCCCCATGGCGTCCAGGGCGTGGGCCTGGGCTTCCTCAGGGTCCCAACCGGCCTCCACCAGGGCGTCGGCATGGTCGGCCAGGTGGTCCTGGAGTTCCTGGGCCACGGCGTCCTTCTCCTTGGGGGTGGCGTGGCGGAGGCAGGCGCAGACGGCTTGGACATAGGACACCTGCCGGGTGTAGACACGGAAGGGTGGGTCCATAGGGGTCACCTCCTGGAAAGGAATACCTCGAGGTTCTATGGATATTATACATAGAACCTCGAGGTATGTCAAGAAAAAAGCAGCCAGCCTGCCTTGGCAGGCTGGCTGCTATATTACCGGCTTTTCCGAAACAGGAGGGAGACGAAGAACCACACCGCCAGCAGCAGGGTGATGGAGGCGCCGGTGGAGGCCCCCAGGTAATAGGACACCAGCAGCCCCCCGATGCCGCACACCAGCCCCCCCACCACGGAGACCAGGTGGTACTGGGGCAGGTTCCGGGCCACGTTCCGGGCCGCTGCCCCGGGGAGGACCAGCAGGGCGTTGATCACCAGAAGGCCCACCCAGGTCATGGTGATGGTCACCACCACGGCGATGGCGGCGGTGAAGAGGAAGTTCTTCCACACCACCCGGATGCCCCGGCTGTCCGCCAGGGCCTGGTGGACGGAGGAGAGCATCATGGGGTTGAAGGAGGTGACCCACAGGATCACCACCCCCAGGAGGATGAGGGCCAGCAGGCCGATCTCCCCCGGGGCCACGCTGAGGATGTCGCCGATGAGGAGGTTGTTGAACTTGGTGAAGCTCTGCCCCCCCAGGGTGCTCAGGAAGATGCCCAGGGCCACCGCCGCGGAGGAGAAGACGCTGATGGCCGTGTCGCTGGCCATGTGGGTCTTCTGGCGGATGAGGGTGAAGAGCAGGGCGATGACCACCGCAAAGACCACCGCCGCCCCCACGGGCTCTGCCAGGCCGCACAGGGCCCCGATGGCCATGCCGGTGAAGGCGGAGTGGCCCAGGGCGTCGGAGAAGAAGGCCATGCGGCTCTCCACCACCATGGTGGACAGCAGGCCGAAGAGGGGGGTGACCACCAGCACCGCCAGCAGGGCGTTTTTCATGAAGAGCATGGTGTCCGGAGCGGCCCACTCGAAGGGCAGCCAGGAGACCAGCCAATACCAGAAACTCATTGCGCGCTGCCTCCTTTCTCTCCCAGGTCCAGGTGGAACACCGAGCGGAACTCCGGGGAGGAGAGGACCTCCCCCGGGGTGCCGGTTTTCAGGATGGTCTGCTGCAGGAGGATGACCTTGTCCGCGTAGTGGCGGAGGGTGGAGAAGTCGTGGGTGGAGAAGAGGATGGACAGGTCGTACTTCTGCCGGATCTCGTCCAGCATGTCCAGCACCAGGTGCTCCCCTCCCACATCCACCCCGGACAGGGGCTCGTCCAGGATGAGGATTTGGGGGATGGGCTCCAGGGCCATGGCCAGCAGTACCCGCTGGAGCTCCCCGCCGGAGAGGGTGCCGATGCGCTTGTGGAGCAAAGCCTCCCCATGGACCCGGGCCAGGCAGCCCTCCACCCGCTCCCGCAGGTGGGCGGGGACGGGGAGAAACACCGGCCAGCGGCTGATGGCGGCGGCGAAGAAGTCCAGGACGCTGATGGGGTACCCCCGGTCAAAACTGGGGCTCTGGGGGACGTAACCGATCTTGGGGTGGGCGGGGTAGCCCCCCGCCAGGTGGAACTGGATGGTGCCGGCGTAGGGGACCTGGCCCAAAATGCTCCGGAAGAGGGAGGATTTCCCCGCCCCATTGGGGCCGATGAGGGCAACGATCTCCCGGCAGTTGAGCTGGAAGGAGATGTCCTGGAGAATGCTCTCCCCCTCCAAGGTGATGGAGAGGTTCTGCACCTGGAGGCGGCAGGTCCCCGGCCTGGCAGGCATGGGGATGCGGTTGTAGACGTGCTTGGGGGTTCTCATAGGTAGGCCTCCCGGAGGGTGTCGAGGTTGGATTGGAGCAGGTTCAGGTAGGTGGCCACGCCGGGTTCCTCATGGGCAGTCCCGGCGCTCATCATCAGGGTGAGGGCGTAGACGGGCACCCCGCACTCCCGGTGGATGATTTGGGCGGTGGCGTCGGCCCCGTTGACCTCGGTGAAGATGGCGGGGAGTTGGTGGGTCTGGATCTCGGTTACGATGTCCGCCACTTCCCGGGCAGAGGCCTCGCTCCCCGCCTCCTCCTCGATGGCCCGGAGGATGGTGAGGTCAAAGGCGTCGGCGAAGTAGCTGAAGCCGTCATGGAAGGTGATGAGCTCCCGGCAGGGCAGGTCCGCCAGGGCGGCCTGCATCACCGGGTAGGCCTGCTGGATCTGGTCCACCGCCAGCTGGGCGTTGCTGGCGTAGAGAGCGGCCTGGTCCGGGTTCAGCTGGGCCAGGCCATCGGCCAGGGTCTGGATCATCTGGCAGGCCCGGTTGGGGTCCATCCAGACGTGGGGGTCGGCCTCGTGCTCGTGGCCGGCGGGGAGGATGCCCTCTTCGTGGTGATGGTCACTCTCCGCCCCCTCCAGCAGGGTGATGTCTTGGGAGCAGTCGATCTGGGGGGTATCGGAGACGGAGGCCAGGGCGTCCTCCATGGCCTCCTCCAGCCCCGCGCCGTTGAGGAGGATGCCGTCAGCCCGTTCCAGGGCCTTCATGTCCTTGACGGTAAGGGTGTAGTCGTGGAGGCAGCTGATGGGCTGGTCGATCATCAGGGTGAGGGTGACGTTCTCCGCCCCGCGAGTGACCTCGGCGGCAAAGAGGTAGACGGGGTAGGTGGTGGCCACCAGATCCAAGGTGCCGTCGTCCTGGGGGGCCTCCTGCCCGGGCCCGCAGGCGGCCAGGAGCAGGCAGAGGGCCAGCAGCAGGGGCAGGCATTTGCGCGCCATAGGCGGGCCTCCTTTCGCGGTAAGCTTTCTGAAACAATTTATTATACCGCAGAAGGGGAAATTTGTAAAACAAAACAAAAGGCCGAAAGGGACAAAATCCTGCCGAAAGGGTCAAAAACTGTTCAAGGAACGGATTCCATTTGGAGGCCGCTCTGCGGCTGGGGGGAGGGGGAGGCCGCCTATCCTGGGAGCCAATCAAACCCCTAGGAGGCATCAGAGCATGGAATACTATCATAACCCAGGCAAGGATTTGGTCATCACCGTGGAGGGCCGTCGATATCTCCGCCACGGCATCCGCACCCACTTTGTGGGGGTGGGGGAGGACTATCTGTCCCTCTTCCGCCGGTATGTGGCCCCGGTGTACCAGCCGGGGGACTATGTGGCGGTGAGCGAAAAGGTAGCTGCCCTCTGCCAGGGCCGGGTGGTGCGCCGGGAGGAGGTTCGGGTGACCCCTTTGGCCCGACTCCTGGCCCGGTGCGTCCACCAGACCCCTGCCGGGCCGGGGATGGGCCTGCCGGTAAAGATGCAGTTTGCCCTAGACCAGGAGGGGCGGGGCAAGGTTTTGTGGGCCGCCCTCCGGGCTGGAGTGGACAAACTCCGGGGGATCCACGGCACCTTCTACCGCCTGCTGGGGCCGGAGGTCCGGGGGCTGGACGGGTTTTACGGGGAGGACATCCCCGCCTACGCGGACCTGGGGATCCGCATCCCCCATCACCCGGACCAGCTGTGCGACCAGGTCTATCGGGAGACGGGAATCCTCAGCTGCATCGTGGATGCCAACGCCCTGGGGGTGGAGCTGCTGGGCAAGGCGGCGGCCCTGCCCCGGGGGGCGGATTGGCTCACGGCCGTGCTCCGGGACAACCCGGCCGGGCAGGAGGGGCAGTGTACTCCTTTCCTCCTCATCCGCCCCGCCGGGGAAAGGGATGGTTGATGGCCGGGACCAGAAGAGAGAAAACCCGGACCGCTCCGTGGAGCGGTCCGGGTTTTTTACGCTTGCGTCTGTGTCGCTGCTGTATTTCCCGATTACAGCAGGCTGAAGGCCAGGATCAGGCCGGAGAACACGATGGAGACGGTGGAGCAGAGCTTGATCAGGATGTTCAGGGAGGGGCCGGAGGTGTCCTTGAAGGGGTCGCCCACGGTGTCGCCCACCACGGCTGCCTTGTGCTGCTCGGAGCCCTTGCCGCCGTGGTTGCCCCGCTCGATGTACTTCTTGGCGTTGTCCCAAGCGCCGCCGGCGTTGGACATGAACACGGCCATGGCGAAGCCGGTGATGGACACGCCGCCCAGCAGGCCCACCACGCCGGTGGGGCCCAGGATCAGGCCGGTGACGATGGGGACGATGATGGCCATCAGTGCGGGGGCCACCATCTCATGCAGAGCGCCCTTGGTGCACAGGGAGACGCACTTGGCATACTCGGGGTCGGCCTTGCCTTCCATGATGCCGGCGATTTCCCGGAACTGGCGGCGGACCTCCACCACGATGGACTGGGCGGCCGTCTGCACGGCGCTCATGGTCATGGCGGAGAAGACAAACACCAGCAGGGCGCCGATGAACAGGCCAACCAGCACGGTGGGGCTGGTGAGGGTGAAGTTCAGGGTTTCCACGGTGCGCTCCTGGACGATGTTCACGTAGGAGACCAGCAGGGCCAGGGCGGTCAGGGAAGCGGAGCCGATGGCAAAGCCCTTACCGGTGGCGGCAGTGGTGTTGCCCAGGGAGTCCAGAGCGTCGGTGCGGTCACGGACTTCCTCCGGCAGGCCGGACATCTCGGCGATGCCGCCGGCATTGTCGGCCACGGGGCCGTAAGCGTCGGTGGCCAGGGTGATGCCCAGGGTGGAGAGCATGCCCACGGCGGCGATGCCGATGCCGTACAGGCCGCGGTTGAAGTCGGCGGTGAAGGCGCCGGAGCCGTCCACGATGGTGGTGGTGCCGCCGGCGGCGAAGTAGGAGACCAGGATGGCCACGGCCACGATGAGGATGGAGGCGATGGTGGACATCATGCCCAGGGAGATGCCGCCGATGATGATGGTGGCGGAGCCGGTCTCAGAGGCAGCGGCCAGCTTCTTCGTGGGCTTGTAGTTGTCGGAGGTGAAGTACTCGGTGAAGTAACCGATGAGGGTACCGCCGATCAGGCCGCACAGGATGGCGATGAACACGCCCCAGGAGTTGTTCTCGGGGCCGATGACGAAGTAGGTCAGGGGGATGGCCACGATGGCGGAGAGGACGGCGGCGGTGTAAGTACCGGTACGCAGGGAGGTCAGCAGGCTCTTCTGGGTGGCGTCCTCCCGGGTCTTCACCAGGAAGGAGCCGATGATGGAGCAGATGATGCCGCACACAGCCAGGGCCACGGGGAGGACCATGCCCTCCCAGCCGTACCCGGCGCAGGCGCCCAGGGCAAAGGTGGAGAGGATGGAGCCAACATAGGACTCGTACAGGTCAGCGCCCATGCCGGCCACGTCGCCCACGTTGTCGCCTACGTTGTCGGCGATGGTGGCGGGGTTGCGGGGGTCATCCTCGGGGATGCCGGCCTCGACCTTACCCACCAGGTCGGCGCCCACGTCGGCGGCCTTGGTGTAGATACCGCCGCCCACACGGGCAAACAGGGCCATGAAGGAAGCGCCCATGCCGTTCATGACCATGATGTTGCCCAGGGTCATGGGGTCGTCAATGCCGGCGGCAAAGCGCAGGATGGTGAACCAGATGGTGATGTCCAGAATACCCAGGCCCACCACGGTAAAGCCCATGACGGAACCGGAGGAGAAGGCCACGCGCAGGCCGCGGTTCAGGCCCTCGGAGGCGGCCTGGGCGGTGCGGGCGTTGGCGTTGGTGGCGATCTTCATGCCGATGAAGCCGGCCAGCATGGACCAGATACCACCGGTGAGGAAGGCGAAGGGGGTAAACTTGGACAGCATGTCCCCTCCGCTGCCGAAGGCGATGATCAGCAGGACCACGAAGACCACAGCGAACACCTTGGCTACGGTGGTGTACTGGTGCTTCAGATAGGCGTTGGCACCCTCACGGATGGACTGCGCGATCTTCTGCATCGTGGCGCTGCCTTCGGAGTAGGACATGACTTTCTTGCGTTGGATCGCGGCGAACAACAGCGCCAAGACGGCGCCGATGAAGCCGATCCATAGATACTTTTCCACGAACGACACTCCTTTTCTTTTTCCGCATTGCCCGGGAACGGCAATGCACCTATTGAATAACAGACTAATTTTAGCATACGCCGGACAATTTTCAAGAGGATGGGTGATTTTTTCTCTTTTTTCTAAAAAATTGACAAAAAGGCCAAAAGGCCTTTGCAAAAGGAGAAAAAATCCGGCAGACTCACAGGAGTCTGCCGGAGGAGGGCGGCACTCAATCCTTCCGCCAGGTGGAGGGGAGCAAAAGGATCAGGATGGGGAAGATTTCCAGACGGCCAATGAGCATCGCGGCGGAGAGAACCCACTTGCTCAGGGCCGAGAAGGCGGAGAAGTTCCCCATGGGGCCCACCGCTTCCAGACCAGGACCGGTGTTGGACAGGCAGGCCAAGGTGGCAGTGAAGGAGGTGGTCAGAGAGAAGCCGTCCAGGCACACCACCAGGCAGGCCAGGCCCAGCACCCCCATGAAGCACAGGAAAAAGACGAAGACGGTATTTAAGGTGTCCTCATCCACGGGCTTGCCGTCCAGCTTCACCACTTTCACAGACCGGGGATGGATCAGCCGCCGGAGGGAGCGGTGGGTGCAGCGGAGCATCAGCAGGATCCGGGAGGCCTTAATGCCGCCGGCGGTACTGCCGGCGCACCCGCCTAGGAACATGAGCAGCAGCAGAATCAGCTGCGGCAGCACCGGCCAGAGGGCAAAGTCCGTGGAGGCAAACCCGGTGGTAGAGACGATGGAGGCCACTTGGAACCAGGCATCCCGCATGGCGTGGCCGGCGGTGTCGTACATCGGCAGGATGTTCCCGAACACGATCACCACCGCCAAAACCACCGCCAGGAGGAAGAACTTTAGCTCATCGCTGCCTAGGGCTTGCCGGACCCGGCCGGTGAGCACCAGGAAAAACAGGGCGAAGTTCAGGGAACACAGGAGCATGAACACCGTGATGATGATCTCACAGGCGGGGGAGTTGTAGGCGGCAATGCTCAAGTTGCGGACGGAGAGGCCACCGGTGCACACCGTGGCAAAGGTAGTGGTGATGGCATCAAACCAAGGCATGCCGGCGATGCGCAGGGCGATGGTCTCCACTGCGGTGAAGGTGATGTAAATGATGTAGAGGATCCGGGAGGACATGGCGGTCTTGGGCACCAGTTTGGAGGAGACCGGGCCGGTGGCCTCGGCTTGGACCAAAACTTGGGTTCGTCCTCCCACCTTGGGCAGAAAGGCCAGGGTGAAGATCAGCACCCCCATGCCGCCGATCCAAGAGGAGAAGGACCGCCAGAACAGGATGCCCCGGGGCATGGACTCGATGTCCGTCAGAATGGACCCGCCGGTGGTGGTAAAGCCGGAGACGATTTCAAAGAAACAGTCGGCAAAGGAGGCGAAAGTGCCGGAGAAGTAGAAGGGAAGGGCGCCGAACAAACTCAACACCACCCAGCTCAGGCCCACCACGGCGAACCCCTCCCGGGGGAAGAAGTCGGGCTTTGCCCGGAGCCGGGTGAGCAGCGTGCCTAGGATGCCGGCCAGTAGGATGGTATAGAGGAAGGGGCGGGGATCCTCCCGGTAGCCGATGGCGACCACCATGGGGAGCAGGATGCACAGGGCTTCCAGTTGGAGGACACGGCCTAGGGTGCGGAAAAGAAGCTTGTAGTTCATAGCAGGGTTGACACCTCACAACGTCTGGCGCGTTAAGACCGCCGCCAAGTAGAGGGATGGAACAGCAGCAGGATGGGGAAGATTTCCAGACGGCCAATCAGCATGAAAAGGGAAAGAAATACCTTATTAAATTCAGACAGCGGGGAGAAGCTGGCCAGTGGACCCACGGTGTCCAACCCCGGCCCCACGTTGGACAGGCAGCCCAAGGTGGCGGTGAAGGAGGTGGTCAGGGAGTGCCCGTCCAGCGAGACCACGATGGTGCCCAGCCCCAACAGCAGGAAGTAACAGGTGAAGAAGGAGAACACGGAACGCAGGGTTTCCTCGCTGACGGCTTTCCCGTCCAGCTTTACCACCTTGATGGCCCGGGGGTGGGACAGGCGGAGAATGGACCGGGTGGAGGAGCGCAGGAGGAGGAGAATCCGCCCGCACTTGATGCTGCCGGCGGTGCTGCCGGAGCAGCCTCCGACAAACATGAGCAGCAGCAGCAAGGTTTGGGAAAACGTGGGCCACAGGTTGTAGTCCGTGGTGGAGAAGCCGGAGGTGGAAATCACCGAAGTCACCTGGAACACCGCGTCCCGCAGTGCGTGGCTGGCAGAGTCATAGTGGGGGAGGATGTTCCCAAACACCAGCAGGGAGACCACCACCACGGCGCCCAGAAAGAACTTCAGCTCATCGCTGCGCAGTGCCTGCCGGGCCCGGCCAGTGATCACCAGGAAGAAGAAGGCAAAGTTCAGCGACCCCAGCAGCATAAAGACAATGGCGATGACTTCACAGGCGGGAAGGTTGTAGGCCCCCAGACTCTGGTTCATCACCGAGAAGCCGCCGGTACACACGCAGGAAAAGGTGGTGGTGATGGCGTCAAACCAAGGCATGCCGGCGATGCGCAGGGCAATGAACTCCGCCCCGGTGAGGACGAAATACATGAGGTAAAGGATTTGGGAGGCATGGGCGGTCTGCGGCACCAGCTTGGTGGAGACGGGGCCCGGGACCTCCGCCCGGAACAGCATCTGGGAACGTCCCCCCACCTTGGGCAGAAAGGCCATGGTAAAGATCAGCACCCCCATACCGCCGACCCAGGAGGAAAAGGCCCGCCAAAACAGGATGCTCCGGGGCAGGGACTCAATGTCCGGCAGAATGGTGCCGCCGGTGGTGGTAAAGCCGGAGGCGCTCTCAAAGAAGCAGTCGGCAAAGGAGGCGAATTCCCCAGAAAACCAAAAGGGGAGGGCCCCAAACAGGCAGAAGGACAGCCAGATAAGCCCCACCACGGTAAACCCTTCCTGGGAGAAAAACTCCGCGTTGGAGCGCAGCCGGGCCAGCAAGGTGCCCAGGATGCCCACCGGAAGAATGGTGTAGAGGAAGGGGAGGGAATCCTCCCGGTAATACAGGGCGACCAGCATGGGGATGATGAGGCACAGCGCCTCTACCTGGAGGGTGCGGCCCAGCATCCGCAGCATCAACTTATAGTTCATGGCCGGTTAGCCTTTTTGGAAGATATCGCGGAAGGTTTGGATGCCCTTGGCGTGGGAGATGACGATCACACGGTCTCCCGCAGACAGCACCGTGGTGCCGGAGGGGATGACCACATGGTTTTCATGGAGGAGGGCTACGATCAGGAAGCCCTTCCGGATGGACAGATCCTTCAGCGGGACCCCTAAGTGGGGGGTGTTCTCCTGGAGGATGAACTCTGCGGCCTCCGCGTCGGTGTCGGCCAGGCGGTACAGGGCGGACATGACGCTGCCCTCCTTATTCTCCAACCCCCGGACCAGCCGGAGGATGTGGGCTACGGTGATGAGCTTGGGGGCCACCACGCACTCCAGGCCGGCGGCCTGGACCACGGCAGCGTAGTTCATCCGGTTGCACTTGGCCACCACTTTGCGGATGCCCTGCTGTTGGGCATAGAGGGCGGAGATCAGGTTATCCTCGTCCCGGCCGGTAAGGGCCACGAAAGCGTCGTTGTTGGCAAAGTGCTCCGAGGCCAGCAGCTCCTGGTCGGTGCCGTCCCCGTAGAGGACCAGGGCGCCGGGGAGCCACTCAGAGAGCCGGCGGCAGTGCTCCTCGTCGTTCTCCACCAGGGTGACCCGCACCCCCATGGACAGGAGCATTTTGGACAGATAGTGGGCGATGCGGCTGCCGCCAATGAGAAAGGCGGACTGGACCTTGGGCAGGTCCCGCCCCAGGCTGCGCAGGTAGATGGACAGGTCCTTGGGGGTGCCGGTGACGAACAGCTTGTCACCGGGCCGGGGCACGAAGCTGCCGTCGGGGATGATGACCTCCCCCTTCCGCTCTGCGGCGGAGAAGAGGATGGACAGGGTGCTGGCCCGGCCGAACAGGTCGGACAGGGGATGGCCCACGATGGGGTCCTCCTCCCGGACGCGGACGCCGATCATCTCCACCTTGCCCCGGAAGAAGGTGTCCACGTTGGCTGCCGCCGGCAGGCGGAGCAGGCGGGAGATCTCCAGGGCGGTGGCGTACTCGGGGTTGATCACCGCGTCAATGGCCAGGTCCTTTTGCAGGGAGGCCAGGTCCTCGGTATAGGCCACGTCCCGGATCCGGGCGATGGTGTACTTGGCGCCCAGCCGCTTGGCGGTGAGGGCACAGAGCATGTTGACCTCGTCCATGTTGGTGGTGGCCAGGACCAGGTCTGCCTCTTTGGCCCCGGCTTCCCGCAGGACGGAGGGGGCCGCGCCAGGCCCTTTGATGCACATGACGTCTAAGGTGTCGTTGATCTGTTGGATGACGTCTTCGTCGTTGTCAATGATGGTGATGTCATGGTCTTCCTGGGAGAGGTAAGCGGCTAAGGTAGAGCCCACCTTCCCGGCCCCCACAATGAGAATGTTCAAACCACATCCGCCTTTCTGCAGCGAGAAATGTTCCCGCCGAATGGGTGTTCTTTGTAAGTGCCCCCTATCATACCACAGAAGAAAGCAAGGTGCAATTGAGAGATCCCCATAAATGGGAATGTTTGCCTTTTAAAAGAAAAGAAAATATGGTATAATCACGGAAAAGTCCCGGCAAACGGCGAAAATTGGCCGAGGAAAGGAGGAGAGGCTGTGCGGCAAATGGATCTAACCCAGGGAAGCATTGTAAAGTCCCTGTTAATTTACGCTTGGCCGGTGGTTCTCTCTTCCCTGCTCCAGTCGGCCTACTCCATCACCGACCTGATTGTGGCCGGTTGGTTCATCGGCGAGGGAGGCATTTCTGCCATCAACAACGCCAGCCAGGTGATGCAGATCCTCACCCAGATCATCATGGGCATCACCACCGGCGGCAACATCCTTATGAGCCAGTACTACGGCAGCCGGGACCCGGTCAACCGGGAAAAAACCAACCGCACCCTCTTCTTCTTCTCCGTGACCGCAGGGGCGGTGATGACGGTGGCGGTGCTGGTGCTCAGCCGGCCCATCCTGATCGGCCTCCGGGCCCCGGCGCTGGAGGAGGCCACGGCCTACCTCACCGTCTGCGCCCTGGGCCTCATCCCCATCTTTGGGTACAATGCCCTGTCGGCCATGCTCCGCTCCGTGGGCAACTCCCGGCAGCCTTTCTACTGCGTGGCAGTGACGGCGGGGGTCAACATCGTGCTGGACTGCCTGTTTATGGGGGCCTTCCACTGGGGCGTCCGGGGGGCGGCCCTGGCCACGGTGATGGCCCAGACGGCCAGCTTTGTGGTCTGCCTGTGGTACGTCCGGCGGCACCAGGACCTCTTCGGCCTGACTCGGCGCCGGGGCGGGATAGAACGGGCCAAGCTCACCCAGATGCTGAAGCTGGGCATCCCCAGCGCGGTGCAGATGACGGTGGTGGGCCTGAGCTGGCTGGCCATGACCTTCCTCATCAACGACTACGGGGTGGACGCCTCTGCGGCCAGCGGCATCTGCGCCAAGATCAAGGACATCGCCCTCCTGTCCACCCTGGCCCTGTACACGGCGGCCACCACGGTGATCGCCCAGTGTTTGGGGGCGGGGAAGTTTGACCGGGCCAGCCGGGTGGTCCACGTGGCCATGCGGATCTCCATCGGGGTGGCGGCGGGGCTCATTGTGATCATCGAGATCTTTGCCCCCCAGATCCTCTCCATCTTCAACCCCGACCAGGCCACCATGGCCCTGGCGGTGCAGAACCTGCGGATCGAGATTTTGGGACAGATCTTCTACGCCAGCTTCATGGTCTACAACGCCCTGCCCATGGGGGCGGGCCACACCATGTTCGCCCTGGCCTCCAGCCTGCTCAACTGCATCGTGGTGCGGGTGGTGCTGGCGGTGATCCTGAACCACGTGTTTGGCCTGGTGGGCATCTTCTGGGCCTGCGCCATTGCCCCGGCCTCCTCGGTGCCCCTTGGGTACATTTACGAAAGGCGGGGGAAGTGGCGGCGAAGATTGGTCCAGGGACCGGGGGAGGGGTAAAGCCCTGCTGGTTTTGCGGTAGAACGTCAAAAAGGAGAGCGCTAAGAGACGCTCTCCTTTTTTATCTACTAATAAAAGAATACTAGCAAAAAAATAAAAATGATCTTTCCGGCGATAGAATGGGAAAGATCATTTTTGTACGTCAGAGTCTGGAATATGGACTAAGACATCTTCTACTCGGCAACCGAGGATATTGCACAAGTCGTTAATTGTAACCGTGGAAATATTGCGGTTGTGCTTCAGCGAATCCAAGGTTCCACGGCTAAAAGAATGGATGTAAACAAGAACTGTTTTGGCTGGCTAGGGAAATATGTGCCGTCTCCTCTTTTGGCGCTTTTAGTTTCGTATGTAATAATTACTGTGCTGTTCGTTATCATCAATCATACAAGGGAGTCGTGGATTACATCAGCTTGTTGTACGTTTCAAGTGATTGCCATTATCGCTATTTATCTTGTCGGCACGAATATATGCACAAGTAGCTATGCGGCTGGTGCGGCAAAAGAGCTTATAGGAGATGAGGTAATCCAATATGTTGTCGTGGAGCCAGTGAAAGCGAGATACCCATCCTATCCGACTTTGAGATCTGATAGAGAAAAATTTGCACCGACGTTTTTCCCCCTAAAATGGGTTGCGGCGAACTTCAAAGAGGGGGACATCGTATATTCTGATAAAGACAGTACAGAAGAGAAAACGATTCTGGTCAGTGACGGAGAGAGATCTGGTTACGTAGATGCATCTTGCTTAGAAAAATGTGAAAAGCAATTCCAGTACACGCTTGTTGTAAACAACCGGGAAGAAAAAGCACCGCTTTACGAGAAGGGGTATTGGTCTACAGAATTCCTTCAAGCAGCATTGTCTTCTGATATTACGCAATATTTGGAGCCAGGAGAATCTGTGAGAAAAATAGACTCCGGTGGAGGAATGGGGAATGGCCTGGATTACATAAAAGTTGAGACAGAGAGTGGAGCACAGGGATATTTACCCTCTCGTTATGTTGACGTTGTAAAAACACCAGTGATATCTCAGTAAGTGCTAAATCAAAAAGAGTTTGTGGGAACAGCCGAAACAGCAGTTCTCACGAATCCTTTCTTTACTTACTCTACTCCTCCGGACGCAAAACGGCCGGGCGCCTTGTTTGGGTGCCCGGCCATTTGCCGTCATTCGCTGTGGTGGCCCTGGCCGTGGTGGCCGGCTTGGGTCTGACTGTGCTCCCCGGACCCGGTGGGGAGGGTCCCGCCCAGGGCCTGGATCCGGTCCCGGATCTCCGCCATGGTCAGGGTTTGGACCTCCTCCGGGGTGACGGTGGGGTCCAGGTCGTGGAGGGCCAGGTAAGCCCGGTACTTGCCCAGGGTGAGGCCGGCCTGGTGGGCCTCGTCATGTTCCCGGCTGCTGGCGGAGAAGCAGTGGGCGTTTTCCTGGCCGGCGGTACAGTGCTGGGCCTGGGTGAGCAGGTCCTGGCACTGGGCCTCGTCTTGGCCGCTGACGGCGATGGTGAGGGCGCTGTCCTGGGCCAGCAGGGCGGAGACCGTGTCGCTGGCCAGGATGGCCTCCAGGGCGGCCGCACAGTCTAGGAAGCGCAGGTCCAGCTCCTGGGCCAGGGCCTGGCCGTCGGCGTTGGCCCCCTCCACTGCCACCACCCGGGAGAAGCGATTGAGCCTTAGCTCCAGGGAGGGGTTGATGTCCACGCTCACCGAGGCGGTGGGGGTGAACCAAAGCCACCCTCCGCCGCCCAGCAGGGCCACCACCAGGGCCAGGCAGGCCAGCAGGGGGGCCAGACGCCGCCGGCGGACCGCCGGGCGCTGCCGGGCGGCCAGCGCGGCCTTGGTGTGTTCCTTGAGCGCTTCCTCTGCGTGGATGGCGTCAAAGGCTGCGCGGATCCGGTCATCCATCCTCTCCACCCCCTTCCTCCAGTGCGGTTCTCAGCAGGGCCTTGGCCCGGCCCAGCCAGGTGTAGATGGTGTTTACGTTTCGGTGGAGCAGCCCCGCGATCTCTGGGGCGGAGTACCCCTCGTAGTAGTGGAGGTAAACCACATCTCTGTACTTTTTCGGCAGGGCCAGGACGGCCTCCAGCACTTCCTGGTTCTCCTGGGGGACCGGGGCGGGCAGATTCGCCGCTGCCTCCAAGGCCACGGTCCGGCTGCGGAAGACGCTTTTCAGCAGATCTTTGCAGGCGTTGAGGGTGACCCGGATGAGCCAGGCCTTCTCGTGCTCCCCGTCGGCGAAAGGGGCCGTGTGGAGGGCGTACTTGAGAAAAACGGTCTGAAAGATGTCCTCGGTGTCCGCGTAGTTTTTCAGATGCAGCATGCACAGCCGCCGGACGGTGTCGGCGTACTGGTCGATGGCGGCGTTGACCTCTTGTTCACTCCGCATGGTGTCCTCTCTCTTCTGGTGATGGCTCAGCAGCCGTGGTGCCCTCCCCAATGGTGGCCGGTCTGATGGCCGTGCCCGGCGTGCTCTGTGTGGTGCCAGGCATTGCCCTGGCCCCTGGAAGAAGTGGTCGTCTGGGCGGCGGGACAGTTGTCGCAGATTCCGTCGCCGTCGGCGTCGGTGTAGTGGTTGCCGCAGCGGGAGCAGGTGGCGGCGGTTTGGGCGGCACCGCAGACGTCACAAATCCCGTTCCCGTCGGCATCCCGGAAGGCACAGTTGGTGTTGGGTTGGGGCTGGACAGCGCCGGAGCTGGCGGCGAAGGCGGTGGTACCGCCCACCACCAACAGAATGACGGCGATGAGAATGGCAATGCGAGATGGTTTCATAATGCGTTCCTCCTTGCTTGGTTTGGCGTTTCCGCCTTCTACCAATAACACGAGGGAGGGGAGGCGATCCATTCAGCCGCCATAAAAATATTTTTAGAGAAAATGGGAAGAGCCCTCTGGCACAGTGCCAGAGGGCTCTGGATAGCAATGAGAAAAGAAGGGAAATTACTTCAGCTCGACCTTGGCGCCAGCCTCTTCCAGCTTCTTCTTCAGCTCCTCGGCCTCGTCCTTGGACACGCCTTCCTTGATGGCCTTGGGAGCGGCCTCAACGACAGCCTTGGCGTCAGCCAGGCCCAGGCCGGTGATCTCACGGACAGCCTTGATGACCTTGATCTTCTCGTCGCCGAAGCTGGCCAGAACCACGTCGAACTCGGTCTTCTCAGCGGCGGCCTCAGCAGCGGGAGCAGCAGCGGCGGCAACAGCAACGGGAGCAGCGGCGGAAACGCCGAACTCGTCTTCCAGGGCGTGAACCAGCTCGGACAGCTCCAGGACGGTCAGAGCCTTAACTTCTTCAATCAGAGCGGTGATCTTTTCGCTTGCCATAGTAGGATACCTCCAAATAGTATAGTAAAAATAATTGGTTTACCAGGGGTGTCTCTGTTGGAAACAGGGGATGGGCTTACTCGCCCTTCTGGTCGGCGATGGCCTGCATCACGCGGGCCAGGCCAGAGATGTTGGCGTCCAGCACAGTGGCCAGACCACGGATGGGGGCAATGAGGGTGCCCAGAACGGTGGCCACCAGGACCTCTCTGCTGGGCAGGTCGGCCAGGGCCTTGACCTCCTCCACGGAGATGACCTTGCCGTCCACGAAGCCAGCCTTGATGAAGAACTTGTTCTGGTCAGCCAGCTTCTTGGAGAACTCAGCCACCACCTTGGCAGCGGCCACGGGATCTCCCTCGCAGATGGCGATGGAAGTGGTCCCCTCCAGGACATCGCACAGCTCGTCCAGGCCGGCATTCTTGGCGGCGAAGCGGGACAGGGTGTTCTTCATGACGAAGTACTCCACGCCGTTCTCCCGCATCTTGGCACGCAGCTCGGTGTCCTCTGCCACGGTGATGCCCTTGTAGTCCACGATGACGCCGGCGGCGGCATTCTGGAACTTCTCGGTCAGGGAAGCGACGATGGCCTGTTTTTCACTGAGGATTTTTGCGTTAGGCATACAGTTGTTTCACCTCCACAATCAAAATGGGAACCAAAGAAAACGTCCCCGCGCCAAAAGACACGGGGACGTGCAGCAATCGTAGGGACAGACCTTCCCACAGGGAAAGGGCTGTTTGACTGCATCCTCGGCAGGATTTATGGGGCACCTGCTGTCTTTGGAACGCTGTGATATTGTATCATTCCGGAAAGGTTCTGTCAAGAAATTTTCCGGGGGATACGAGAATTTTTTGTCGGTCTTACACCAGTTTGGCGGCGTTGACCTTGATGCCGGGGCCCATGGTGGAGGCGACGACGCAGCTCTTCACATAGGTGCCCTTGGCGGCGGCGGGCTTGGCCTTCAGGATGGCGCCCATGAGGGTGTTGAAGTTCTCGCCCAGCTTCTCGGGGCCGAAGGAGACCTTGCCGATGGGGCAGTGGATGATGTTGGTCTTGTCCAGACGGTACTCCACCTTACCGGCCTTGGCTTCCTGCACAGCGCCAGCCACGTTGGGGGTGACGGTGCCAGCCTTGGGGGAGGGCATGAGGCCCTTGGGGCCCAGCAGCTTACCCAGGCGGCCCACCACGCTCATCATGTCGGGGGAGGCGATGACCACGTCAAAGTCGAACCAGTTTTCCTGCTGGATCTTCTGGGCCAGGTCGGCCTCGCCCACATAATCGGCGCCGGCTTCCTTGGCAGCGTCGGCCTTGTCGCCCTTGGCGAAGACCAGCACGCGGGGCACCTTACCGGTGCCGTGGGGCAGCACGATGGCGCCGCGGACCTGCTGGTCGGCGTGACGGGAGTCAACGCCCAGCTTCACGTGGAGCTCCACGGTCTCATCGAACTTGGCGGGAGCGGTTTTCACAATCAGATCCATGGCTTCTGCAGTGTCATACAGAGTGGCCTTGTCGATCTGCTTTGCGCTGTCCTGATACTTTTTTCCTCTAAACATATCTCTACCCTCCTGCCTTACTCGCCAACGACCACGCCCATGGAGCGGGCGGTGCCGGCAATCATGCTCATGGCGGCCTCGATGGTGGCGGCGTTCAGGTCACGCATCTTGGTCTCGGCAATCTTGCGCACGTCTTCCTTGCTGATGGTGGCGACCTTGTCCTTGTTGGGCACGCCGGAACCCTTCTCGATGTTGCAGGCCTTCTTGATGAGGACGGCGGCGGGAGGGGTCTTGGTGATGAAGGTGAAGGAACGGTCGGCGTAGACGGTGATCACCACGGGGATGATCAGGCCGGCGTCGTTCTTGGTGCGCTCGTTAAACTCTTTGGTGAAGGCGGCGATGTTGATGCCGTGCTGGCCCAGAGCGGGGCCAACGGGGGGCGCCGGCGTTGCCTTGCCGGCGGGAATCTGCAGTTTGACGTATCCAGTTACTTTCTGTGCCACTTAGAGCACCTCCATTATGAAAATGTGGTTGGACGGAGCGGCGGCCCGCTCCTCCCACGCCTGCGGGGATGGTTCCGCAGGGTCAGATGGATTCGATCTGGTCCAGATCCAGTTCTACCGGGGTTTCCCGGCCGAACATGGACACGACCACCCGAACCTTTTGGCGCTCCATGTCGATTTCCTCCACGGTACCGAGGAAAGACTCCAGCGCGCCGTCGGTGATGCGGACGTTGTCGCCCACTTGGTAGTTGACCAGGACTTCCCGTTTCTCCACACCCAGGGCGGCAATTTCCGCCTCGGTGAGAGGGATGGCCTTGTTCCCGGAACCCACGAACCCGGTGACCCCCCGCACGTTGCGGACCAGGTGCCAGGTTTCGTCGGTCATCACCATTTTCACCAGCACATACCCGGGGAAGACTTTACGCTCCACGGTTTTGCTGCCGCTGTCAGTGATTTCGGTGACGGTTTCCATGGGAATGTTCACCGCCAGGATCAGGTCGCCCATGTTGCGGTTTTCTACCGCTTTTTCGATGGTGGCTTTTACGGTGTTTTCATAACCCGAATAGGTGTGCGCCACATACCATTTCGCTTCTTCCGCCATGGTGTTTCACCTTTCTCAGTGCTGGCCGAAGAGGGAGAGGAGCGCGTCGATCACGGAGCTGGCAATGCCGTCGAAGATCCAGACGATGATGCCGACGACGATGACGCAGACAATCACGATGCCCGTTTTTTTCAGGGTATCCGCCCGGGTGGGCCAAGAGACCTTCTTCAGCTCAGACCGCAGCTCCCGGAAGAACCGGGCAATCCGCTTGCCAACGCCGGGCTTTTTTTCCTTGTCGGCTTTGGCTTTTGCCTTTTCCTTGTCGGCCTTGGCCGGCTTGGTCTCCTTTGCCTTTTCCTCTGCCCCGTCCTGGTTCATCTTTTCTTTTTCAGACATTCAGTTCCACCCTTCTTTCTTACAGGGAATGTGGGCCATCATCACTTAGTCTCACTATGAACGGTGTGCTTTCTGCAGAAGGGGCAGTACTTGTTCATCTCTAAGCGGTCGGGGGTATTCTTCTTGTTCTTGGTTGTGTTGTAGTTGCGCTGTTTGCACTCATTGCATCTGAGGGTGATCTTCACCCGTGCGCCGGCTTTTGCCATTTGCGGCACCTCCTTTACGATGTTCGGCCCCGGGAAAAACAAAACGCCGGAAATCGGCCTTTCGCCTGTCCACAGGCGATTCCGATCCCGGCGGATTCCACTTGCGCCTTTTTAGGCATGAAAAAAGAATACGGCTGGATCGGCATCGTTTGCCTCCCTATGTCCAAATGGTCCAGGGTTTGTGGGCAGATACCGTAATCTGCGCACAAAAAATAAGCCCTTTTCATAGGTGCGATTATTTTATCATGGGCCTGTCCCCTTGTCAAGCACAATTTTCCCAAGAATCTCAAGGGAACCGCCGGGGACTCCGGGCAGGCGGCACGGCTTTCCCAGCGGAGTAGAAATGGGGCGGAAAGAAGTAGGGCAGCGGTAGGAAAATCCCGCACGGAGGGTATGGAGGCGGGGCGGCGTTCCGGGGTATCATAGAGGACGGAACCCCCGTGGAAAAAACGGCGCCCCTTGCGGATGGCCCTGGGGCCCAAGGGGGCCTTCCCTTGACAAGGGGGAGGGGACACGCTAAGATAGCGGTATCGACAAAGGGGGAATGCTTGTGCGCATTATGGCCATTGACTATGGCGACGCTCGGACCGGGGTGGCCGTTTCCGACCCCACGGGCCTGCTGGCAGGCCAGACGTTTCTCATCAAAAGCCGCAAAGCCCAGGTGGTGCTGGAGGAGTTGGCCGCACTGGCCAAAGCCCAGGGAGCGGAGGAACTGGTGATGGGGTATCCCCGCAACATGGACGGGACCCTGGGGCCCCGGGCGGAGAAGTACGCCGCCTTTGCCAAGAAATTGGAGGCAGCCACCGGCCTGCCGGTGATCCTTTGGGACGAACGGCGGACCACCGTGGACGCCCACCGGATTTTGGGGGAACAGGGCATCCGGGCCAAAAACCGGAAAGACAAGGTGGACGCCATGGCAGCTACCTTAATATTAGAAGGCTACCTGGATCGGAAACGCATCCAGGCCCAACGACAGAACAGGGAGGAACCCACCGAATGAAACAAGAAGAACGGACCTTGCAATTCCATATCCGCTGCGCCCCTGGGGATGTGGGGCGCTACTGCATCCTCCCTGGGGACCCGGGGCGGAGCGAAGTCATCGCCCAGTACTTTGACAATCCCGTCCATGTGGCCTACAACCGGGAGTTTAACATCTACACCGGGACCCTTTTGGGGGAGAAGGTCTCCGTCTGCTCCACCGGCATCGGCGGTCCCTCGGCGGTGATCGCCCTGGAGGAGCTCCACGCCATCGGGGCGGATACCTTTGTCCGCACCGGCACCTGTGGGGGCATCAAGCTGGAGGTCCAGAGCGGGGACCTGGTGATCGCCACCGGGGCGGTCCGCCACGAGGGGGCCAGCCGGGAGTATGCCCCCATCGAATTCCCCGCGGTGCCGGACTATGAGGTCCTCTCCGCCCTGGTGGACACCGCCAAGACCATGGGCACCCCCTGGCATGCCGGGGTGGTCCAGTGCAAAGACTCCTTCTATGGCCAGCATTCCCCAGAGCGGATGCCGGTGGCCTACGAACTGGAGGCCAAGTGGGAGGCCTGGAAGCGGCTGGGGGTCCTGGCCAGCGAGATGGAGTCTGCCGCCCTTTTCACCGCCGCCTCTGCCCTGGGGGTGCGGTGCGGGTCCGCCTTCCACGTGATCTGGAACCAGGAGCGGGAGAAGGCCGGCCTGGACCAGAAGGAGAATGAGGACGTGACCCTCTCCGTGAAACTGGCCGTTGAGGCGGTGAAGGAACTCATCCGCCGAGACCGGGCCAAGGAGGGAACCCGATGAAGGACGAGATCTGCCGCTCCTGCATCGACTGCGCCGTGACCCGGTGCGACAACCACACCTCCAACCGCCCTTACCCCGCCTTCTGCGTGAGCAAGCAGGTGAGCGATGCGCAGCGGGAGGCCTCCCTCCAGCAGTACCTCACCGACGAGGAGGACCGAAAGCTGGCCCAGGTGGCCGCGGGCATCGAGTCCGACGGCTACCGGAAATGGCCCAGGGTCCAGGAGACCATCCTCTTCGCCAAGCGGATGGGGTACCATAAGATCGGCATTGCCACCTGCGTGGCCCTCATCCGGGAGAGCCGCACCCTGGCCAAGATGCTCCGGGCCAACGGCTTCGAGGTCTTTGGCGTGGGGTGCAAGACCGGGGAGATCTTTAAGACTGCGTTGGGCATCGATGCGGCCCACCAGGGCCCCGGCCCCGTGGCCTGCAACCCCGTCCTCCAGGCCCAGCTGCTCAACGAGGCGGGGACCGAGCTGAACATCGTCATGGGCCTGTGCGTGGGCCACGACAGTCTCTTCTACAAACACGCCAAGGCGGTGACCACTACCCTGGTGGTGAAGGACCGGGTGCTGGTCCACAACCCCGTGATGGCCCTGTACACCGCCGACGGGTACTATGCCAACCTGATGGAGCCTTTGGAGGACGAGTAAGGTTCTCCGGAGCAGTTACCGCAAAACGCAGAAATCCCGCCCCCATGGGGGCGGGATTTTTTGATCGGTTTCCGCATAGGGTAACCACCAGAAAGGGGGTGGTTCCATGGAGCAGCGTTTCCCCATGGAGCAGGGGGTGCTCCGCTGCCGGCAGGTGGGGGACCGGGCGGAACTCACCATGGAGGTCCCCGGCCCGGGGCAGGGCCTCTACCGGGGCTATGTCCTGGGGGAGGGGGGGCAGATGGACCTGGGGACCCTCCTGC
>OGYY01000818.1_pt1 | contig 30125 bp, 28 predicted proteins | sample 1576671 | NCBI WGS metagenome assembly OGYY01 (sample SAMEA3541593, study PRJEB24748) | human gut metagenome | biome: human gut; feature: human-associated habitat; material: faeces | place: China | collected 2012 | reverse complement strand
AAATAAAGTATGGTGGAATTTACCCCTGCACTGGAATTTAAAATTTCAATTTAGCCCTAAGATGAAGCTGTGCAGAAAACAGTAAAATATGGTAAAAACAGGTAAAATGTGATATATTGTAATATAGATAATACCTTATTATCTGCCAATAAAGGAGACATATATGGAATATTTAGTTTGGGTTGGACCACGAGATTCAGATATGAAATTTAGTAAGAGTATTAAAGAATGCATATGCTATTATTCAAATAATAATCCATTATTACATAGAAAATCAAATATTTATGGAAAAACCTTTCTAACTTTTATTGAAACCAGAATTAATGCGATACTTCAAAATCATCCGGAGGCACGTTTTATTTTTTATAATCCTAAAATTGTATATAGCTTAAGCACTCAAATCAGAGAACATGTCCTCTGTTTAAATGATAAATATATTTTAGACTTATTAAGCGATAAAATTTATATGCGCTATTGGTTAGGAAATTATGTTCCTGTTTTACCTTCTTTGATTCAAGATGCACATAATTTATCTTTTAAAGTATTAGAAGAAAAACTCCAATATTCTAAAGCATACGTTGCGCAGAAAAATAGAAGTTCTGGAGGGTTTGGAACATTTTACATAACCAGAGATAATAATATATTAAATTATATTCATGAAACATGTAACGAACTTCTTATTGTATCGCCTTATATAGAGAATAATTTATCAATTAATGTTACAGCTTTAATATCGGAAAAGCAATTTACCTATTTTCCAGCTTCTTTACAAATTGTTGAGGAAAATGATAATCGTTTGATTTATCATGGAGCTGATTTCATAAGCATTCGAAATTTACCTTTTGAATTGCACAGTAAAATTAATAATTATTCTGAAATAATTCTTACTCGTCTTAAATCATTGGGATATCGAGGGATAATAGGCATTGATTTTATTATTAAGGGGAGCGATGTATATTTTCTTGAATTAAATCCACGCTATCAAGCTTCGAGCTTTTTAATAGATGCTGCTTTGACCTCACAAGGATATTGCGATTTAACAGAATTAAACATTGCATTTTTCTATAACCATGAAGGAAATTGTTTAAAAACCCAAGATTTATTTATCGATTATAGTTTTTATAAATTTTATTATAAAGAGGGAGCCAGGCATTTATTTCATATTGAAAGTATAGCTAAAAATAATCCTTATGTCTTTCATGTCTGCCTTGACGGCTGGAACAAAGATGCAATAATTGAAAAAGATGCATACTGTTATGCAATTATTTTTAAAACAAATATTACTTCAATAAATTTTGATGGGGGATACTATTTGTATTCTAATATTACAGGAGAAGAACTATATCTTAAAAAAAATCTTTCTAATAAAATTGGATTAAAAATTGCCCTTCTAAATCAAGGTTGCATAATAAGTAAATCTGCCTTTGATTTCCTCAGTACCAAAGGAATCATTAAAAAAGCTGTCTTTAGTTCCATAGATTTTCAGTTATCTAATGGTTTATACGTGAATACACCTGTCAATTTAAAATTTACAGACTTTTCGCCCTTTAGCATTTGCATTAATTCAAACAAAAATCTAGAATTAAGATATTATGACAGCTCAATTTCGGAAATAAAATTAGAAATGCAGGCTGATTGGACTAATTTGCAAACAAGCAAGGAAATTCCTTATAGAAATATCGCGTATCTTTCGACTGATAGATTGCGTTTAAAGCATGAAACGGTTTGTGATTTTAAAAAACATGGTAAAGGTTGTAGTTTTTGTAGCATTCCCGTAAGCAGAACACAATTTAGTCTTGAAGACATAAAAGAAGTAATAAATACTTTATTACCTAATCCTAGTTTCAGACACATTCTTATTGGAGGAGGATCTGGAGATCCTCATATGGAGTATAAACAAATAATAGATATATCTAAATTCATTAGAAGAATAAACTCAGATATACCTATATATTTGATGAGTTTACCACCTACTAATAAAGAAGTGTTAAAAAAATACCAACAAGTCGGCATAACTGAAGTTGCATTTAACATTGAAATATGGGATCGTGATCTAGCAAGACAACTAATGCCCGGAAAGGGGGAAATTTCATTAGAAACCTATTTAGATATCTTGAATGAATCAACTAAACTATGGGGTAAAACAGGCAATGTTAGAACTGCTTTAATTGTTGGACTGGATAAAACGGAATCATTATTAAAAGGGGTTCGTATCTTATGTCAAAATGGAATTCAACCGATGTTATCAGTTTTTCGTCCTATGAAGAACACAAAGCTTGAGTCTCTAGTACCGCCTTCGAACCAGTCCTTATTATCATTGTATAAGGAAGCGAGAAACATTTGCTTACGATATAATCTTAAACTTGGTCCCACTTGCGATGCATGTAAAAATAATATGCTTGCCATTTAGGATTTTTTTGTATAAGAATACTGGCTAATATTTTTATTAATATTGGAAGGAATATCTCCGTAGGTAATATGACTAATTGATGATATTTCTATATCATTTTCGGAGATATTTCTTCTTAATATTTCAGTTCTGATTTTCTGCTCGTTTTTATTTTGCTTTAACTGCCAGGCCTCGAAATCAGCCTGTTCTTTTTTCAATGCTAATTTTTCACGTTCAAGCGCTACACGTGCTCTTTCTAATTCAATGTTTTTTAATTCATTAGCATTCTTTCTATTCAGTTTATTAGAAAGATATTTATTCCATTTATCTTCCAAAATGAATATTCCAATCAATGCTGAATATATTACAGGAATAGTTAAGTACAGTGATTGATAAATATCCTGTATTGTAACAATAATCTCTTCAGCTGAATTGTGTCGACATATAATTGAGTGTTCACCATTTTGGGACTTATTCTGTTCTATAATTTCCTCAAGTACTGATAGTAGTATTCCAAGTTTTTTTGACTCATATGGGAAAATATTTGTCACTATGTCAATTTCTGAAGTTACAATTCCGGATCGGTTATTAGTTAATAAATAGCTACTTATTTCGTTTTTATAAGTAGTATAATTATACAAGAGACTAGGATTCATATCATTGAACGAAATATGCTCATTAATATAATCATAAATTCGCTTTCTTTGGTGAAAACTAAACACAGAATACGTGTATATTAATTTACATAGATACTTTATTTGCCTAAAATCACAATTTGTCGTCGCAAGCAATATACCGCTCAACAAAGCCTTTTGTGCTTCATTATAGCGACCCTGGGAAAGGTAAATATTAGTTAAAGGAAAGAAATCGCTTGTTCCCAAGTAATATGTTTCGAAGTTAGGCAGTAAAGATAAAAACTCATCTTTAGATATTGTTCCGTTATTTTTTTGGGCTGACGTAATGCATACATTGTCTTGAGTGGACATTAAATAGGTTAACAATCCGAATGTAAAACAAATTTGTGAGAATGGAAGAATCACATTATCCATATGCACATTTTCAAAAATAGAATAATCGATATTCAAATCATTGAATCGAACTCCATTTAAAATAATATTAGAAAAAATCGTATCCTGTAAAGTTGAAGAAAAAAAGGTTACATCCTGTATTGTTCCGTCTATGAAAGCTGTCTGTCTAAAAACCGAATGCTGAAATTCTATATCAAACAAACGAAATTCATCCGAAAACAAACTCCTATCAAAATTGCAATGAGCAATAGCATTATTATTTATATTTTTTTGAATTATACTATTAGTAAATGTACATTCTTGGAAATTTGCATTTATAAATTTGCATTTATTAAAATTACAATTGGAAAAAGTCGAGCCTGCTGCTGCAGAATTTATAAACAGAGTTTCAGAAAAGGTTTTATGAGCAAATTTTGAACGTCTAATACTTTTTCCAGTATAGTCACTACAGTCGGTTCCACCAACAGCAGTAATAAATGGATCTTTGCGAAATCTACTCTTATTTTTACTGTGTTCTAAAAGCACTTCTATAGAGCGCTCTAATTCTGTGTTATTGGGAAGTTCAAATTCATATTCATCTAAATAGTATTCCATAGAATCTCCTTTATAAATGGATAATAAGGTATTATCCATTCAGTCTTCCAAGATTAAATATGTTACACTATTCAAAAACATGGAGGACAAACATATGCAATGTAAGGAACAGTTGGAACATTATCTAGAGTACTGCAAATACCGTAAGGAACTGGACGCTAAGACATTAAAGGCTTACAGGATTGACCTTTGCCAGTTCTTCGACTTCGTCAGAGATGGATTGATGAATAAGAAGGAACTGGAAGCGTATATTACTTGGCTCCATAAAAATTACAAGCAGAAGACGATCAAGCGAAAGATTGCATCTGTAAAGGCATTTTATAATTATTTGGAAGATCAGGAAGAGATCCGTGACAATCCATTTCGGAAGATTAGGGTCCGCTTTAAAGAAAAAGCCACTTTACCCCGGATTATACCGAAAGAAGAAATTGAGCAGCTACTGAATTACATGTATCAGATAAAAGTCGAAAAAGAAGAAAAGGTTTATTGCTCATGGCTGCGGGATTTGGCAGTAACTGAGACTTTTTTTGCAACAGGTGCAAGAGTATATGAAATATCCAATATTCTTTTGAAAAATGTGAATTTGAACGAGGGGATAATTATGATTATGGGGAAAGGCGGGAAAGAACGATGCTTGCAGATTGTATCACCAGAGATTTTAAATCTGTTGCGAAAGTATTATGAGCTCAACCGAGAGAAAATTGAAAACTGCGGGTATTTTTTCATAAACAATCAGGGAAACCGTTATACAGAACAGTCTATCAGGCTGATGCTGAAGAAATATACCGAAGCTGCCGGGATATCCAGGCATATTACACCACACATGTTTCGGCATTCTGTGGCAACCTATTTAATTGAAAACGGTGTGGATGTCTCTTATGTACAGAAGATTTTAGGACATAGTTCTATTAAAACTACCCAGATTTACATACATATCGCAGATTGGAAGCAGGCAGAAATTTTGCGGGAACTACACCCTAGAAACAAACTGGATATCAATGGAGTAGCATAAAAGGCACTAATATCAGATAAAATAAAAAAATGTCGATAATATAGAAAATATGTGTTAAAATATATATGGCTAATCAAGGGTAAGGATAAAAAAGAAGGACCTCTTCTTTTTATTGTCTTACCCTTTTTTGCGATTTTAAGGTATCACAGAACATTGTGAAATGACAATGACGATAAAGAGGGAATACAATGATCAGATTTTTTTATCGTATCCTGCTTACGTTAGGCTCTACACTGCTTATGATTGTGGTGTATGTTGTAAATAGGGATGAACAGACAGTTCTATGTATACCCAAATGGGAATTTGCTCTTGGAATTCTTGTGCTCACAGTGCTTTTGACTTACTTTGGCATACATTTATGTAAATATTTGTCCAAAGACAGCATAGAAGGTGAGATCCGAGAGATAGAGCCGGCAAATAGTACATTTCTCCCTGTGTATCTGGGATATTTCTTCGTAGCGCTGAGCGTATCCTCCTGGGGCGCTATGGGATTCATATATGGGATTGTGTTCCTATTTACCTATCTGTCACAGGCGATCTATTATAATCCGATTTTGCTGGTGTTTGGTTATCGGTTTTATTATGTAACCAGCGCAGATGGAATCCGCTGCTTTATCATTACAAAACGGTGGATTCGCAGTAGGGAAAGCCTTGGATTCCAGAAACTGCGAAGGATTAATATTATGACTTACATAGATATGGAGGATAACAGATGAACCATACAATTGTAAAAATCAGGACAAGGTCAAGAGATCGAAAATACTGGAAGTTATTCTCGGATCAGAAGCTGTATGACCTGCCGGAGAATCTGGAAGACACCGTAGAATTTTCGCCAGACCATTGTCTGGATGAGGACAGCTGGTTTGCGGTAAAAAACTTTTCCCAGCAAGATTTTTGTATCCCATTACTGAAAGAAGAATTTGTGTCAACTTCTTATGAATTGCTGGAGAAGAAGCAGTTCGGGGATATTGATTATCTATGTTACATAGAGGAAGGTCTGTTCTGCTTCCAGAAAGTATCCAAGACTGGTTTGTTGAAAAGGAGAGCGATTGTATTTGACGAGGCGGCGACATACCGGAAGGAATGTAGAGAAATTGTGATATACCCGGAGCCGGATGCTATATATTTGAAAGAAAAGAATCAGTTGATTTTTAAGAAATTATCGTCGATTTCCAGTATATTTAGAGGAATCGATGTACTGTACCGAGAAGCGACGGAAGAGGAGACTAGTCAGTTCCTGAATCAAGATTTCATTGAACTGGAAAACTATTCGTCAGAAAGTGTCAAGAAAGCAAACCGCAAGCGAATTGCGATGGCAAATGATCTGTTGAAAGCTATGGATAAGAGAAAGAAAAATATTATTTTTCAATCAATTGAAGACTATTGTCCACAGTTAGTAATGGAAGAGGGAAAGTTCAGAATAACTTCTGAGCAGGATCTGAAGCTTTTGCTATATGGAATCGATCAGAGGTTCTATACAACGCCGGACGGAGAAGAGAAGCGGATCGCGAATTCAGTAATTCGGATAGAGTAGAAAAGCAACTGGAAATGAAAGATAATTAGCAGTTATCTTTATTGAACAAACAAAGGGAGGGATCTATGAAACGCGTATTGGTGACAGGTGGCGCCGGATTTATCGGTGTACATCTGGTCAAAAAATTATTACAGATGAATTGCCAGATTACAATCCTTGATAACTTAGATCCTCAAGTTCATGGGCCAAATGCAAAACTAGACCTTTCTGTCAGCCCATATGTCAATTTTATACAAGGAGACATCTTTGATTATCACATATGTGAACAGGCTGTTCAAAATCAGGATGTAATTATACATCTGGCGGCTGATACTGCAACTGGTCAATCCATGTACGAGATTACAAAATGCACAAATAGCAATATCTCGGGCATTGCAAATCTTTTACAAGCGATCTGTAATCAGCACACAAAAATAGACCAACTTGTCCTTGCTTCATCCAGAGCTGTTTATGGAGAAGGTAAATACATTTGTCCACAGTGCGGAATCGTATATCCCGACGGGCGCTGTTCAGAGGACTTAAAACATCGTATTTATGAGCCACGTTGTCCCATATGCAGCGGGTTTCTAAAACAGACCGCAACCTGTGAGGAATCGGAGTTAAAACCGCAATCCATTTATGGAGTAACAAAGATGACGCAAGAATTGTATCTTCGTACGATATGTAAAGCTATGAATATTCCATATACGATTCTCAGATTCCAGAATGTTTATGGAGAAGGACAATCTCTTATCAACCCATATACAGGCATTCTCTCCGTATTTTCATCGAATATTATGTCCGGCAAACCTATCGAAATTTTTGAAGACGGAATGGAATCAAGAGATTTTGTTCATGTAGAAGATGTTGTAAGGGCAGTTTTACTTGCGATTAACGGAGAAGCTTCAAATACAGTTTTTAATGTTGGGACCGGACATAATACAACAATATTAGAATTGACAAAACTTCTTTATTTTTACTATGGAGAACCTCCAAATTACCATATCAACCATATGTATCGCCTTGGAGATATCCGGCATAACCATGCGGATATAAGCCGAATGAAACATGTGCTTGGATATGAACCAAAAGTATCTTTGGAAGAAGGACTTCTAAAATTTACAGACTGGACTAAGCAAAATAATTTTTCAAATAATCACTATGAAGAATCGTTGAATATTATGAAAGGAAAAGGGATTTTAAAATCTTAGCATACAAAATGAAGATAAATGAGTGTCTACATAGTTTTGTGATTCCTTATCACTCTAACCGTGAACTATTATATCTGAATCTTAAACTTTTGGAAGAAACATTGCCTTCAGATATAAAAAAGGAAATAATTATTGTTGCAAACAATAAAGACGAGAAAGAGCTGGATTTAGACCTTCCGGAATCTAAATATACCATTATTAAAGTGAATGATGATATTTTATACGCGAACGCAGTCAATATGGGAGTGGATGTATGTAATGGGGATATTGTCACATTATGTGATGAAGATTTATTCTACCTTCCACATTGGTATGAACCACTGTTTGAAAAGTTGAATTCCAGTGGTTTGATAGGAGCTGTAAGTTCGAAATTAATCAATCCTTCTGATAATACAATTCAGGACTTTGGGGTGGCCTTTTCTCCATACAATATTAACCATCCAACATTGGGACTGCCTGCAGATCATCGATATGCTTCTTTTGACCGTAAAGTTCAATCTGTATGCAGTGCGGTGCTAATGACAACCAAACGTATTTACCAGAAGGTTGGCGGAATGGACGTCTCAATGTCGTACTTATGCTGTGATTGCGATTATGTAATCAAATTAAAGGAAATCGGGCTGGAAACATGGGTTGTTGCAGAATCGAAAGTCTATCACAAGGGCAACACCTCTTCCCGCAACACAAAAATCAGCAGATATTCCTATCTGGCCGCAGATGCACGGTCTATGTTTTATGGAAAGAACTATTATAAAATTGAAATTGATATGGATAAATGGATACATAAAGTGGGAGAAATGTATCAGTCTGATCACGAATTGCTTCCCAGATATACAATGATCAATATTTCCAGTTTTTTCAGCAGCGATTGGTACTATGAAACTATTAAAGATGCATTATCTATTGAATATTATGATGTTTATTCATTTAATCCGTATGAACGCTGGATAAAACAATTACAGTTATATGATTACATTCCTCTTAGCTTTCATAAGCATACTGCCCCTTTTATCTATTTTGTCGATCAGCTGAAAAGTTTAAGGGATAATAAAATCTGGGATCATTTACGAGATACTTCCAGAGATATTGCCGTTGATTTTCATGGAAACATTCTATCTTTTCACGATGTACAAAAATTATATTAACTTTTAGGGCTTCTTGCACATAGATTTTGCAAAGAAGCCCTGCTTTTTGTTATATATTAGGGTAATTTTCTTTCCCGTCCAGCGATTGTATAATAGATGTAGCTCGATAATTATTCCAAAACCGCAAAAAATGTTTTTGATCCATTGACAATATACGTTTTGCCATAAGACGATGATTTTCTTTTTCTAAATAATCAACCGGGAACCGTTCCGGGTCTATATTTAATTGACGGAACTTAATCAGCATATCTTCTGTCAAAAGATCAATAAATATATCTTTATACAAAATTGTCAGGTCGAAGGATTGCAGATAAGCGTCTTTGTAAAACTCATACGTGTGCTCAGGGTCGTTAAGACGTGCATACAATTTCCCGCGCAGGTAATTAATATAGGTCATATTATTCTTCCCAAGCATTAGTAAAGCTTCTTCTGCGTTTTGTAACGCCTGATAAACGTCATCATAGTTTGTTTTTTTCAACAGATAGTAAATTGCTTTTGCATAATAAAAAAAACGTTTGAAGTAAATACCTTGTTCATTGTATTTGCCATGCTCTATATAATCAAACCCTTTTTCGAGTAATTGAGGAATTTCGTTTGGTTGTTGACGAATCAAAGCGATTTGGATCTGATGCTCAATGTAATGAAGAGTCATCAGTTCAATATTATATTTTTCTATTAAATTGCAACAGGATTCCCAGTAATCAAGAACTCGTTTTTTATATTTGATGTGACAGTAATAATAAGTCCCCTTATCATAGCAGTTTTCAGCTAGAAACTGGCGGTTTTTCAGGGTACGGGACATGTACAGCGACTGGTTGATGTAGTCCAGATGCTTTTTACAACTTACAGAATCTGGTAAATGTTTATAGGCCACTGACAAACGGTTGTAAATAAAGGCAATGACATTGCGAATTTCTTCCGTAGATTCGGATTTTTCCAGGATTTTGTAACGATCAAGATACTTTAAATACAAAGATATAACATCTTGATAATAGGTGAGTTGCTGGTTGATTTCGCCATAGAAAAATAGTAACTCCACGAAACTGTTATAGCAATACCTGTCTTCAAAGCTCCCTGCTTCTAATGTACAAAACAGTTTGCTGATCATATCATATGCGGCTTTGTTTCCCATGCGGAGTTTCAACTGTTTTGCAATAAAATATCCCAGACCATACCAATCATTTTTACATTGAAAATTTTCATAATTTTCCAGCATGGCATTCATACAATTCTTATAATAACTATAAAAGATCTTGTATGGAATTTCTATATGAATCCCCACTTGTATGATGGTTGTTAAATTTTCAGGTTTATAGTCTTTTGAATATAAAATGCACAGGTTGTATATAACAGGGTATAAATTTTTCAGATGTTTATAACCTGACTTTGTTAAATAATCATAGGCGATATTATCAAAATCCGGAATATATTCGCAGAAAAATTTCTCCATTAAGTCATGGACAAAGGTATATTTGTCTGTATTTACTGTTTTTTCCTGTTTTAAAAAATGGTATTTACATAAATCCTTTAGTAATGCAGTATTTAATCCCAGACTCTTCATGAAATCCTTTTCGCATTCTCCAAATGTATGTACTAATGAAAGCAATCTGACATAATCATCTTTATTTGAGTGTTGACTGATAAAGAATTTCCATCGTCTTTCAAGATTTCCTTCTACACTGTCCGGTAAATTTGCTAATTCATCTGCGAAAAGCACAGGGTTATTGATAACGCAACGTGACTCCGAGAAAGTAACGGATTTGAAATTACGGAGAACTTCAACAACACACTCAATATAAAAAGGAAGCAGGGATGCTTTATCGAAAACCTTTTGGAAAAGAGCATCATAATTCGCATTATGAATTCCCAGTAGTTGTTTGATGAATTCCAATGCGCTTCCAGGACTATGAAAGCCATCCAGAAACCATGGAGTCATTTTGCAAACACTAGTATGTTGAAGCTGTTGAAACAGGCCTTTAATTTTGGTGATATCCTCATTGTCAAAAGCATAATCTGTATTTATGCTAAAAGCTAAAAACAGCGAGTTCCCTCTTCCACAGTTTTTCCCATATATAATTAATTTTTCTAAAAAGTGCAAAAGGGGATACTCAAAATACTGAATGTTGTCGATGACAAGCGCATATTTCCCATGAATCATACGTTCAAATATTAATTCTCCATATTGATCCGTTATATCTATAGGGTCGATTAAATTATGATTCATTTTATATAACATTTCAAAAATACCCGAAAGTGAATCGGATGTGTCCTTGATAGTAAAGGATTCCATAATTAATTCTTCACTTACTTCAAATAAAATATAAATGATTTCCTTTAGAATGCTTTTGCCGGAATCATGTTCTACTCCGATAAAATTTAATACCCGATAATTATACTTAACCAAGAGTGAGAGCGTTTCTTCAAGAGTTCTTGTTTTTCCGGTACCGCTGCTTCCTATCAGGAGAATCCCCGACAATACATTAAGATCCAGCATTTCTTGTTCTAATACATAAAGGATATTTTGATAATAAGGATCGAGAAATTCAGCTCTATGTAATAATGCGCACTGAAAGTTCATCCCTCCCAATTTTTGGCTTTTGGTATAATCCTCTTGTACTACATTTACGATTAATTCCGGAAGCTGCAACTGAGTTTCGTGCGATAGAATTTTTAAATTAATGCTATGAAAAAATGTTTCGTTGGGGGCTGTTTTTGCTGAATAGCAATAATTAATGATATTGCTTCGTTTCATATATTCATCCAGCAATTCAAAGCACAGTAAATCTTTGCTGTCTGCGTTAATCCGCACAGTAAATACAGCACTTTTTCTGCTGTTGTTATTAATGCCGTATATATGGATTGAAATAATCTCGTTTGTTCTGAATTCCGGAAGGTTATTTGCAGAAAAAAAAGATTCTCCTTTTTTTAGATTCAAAAATGGATTTTTTAAATAATTATAAAGAATCAGAGGCGTTGTTTCTTGCTGGAAATCCACGTCCGAAAACCGGTATGACTTAAAAAAATGATCATATACCCGCTTATGTTCAAAAATTATCTGCTCAAGTGCAACATCGTCATAAAACCTTATTTTTTTACGGTTAATATTGGCATAATAGCAAAGTTTCTTTTTTACATTGGTTTTTATTTCTGATCGCGAAAAAAAATAAATCTCATCAGCATTACATAATTGTGCCATAACCAATGTCGGAGCAATTGCTTGAAGCGATATTTTATCACTATAGTTTTTACATTCTGCCCAGTACAATGTTTCATCATACTGAGCATAAAAATCTTTGCTTCCATCGTGCGTAACCGGTGTGTTCTGCCACGAAAATGATGGAAAAAGTTCCTCCAGCAGCATCGATACTAGATTTTCAAATAATACCCCTGAATAGATTTTCTTTTTTTGCTTATATTCTATAAATTCATTTTTAAAGGCTTCTGTCAAATACTTCATAACGCTCTCCGGTATCAAATGATACAGCTTCCCATTGTTTTGTTTGGTGATTATATTTACGAATTATTTTTGCCGGATTGCCCACGGCTACGCTGTATGCGGGAATATCTTTTGTTACGACAGAATTCGCACCAATCACAGCATGTTTTCCGATATGTACAGCTTTAATGACTCGCACGCCGATTCCCAGAAACGCTTCTTCATCTATAATGGTTTTACCGCATTTTAATCTTTGTTTTAATATACTCTCATGTTCCACTCCTCGGTATTCATGCTCTGCATCAGTTATAAAAACATGGGAAGATAATGTTACGTTTTTTTTGATATGCACGAGATTTGTAGCGAATATCTGACAATCCTGTTCGGCATGAACATTGTCCTCAATAATGATGCGAGGATGAAAGACCTGATCATTCATGCATTTTATCGCGTCCATACGAAGTCGCTCCCGAAAAGTCACATTTTCTCCAATTAATATACATTTTTTATTGTTTACCAACATTGGAAAATATATCAAAGAGCTTTTTTCGAACCTGCCATATTGACATCTATTGGGAAAATAAGTTAAAAGTCTGTATAGAAACATCTTTTTGGCTTTCGTATTTTTTTGGAAAAAGCTAATTATTTTTCTCATAACGCCACCCCATTAAATGATTTGTTTCCCTTTTATTATAGCATGATCGTTCTTTAAACCATAATAATAGATAAAGGATAACTGCTAATTATCCTAGATCACAAAAATTACTTTAGTAGATCGACACCTCTACAGGTTGCCTGTTTAAAGCAGTAGTCATGAGAAGGCTGTACAAAGGATTTTTGTTATAAACAGACATTGGAAGTAACAATTGTTGCTGGCAATGATCGATGCGAGAATTTTTAGATTGTATTTCAGACATCATAATAAGTTGTCTCTGACTATCAGACATAAGAGATCATTTACATTATTAATAACAAGATTTGACAAAGAAAGTTAAAAAAATTATCCTAACGTAAAGTAATTATATAAGTAAAAATAAGTTAGGAGGAGGGCTCAAATGTTATATGAATATTTGATTTCAAATTATATGACTAATGAGCCGATATTTATTGCTGACGTTAGTCTGCCTGTTTCGGATGTCAATCGGCGGCAAATGTTTAAAGTGTTGTGCGACAAAGGGAAGATAAAACGATTTGACGCGGGAATTTATTATTTACCGAAGCAAAGTCGGTTGAAGGGTGGGGTTCCACTTGGAGCGGATACTGTAGCAAGGTACAAATATGTGTATGGAAATGTGGATGGATATTATTCTGGTTATACTTTTGCAAATCAATTAGGTGTTACAACTTAGGTTTCCTATATATTGGGAATTGTATCAAACAATGCAAGTGCAAAAGTGCGTGAAGTAAGTTTGCGGGAAAGGAGAATTCTTCTTCGCAAAGCCAAAATTCCTGTAACTAAGGAAAATTATCGCATTTTGCAATTTCTTGATTTTCTTAAAGATGCGGATCAGTATGTGGATGAGAATAATTGTATTAGGAAGTATATTGTAGATGAGAAAATACGAAAGTCGGATATAGATCTTTATTTTAGGCAATATCCTGATAGAATTTTCTGATATATATATGATGGGGTGTATGATGTTTTTGCATAATGATAAAGAACTATTTTAAATTCTGGAGTTTTTAAGTAGGAAGTATGCGTATAAAAGGACGGATATAGTTTGCCGTTTTTCGTTGCCGTCCTCTTCATATTGCCCTTTTGTCCTGTAAGTATTATAATTAAACTATCTATTACTTTATGGCGGTATCTTTATAAACTGACGCTATTCATGGCAGAAGATAATAGCAGAGGCAGGTAAGGGAAATTGGCAGATTTAAGAAAAACAGAGAGTAAAAAATTCGGAGAAGAACTAAGGAAACTGATGGAACTGTCCGGGCTGAAGGAGAGAGCTGGCAGATTCTATCAATTACGACATTACATCCATCAGTAAATGGATAAATGGTGCCAAGCTTCCATCCAGGCGGAATCGAGAAGAAATTGTTCGTGCGTTGTCGGAGTGTTTCGCGCGAAATATGGAGGATTCTAGTGTGGAAGCAGGCAAGATTGCAGAAGAGCTTTTGAATGCCTGCAGGAAGGATGAGCTTTTTAAAGAGATGGAGATACAAGGCACACATTCGTTGGCTTTTGTGGATAGCAGAAAAGATTTTTTTGATGTGCTGGAAAAATTATTTCGTCAGCTTAGTGGATTGGATGACCATATGGTTGAGATTTCTGCTTCTTTTAATGTGCTGGAATATTTAGGACATCGGTTTTATGAGTTAATACAGAAGTTACCTTCTATTGGGACAAAAAGATTCGGCATGAGAATGTGTATGAATGTTCCTACGCAGGAGACAGAAAATAAGTTGTACTGTGATATGCTTTTGAATATTGTTGCGAGCTATGAAAGAGCAGAGATTTCTATTGTGGAAGCGAAAGATCATATGCCCTGGATTATTATGGTAAACGGATTTTTTTACATACAGATTCTATACCAGAAAGAAGATGATTTTGCGGCCTGCTTCAGTACGGATCCGGAGGTTGCGTCTATGTTCCGGAGAATCGGCAGGGGCATGTTTGAAAGTTCCAAGCAGATTTTAAGTTACGCTTCACCGGAGAATTTGAGAAAAACAAATGTGCAGCTGGATTCTTATTCCTGTCGCAGGCAGAGGCTCTTTTTTAATGAAGCGCCGGCTATGCTTTTGCCGGAAAATGTAATGGAAGAGCTTGCAAGAGAGGCAGAGCATAAGGACTATTCAGACTATTTGAGAAAATTAAAGAAAGTATTTTCTTCTTATACTTATAATGCTAGAGTAGACCTTCTTTTGTTTTCTTCAGTGCTCAGTGATTATATTGCGACGGGAGAGTTAAGTCTGGGTAATGTGGCGCATCATCTGACGGAAAATCAGGTGAGAGATCATATAAATTATATGAGCAGATGTATGGAAGAAAATCCCGGATTTAAGGTTTATATATTGCGTGACACAGTAAGTGAGACAGAAAATCTTAGAAGATTTCCATCTATATTTATTGACAGTATGGCAGTTACATTGGAAAATTCCAGGAGAAAACCCAATGAAAATTATCATATATCCATGTATCCCCAAATTATTAGAGCCTTTGAAAAGTATTTTGATGCCATTATACAGCGCCCGGATTGTTATGAACTGACGCCGGAAGAGCTGCGCCGGTATTTGTAGTTTAGCGTGTCTGAATAAGGGTGAAGTGAAAGAGGAGTTGAAAAGCTTGAATTCAACTTCTCTTTTTTTGACTGGTTTGTCGTTTTGTGATAGCTATTCGATTCAATTGAATATAACTGTTAATATGCATTATAGTAAATTCAACAAGAGAAAAACGGGAAAATATTCAGAAAAAAGGAGGGCTTTTATGGAAGACAAAAAAATCAGTATATCCCAGGTCATTGCGATAGGCGGAGCGTTTATGGGATTTGTTATCGGCTCAAGTTTTGCTTCAGGGCAGGAGTGTATGCAGTATTTTACAGGACACGGTCTGTTGGGAAGTGTGGGAGCAGGAATCATTGCACTTTTGCTGTATGTGTGGTTTGTGGCTGTTATTGTGCAGGATGGGCGTAAATTGCAGCTTAACAATTCAGGTAAAATGTTCAATTTCTATCTTGGGAAATATCTTGGGTTTATTTTGGAATGGTTTACGCCGATCATGTTGTTCTTCGTATATTCCACTATGATATCAGGAGCGGGATCTACTTTTGAAGAGTATTATGGTATCAATGGAAATATCGGGAGAGGCGCTATGATCATAGCTTCTTTATTAACCGTTCTTTTAGGACTTAACAAACTGGTAAAGATTGTAGGATATATTGCACCGGTTCTGTTGGCGGTAACAATGATCATAGGAATCATATCTATTGTAAACAATCCGGCGGGTATTATGGAAGCAGATGAAACGTTGAAAACGATTCATGTAAACAATGCTTTTAACAACTGGGCAGTTTCAGGATTTATGTACGGAGCCTATACGGTAACAGGAGTTGTTCCTTACCTTGCAGATATTGGAAAATCAACAGCTACCAATAGGAAGAACGCACTTCTTGGCGGATTGTTTGGAGGCGGAGCATTTTTGATCGCGGTTATGATTCTGAATTTTGGATTACTGGCAAATCTTTCAGATATCTATAACCTTGAGATTCCATCTCTGTTTGTAGCGGCATCTATTCACCCGGTATTTGGACAGATTTTCTCCATTCTTTTGATCGGAGCCATTTATACGACGGCAGTTCCGATGCTCTATACGGTATGTAATAAGATTTCTTCTGACTCTAAGAGTACACCGTACCGTGTAGCTGCAATTGTGACAGCTATTGTAAGTATATTTGGAGGACAGTTGTCTTTCTCCACTATGATTAGTATTATTTATCCGATTTCAGGATATGCAGGACTCGTTATTTTTGCAGGTATCGTTTATACGAAATACATTAAGAAAAAGAAATATGAAGATTTTGATGAAAATGATGTTGTAGGAAGGTCAAAAAAATAAAAAGGTGATGATTCCTTGTGGCGGAATCAGAAAGGAGACAAGTATGAGACAGTATGAAGACGGAAGAGAGTTTGCACAGAAAAAAGATCAGGAAGATGCGTTGAAGGATTTTCAGGAGAGATTTTATAAACAGGAAGGCGTTATTTACATGGATGGAAATTCTCTGGGGCTGTGCAGCAAGGATGCGGAAAAGAAATTGATGCATGCTTTGGAAATATGGAAGGAAGCCGGAATCGATATGTGGGAGAAGCATGGTTACTTCCTGTATCAGGACAAGCTGGGAGCAATGTGTGCACCGCTTGTAAATGCAGATCCGGAAGAAGTAACTATCTGTATGAGCACGACTATGAATGTGCACCAGGCAATTGCTACTTTTTATAAGCCAACTCCGGAAAGAAATAAAATTATTATGGATGATTTAAATTTCCCTACAGACCGGTATGCAGTATATAGCAATATCCGGGTTCATGGATATGATCCGGACGAATGTCTGAAGGTAGTAAAGAGCAGAGACGGCGAATATATCTATGAAGATGATGTGATTGAAGCAATGACAGATGATGTATGTCTTGTTCTTCTTCCATCTGCTCTCTACAGGAGTGCACAGCTTATTGATATGAAGAAAATTGCAGATGCAGCACATGAAAGAGGAATTTATGTAGGATTTGACCTTTGTCATTCCATTGGAGCAGTTCCCCATGATTTCAAAGATATCCAGCCGGATTTTGCAGTGTGGTGTACATATAAATACTTAAACGGCGGTCCGGGTGCTATTGCAGGGCTGTATATTAACAAGAAACATTTTGGTATGGAACCTGGACTTGCAGGATGGCATGGCAACAGAAAAGATACACAGTTCAATCTGGAACAGTATTTTGAACATGCAGAGTATGCAGGCGGATGGCAGACAGGTACACAGCCCATTCTTTCTATGGCTCCATTGGAAGGAAGCCTTGAAATGGTGAAAGAAGCAGGACTGGAAAATCTGCGCCAGAAATCCTTGGATATTACAGAGTATCTAATGTATCTGATTGATACAAGACTTTCCAAATATGGATTTACCGTAGGAAATTACAGAGAAGATTCCAAACGTACTGGTCATGTTGCCTTGGTGCATGAGGATGCGATCCGAATCAACGCAGCGATGAAAGCAAGAAAGATCATTCCTGACTTCCGGTTCCCGGACGTCATCAGACTGGCACCGGTTCCGCTCTATATCTCCTATACAGAAGTATATGATATGGTAGATATTATTGTGGACATCATGGAAAAGAAAGAATACGAAAAATTTGAAAATAAGAGAGGGACTGTGGCGTAAGCCAGGTCCCTTCTTTAAAGTATCATATTATCATTTGACTGTAAGCAGTTCTTTTTCCAACTCTTCCATATTTTTTGGAAACGGGAGGGAAGGGGAAACTAGGTTTTTGTGGCACAGAAATTTATGGAGGCGAATCGAGGAAGGAATTTCCAGATTCGTCTCTTTTAAAAGTTCTTCATCGGAAAGAAGTTGTTCCGGTCTGCCTTGCTTTAGGACACGGCCATCTTTAAAAAGAACTGCTTCATCGGCCCACTCCAGCGCATAATCTGTGTTGTGGGTGGAGAGTATGACCGTCATGCCGGATGCGCACATTTCATCAATCTGCTTTCGGATGAGTTTCGTGTGAACCGGATCCAAGGCGGCAAATGGCTCGTCAAGAATCATAATTTCCGGATACATGACCAGGATATCGGCAAGGGCAACTTGTTTTTTCTGGCCTCCGCTTAAGGCGTGGACAGGGCGATCACGAAAAGGGGTTATGCCAAGTTTTTCAATAACATTATTTACTTCATTGGAAACGGCACTTTCCGGAAGATTTAAGTTGAGAGGACCAAAGGAGATTTCCTGGTAAACGTTGGCGCAGAAAAGCTGGGTATCGGGATTTTGAAAGACAATGCCTATTTTGCTTCTAAGGGCCATCAGATCTTTTTTGCGGTAGGACATAGGAGTTCCGTTAAAAAAAATCGTTCCTTTTTCTGGTTTTAAAATGCCGTTGCAGCATAGAAAGAAAGTAGATTTGCCGGACCCGTTGGCTCCCATTATGGCGACCTTACTGCCGCGCTTAATAGAAAGGGAAAGGCCACTAAGGGCCGGTGCGGATTTGTCTTCGTAAGAAAAGTGCAGATTGCGGGCTTCAAAAATTACATCTTGCATTGGCTTTACCTCCAGAGTTCCAGTATATCGGTGTGAAATATGGTTAAAAAGAAGAGGAAGATTTCAAACAATATAAGAAAAAGGATCTCTTTTTGCCTGGCGGGATGCTGTTCTTTCAGGACATGGATCCTGCCGTCGTAGCATCGTGCTTCCATGGCATCGTATATGTTTCCGGCTCTTCGGATGGAAAGAATGAACAGGGAAGAGGCCAGAAGAGCATAGGATTTGACGGAAGTGGGAAAATTTTTATTACCCAGGCGTGAGTGCTGGGAGCAGGAGATGGATGAGGCGATTTCCAGAAGAAGAAAAATAAACCGGTAAATTAACAGCATAAGTTCAATGATAAGCCAGGGGATATGCCAGCATTCCAGGACGGCGATGATATCAGTCAAAGGCGTACTAAGAGAGAGAAAGTACAGGCAGGAAACACAGGCCAGTGCAGTAAGAATGAGCTGGATACCCTGATGAATTCCGTGCCAGCTGCCGGTTATATACCAGGAGCCAAAGGGAATGGAAAAGGCGTTCAGAGGATGACGGGAAATATTTACAAGAATGGCTATTGTACTTATCATTAGAAAGGCACAGGGAATCCGCATCAGTTTGACGTAATAAAGGGGAGAAATACCGCCTTTTCTTATAGTGAGCCAGGACGCGGTAAAAAAGACGGTTACAGCGACAAGTACAGAACGGCTGATGATACAGAAGCACAAAGACGCCAGAGAAAAGAAAACCTTTTCTCCGGCATTTGTATATCTTAGTTTGGATGTATAGCATAGTTTGTCGATAAGTGTCATAAAACCTGCCTCCTGACTGATTAAAGACTTAGCTTTCGGATGGATCTGACTTTTTCATCCATTTTTTTCGTTCTACCAATCTTCCCATGAAAAAGGCGATGACTCCTACGCCGATTCCAGTCTGTACACAAAAGAGCAGGCTTTCGATTTCGCCCGGCAGTTCGCCCCCGAGGAAAGTTTCCAGAACCGGTGTAAACCAGGGCTCATAAGCTTTTCCTTGCACTTCTTCCACCATAACGCTTCCGGCATCGTCAGAACCTCCAAAACTTGCATTTTTATTAAGAAACAGAGGGGAAATAATCAGTGCGGCGGCTACGATCAATAAAATAATTACAGTTTTCTTATTTTTACTCATAGGATTTTGCCTCCTTATAGTATCCGATTAATTTTAGCTCAGGCTGTGCGTAAGTCTCCAAAGCAATGACAATGATCACGGTCAGGATTCCTTCGATAATGGCAAGCGGAATCTGTGTGGGAGCAAACACGCCGAGAAACTTCACGGCAGATGTAAGAGTGCCTCCCTGCTGTGAGGGATAGGCAAGCGCCAGTTGGATGCTGGTAATGCAGTAGGTGAAAAGGTCCCCCAGGGCAGCGGCAAGAAAGATGCTGATGCGGCGGTTTACGTTCAGCTTTTTACACAGTGTGTAAACGAGCCAGGATAACACGGGTCCTGCGATGGCCATAGAAAAGGTATTCGCTCCAAGCGTTGTCAGACCTCCGTGAGCCAGAAGAATCGCCTGGAATAGCAGGACGATAAGACCAAGAATACTTACGGATGCAGGACCGAATAAAATGGCTCCAAGACCAGTGCCTGTCATATGAGAGCAGCTTCCGGTGACGGAAGGAATTTTCAAAGAGGATATGACAAAAATAAATGCGCCGGACATGGCAAGAAGGACCAGTGCTTTTCGATTGGTGTCAAGAGTTTTTCGAATGGAGAAAAAACCGGCCAAAAGAAAGGGAAGGCAAAGAATTCCCCAGGTGATGCAGTATCCGCCGGGAAGATATCCTTCCATAATATGCATGGCATGGGACTGTGGGGCGATAGCCAGAGAAAGGGATGTTACGGCTGTTAATGATAAGAGTAGCTTCTGGCAAAATGTCAGGGATTGATTTGTCATAAAATGGACCTCCTTTAGGTAAATTGGTATTTTACAGGCAATAGAAATGCCCTTGTCAGGAGTGGGACAAGGGCATCAAAAATAAAAGCAAAAGGCAGCTGCATGCTTGTTTTTGCTTTTTAAGCCTTGTGTCATACTCCGTGACAGACGGCGGTACATACATACAGGCAGGTCTTCTGACTTGGATATCATAACGGCTTTTGCCTTCCCATATTCCTCATGAAGATAAAGTACAGTGGCATATGAAAAGCCATTCCTTCCTTACAGCGGCGGGACCGTACAGGAATTGCACCTGTTTCCCTATTATCCCTTACAAAATAGTTTATATATTTGTGAGGGCACCGGAATGTATTTTGTTTTACTTTTATGAAAGGATACCACGGGGGGTGCGCAAAGTCAAGCACCGTTAACGGGCGAACTGCTTAGTGCTTCCAGAATATCTGCAGGATGTTTTGATCTGGCATAAATCTGGAGATTCGGTTCTGCGATATCCCATAGATAGTGGGCGTCTGAATTTGAAAGAATCCGGCAGCGTTCCAGATAAGGGTGTTCCTTTTTGAGCCGGTGCAGGTGTTCCATATTTTTGATTTCTGCACAGTAGAACGTGCTGTCCGGTGGAATGGAACCCAGATTAGAAATCAGGCTGGTAGAAGATTTGTCCAGATGGGCTGGAAAACAGATACCGCCAAAAGAGGAAGCAAGTTTACCTGTCTCGTAAAATGGAATGTTAGTGGCGCTGATCAGAAGCTTGTCAAGAGAGCCGGTTGTTTCATCATTTTCGTTCATAATAAGCTGATGTCCAAAGATTTCGGGACGGTTTTTAATCGGAAGAAGGTGGTCATACACATAGGAGTCGAAGGAAAGTGCCTGGTCAAGAGAAGGAAATAAAAAGACCACATGTATTTCCTCAGATGTGGTAAGCTCCATGCCGGGAATGACTGTGACACCCAGACGTTCCCCTGCCGCGACGGCAGCAGGACAGTTTCTGCAGGAATTGTGATCTGTCAGTGCTATGACATCCAGGTCCTTTACTGCAGCCATGCCGGCGATATTGGAAGGGGTCATATCATTGTCCCCGCATGGAGACAGGCAGGAATGGATGTGAAGATCGTGATAAAGGGGAATCATAACAGCTGATGTACCTTTAATGCAGCTTCAAAGACAGGAAGATCCGTAGAAAATACTGTGATTTCCTGTTCCTTTGCACACTGCATATCCTCTTCTGCAAAAGAGGCCCCTTCCGCAAGGATGATACAGCATACATCGGCAAGAGATGCGACTGCCAGCGTGTTTCGGTTTGCCATGACTGTAACCCAGGCACATCCTGCGGGAGCTCTGCCCATGGCAACGCTCAAAAGATCACAGCAAAATACCCCGGTGATCTGCTGGGTGCAATTTCCCTGGTTTTCTGAATGGAAAAATCCGGCATTTATCAGATCCTGTACAGCGGTCATGTCTACACATCCTTTCTCTTTAATTCTGCATCTAGCTTATCTACATATTCATCCAGTTCTTCCACGGAAGTCTGTATCTCTTCATTAGAAGAATTGAGATTTCGTGCGGTGTAAGAAATTTCGCGGGAGAGATTTCCTATATATTCAAAGAATACATAGATACAGTCATTCCTGGAAGCCTCGCCTCTTACGATATCCTCCGCCAGTGCCCGGCATGTGGGCGCGCCGCAGGAGCCACAGTCCAATCCAGGAAGTTGTTCCGCAAGTTCCTCTACCATTCCCATCATTTCCAGGCTTTCCCGGAAGGTTTTTCCAAGGCGGAATACCGGTTCATATTCTACATAACTATCCCAATGGTAATTTATATCCGAGTATGTATTAGAATGGGTACATGATACAGGAAGATACCGGTGGAGTTTTTTTGTTTTTGCAGTGGCAATATAGGGATTTTCTACTGTCAGGGCGCCTCCTACGCAGCCCCCATTGCAGGCATTTAGTTCTACGAATTTCAGACCATAAAATTTTTCATCTTCCAGATCACTTAAAACACGAAGTACGTTCATTACACCATCTGCCGCAAGATAGTTATCTGTGATAAGTCCGGCTGCCTCTCCGCCGCTGGTGCTCCAGCCAATGCCGATTCTTCCGGATGAAGAAAGAGATTCGAGACGGGATTCATCGTGAGTCATATGTGCCAAAAGGACAGGATATACGTCTTTGATTGCCAGTACTTTATCGATCTGGCTTTTCTCAATGCCAAGAGGAGCTTTTGCATAAGTTACTTTAGAAGGGCAGGGGGAAATAAAAAAGATCCCAATGTCCGAAGCAGGCAGTCCTGTTTTCTCCATAGCCTTTTTTCTGGCAATTTCAGCAGCAATCTCTACCGGAGGTTTCAGAGGTAAAAGTCTGGGGATGAGCGTAGGAAAGCGAACCCGAATAATACGAACAATGGTAGGGCAGGCTGTGCTGATAAACGGAGCCTCATCCCGGTGCTCTGCAATATAATTTCTTGACATTTCTGAAACAAGCTCTGCTGCTGCACTTACTTCAAATACATCATCAAATCCCATGGAAATGAGGGCGTTCAATACAATATCAACATTTGTAAGATTGTTGAACTGTGCATAGAGAGAAGGAGCAGGGAGAGCTACGGTATATTTGTAATGTGTGATTTCTTCCAGAGAGTCAGAAACAGCTATTTTCGCGTGATTAGGGCAGTATCGGATACAGCGTCCGCAGTCTACGCAAAAATCAGGGTTTATGGAAGCTTTGCCGTCATGTACCCGTATAGCCTGGGTGGGGCAATATTTGATGCAGTTAATACAGCCGGTACAGGCGTCCTTATTTAGTTTTACAGAGTTTATAAATTTATCAATATGATCCAAAGCAGCAACTCCTCCTTCCTGTCAGTCCTTTTGATGAAAGTGTTACATATGGATATCCATAGTGACTGTAGTGCCGCTCCCAATTACAGTGTCGATTTTCATATCGTCAGAATATTTTTTCATATTCGGAAGTCCCATTCCAGCCCCGAAGCCAAGAGAACGCACTTCTTCAGGAGCTGTGGAATAGCCCTGCTGCATGGCTTTTTCCACATCAGGGATGCCGGGGCCGGTGTCGGCAAGGATGATCCGGATGTTGTCATCAGAGACCAGTACTTTGATTGTACCGCCGTTTGCGTGGATCACCATGTTGATCTCTCCTTCATACATGGCAATGGACACTTTGCGGATCACTGTGCTGTCCACGCCCATCATTTTCAGCTTATTCTTCACACTGCTGCTTGCTTCTCCTGCACGAGTAAAGTCATCACCAGGCACCTGATATTCAAATGTAAGCGTTTTACTCATGTTCACAACCTCCCAACAGTCCCTGCATATACAGAATGCCGCATGCACAGAACATTTCCATAGACGTCTGCAGAATGCAAATGTCCCTTTCCTCGGCAAGAGCAAGAGCTTCGGAACCGGGGGTTTTATCCTGGACAAAAATAATGCACGGCATATCCATCATTTCTGCTGTACGGATGACCTGTGGATTGCAAAGGCCGGTAAGCAGGGCGGAATGTGGGGAAGCGTAGGCTAGAACATCACTCATCATATCTGATGCGAAGGCTCCGGATACTGTTTGGTCAAGCTGTGACTCACCATACAGGATGCGGGCTTGTAAGAGTGACTGTATTTCTCTGATTATCATAAGAACCTCCTGCGAAAAAACTGTAAAAATCCAAAAAAAATATATTAATATGAAACAATTGACTTTCATAAAGTATAGCATTGCAGGCGTCGTAAATCAACATATTTTGTATAAAATGTATAAAAAGAAAGAGGTGGTATTGTGCATTTATTAACGTATTTGTGAAAAAAATATTATGAATGTAAACAAATTTAACAAAATATTACAAAAAAATAGGTGGATATTTAGTATTGACTATGATAGAATGTGTTATAAATAAAATTCAGCATCTATATATTGATGTTATGCAATTTTCAGACAAAATACAAACAAGGGAGGTTCAGAAATGCTTTCTAAGAAAACATCAGTTCCGTTTCGCGGAACTGAAGCACAGGAACAGGCACTGCTGGAAGTGATCCGCGAAATGAAAGATGAAAAAGGTGCGCTTATGCCTATCCTGCAAAAGGCGCAGGATATTTACGGATATCTTCCGATAGAAGTGCAGAAGATCATTTCCAATGAAACGGGAATACCGCTGGAAAAAATTTATGGCGTTGCGACATTTTATTCTCAGTTTACCTTAAGTCCCAAGGGCAGATATAAGATTTCCGTCTGTCTTGGCACGGCATGCTATGTAAAGGGCTCCGGCGACATCTACAATAAGTTGATGGAAAAGCTGGGGATCGTGGGAGGAGAATGTACCCCCGACGGTAAGTTTTCCCTGGATGCGTGCCGTTGTATCGGTGCCTGTGGTCTGGCTCCTGTCATGACCATCAATGACGATGTATATGGCAGGTTAAAAGTAGATGATATTGACGATATTTTGGCAAAGTACGAATAGCCTATGCTGCCGGAAATATCATTGCATGTTCTTGATACGGCGGAAAATTCTGTCCGTGCGGGAGCAGCTTTTGTCGAAATAGAAGTTGCAGTCAGTACTGCAGAAGATTCTCTTAGTATTACCATCAAAGATAACGGATCCGGTATGGACCCTGAACAGGTGCAAAGAGTGACGGATCCCTTTTTTACTACCCGGACAACGCGCAAGGTAGGGCTTGGTGTTCCGTTTTTTAAGCAGGCAGCGGAAATATCAGGAGGGAGCTTTCAGATTACATCCAAGAAAGGAAAAGGAACGGTCCTTACCGCCCGGTTTGTCCTGTCCAGTATTGACAGAATGCCTCTTGGCGATATGAGTATGACTGTACATAATCTGATGGTATACCATGAGGAAGTGGATTTTCGGTATCGTTATGCGTGCGACGGCCGGGAATTTGTCCTCGATACAAGAGAGATGAAAGAAATGTTAGGCGATGTGCCGCTTCATTCCCCGGAAGTTTCCGCATTCATTATGGATTATCTTAAGGAAAATCACAGGGAAGTAAGCGGAGGGAAAAATTTGTAACGGAAAGATCTGAAAAAGAAATGGAGGAAGAGTATGAAATCTCTGGAAGAGTTACGGGCAATTAGAGAGAAAATGCAGGGAAAAGTCGGCTTCCGCTCCGAAGATGCGACACAGACAAGAGTAGTTGTGGGTATGGCAACCTGCGGAATCGCAAGCGGCGCCCGCCCGGTTCTGGCAGCGCTGGCAGATGCTGTACAGGAGGAAGGATTAAATAATATTAACGTAACCCAGACCGGATGCATCGGACTTTGTCAGTATGAGCCGATTGTTGAGGTGATGGAGCCGGGCAAAGAAAAGGTTACTTATGTGAAAATGACGCCGGAAAAGGCAATGGAAGTGTTCCGTCTGCATCTTAAGGGCGGGCAGGTTGTAACAAAATATACGCTTGCAGCGGAAAAAATCAGTAAAGAATAAAAGGAGGTTACATATGTATCGTTCACATGTACTGGTCTGTGGAGGAACCGGATGTACCTCCTCAGGCAGCCAGAGGATCAGAGAGAAACTGGAAGAAGAAATCAGAAAGCAGGGGCTGGAAAATGAAGTCGGCGTTGTGAAAACAGGATGTTTCGGCCTGTGCGCCTTAGGCCCTATTATGATCGTATACCCGGAAGGTTCCTTCTATTCCATGGTAAAGGAGGAAGATATCCCGGAAATTGTATCGGAACATCTGCTGAAAGGAAGAGTTGTAAAACGTCTCCTCTATGATGAGACAGTAAAAGGAACGGAAGTGCTTCCCCTGCAGGAGACAAAGTTTTATAAGAAACAGCACAGAATCGCCCTTAGGAACTGCGGTGTGATCAATCCGGAGAATATTGAAGAATATATCGGTACAAGAGGCTATGAGGCGCTCGGAAAAGTGCTGACAGAGATGAAGCCGGAGGATGTGATCCAGATCCTTCTGGACAGCGGACTTAGAGGAAGGGGAGGCGCAGGATTCCCCACAGGTCTGAAATGGAAGTTTGCAGCGGCAAATGAGGCGGATCAGAAATATGTCTGCTGTAATGCAGATGAAGGAGATCCCGGTGCATTCATGGATCGATCTGTACTGGAAGGTGATCCCCATGTTGTACTGGAAGCTATGGCAATCGCAGGATACGCTATCGGAGCATCCCAGGGATATATCTATGTGCGTGCAGAATATCCGATCGCGGTAGAGCGTTTGAACATTGCCATCGGTCAGGCAAGAGAATACGGTCTTCTGGGAAAAGATATTTTCGGAACCGGATTTGATTTTGATATTGAGCTGCGTCTGGGAGCCGGAGCCTTTGTGTGCGGCGAAGAGACTGCGCTTATGACATCCATTGAAGGAAACAGAGGGGAACCGCGTCCCCGTCCGCCGTTCCCGGCGCTGAAAGGATTGTTCCAGAAACCGACGATCCTTAACAATGTGGAAACTTACGCCAATATTCCACAGATCATTTTGAACGGACCGGAGTGGTTCGCGTCTATGGGAACAGAAAAGTCCAAAGGAACAAAAGTTTTTGCTCTTGGCGGTAAAGTAAACAATACAGGGCTTGTGGAGATCCCAATGGGAACTACTCTTAGGGAGATTGTAGAGGAGATCGGAGGAGGAATCCCTGGAGGTAAGAAATTCAAAGCGGCCCAGACAGGAGGACCGTCCGGCGGATGTATTCCGGCAGAGCATTTTGATGTTCCTATTGATTACGACAATCTGATCGCCATTGGTTCCATGATGGGATCCGGCGGACTGATCGTTATGGATGAAGATACCTGTATGGTGGATATCGCCAAATTCTTCCTGGAATTTACAGTGGATGAATCCTGTGGAAAATGTACGCCGTGCCGTGTGGGAACGAGGCGCATGCTGGAAATTCTGGAAAAGATCACCAAGGGTCAGGGAACCATGGAGGATCTCGATCGCCTGGAAGAACTGGCAGAACATCTGAAATCCAATTCTCTGTGTGCGCTGGGGCAGACAGCTCCCAATCCGGTTCTTTCCACCCTGCGGTATTTCCGGGACGAATATATCGCTCATATTGTAGACAAGAAATGTCCGGCAGGAGTCTGTAAGGATCTTCTGCAGTACCGGATTGATGCAGATAAATGTAAAGGATGTACTCTGTGTGCAAGAACCTGTCCGAACGACGCTATCATCGGCAAGGTAAAAGAGCCGCATGTGATCAATCAGGAGAAATGTGTGAAATGCGGCGCCTGCATGGAGAAATGTCGTTTTGGTGCTATTTACAAAGAATAATGGAGGATGGAGAATATGGAAAACGTAAACTTAAAAATCAATGGTCTTGAAGTATCCGCTCCAGCCGGCTCCACCATTCTTGAAGCGGCACATCTGGCAGGAATTAAGATACCGACTTTGTGTTTCCTGAAGGAAATCAATGAGATCGGTGCGTGCCGTATGTGTGTGGTGGAAGTCAAGGGAGCCAGAAACCTGGTGGCAGCCTGTGTATATCCGGTGACGGAAGGAATGGAAGTGTACACCAACACACCAAAACTGATCAAGTCAAGAAGGAGAACGCTCCAGCTTCTTTTGTCCAATCACGATAAGAAATGTCTCTCATGCGTAAGGAGCGGAAACTGCGAGCTTCAGCAGCTCTGCAGGGAGTACGGAGTAGAGGACGAGAACTATTTTGAAGGAAAAACCAATCATTATGAGCTGGATGATTCTGCTGCTCATATGATCCGCGACAACAACAAATGTATTTTGTGCCGGCGCTGTGTGGCGGTCTGCGAAAAGACCCAGGGGATCGGTGTGATCGGACCCAACAACCGGGGATTTGATACATTTATCGGATCCGCATTTGATATGGGGCTGGGGGAGACCAGTTGTGTATCCTGTGGACAGTGTATTGCAGTCTGTCCTACAGGGGCATTGTATGAAAAAGATTATACAAATCAGATCATAGAAGCGATTGCAGATCCGGATAAATATGTAGTGGTTCAGACTGCTCCTTCCGTAAGAGCGGGACTTGGAGAAGAGTTTGGATATCCCATGGGAACAGATGTAGAAGGAAAGATGGCTGCAGCACTTAGAAGGATCGGATTTGATAAGGTATTTGATACGGACTGGGCAGCCGATCTTACGATCATGGAGGAGGCTACAGAACTTCTGGATCGCGTGAAAAACGGCGGCGTACTTCCGCTGATCACTTCCTGCTCACCGGGATGGATCAAATATTGTGAGCATTATTTCCCGGATATGACAGAAAATCTGTCCAGCTGCAAATCACCCCAGCAGATGTTCGGGGCGATGCTGAAAACATATTTTGCTGAAAAAGAAGGAATCGATCCGAAAAAGATTGTGTCTGTCAGTGTAATGCCCTGTACGGCAAAGAAATTTGAAATCGGAAGAGATGATCAGAATGCAGCGGGAGTTCCGGATGTGGATATCGCCATTACCACAAGAGAACTGGCCCGGCTGATCAAAAGGTGCGGCATTGACTTTACTGCGCTGCCGGATGAGAAATTTGACGATCCGATGGGCGAATCTACAGGTGCAGGTGTGATCTTCGGCGCAACCGGAGGAGTAATGGAAGCCGCTCTTCGTACTGCAGTGGAAGTTCTGACCGGTGAAGAACTTGCCAATCTGGAATTTACCGATGTGCGCGGCACAGAAGGAATCAAGGAGGCCAGCTACAATGTGGCCGGAATGGACATTAAAGTGGCAGTTGCTTCAGGACTTAACAATGCAAGGAATCTGCTTAACAAGGTGAAATCCGGAGAAGCCAGCTATCATTTCATAGAGATCATGGGATGTCCGGGCGGATGCGTCAATGGAGGCGGACAGCCGCAGGTATCCGGCGATGTGAGAAACTTTACAGATGTACGTGCCATCCGGGCAGGAGTGCTCTATCGGAATGATCAGGCAAAATCAATCCGGAAATCCCACGAAAATCCGGCGATCAAAAAGCTTTATGAGGAATATCTGGGCGAACCGGGAAGCCATAAGGCTCACGAATATCTGCATACAACTTATGTAAAGAGGACTGTGAATTAGCCGGATAAGGAAAAGATCCACAAATAATAAATCGAGTAGGAGGAATTTCTCAACTATGAGAAATTCCTCCTACTCGATTCAGACTGTAGACAAAGTCCCCGGCATACGCCGGGGCTTTTCTTTTCCAGTTAT
>OGYY01000817.1_pt1 | contig 30135 bp, 32 predicted proteins | sample 1576671 | NCBI WGS metagenome assembly OGYY01 (sample SAMEA3541593, study PRJEB24748) | human gut metagenome | biome: human gut; feature: human-associated habitat; material: faeces | place: China | collected 2012 | reverse complement strand
CCGCGGAGCGTTTTATTTAATAGGAAAGAAATTTCCTATTAAATAAAAAAACAATAGAATGTGAGGTTATGCATATGCCAAAAAATCGTTTTCAGGAAATCATTTTTACTTTACTGATGTCTTTCTTTATGGTACTTGCGATGGAAATTTATAATACCGCTCTCCTTCAGGGAGGCATGTCTAATTCCTGCTTTATCCATGCACTGTCGGAACTTCCTTTTATGATTCCTTTGTGCTTTGCAACCAGCTATTTTCTGATGGATCGGATTGCTTCCGGAATTGCGTTTCGTATGGTGGATCCAAAGAGGGATCATCCTGTACTTGTCACTCTTGTGCGCGCTGGTGTCACTGTATGCTTTATGTGTCCTTCCATGAGTCTGTGGGCAACCCTCATCTTTAAGCAAGCTGGAGTGCAGATTGCAGCAGTGTGGCTTCAGACAGTAGCCATCAATTTTCCCATGGCGCTTTGCTGGCAGATTTTTTTCTGCGGTCCGCTTGTCAGATTTCTGTTCCGCCTGATCTTCCGCCGGCAGCTTCAGGAATGTACTCTGTAAAGAGAGGAAATTATTTCGTGATTTTCTTTCCTAACCCTGCTATAATATCTTTATAAATGAGGAAGGGAGTCCTTATCTTGCATGATCTGAAACGGATTTTTTCTCATCTCGGGCCATTCAGGCGGGAATTTATTCTCAGTATTCTCTTTATTATCGCGGAAACCGGATTTGAACTTGTCATCCCTCTGATCATGGCCGACATCATCGATGTGGGAGTGGCAAACAGAAATATACATTATATTCTTATAAAAGGTATGCAGATGGGAATCTGTGCTGTCCTGTCCCTCATTACAGGACTGTTTTACGCAAAATTTGCCGCCAAAGCCGCCCTTGGCTTTGGTGCTTTTGTGCGCGAACAGGAATTTGCCCGTATTCAGACATATTCCTTTTCCAATCTGGATCATTTTGCCACCTCCTCTTTGATCACTCGTATGACAACCGATATCACCGTGATACAAAATGCGATCACCGGAGGAATACGGCCGATGGTAAGAGGTCCTGTTATGCTCATTCTCGGACTTTTTCTTGCTTTCCTGATGAATGCAAAACTCTCGCTTGTTTTCCTTGCCTGCATCCCTGTGCTTGGAGTCATCCTTTTTTTCATTGTGCGAAAAGTCGCGCCTCTGTACGGAAGACTGCAGATATGCATGGACAGAGTAAATGCCGCTATCCAGGAAAATCTCACCGCCATCCGTGCTGTGAAGGCTTTTGTAAGAGAGGAGTATGAAGAAGAATTTTTTGAAAAGGCTAACCACTCTCTTGCAGATACCAGCCGCACTACCTTTCACTTTGCCGTTCTCAATCTCCCTGCTTTCCAGGCCACCATGTACACTGCCATTGTGCTGATTCTCTGGTTTGGCGGAAACTTTATAAGGACCGGACAGATGCAGGTAGGGCAGCTTACCGGTTTTCTAAGCTATGTATTGCAGATCGTCAATTCCCTCATGCTGATCTCCAACGTATTTCTTATGCTTACCCGATCTCTTGCCAGTGCACGGCGAATCAATCAAGTATTTGACGAATGTCCAGATCTTTCTGATCCCAAGGATCCTGTCACCGAAATTTCAGACGGACGGATCGACTTTGAACATGTATATTTCAAGTATAAAAGAGACGCACAGCAGTATACCCTTTCTGACATCGACCTTCATATCCGTTCCGGGGAAACAGTAGGAATTATCGGCGGGACCGGTTCCTCTAAAACCACCCTGGTACAGCTCATTCCCCGACTCTATGACGCATCCGGCGGCAGAGTACTTGTAGGCGGATCCGACGTCCGTTCTTATTCTCTTTGTGCTCTCCGGGACGCTGTGGGAATTGTCCTTCAAAAGAATGTGCTTTTTTCCGGGACGATCCGTGAAAATCTCCAGTGGGGAAATCCCGACGCTTCTGATACAGAGATTTGGAATGCTTGTCATACTGCCTGCGCTGATGAGTTTATCCGCCATTTTCCTGACGGACTGGATACCAGACTGGAGCAGGGCGGCATTAATTTGTCCGGCGGGCAAAAGCAGCGGCTGTGTATTGCCCGTACTCTTTTAAAGCATCCGAAAATTCTGATCTTTGATGATTCTACAAGCGCAGTTGACACCGCCACGGAAGAAAAAATGCGCCGCAGACTTTCGGCTCTTTCTTCCATGACCAAACTGGTCATTGCCCAGCGGGTTACTTCTGTCATGCATGCAGATAAAATCCTAATCCTGGATGACGGACACCTTCATGCCCTGGGCACTCATGAGTCGCTCCTTGCATCCTGCCCCGTCTATCAGGAAATTTATGATTCTCAGATGAGAGGAGGCACGACAAATGGCAACGCTTAGCAGAAAACGTCCAAAAGATCTGAAAAAAACTTTCGTCAGGCTTTTATCCTATATGGGAATGCATAAGTTTCTTCTGGCTGCCGTGGCTGTTCTTGTCACCATCAGCGCCGGAGCAAACCTTCTTGGCACCTATATGGTAAAGCCTCTTGTCAATCGGTATATTGTTCCCGGTGATTTTTCCGGCCTGCTTTTTGGTGTCCTTTTTACTGCCGCCATCTACCTCGCCGGAGCGCTCTCTTCTTATGGCTACAGCCAGACCATGGTAAAGGCAGCGCAGAAGATTATCTATGATATTCGCCGGGATCTGTTTCACACGATGGAAAAACTTCCCCTGGACTATTTTGACCGGCATCCTTACGGAGATACCATGAGCCGCTTCACCAACGATGTGGACACCATATCCGATGCCCTGAACAACAGCTTTGCCATGATTATCCAGAGTTTTATTCAGGTTGCGGGGACACTGACAATTCTTTTTGTCCTGAACTGGCGCTTAAGCTTTCTTGTTGTTCTGGGCTATATCTCTATGTTTCTCTACATTCGCTACAGCGGGAAAAAAAGCACCTACTATTTCAACCGTCAGCAGCAGTACCTTGGAGAACTGAACGGATATATTGAGGAGCTGATTCAGGGACAGAAGGTGGTAAAAGTCTTCAACCATGAATCTGACAGCCTGCAACATTTTCAGGAAAAAAATGCTCTGCTGCAGGAAGCCGGTACAAAAGCAGTTTCCTACTCCAGCACGATGATTCCCATGGTCGTCAGTATTTCCTATATTAACTATGCTGTAGTATCTGTCCTGGGCGCTCTTATGGCTATTTACGGCATGACAGATATCGGCAGCCTTGCCAGCTACCTGATCTTCGTACGCCAGTCTACCCTTCCGGTAAACCAGTTCACGCAGCAGTCTAATTTTATGCTCTCCGCGCTGGCGGGTGCAGAAAGGATCTTTCAGATGATGGAGGAAACACCAGAGGAAGACGATGGAACCATTGTCCTTGTCAATGCAGCCGAAACCGCAGATCACACCCTTGTCAAATCCAAGAAGCACACAGGAATATGGGCATGGGAGAATACTTCTTCCCACATGCTCACTCCATTAAAAGGTGATGTACGCTTCCACCATGTTTCTTTCGGATACCGGGAGGACAAAATGATTCTTGACCAGATCAGCCTCTATGCCAAACCGGGACAAAAGATTGCCTTTGTCGGTTCCACCGGAGCCGGGAAAACAACAATAATCAACCTTATCAGCCGGTTTTATGAAATCAGCAAAGGAACGATCACCTACGACGGAATTGATATACGTAATATCCGTAAGGAGTCTCTTCGCCGTTCCATGGCTGTCGTACTCCAGGATACTCACCTCTTTACCGGAACTATTGCTGATAATATTCGTTTTGGAAAACTGGACGCCTCCGACGAAGAAGTAACGAAAGCCGCTGTTCTTGCCAACGCCGATTCCTTTATCCGCAGGATGCCGGACGGATATGACACATGGATCACCGGAGACGGCCAGGGTCTTTCCCAGGGACAGCGCCAGCTTCTTGCTATTGCAAGGGCAGCCGTGGCAGATCCCCCAGTTCTCGTTCTTGATGAAGCAACCAGCAGCATTGATACGCGAACGGAACGCCTGATTGAAAAAGGCATGGACCGCCTCATGGAAGGACGTACCGTCTTTGTCATCGCCCATCGCCTCAGTACTGTGCGAAACGCCAATGCCATCCTCGTTCTGGAACACGGACGGATCATAGAACGCGGGGATCATGAGGAACTTTTGGCTCAAAAAGGCATGTACTACCAGCTCTATCATGGCATGTCTGAGCTGACCTGATCTGTATTTAAATTTACCTCCGTTATCTTACTCTTTCTTGACTGTATCCGTCCCTTCCATTCAATTCAAGCTGTACCGGCTCCTGCCGCTCTTTCAGATCGGCAAGGGCTGCACAGCGGATATTCATATTCTCAAAAGTTGTCCAGTAAAACCTTCCCGACTGTGCACACATCACGGAGGTGTAAATCGTATAGTCATAGGGAACCATTCTCTCATCATACGGCATATTCTCCCCCGGTTCGCCGACCACTGCAAGTCCCGGCGGGAACGCAGCGTGATGCATCATATGAAACAGCCTTGTCACCCCGTCTTTTTCATTCTTTCCCTTCACCCCATACTTCTTCAAAAAGGCCAGACGCACAAACCGTGACGGAGAGGTAAAATCTCCTGGAAGCCCCAGAGTACCGCTGCCGGAAAAGCAGGGCTCTACTCTCTCTCCATCAAACTCCCTTATGCCATAATCTTCCTGCCTGATCTGCACATAATTTAAGATGTTCAACCGATGCCATTCATAATCCGGGCTGTTCGTCATGATTCCCATTGTATCCGGATAGACATGAAGACCATCCCGCCGCTCCTCTACTACAATGCTTCTTCCCCTCCTGTCTGTAAACATCCAGTGCACCTGCACCACAGTTCCCAGAATCGGCAAATCTACAAGACTGATCCGGTTTTTCAGTTCTTCTTCTACTTCCTTTGTATCTTTGCACTGCAACAGGACATGTGTCAGGAGCACCGAAGGCTGTACCGGTATACGTCCGGACTGACAGTTCTTTGGATATGCGGCGAATTTACGGAAATAGAGCTGACCTCCCATCAGCCCTTCCTCGTTCATGCCTTCATAAAAAAGAGGCGTGTCGGAAAGAAAAAGCCCTCCGATTCCAATTGCCGCATATTTTCCCCGCTTCTTTGAGGGTAATGTCTTTTCTTCCGGCAGTACGCCGCCGCATGTATCATAAGGAATCTCCGCCGGGACATACAGGACATTTGTCCCTTTCGCTATCCTATTAAAATCGAAGTTTCTTCCCCACAGTACAAGACCATCTTCTGTCTCCCAGGACATAGCGCTGCATCCTCCCTCAGATGCCAGAAGAAATTCCCTGGCATTCCGCTTTCTTTCCTCCTTCTTCAACTGGTTTTCCCTGCATTTCTCCATCTGATTTCTCCTTTTTTCACTTATGTCCTTATTATATCCTGGCTGCAAGGAAAAATATGCAGTAACTGTCACATTTGCTGTTTCCGATCTCAGATTTCCGAATGCTGCAGATCATAATAAAAAATATACTGCTGCAGGATTCCTTCTGACCCTTTATATTTTTCAAAAGGAAATCCCTGTGGATAGTTCTTTTTTAGAACTTTTTTGATATGTGTGTCAACGGGAAATGCTTCCAGATGGTGGAGTGCAAAAAGACAGATACAGTCTGCCACCTTCTCCCCTACTCCGCTAAGCTTCATCAGCTCCTTGCGTGCCTCTTGATAGCACATCCCTTTTATCTTCTCCAGGTCTGCTTCTCCGGAAAGCACACTGTTTACCGTATTTTTTATATATCTGCTTCTGTATCCAAGATTACATGCCCGAAGTGCTTCTTCATCCGCCTGAGCCAGTTCTTCCGGTTTCGGGAACGCATAGTATTCCTTTCCCTGTAAATCAGTCATCTTTGTTCCATATCTCTGTGATAAAAGTTCCAGAATTTTCTTGATACGGCGAATATTATTTTGCTGTGAAACGATAAAAGACACGATCATTTCCCACAGATCCTGACGCAAAATCCGAATACCGGAACCGAAACGGGCCGCATCCATAAGATAGCTGTCCCTGGGATCAATTGCCCTTATACAGGCGCTATAGTCTCCATCCATATCGAAATATCCTCTCCAAAATTTTTCAAACTCTTCCCTGGTACAGGAAAAAAGAAAGCTCTGGTCCCCCACTTCTTCTATTTCCAGGTAATACCCGGACGCAATCAGAGCATACCGCTTCTCTCCTACAGGATCCATTCGGAAGCACTGGCCGGATGCGCAGATCTGTCCTGGATGAAAGTTCTCTTTTGTAATTTTTATCATTTTCCGGTTGTCTCCTTATTCTAAATTACCCTTTTTCCTCTACACGGGTATGTAATCATTATATCACGTGTATAAAAAAGGAAGGGAAAAATCACAGAACAGCTCCTTCGCTTTCTCAGTGATCTTCCCTTCTGGTTCTTCTTACAGATAATTTTGTATACCCTGGACTGGAACTTAAGCTACACTCTTCCTTCCATGACCGCCGTTATTCAATCCTGCCGCTTTTTCAAACTCTTTTAATTTCTTCTTTGCTTCCGGATTTAAATTTCTCGGCACCTCAATCTGTACTGTTACATAATGATCGCCGTGTATCCCCGGATTTTCCAGAGACACAATCCCTTTTCCCCGCAGCCGGATCTTCGTACCTGACTGTGTACCTTCTTTTATTTTGCACATTACATTTCCATAGAGAGTATTCACCAGAGCTTCCCCTCCAAACACTGCTGTTGTAAATGGAATTTGAAGGGTAGAATAAACATCTATTCCTTTTCGCTCAAATCCTCTCTTTTCTCCTACTTTCACTTTCAAGAGAAGATCTCCCGGCTCTCCGCCTCCGTTTCCGGGCATTCCCTTCCCTTTCAGACGTATGCTCTTCCCGGTGTCAATACCTGCCGGAATATGCACCTGAAGGGTCTGTACCTTACCGTCAGTCCCACTGGGATCCTGGAAACTTATAATCTTATCACATCCAAAGACAGCCTCTTCAAAGCTGATATTGGTTTCTGCCTTTAAATCGGCGCCCTTTTGCCTGAACCCGCCTGTATGAAAATCATTTTGAAAACCGCCGAAATCATTGCTGTAAAAAGACCTTTTTCCAAAACCGTCTTTCTTTTTTCCATGAAAAAAGTTGCCGAAAATATCATCAAAAATGTCACCCATATTTCCATTTTCAAAATGAAATTCCTGATAACCGCTTCCTGCAGATCCTCCGTATGTTCTGCCCGAATAACCACTGCCTCCCGGTGCGCTGCCGTCAAAGGCAGCATAGCCAAACTGATCATACATTTTTTTCTTTTCAGGGTCACTTAGGATCGCATAGGCTTCCGTAATTTCCTTAAATTTCTGCTCTGCCTGCGGATTGCCGGCATTTGTATCTGGATGATACTTTTTAGCTAATTTCCTATATGCTTTTTTTATTGTACCTGCATCTGCATTTTTATCCACTCCAAGAACCTCATAGCAATCTTTTTTTGTTTCCAATTACATCACCTCCCGATCCTTTGCCTTTTCACCAACGCTAAATTCCCCGGAAATCATTCCGGGGAATTTCTGCAGGTTATCCTTCAATTGTAACATAACGGTTTTCTTCCACCTGCTTCTCATCCACTTTAGGAATGTCTAATGTAAGAATACCATTCTCAAATTTCGCATGGATATCATTCTGCGTAATATTCTTTCCAACATAAAAGCTTCTGCTCACATTGCCTGTGAAACGCTCCTGACGGATATATTTTCCTTCCTTTTTCTCTTCATTGCTGACATTTCTGGCAGCGCTGATCGTCAAATATCCTTCTTTCAATTCTGCCTTAATATCTTCTTTCTTGAATCCAGGCAGATCAATCTCCACTTCATAACCATTGTCTTTTTCTTTGACGTCCGTCTTCATAATCTGATCCGTACGTCCTGTATATCTTCTGTCCACCTCCGGAAATGAAAAATCAAACCAGTCATTAAATAAATTCTCTCCAAAAATACTAGGCATCATCATAAATCATCTCTCCTATCTTTTATTTATATTCGCATTTTCTAAAATGAAAATGTTGTTTTTGAACTTCAGGAATCTCTTCACTTTTATCTCTCCTTTTGTTCTAGTTGTAATATAACACTTATTATTAGCACTGTCAATAGTTGAGTGCTAATTTTTTTAAAAATTTTTAACCAACGTTAATTGAAAAAGTTATTTCTGATTTTTTTCCTTTTTTGCTTCTCTATAAATCAGGGGTGGATTTTACCTTTGCAATCGTGTTATCCTGTACTCCCCGGAGCGGATTGGAGGTCATCATGGCAACTCATCATATTGGTAACTTTAAGCATCTTACTCTTTCTGATCGTGCAGAGATTGAAATCATGATCGAAAAAGGCTTCTCTTTTTCTCAAATGGCCAGGGCTCTTTCCAAAGACTCCTCTACCATCTCTAAAGAAATCCGGCGGCATCGTTTCCTTGTTCCACACTATCGGGACGAGAACAGCCGCAGACGCTCGGAATGCGCTCATTTTTCTTCCTGTACCAGGCAGCACCTGTGCGGACGCACTTCCTGTCTCTCCCTTTGCTCCAAATGCCGCAGCAAGCGCTGTTCTTTTTACTGTCCGGACTTTTCTCCCTTGATCTGTCCACGGCTCTTAAAGCCTCCTTACGTTTGCAACAGCTGTCCTAAACTGCGTACTTGTTCCCATGACTTCTATTTTTATCGGGCAAAATACGCAGAAGATTCCTATCAGGAGGTCAAATCTTCTTCCAGATCCGGGATCAATCAGTCTCCGGAATCCCTGGAAAAACTGGACAAGCTCATCTCTCCTCTTTTGAAGCAAGGGCAGCCTCTGTCCCATATTTATCTCACCCACAGGGAGGAGATCAACTGTTCCCAGCGGACTCTTTACAACTATATCGATCTCCGTTGTTTCTCTGCAGTAAATCTGGATCTCCCCAGAAAAGTTTCTTATAAACCCAGGAAAAAACGGCGGTCTGAACCAGAAATTCCCGGCTATCGTATGGGGCGCACATATCTGGACTTTGAGCAGTACATAGCCGCTCATCCAGACTGTTCCATTGTGGAAATGGATGTGGTGGAAGGCGCCGGCGGCAAAAGCTCTCCTGTCCTCCTTACTCTTTTCTTTCGCAGCTGTTCCTTTATGCTCCTTTTTCTCATGGAGAGCGACTGCAGAGCTTCTGTCAGGGATGTTTTTGACTTCCTATATGCCTCCCTGGGACCTGCCCGGTATTCTAGGCTTTTTTCCGTGATCCTGACGGATAATGGTTCCTCTTTTAAAGATCCTTCCGTCTTTGAACGAAATAATGGCCATGGTTCTCATACTCTCATTTTCTACTGTGACCCGATGGCTTCCTGGCAAAAGGGAAGGTTGGAAAAGAACCATGAATTTATCCGCTATGTTCTTCCCAAGGGAAAAACTTTCTCCGGGTTGACACAGGCACAGGCCACGCTCATAGCTAATCATATCAATAGTACGGCAAGAGCCAGTCTAAACGGCTGCACCCCGTTTGAACTGGCTCTTCTCCTATTGGACAGAAAACTGCTGGAGCTCTGCCATATGGCATGGATCCCGGCTGATCAGGTCACACTGAAACCTACGCTTTTAAAGTAAATTTTTTCAACAACCTAAAATACAGAAAGCTCCGGGCCAATGACAGGATTTCATACAAACCATACAGAAAAACCGGTGGAAGTTAGTTTTTCAAAAACACTTCCTGCGGTCTTTTTTGAATGTCATAAAATACACATCCAGCTGCTTTTCTCCTTTTCATTATAAAGAAAATGTCCCTTAAAATCTATGGAAATCCAGAAATAAGTTTTTCTAAAATCCTTTATTTATCGATAAGATCCGATGGTGGAAATTAGTTTTTCATTTAACCTTTTTATCGGGTCCGTTATCGGGTTTTTATTTTTGCATAAATATTTCTCAATCAATCACTCCTATCTTAAATATAAGTATAGAAAAAGCGGTTGATCTCCAAAGGAGTAACCGCTTTGTGTGGGATATGAAATTGTTTATTGCTTTGTATGGACGCTTAACTGTTCTTCAATGTTGCGTCCGCTGTACATAACACGAAGAATTGTTACCACCTGTTCTTCCGCATCTGGAAGATAAAACACGATATAGTTATCTATCGCAACAAAACGTAAACCTCGGCTATACCACGGTTCTTTCCCATATCTCGGAAAGCGTTCCGGCATTTCATCTAAACTTAATATCTGTTTTTCCAAACGTTCCAGTTGCTTTCCTGCATTTTCTGGTGACAAAAGTTCAAAAGCGATATACTCAAATATCCCTCGCAAATCTTCCTCAGCCTGCATTGACGTGACTACGTTAAAAATCATAAGCCATAATCTTTGCGAATATCAGCAAAAACCGTCTTTGCATCTTTGGTTCGACCTGCTTTCATATCCGCATATCCTTTCTCCAGCTCTACGTGCAGTTCTTCTGTTCCCAGCATACTTATATCTGTGGGCGTTCTGTCTGGGATTTTTACTTCAAAGGGAAGTCCTCGATGTAAGATAATCTGTTTATAAAACATATTGATAGCATTAGAAGCAGGAATACCCAGTGTGGAGAGGATTTTTTCAGCCTGCTCTTTGATTTCAGGCTCTATTCTCGCATATAAATTTGCTGACTTTGCCATAATAACAACGCTCCTTTCTCGTGCATATCTTTTTCTTTATCATACACAAATGTCCGTACAATAGCAATACATTATTACTTGCATTCCACTGATACGGTTGAACAGCTTTAACGTTCTGTCCGAAATGGTCCGTTTTTCGCGTCTCCGTCTCTCTTTTTTATTCAGGCGCATTCAACCATTTCTGTGTATAAGGACACACAGCAAAACAAAGGCCGCACAGATCAGCTTCAATGCCAGTGGATTCTTTCATACGCTGAAGTTGTGTGCTGTAACAGATTTCCCGGTGGAAGAGCTCTTCCCGTTTTGTTTCGGGGTTCCATAAATGCCCGGTCAGAGCCCTTGCCGGACAGCTTTTCACACAGATGTCGCAGGTGCCGCATTGACTCTTGGTGACTGGAAGATCAAAAGGAAGAGGAGCGTCCGTAACGAGGCTGGACAGCCGGATAGCACTTCCATATTCTTTTGTGACAAGCAGGCAGCTTTTTCCGATCCAGCCAAGTCCTGCTCTTGTTGCTACGGTTTTGTGGGGGAGCGGTGTCCGCCATTCGTCATTTTGTTTTACTGTCTTCGTTGTATTGGCATATGCGTTAAAGCCATTTTTTGTCAAAAATTCGGCTCCGCATGAGACGATTTCATCCAATCTGGCGTTCAGAGAATGGTAGGCGTTATAATATTCTTTTGTAGGAGCTGTTTTCAGATCCTGAACAATGTGTCTTGGTACGGGAACAGCTACAGAAACGCCCGTTTTCATATTTCCATCAACGACTCCGGATAAATCGGCGACTCCTGTCAGTTTTGCCCCTTTTTCTCTCAGAAGAGTAAATAATTCCTTTTTTAGTAAAGAGATGTCACTCATGTTGCTTCCCCCTTTGTCCCTTGTATCATTTATATTAAATTATATCAGAAATTTATTTAAAATTGAAAGAAAATACAGATAAATTATTGACTAATACTAAAAACAGAACTACAATTATTCATATAATAAAGAAGAAAGGAGTGCTGTGTTATGACGGCAGAAGTATTATCTATTTTATTGTTTGCTGTTGTTCTGGTTGTTGTTTGCTGGATGTTTGCAGAGTATTGGATTGGTGTCAGAACCAGAGGAACCGGAGAAGACGCTGGTAAACTTCGTTTTGGAAGCCGTACAGCATTTGCGTTGACTCATTTCTGGAAAGCTGTGGATGATGCAGGAGACATTCCCAAGGAAAAGTTAAGAAAAGAAATGAGCCTTGTAAATCAGCCGGGAGTAGACCACGGTTTCAGAGAAATGCAATACAGCACCGGACGTACGGACTATACGAAAGAAGTGGAAGTGACGAAGAAAAAGTATAAAATGAAGGAGAATATGTAATTCATGGAAAAAGGAATATCCAGATCCGGACGATGAATGCGGTCATTCTGATCAAAAAAGGAATGGCCGCATTTACTTTTCAAAACTGGACAAGGCAGACATTGTGGATTAAAATAAATGTATAGAAACAGCCTGGCTGCCACCGGACTTGGCGGTCAGAACAAAGAGGGAGGGAAATTGTTATGACAGAAGAACTGATCAGAGAATTGAAACATGTAAAAAATGCTCTTGTAAATAAAGAATTATCAGGCGACGAATGGGAAGAAAAGCAGGAAATGGTAAAGAAGCTGGAAGATGTGACTTCATATTTAAAAGATGCCCTGGGACAGGGAATCGAGTTTTAGAAAGGACACCTGGAGACGTTAGTAAATGATAGAAGCATTGATTTTTGACATGGACGGCCTTTTGTTTGATTCAGAGCGAGTAGTGCAAAGGTCTTGGAATATAGCAGGCAATGAGTTGGGATTCGGGCTGGTTGGCGAGAATATTTACAATACGCTGGGAATGAATCTGAAAAGCCGGACAGACTATTTCAAAAGAGTTTATGGTATGGATTTTCCAATGGATCGTTTTGCAGAAAGAACAAGAGAAATTTACTATGAAATAGCCAGGGAGGAGGGTGTTCCTCTGAAACCGGGAGTAAGGGCTCTTCTGGAGTATGGAAAGCAGCATGGGTACAAGATGGGAGTTGCTACCTCATCCCGCCAAGTACATGCAGTAAATGCAATGAAGGAAAAAGGGATATACGATTATTTTGATAATTGTGTGTTTGGAGATATGGTTGAAAACGCCAAACCGGATCCTGAAATCTATGAAACTGCATGTCAAAAGCTTGGAACCGAGCCTGAAAATGCTATGGCCCTGGAGGATGCGCCTAATGGAATATACTCTGCCAGCCGGGCTGGAATGTATGCGGTGATGATACCGGACCTGGTACAGCCGGACGAGGTTATGAAAAGGACAGCCTATCGGATATGCAGGGATTTGTATGAAGTGATAGACTTGTTGGAACATATGAAATGATAAAAAAATAACGGGAAACGTAACAAAATGCAAGTTTGCTACGTCCCCTGTTATTTTTTAATCAATCTTAGATAATGCTGCTTCGTCAGCTACCAGTGTTACATCCGGATGAAGCTGAAGGATGGATGCCGGTACCTTTGGAGTGATCGGTCCGAAAAATGCTTCCTTTACAGTATCCGCCTTGTCGGCGCCGCTGACCACGATAAGGATTTTTTTTGCCCTCATAATGGTACCGATCCCCATAGTGTAAGCCTGACGGGGAACTTCGTCGGCGGATGCGAAGAATCGTTTGTTTGCTTCGATCGTGCGTTCCTGCAGATTGACACAGTGAGTATCATCAGGGAAGATATCATCTGGTTCATTGAACCCGATGTGTCCATTGTGTCCCAGACCAAGAAGCTGCAGATCTACTCCGCCAAGAGACTGGATCAGCTCTTCATACTGTCTGCATTCCTGATCGCTGTCCTCTTTTGTACCGTCCGGCAGATGTGTACGGCCGTCTGGAATGTTGACATGATCAAAAAGATGATGGTGCATAAAGTAATAGTAGCTCTGGTCATTGTCCCGTGGAAGCCCTTTGTATTCGTCCAGGTTCACTGTTGTGATTCCGGAAAAATCCAAATCTCCATCTTCATACCACTTCACCAGATTTTCATAGGTTCCGATCGGCGTGGAGCCGGTGGCAAGACCGAGAACGCTGTCAGGTTTTAAAGTAACCTGTGCAGAGATGATGTGTGCCGCTTTACGGCTCATTTCTTCGTAATTTTTTGTTTTGTAGATTTTCATAGAAATATATCCTCCTGATACAAATTATTCCAATATTGCAGAAGCAAAATATTCCGGCAGATGGAAAGACGGAGTGGAAGAAAGAATCGGTGCATACGCTGCATAATGTTCCACGTCTTTTGTCTCGGAAATTTTGTAAAAGTTGCAGGAGATGGTATCTCCGGCTTTGAATGAAAGTGCCCCGTAAATGTGCTCCAGTACGGAGAGGGGAATGCGGATAGAAGCAGTCCACCGGTCTTCCTCGATTTCGGTCCGGCACTGGAATATTGCCATGTCCTCTTTGGAAAAATAGGAACGGTACACTCTGGATGGGCCGTAAGCGGCAAGGAGGGCGCCATTGGCGTTCACTTCGAAATTAAGATAGACTTCCTGTTCCGGAATGAACTGAAAAAACGCTTCCATGGCACTGTCTCGGTAAACGGGGTCAAAATCTTCCGTGTAGGTGCGTAAGGGGTCCTTTTCTTCGCATACCATACGCACATAAAATCCATCCTCTGGAATAAAACCAATATAAAAGTAAGTACGGGGGATGGATTTTGTACCCCACAGGAGATGAGTGATTTCCAGTGGGGCAAGATTATTTAATTCTTCTTTGTTTTTCAGTATTTTAATTTTCATCATAAGTTCAATTTACCAGACAAAAGAGGGAAATACAATACGGAGAAGCATAATAGCAAAGAATGTACAAAAAAAAGCATAAATTGTGCTTATCCGGACTATTTTTCCCATCTTCCGGATGCTCCGCAGGGGAGATAAAGGCCTGTACTGGTAACCGGAAGGGCAATCTCCTGAGATTCTACATGTCCGTGGTATTTTTTCAGCTCTGTACTGAGCATATAAGTAAGGACGGCAGGCGCCAGTCCGGTTGTATAAGAGTTTACAAGGAAGAACAGGGGATCATCCGACAAAATCTTTGTACACAGATGAATAAAGGGATGTATGGATTCTTCGATTTTCCAGATTTCCCCTTTGGGGCCTCTTCCGTATGACGGAGGGTCCATGATAATGGCGTCATAATGATTTCCCCGGCGTATCTCCCGTTCCACGAATTTGACGCAGTCATCTACAAGCCAGCGGATGGGTGCCTCTTTCAGTCCCGATGAAACGGCGTTTTCCTTGGCCCATGTCACCATTCCCTTGGAAGCGTCCACATGGGTAACGGAAGCTCCCGCGGCAGCGGCGGCAAGAGTAGCGCCACCTGTGTAGGCGAAAAGGTTCAGAACTTTAACCGGCCGCCCGGCGTTTTTAATTTTTTCGGAAAACCAGTCCCAGTTAGCGGCCTGTTCGGGAAACAGTCCTGTGTGCTTGAAATTAAAGGGCTTCAGGTTAAAAGTCAGATCCCGGTAATGGATGGACCATTGCTGCGGGAGATCGAAAAATTCCCATTCGCCGCCGCCTTTTTTGCTTCGGTGATAATGGGCGTTTCTTGACTTCCATCCGGGGAGTTTTCTGGGAGTATTCCAGATGACCTGAGGGTCCGGGCGGACCAGAAGGTATTTGCCCCAGCGTTCCAGCTTTTCTCCGTTGCTGCAGTCCAGTACTTCATAATCTTTCCATTTATCTGCAATCCACATAATCTGTAAAATCCTCTCTATAATAAATAATATTCATAGTCGCAGACATTATTTTAGCCCGTGACGAGCGCGAAATCAATATTTTTCTTTACCTTTTGCATTATCAGTGATAGACTGAATCTATAAGTGGATAAAGAGCCACAAATCCGTAAAAAGGGGGATGAAAAATGAAATCAGATGTAAGACTGACAACATTAAGCAAAACATCCGGATGAGCGGCTAAAATTGGTCCGGAGACCCTTGCTCAGGTTCTGGGCAAGCTGCCAAAATTCCAGGATGATAATCTGCTGGTTGGAATCGAGACTTCCGACGATGCAGCAATATATAAGGTAACAGACGATATAGCTATGATCCAGACAGTAGACTTTTTTACGCCGATTGTAGATGATCCTTATATGTTCGGACAGATTGCAGCGGCCAATTCTTTGAGCGATGTGTGGGCCATGGGAGGAGAACCGGCAGTTGCGCTGAATATTGTCGGATTTCCTAATTGTCTGGACCCGGCGATCCTGGGAGATATCCTTGCAGGGGGCGCAGACAAAGTAAAAGAAGCAGGTGCGGTCCTTGTAGGAGGGCATTCCGTGCAGGATGACGAGCCGAAATACGGGCTGTGTGTGTCCGGTTTTGTACATCCGGATAAGATTTTCAAAAATTACGGATGCAGGCCGGGAGATGTGCTGGTATTGACAAAGCAGATCGGAAGCGGCGTCATTAATACTGCCATCAAGGCAGAGATGGCTTCTCCGTCCGCAGTGAAAGAAGCGCAGATGGTTATGGCATCCTTGAACAGGATTGCAAAGCGGGTGACAGAACGGTATCATGTATCCGCATGTACCGACATTACCGGTTTTGGTCTTCTCGGCCATTGTGTGGAGATGGCTGAGGCAAGCGATGTAACCTTTGAGCTTAAAGTAAAGGATATTGCCTATATGGCAGATGCCATTGATTATGCCAAAATGGGACTTGTCCCGGCAGGGACTTATAAAAACAGGGGATACTCCATCGGCAAGGTGGAGACAGGATCTATTGAAGAGTGTTATGTAGATCTTCTGTATGATCCGCAGACATCCGGAGGACTGCTGCTGAGCGTTTCCCCGGATGATGTAGAGGGAATGATGCGTGACTTTGAACATGCCGGTATGGAGACAACTGTATCCATAATCGGAAAAGTGGCGCCAAAAAGCGACAAACTGATCCGCTTATTCTAAAGCCCTCTGTAAGATCAGAAATGCTGACAAAAATGTCAGCGGCAACGAGAGGAAAGAAAAATGGATAAAAAAAGTTTATACCGCAGCATACCCAAAGTGGATGTGCTGCTTGCAGATGAGCAGATACAGGGACTGATTGAAAATTACAGCCGTGATACAGTCATGGAGGCAGTGCGTACCCAGACAGACCGTCTGCGCGCCTTTATCGGGACATGCACAGACGAGGGAGAGGCACTCGGTAAGATCAATGCTCTTAAAGATGATGTGGCCCGGGCTGTGAAGTCTCTTCACACGCCCAATATGCGCAAGGTGATAAACGGAACCGGAACGGTTCTTCACACCAATCTGGGAAGGGCGCCGATCTGCGAAGAACATATGAAAAAAGCAGCGGAACTTGTAACAGGATATTCCAATCTGGAATACAATCTGGAAGAAGGGAAGAGGGGAGAGAGATATTCTCATTTTGAAGAGCTTCTCTGCCGTCTGACCGGAGCGGAAGCAGCTATGGCTGTCAACAATAATGCGGCGGCGGTTATGCTGATCTTAAGTTCTCTGGCAAAGGGAGGCGAAGTGATCGTCTCCAGAGGAGAGCTGGTAGAGATTGGCGGAAAATTCCGGATTCCGGATGTGATGGAACAAAGCGGGGCGTCTCTTGTAGAGGTGGGAACAACAAACAAGACGCACTACAGTGACTATGAAGAAGCTGTGACTGAGGAAACAAAAGCTCTTCTGAAAGTTCATACAAGCAATTACCGGATTGTGGGATTTACGGATTCTGTCACTATGGAAGAGCTGCTGCCTTTAGCTAAAGAGCATCATATCCCGCTCATTGAAGATTTGGGAAGCGGCGTTCTGATCGATTTAAGCAAATACGGGCTCACCTATGAGCCTACTGTACAGGATTCCATCGCAAAAGGAGCAGATGTGGTCTGCTTCAGCGGGGACAAGCTTCTTGGAGGCCCGCAGGCAGGCATTATCATCGGGAAAAAGGAATATATCAGCAAGATGAAAAAAAATCAGCTGACAAGAGCGCTTCGGATCGATAAATTTACAGCTGCAGCCCTGGAACTTGTGCTGCAGGAATATTTGTCCGAAGAGAAAGCGCTGCAGCATATCCCGGTGCTGTCCATGATCACACGGAAGCCGGAAGAAGTGAAAAAGGATGCTTCTGCTTTGGTGCGGAAACTGAAAAGGGCACATCTTCCTGCCAGGGTGGAGCTCATATCCTGTCAGTCACAGATCGGGGGAGGTTCTCTTCCGATGGAGAGACTTTCAAGCTATGGGGCAGCGATCCACCCGGAGAAGATCAGTGTGCCGGTATTGGAAGAAAGGATGAGGCATCTGGAAGTTCCGATCATTCCACGGGTTGTAAATGATACCATTCTCATTGACGCCAGAACACTTCAGAAAGGCGACGGTGACCTTCTTGTCCGTCAGCTGAAGGAACAGGAGGTGTTGGAACCGTGAAGCACATTATCATAGGAACAGCCGGACATATCGATCACGGGAAAACGACTCTGATCAAGGCTCTGACCGGAAGAAACACAGACCGGTGGGAAGAAGAGCAGAGACGGGGAATCACCATAGACCTGGGATTTACATGGTTTGACCTGCCGGGAGGAGACCGGGCAGGAATTATTGATGTGCCCGGACATGAACGGTTCATCAACAATATGGTTGCCGGTGTTGTGGGAATGGATATGGTTCTCCTTGTAGTTGCGGCAGATGAAGGGATCATGCCCCAGACAAGAGAACACATGGATATCCTAAGTCTTCTTGGTATTGAAAAAAGTATTATTGTTCTGAATAAATGCGACCTTGTAGACGAAGAGTGGACAGAGCTGGTGGAAGAAGAAATTCGGGAAGAACTGGCAGGAAGCTTTTTGGAAAAAGCGCCGATTGTCCGGGTTTCAGCCGCTACGGGAGCAGGTTTAAAAGAGCTGGTGGATATCATTGAAAAAATAGCGGAGGAAGAGGTGGTGGAAAAGGATACGGCTACCATTCCCCGCCTTCCCATAGACAGGGCTTTTTCCCTGTCCGGTTTCGGGACAATTATCACCGGAACTCTTCTGTCCGGAACGATCACAAAAGAAGATGTCTTGGAAATGTATCCCATCGGGAAGACAAGCAAGATACGAAGCATTCAGGTGCACGGTCAGGATGTGGACAAATGCTATGCCGGTCAGCGGGTTGCCATCAACCTTTCCAATATCAAAAAAAGAGAAATCGGAAGGGGCTGTGTCCTGGCGCCTCCGGGAAGTATGAAAAATACAGACCTTCTGGATGTGAAGATGAATATTCTGGATTCTTCTATGCGGGTGCTGACAAACCATACCAGACTGCATCTTTTTACCGGAACAAGTGAGATCCTTTGTCGTGCCGTCCTTCTGGACAAGGAAGAAATCGGACCGGGCGAGAGCGGCTATGTGCAGCTTAGGCTGGAAGAGGAAATCGCCCTTCGGCGCGGAGATAAGTTTGTTGTACGTTTTTATTCTCCTATGGAAACAATCGGCGGAGGAGTGGTTCTTGAGCCTAATCCTTCCATTCACAGGCGTTTCCAGGAGCCGGTGATCGAAGATCTCAAAAGAAAGGAATCCGGATCCACTGCAGACGTCATTGAAATGCATGTGAAGAATTATAAAGATACGATGATAACCCTGTCAGATCTGGCACGCCTGACAGCTCTCTCCCCGGAAGAAGTGGAGCAGGATATTGAAGAACTGAAAGAACAGGGGCTTATCCGGACATATGCTTTGAAAAAAGATACTTATGTATGGCATGCAGGAGCGGCAAAGGAAGCAGAAGAGACACTTCTGAATGCGCTGAAAAAATATGAGGCGTCGTATCCTTACCGCTATGGCATGAAAAAGGCGGAGATACATACAAATTATTTCCGCAAGATCAAGCCTAATGTGTTCGATCTCTATATCGGAAGCCTGACGGAAGAAGGGATTCTTGAGAGGGTAGATGAATTTTTATGTACGCCCGGTTATCAGGTAAGAAAAGACACTCTTTATGATAGGGTATCCGCAGCCCTTATGGGCGCCATGGAGAAGGCTGGATTTGACTTTGTGCGTTACAGCGAGATCCCTGTGGGCAGCGTGGATCCTGATGTGGAAGATGATATCCGTAATATTCTGCTGGAAGAGGGCAAGATCGTAAAAGTAACGGATGAGATGTACACCCTTTCTTCTTATATGGAAGAAGCGAAAGAAAAAATCCAGGAAAAACTGAAAGAAGACCCTGTTATCACCATTGCACAGGTGCGTGACATGTTCCAGACCAGCCGTAAAAGCGCAAAACCGATCCTGGAGTATATGGACAGTATTAAAGTTACGAAAAAGACAGGCGGAGAAAGTGAGAGGGTGGCATACTGATGAATTTAAAACAATTAGAGGCATTTGTGGAAGTAGCGGAATCGGAGAGCTTTTCCAAAGCAGCCAAAAAGCTGTTTCTGACCCAGCCTACTGTCAGCGCTCATATTTCTTCATTGGAAAAAGAGCTGGATGTCCGTGTTTTTGTGCGGAATACAAAAGAAGTAGCTCTCTCGGAAGAAGGGCAGAAACTGTATCGGTATGCAAGACAGATACTGGATCTTACAGATGAGATCCGGGAAGAATTTGGGCGGGAGCGCGAAAATGATAAGAAATGTATTGTTATCGCAGCTTCTACCATCCCATCTCAGTATCTCCTTCCGGAGATTCTTGCGAAGTTTAATGAGAAGTATCCGGGAGAGCAGCTTAAGCTCTCCGAAATGGACAGCGCTCAAGTGGCGGAACAGGTTGCAGCAGGAAAGGCGGATATTGGTTTTACCGGAACTGTGTTGGAAAAGAAACACTGCCAGTACATCCCGTTTTATAAGGACCACCTGGTGATCATTACGCCGGATTTACCGAAATACAGAGAATTGCAGAAAAGAGAAGAAGAGATTTTCTGGATCCAGGATGAAAAAATGATCATGCGTGAGGAGGGATCCGGGACAAGAAAAGAAGCAGAAAAGCAGCTTCGGCATCTGGGAATCCGAACGGAAAGACTGAATATCATTGCGAGTATTGCGAATCAGGAAACGATCAAGAAATCCGTTATGCAGGGAATGGGCATTTCCATTCTTTCCAGCCTGGCAGCTAAAGATGAAGTGGAAGAAGGGCAGATGCTTGCATTTCCGATTCCACAGGCGGATGAGGGAAGAGATATCAACCTGGTGTATAATAAAAACCGGACTCTTTCCAAATCTGCAGAAAGATTTATTAAGGTGGTAAAGTCTATTTATCACATTAAAAAATAGCAGAAGGCAGGGAACAAAGAGATTGCATTTTCCTGCCGGCAGAGAAAGGCAGTATACACACAAATCCAGAATAGAGTAGTTATAGAAAAATTCTATAAGGATAGTGTGTATATTGCTTTTTTTGATTAGACGGAAGAAAATGCAGACGATATAATAAATACGGTATTATGAAAAGGGGAAAGAAAGTTGGTGGCAATCAAGTGATTTATTTAGATAATGCGGCTACAACGATGCAAAAGCCGGAAGAAGTGATTGAAGCGGTTGTACAGGCCATGCATTCTATGGGAAATGCGGGAAGGGGAGCACACAGCGCATCTTTGGAGGCCTCCAGAACTATTTATGATACAAGGGAACTGCTCTGTCGTTTCTTTGGCGGGACAGATCCAAGAAGACTGGTTTTTACAAGTAATTCTACGGAAAGCCTTAATATAGCGATCAAAGGACTTTTTGAGCCGGGAGATCATGTGATCACAACAATGCTGGAACACAATTCGGTTCTGCGGCCTCTGTATGAAATGGAGAAAAGAGGGGTGGAGCTGACGATTATTCCGGCGGACAAAAAAGGTGTGATCGATTACAACGACATAGAAAAGGCAATACGCCCGAATACAAAGGCAGTTGTCTGCACTCATGGATCCAATCTGACAGGAAATCTGGTGGACATTGAAAGGATTGGAAAGATTACCCGTAAGAATGGACTTCTGCTGGTGGTAGATGCGTCGCAGACTGCCGGCGTCTTTCCTATTGATGTGGAAAAAATGCAGATTGATGTTCTTTGTTTTACTGGACATAAGGGGCTTCTTGGTCCCCAGGGTACAGGAGGAATGTATGTGAGAGAGGGCATACAGATAAGACCGCTCAAAAGCGGGGGAAGCGGTGTGCAGACTTACAGTAAAAGCCACCCGGCGGAAATGCCCACAGCGCTGGAGGCGGGAACCATGAACGGCCATGGCATCGCAGGCCTTCATGCAGCTGTAGAATATATCCAAAGAACAGGGATCGATCAGATCAGAAAACGTGAGCAGGAGTGTATGAAGCGGTTCTATGAGGGGGTTATTCAGGTTCCCGGAGTTAAGGTGTACGGGGATTTTGATGATATGAACCGCTGCGCGATTGTATCTTTGAATATCGGAGATTACGATTCTTCAGAAGTCAGTGATGAGCTTCTTACAGAGTATAGAATATCTACAAGACCCGGAGCGCACTGTGCGCCTCTTATGCATGAAGCATTGGGAACAGTAGAACAGGGGGCAGTGAGATTCAGTTTCTCACATTTTACGACTGATGAAGAAGTGGATACGGCTATAAAGGCTATCCGCGAACTGGCAGAAGAATGATCTTTTGATCATTTGCGAAGGAAGAGAGTAAAGGAGGAACACACAATGAATTTGTCAGATTCAAAGAAAAAGCTGGCGCTTGCCGGCGTGGTGTGCGGACTTGTAGCAGCATGTCTGGCATACTTTGGAAATCCGGCTAATATGGCAATCTGTATTGCCTGCTTTGTCCGGGATACCGCTGGCGCATTGGGAATGCACCAGGCAGAGGTGGTGCAGTATGCACGGCCTGAAATTATAGGAATCGTATTAGGAGCGTTTATCATTTCCGTAGCAACAAAGGAGTATCGCTCTACAGCAGGATCTTCTCCAATGATCCGTTTTGTGTTGGGGATTGTTATTATGATCGGTTCCCTGATCTTTTTAGGGTGTCCGCTTCGTATGGTTATCCGTATGTCTGCAGGCGATTTAAATGCCTGGGTGGCTCTGATTGGTTTTATACTGGGCGTTTCTACCGGAGCGTTTGCCCTGAAGAAAGGATTCAGCCTTGGGCGCGCTCATGAGACACAGAAATCAAGCGGTGTTGTAATGCCGGCTATCATGGTTGGTATCCTGCTTCTTGCAGTGTGCACAACCCTTCTGAAGTCTAGCACAAGCGGACCGGGAAGCATGCATGCGCCTATCATTATTTCTCTGATCGGAGGTCTGATCTTCGGCGCGTTTGCACAGAAATCAAGAATGTGTTTTGCAGGAAGTATAAGAGACGTAGTTCTGATGAAGAATTTTGATCTGCTGACAGTGATCATCGGTTTATTTGTTGTTATGCTTATCTATAATGTGGCTACAGGAAATTTCGTACCTGCATTTGACACACCGGGAATCGTGGCTCATTCAGAGCATATCTGGAATATTCTGGGAATGTATGCGGTGGGATTTGCAGCAGTTCTTGCAGGAGGCTGCCCGCTTCGCCAGCTGATTCTTGCAGGCCAGGGATCATCAGATGCGGCCGTAACTGTACTGGGTCTTTTCTTCGGAGCGGCTCTTTGCCATAATCTTGGACTTGCTTCCAGCGGAACCGCTCTCAATGCAGAAACGAACGAGATCGTTGCAGGTGCCGTAACACCGGCAGGAAAAGTAGCATGTATTATCTGTATTGTAATATGTTTTGTGATTGCTTTTACAAATAAACGTGAAGCTGGAAAATAGTTGGAAAAGTATAAAAAATATGATATTCTGAAAAGGAAGGTAAAAAAATGAAGGAAGTAGATGCAAGAGGTCTTTCCTGTCCGGAACCTTTGATGCTGACAGCAGAAGCGCTGAAAAATGCGTCAGGCCCTGTGAAAGTCCTGGTGTCAGAACCACACCAGAAAATGAATGTGGAAAAGTTTGCAAAGGATCACGGGAAAAAAGCGGTATCCACAGAGAAGGACGGATGCTTTGAAGTAGTGATTGAATAAGATGAGAAAAAAAGAATTAAAGCTAATTGTAACATTTCATACAACAGCAGATGCTATGGCAATGGAAAAAGCATGTAAAGATGCCGGTGCTCCCGGACGCCTGATTCCGGTTCCAAGAGCCATATCGGCCGGGTGCGGTCTGTCATGGTGTGCGGCACTTGAAGACAGAGAAGAGATTCGTTCTGTCATGAAGGCGGCAGGGATAGAAGAAGAAGAACTGCATGAATGTATGGTGTAAACAAAAGAGCTGACAGGAAGGCTGCAGTTTTGCAGTGCCCTCCTGTCAGCTCTTTTGTTTACTGACCGTGATCGTCCGTGCGCATTGATATTATATTCCGGTTTTGAAATTGTCGAGTACATGAGGCAAAAGACGGTCGCTGTATTTGGTCAGGGAAAATTTCCCTTTGAAAAGAGACCAGTCATACAGCAAAGCTCGCTCATACATGGCATAGATATTCATCAGCTCTTCGGCAGTAGAATTGGGGGCAAACTCCTTATTGTCCAGACCTTCCTGAATGATTTCGGTTACCCATCGGAAATAAAACCGTTTTTTGTCGGACAGAGATTTCTTGTCCTTTGTGATCAGCTGCGAAGAATACAAATAGGCCAGGAGATGAATATCTACACTTGTTTCGATCATGTAAAACAGTTCGTGGTTTAGAAAGAGAAGCTTATCATATGCGGACAAATCAGGATCTATCACGTTGGAAAGCTCTTCGTATTTCTGGTCAAAAAGATTGGACAGAGTATTCAAAAGGGCTTCTTTTCCTTTGAAATAGTGGTAGAAAGTCCCTTTTGAAGTTTTTGACGCATTGATGATTTCCTCTACAGTAGTATTGTCATAGCCGTTTTTGTAAAAAAGGTTCCACGCTGCTTTTACAATACGGCTTTTTGTTGACTGTCTTTTTTTGGCCACTTTTTTCATTCCCTTCAACATGACGGCAGAATACATAAATCTGCTCCGCGAGTGTACTGTTGGTTACATTTTAGATGAATAAAAAAGAGCGGTGATGAACCGCTCTTTTTTAACTTTCCAATAAAGCCGGAAGTAATTATCCAACCTGGAAGCCGTATTTCAACGGATCTGTTGGGTCGATCAGGTATGTAGCAACACCTGTCAGGTATGCGCTTCCTGTGATCATTGGGATAACAGCATCGAAATCGCCAACTTTTGTTGTTTCTTTGATGCGTCCTTTGAAGAGGCTTCCCATAAAGCTTTCGTAAACGAACTCTTCTCCGACTTTGATCTCTCCCCAGTGATGAAGAGTAGCAAGTTTAGCACTTGTACCTGTTCCGCATGGTGAACGGTCAGCCATAGCATCACCGAAGATAACAACGTTTCTTAAGTTTGCTTTGTCCGGATTTGGTGTCGGACCATAAAATTCAACAAGGTCTACTGTGTCGATGTCAAGCTCTGGGTGCTTAACAGGGATTGTTTTGTTGATTTCATCCAGCATTTTCATTCCGAGAGCTGTATATGCCGGAACGGATTTTGCATTGATTTCCCCAATATCAAGTTTTGTTGTGTCAACCAGTGCGAAGAAGCTTCCGCCGAAGGAAATTGTAAATTCGATCTCTTTTCCGTCGATGGTAACTTTCTGGTTTTCTTTGTAAACGAAAGCCGGTACGTTTGTAAGTGTAACACTTTCAACTTTTCCGTCTTTTACAACTGCAGTTGTACGGATCAGTCCTGCAGGAGCTTCCAGAACAACTTCGTTTTCGCCTTCGTGAGATTCAACGAATCCAGCCTCGATAGCTACTGTTACAGCACCGATTGTACAATGTCCGCACATGTTCAGGTATCCGCCTGTATCCATGAACATAACGCCGAAGGAAGCTTCCGGATTTACAGGTTTGCACAGGAAAGCTCCGAACATATCATGATGTCCTCTTGGCTCAAACATAAGAGCAGTACGAACATCGTCATAATTTTTCTCCATCCATTTTTTCTTTTCAATCATTGTGTTGCCTTCCGGCTCCGGGAAACCACCATATACGATACGGCAGAACTCTCCCTCTGTGTGGGCATCAACAACCTGAAGCTGGCCCTCGAAGCGATCGAAGTTAACGTTAGCTTTTAACTCCATATCTAATACCTCCTTAAAATATAAATGTTTTTCTTCTTATAGAGAGAATCTATAAGTTTTTATAAAAACACGCCGGAAATCCCCATGTTCCCGTTGTGTCTTATACAGAAAAAGACATAAAAATGACATAAAATTAACGATTAGACCGTATTCTAGTCCCTCGTCTAGTATGCCGTTCAGTTTATATTAACTATTATGGAGTAAAAGCCTTGAAAAGTCAATGTTTTTTTGATAATATAAAAGTGTTCAAAAAAGGCTTGAATTATAGAGAAACCTGTGCTATTGTTAAGTGGCGCGAAAGTGAATATGGGGGTAGTTGGGTGACTGGTGTGCCCCCTGGTCTTCAAAACCAGTGTTGGGCGTTAGGAGCGTCCTGGGTGGGTTCGATTCCCACATGCCTCCGCCAGAAAAATAACAATATTCTGTTAAAAATATCGCAGAATTTTGATTTGAGAATTTATAGATAAAAACTATCAGTTTCTGCTTTTTGAAATGAAAAGGTAAGTAAATAGAATTGGTGGAATCCAATCTGTTTTTGCTTAAAAAAGAAAAAAGGAGAAGAATGTCATGGGAAACGTACAGATTTTATTGCGTCAGCATGTAGGAGCACCTTGTGAAGCAATCGTAAAAGCTGGGGACAAGGTGGAAAAAGGTACTCTCATCGCTACTCCGACTGGACTTGGGGCAAACATTTTTTCCAGTGTTTACGGTGTGGTAGAAGAAGTGACAGCTGACAGCATCATCATCAAACCAGATGATGAGCAGAAAGATGAATTTGTTCCTATCAAGGAAGGAACAAAACTGGAAATGGTAAAAGAGGCCGGAATTGTGGGAATGGGCGGAGCTGGATTCCCGACAGGCGTAAAACTGAACATTAACTTGGCAGAAACACCGATGGCTGAACTGGACCCGGAGATCAATCCGGAGCTTCCGGCAGATTTTAAACTGGAGCACAGCTATATTCTGGTAAATGCTGCAGAGTGTGAGCCGGGACTGGAACATAATATCCAGCAGCTGGAAGAGCAGACGGACAAAGTGATCCGCGGCGTAAAATACTGTATGGAGATTACACATGCAGATAAAGCAATCTTTGCAATTAAGAAGAAACACCACAACGCGATCAAGATTTTGGATGCAGCTTTAAAGAGCGAACCGGATATTTCCATTCATATGCTTGCAGACATCTACCCGATGGGAGAGGAACGTGCAGTTGTAAGAGAGTGCCTTGGCGTAAACTTAACAACAACACAGCTTCCTTCCGCTGCAAGATCTGTTGTTGTAAATCTTGAAACAGCAGCAAAGGTTGCAGAGGCTATTGATGAAAGAAAACCTTGCATCAGCAAGAATATGACAGTACGTGGAAAACTGAACGGCGGAAATGGAGCTCATGTATTCATGGATGTGCCGATCGGTGTCAGCGTAGGAGAGATGATCGAAAAAGCCGGCGGTATTGACGGTGTATATGGAGAGATCATTATGGGAGGAGCATTCACAGGTAAATCTACAGATTTGGATGCACCTACTACAAAGACAACAGGAGGAATCCTGGTAACAGGAGAATTTCCGGATCTTCACGGTGCAAATGTGGGAATCCTTGTCTGTGCATGCGGCGGAAGCGAAGAGCGTATGCGTGAGATCGCTGCCAAGATGAACGGAAACGTTGTATCTGTATGCAAATGTAAACAGGCAATTGAAAACAAACCGGGTGCACCGCTGAAGTGCTTAAGACCTGGCAACTGTCCTGGACAGGTAAAGAACAACCTGCAGTTTAAAAAGGATAATTGTGAATATATTATTATTGGTAACTGCTCTGACTGTTCCAACACCGTTATGGCGTCAGCACCGAAGATGGGTCTGAAAGTATTCCATCAGACTGACCATGTAATGAGAACAATCGGACATCCTCTTTACAGAACCCTGAAGATTTCCAAAGAGGTAAGCCAGGAGATTGATTTTTAAAGATTTTTAAGAAGTACAGGTATTACTGCCGCGGGCAGGGTCTGTGGAAGACCCCCGATTCTTTCACAGGCTTATGAAAAGATTGAGAGGTATTTTCTCTGCCGGCGGTTGTATATATACACCTTTGTCCGTGCAATGCGCGGATGGAACAATCTGGATTATTCTCTGAATTTAAAAGAGAGATTCAGAAGTAACAAAAACAAGGAGGGAAAACAATATGTCAATCACAGCTGAAACAGCTAAAGAACATGCTCATGATCCTGCGGTATTGTGTTGCAGAGCCGAAGGCGGCATTACAATCGAACCAGCTAATCTGGAAGATCCGGCAATCTTTGACGATCTTGTAGATTCAGGATTATTGAACCTGGATGGTTGCCTGACCATCGAAGAAGTTTTAGGTGCAAAATTGAAAGAAACATGCGATTCTCTTTGCCCACTTACTGCTGATAAGGTAGAGGGAGCAAAAGCTCCGACAGCACCTGCAGCAGAGGAAGAACCAGAAGAGGAAGCAGCAGCACCTGCACCTGCAGCACCAGTTGCAGCAGCACCGGTAGCAGGAGGAACATTAAAAATCCATATCGGAGAAGGAAAAGACATTGATCTTGAGATCCCGGTAGGAGCTCTTGGAGCAGGCGGAGCAGCAGCTGTACCGGTACCGGCAGGCGCAGAAGCAGCAGTTGCAGGCGCAGCACCGGCAGCAGCTGAAGAAGAGAAGGTTGTTAGAAGCCTGACAAGAAAACATTACACAATCACAGAGGTTAAGAGAGGACCAGAGACAAAGATCGAAGGAACAACTCTTTACATCCGTGAAGGAATCGAAGCAGATGTTATCGCAGATCAGGAACTTGTAAAAGATTTCCATCTGGAGATCATTACTCCTGACAAATACCACACATATTCTGAGACAATTATGGATGTTCAGCCGATCGCTACAAAAGAAGGCGATGCTGACCTTGGAACAGGTGTGACAAGAGTTCTGGACGGCGTTGTTATGATGCTGACAGGTACAGATGAAGGCGGAGTTCAGATCGGTGAATTCGGATCATCTGAAGGATACCTGGATGAGAACATTATGTGGAATCGTCCAAGCTGCCCGGATAAAGGCGAGATCTTTATCAAAGGTAACATCGTAATTCAGGAAAAGACAAACATGGAGCGCCGTGGACCTATGGCTGCACATACAGCTTTTGATATCATCACACAGGAAATCCGTGAAGTCATGAAAGAACTGGATGACAGCCTTGTTACAGATACACAGGAACTGAAACAGGTTCGCCGTCCTGGAAAGAAGAAAGTTGTTATCGTTAAAGAGATCATGGGACAGGGAGCTATGCATGACAACTTCATCCTTCCGGTAGAGCCGGTTGGTGTTCTTGGAGCAAGAGCTAACGTTGACTTAGGAAACGTACCTGTTTGTGTATCCCCATTGGAAGTTCTTGATGGATGTATCCACGCACTGACATGTATCGGACCTGCATCTAAAGAGATGTCCAGACATTACTGGAGAGAGCCATTGGTTCTTGAGGCTCTTCATGATCCGGAAGTTGACCTTTGCGGCGTTGTATTCGTAGGAAGCCCACAGATCAATGCTGAAAAATTCTATGTATCCAAACGTGTTGGACACACAGTAGAGATGATGGATGCTGACGGAGCTTTCGTTACAACAGAAGGTTTCGGAAACAACCACATCGACTTTGCAAGCCATATCGAGCAGATCGGTATGAGAGGAATCCCGGTAGTAGGTATGTCCTACTGTGCAGTACAGGGTGCTCTCGTTGTTGGTAACAAGTACATGAACTACATGGTTGACAACAACAAATCAGAGTCCGGTATTGAGAACGAGGTTCTTGGATGCAATACTCTTTGTGAAGAGGATGCAATCCGTGCACTTGCAATGCTGAAGACAGCTATGGCTGGCGAAGAAGTGAAAGCTGCAGAGAAGAAGTGGAATCCGAACGTTAAATCTACAAACGTAGAGCTGATCGAAGCTGCATACGGCAAGAAAGTAGATCTCGTTGAAAACGAGCAGTCTCTGCCGATGAGCCAGAAACGTAAGGAAAAATACGACTAATCTGAGGCGGTTCAATGAATAACGAACGTTTGCATTATGGTGACAAGATCATTTACATGGAGGGTGTCGTTGTTGATGTTGATGATTGCAGCATCAGCGTAGACCTGAAAGGAAGGCTTGGTTTCTTAAAAGCCCCGAAGCGGATGTTTATCTGCGACACTGAACCCAAAGTAGGACAGGAAGTCGGATGGAACATGAGCTTCCCGGAGCAGCTGGGCCCGGAAATAAATGAGAAATATGTCAGCAATATAGAAAAAGAACGGCGCAAACAAGAAGAAATGCGCGGGCAAATGGATAATAAGGAGGTTTCAAAATGAGTTTAACGGTTGTTAAAGGTTTACAATCTGAAATTTTCGTTCCTATTACTCCTCCGGCTGTATGGACTCCTGTAACAAAAGAGCTGAAAGATATGTCTATCGCTCTTGCAACAG
>OGYY01000816.1_pt1 | contig 30138 bp, 29 predicted proteins | sample 1576671 | NCBI WGS metagenome assembly OGYY01 (sample SAMEA3541593, study PRJEB24748) | human gut metagenome | biome: human gut; feature: human-associated habitat; material: faeces | place: China | collected 2012 | reverse complement strand
CATCTACGCCGTATACATATGTATCATGCAGAAGTCCCTGGCTCTGAAGCATCTGAACGTAAGCAACTCTTGGAAGATCCGGATATTTCTCAAATCCTTCCTTGATCGTACATGTCTCATATACTTTTGTCTCGTCAGGTGTCAGGTTACGTGCCAGTTCCCCAAGATAAACTGCCACTCTGAATCCTGCAAATCTCACTGCCTTTTCATAGTCATGCTGTTTGATATCATCAACTGGTTCACATACCATTACCAGGTTATTTGTCTGTGAAAATGGAGTATATTCTGCTCCCGGGCCAGTCATATCAATGATACCTTCCTGGAATCCGACAATACGTCCTGCAGTTACAACTGCCATTCCTTTAAGCGCATAAGTCTTTCCGCTTCCTACTGTATCAACTTTGGCGATCACTCCCGGGAAGATTCCTCCCTTGCCTTCTACTTTCACACGCGGCTCAATTACATCTTTTACCGGTGTAATACGAACAGACTCTCCCGGACGGGCAATATCAAAGGATACGCTTTTGATCTTCTCGTCCTCCAGAGCTACTTTCTTTACTTCTTCTTCGGATACATAGAGGATTCCGTCTTCGATTTTTGACTCGCTTGCAAACTGGATGTCCTTAATGTATATGTGCCCCATTTCTAATTTCACTGTGTGTTCCCTCCTTGTTAATCATTGTTTTCTTTTTTGTTTTCTGGCTTCACAGAAAAACCATCTCAAGGCATTACTACGCATCTGCCGATGCCATTGCACTTTCCAGCAAAGTCCAGTCGATCAGTTGAAAATCCTTATACACTTCCGGCTTATATTTGTCAGATTTAAAAACAAACTTCCGGCACGATTCTATAGCGGATTCTATGATCCTGACGGACTGTGCGTCAATCTCCTCCTTTCTGTTCCCAATCATAATGGATTTGTATGGTGTTTCATTAGGTTTTACACTTCCTGATAAAGGATGTGATAAAAGCCTGTATCCCCGGTATACTCTGTCTCTTGCTTCCCGCAAAACATCTTCGTAAGAAATTTCTTTATAAATGACCTCTTTTTTGTCTTTCAGCGTATCGCGAACAAGAGGATTGTTTGTCAGGACACTATAGCTTGCCACGTTTTCAATCTCCTTCCCAAAGATGTCTGTAAGAGAACTTTTTGCTCTATAGGACTTTTCTATAGATAAACAAAGAGTTACGTTAAAAAGAAAAAGGACGTTGAAAACACTTCTGTGTGTTCATCGCCCTCTTCTGTCTTTTGTCTTATTGTCTGCGCAGAACACTTTTACTCTGCCAGCTCTTACAAGATCCAGAATGCAGTACTTTCCCTAATCCTTTTGCCTGAAAGTTTCACCGCCCGGATGTTCACCCTCATCCTTGCGGTTTGCCTCTTCGGCGGCTGCATCGTCACAGCTCTCTCGTAGGAAAAATCTACCTGCTGTCAAAATTTACTTATAGATTTTCTACATATATTTTACTGAATTATTCTATGTGTCTATAGTACATTATGAACGTTTTTTTTGCAACACCTATGAAAAAACAAACTCACTTTTGTGCGTATTGCACAATTCAAAATATATGTTTTTATTTATTTTTCATATTTTCCTTTTGTTTCGGAAGGAAGTTATTAAAATAATCATCATGTACTTTCTTCACCATTCCACTAAGGGCCAGAAGACCGATTATATTCGGCACAACCATCATACTGTTGAAGCAGTCCGCCATATTCCATACAAGATCTACCTGCGCCAGAGACCCCAGGAATACACAGATGCATACCAGTATAGAGTATATCGGCACTGCCTTGGGTCCGAACAGATATTTGATATTTGCCTGACCGAAGAAATACCATCCCACGATCGTGGAAAATGCAAAGAAGAACATGCAGATTGCAATAAATATCTCTCCGCCTTTTCCATATACAAGAGAATATGCAAACTGGCTAAGTGCCGCCGCTGTATATCCTCCGTCCACTACTTTGTAGGACTCCGGCAATGCACGGGTTGTAACAATTACAAGTGCTGTCATTGTCAGCACAACAAAGGTATCAATAAATACGCCGATCATAGCGGCATGCCCCTGCTCAACCGGATGATCCACTTTCGCAACCGCATGCGCATGAGGTGTGGATCCCATACCTGCTTCATTTGAGAAAAGTCCGCGGGCAACACCTTTTGTCAGAGCCAGTTTAATAGTAGCGCCAACTGCACCTCCTGCAATAGAAGACGGCGCAAAAGCTCCCACAAAAATCTCATAGAATGCAAGCGGAATATTTCTCCAGTTATAAATAATAACGATCAGAGAACCGATAATATAAAGAGCAGCCATAAGAGGAACCATGGTTTCCGTAACCTTGGCAATTCTCTTCATACCGCCGGAAAAGATAAACAATGCAAGGACAGCCACGATCAGGCCCATGATCCACTGCGGAATGCCAAATGCGGTGTTAAAAGAAGATGCAATGGAATTGGACTGCACTGCATTTCCCATAAATCCAAGGGCAAAAATCAAAAGTACTGCAAAAATACCTGCCAGTACTTTTCCAAAAACATTGTTAAACGCTGCCCTAATATAGTAAACCGGACCTCCCGTTACGATTCCGTCTGCTCCTACCTGTTTATATTTCTGTGCCATCAGTGCTTCTGCATAGATCGTTGCCATTCCAAGAAACGCTGCTGCCCACATCCAGAAGATCGCTCCCGGACCTCCAATTGCGATCGCAGTAGCTGCACCTGCAATATTCCCAGTTCCGACCTGCGCCGCAATAGCTGTCGCCAGGGCCTGGAAAGAGCTCATTCCGTCATTGCCAGCCTCACCTTTCTTGCCGAAAAGCCCTCCGAACACCTGCTTCATACCGCGTTTGAAGCCTCTCACCTGAATGAATCCTGTGCGAGCTGTAAACCACAGCCCTGCCACCACAAGGGCGACAATCAAAATGTAGTCTGATAAGTAGTGCTGCACCTTCAGCACAATCTCGTTTAGTGTTTCCACAACACGCCCTCCTTCTCCTATAGATAACTTCGATAAATAAATAACAATCTATCGAAAATCATCTTATCACTTTTGTAGGACAAGTGCAATATCCAGGCTTAAACATTTTATTCTTTTGAAATCCCATTTAAATACTTCGCCCCCCGAAGCACATGGGCCGCCAGTATAGAGGTCGTCACGCCTCCCACTCCCCCCGGTACCGGAGTGATAAAGGCGGCTTTCTCTGCAAGAGACTCAAAATCCACATCTCCGCACATTCTTCCCTCTTCGTCTACGTTGATCCCCACATCTACGATCACGGCATTTTCCTTTGCCATATCCCCTGTGATCATCCGCGGTTTCCCTGCTGCCGCTATGAGGATATCCGCCTCCCGGCAAACCTTCTCCAGATCTTTTGTACGCGTGTGGCAGATCGTAATGGTAGCATGACGCTTAAGGAGCAGCATAGAAAGCGGTCTTCCTACGACCATACTCCTTCCCACAACTGTCACCTTCTTCCCACAAAGAGAAACATCGTAATGTTCCAGCATCTTTATTACTGCTTCCGGCGTACAGGGTGCAAATCCGCTGTCATCCCCCGAGAATACTTTTGCAAGATTTACCGGACTCATACAATCCACATCCTTAAAAGGATGAATGATATTTTTGATCTTCTCCTCATTCAAATGTTTCGGAAGAGGTCGAAATAAAAGGATACCATGCACTTCCGGATCCTGATTCACCTTTTGAAATTCCTCTTCAAATTCTTCCTGAGTAATATCCTCAGACAACTCTACAACTTTGCACGCAATGCCCGCAAGCTCCATTCTTTTTTTCGCGCCTCTTTCATAAGACAGATCAGCGCTTCTGGCTCCAACGCGTATGATAGCCAGGCAGGGATCAATCCCTTTTTCTTTCAGCTCGTTCGCTTCCCGGATCAGCGTTTCTTTCATTTCTTTTGCTACCTCTGCCCCTTTCATGACAGTTCCCATGATGTTTTCTCCTTTCCGCTTTCAGCTCCGGTCTATGCCGGCACTATTTGATATTCTTCATAACCTCCCGGCACACATCTTCTTTTATACTGCGTCCTTCCGCGATCAATGTGTTTGCACGGGCATTCAGATCCTCTGCCCTTTCTTTATCCTTCATAAGCTTTGTATTGATAAATACGGTAAACGCCGCTCCCTCCATAGCTGCCTGCGCAAACAGGACTCCCGTCCCGGCATCACTGACTGCCAGCAGATTGCCCTTCTTTCCAAGCAGCTCCAATTCCTCCATTGCCAGATGGATTGTTTCCATGATCTGCAGCGGCACAATAGCCGCCTGATAGAGCGCTTCCTCCATAATCTGTTCCTTATATTTCTTTTCTTCTTCCGTTTCTTTGGGCAGGCGGTACGCTTCTGCCAGGGGAACGAAGGCTTCGGCATCCTGATCTGTCAGCCTGATCAGTTTTTCTTTAAGAAATTCCAGACTTTTTTTTGACTCTTCCATCTGGTTTTCTACGTCTTTGTATTTTTTCTTCCCTATTGTCAGATTCGCCACCATCAGCCCCAGGGCTGCTGCAAAAGCTCCCACAGCCGCCGATGCGCCTCCACCGCCCGGCACCGGGGCCGCCGAGGAGAGTTCTTCCAGAAATTCCGTTGTTTTCTTTTCCAGCATCATCTGTCGTTTCCTCCTTAGTCATTTCCTATTGGGTCATTCCACAATTATATGGGAAGCAGGTAACTGTTGCAAGCAATATCTCTATATTTTCGCTCTTTATTTCCTGATCAAAAGATAGAGTCGGTGTGCAAGGGGCAACACGCTCCTTGTACACCGACGCCAGAAAACAGGCAGCAAAATCTCCTCTCTTCACGGAGGAATAATTTTTGCTGCCTGCCTTTTACGCTTCGCTTTCTTTCTAAAAACGCCGCTGCTTAGACATTAATCTCTGCTTTTACTCCCAGAATGTCCTTGTTTTTCTCCAGAACCGGGGCCACGACTTCTGCCAGGAAATGATCCACCTGATAAGCAGCCCGTCCTGTATATTTTGACGGATCCATCGTTTCCTTCAGTTCTTCGATACTTAATCCAAAGGCTGGATCCGCTGCGATCAGTTCCAGCAGATTATTGTCCATTCCTTTTTCTTTTACATTGCGTCCCGCTTCCATAGAAAGTTCACGGATCCTTTCATGCAGCTCCTGACGGTCTCCGCCTGCTTTTACTGCATCCATCATAATATTTTCTGTAGCCATAAACGGAAGCTCTGACATCAGTCTCTTTTCAATAACTTTCGGGTAAACTACCAGTCCATCCACTACATTCAGGCAAAGATCCAAAATGCCGTCTATTGCCAGGAATCCTTCCGGAATACTCAGACGCTTGTTTGCAGAATCATCCAGCGTTCTCTCAAACCACTGTGTAGCGGAAGTAATTGCCGGATTCAGTGCATCTATCATTACATATCTGGAAAGGGAAGCAATTCTTTCGCTTCTCATAGGATTTCTCTTGTAAGCCATGGCGGAAGAACCGATCTGTGTCTTTTCAAACGGCTCCTCTACCTCTTTCAGATGCTGCAGAAGACGGATATCGTTGGAGAACTTATGCGCACTTGCTGCAATTCCCGCAAGGACATTCAGCACTCTTGTATCCACTTTTCTGGAGTAAGTCTGCCCGGATACCGGATAGCACTCCTTAAATCCCATTTTCTTTGCAATCATGGGATCAATTTTATCAATCGTTTCCTGATCTCCATCAAACAATTCCAGGAAACTTGCCTGCGTTCCGGTAGTTCCTTTGGATCCCAGAAGTTTCAGACTTCCAAGCACATACTCCAGATCCTCCAGGTCCATAAGAAATTCCTGCATCCAAAGCGTTGCTCTCTTCCCCACTGTAGTCGGCTGTGCTGGCTGGAAGTGGGTAAACGCCAGGGTCGGAAGATCTTTGTTGCTTTTTGCAAAATCCGCCAGTTCCGCAATAACATTGATGAGTTTTGTGCGGACTAATTTCAGGGCTTCGGACATAATGATCATATCCGTATTATCCCCCACATAGCAGGAGGTAGCTCCCAGATGGATAATCCCTTTTGCTTTCGGGCACTGCTGTCCATAGGCATATACATGGGACATTACATCGTGACGAACGATCTTTTCCCGTTCTTTTGCCACTTCATAATTGATATTATCTGCATGGGCTTTCAGTTCTTCAATCTGTTCCTCTGTAATAGGAAGCCCCAGCTCTTTTTCCGTCTCTGCAAGTGCGATCCAAAGCTTTCTCCAAGTACGGAATTTCATATCAGGTGAAAAAATATACTGCATTTCGCTGCTGGCATAACGCTCTGACAGCGGACTTACATATCTGTCATGACTCATATCGGTTTTTCCTTTCTCTTTTGAGTTTTATTCAAAAGCCTGGGAGATATCTCTTCCCGGCACCTTCATCGGATATTTCCCGGTAAAACATGCGTCACAATAGGACAGCTCCCCGACCATATCTTTTAATTTCTCTATCTCCATATAACCAAGCGAATCTGCTCCTATCATTTCACGGATCTGCTCCGTTGTGTGCGAATGGGCAATGAGCTGTTCATTGGACGGTACATCCGTTCCAAAATAGCAGGGATACAAAAACGGAGGCGAACTGATCCTGACATGAACCTCTGTCGCTCCTGCCTTTTTCAGCATACGGATAATATTCGCACAGGTAGTTCCCCGCACGATCGAATCGTCCACCATGACAATACGTTTTCCGCGGACAACTTCTTCGATCACATTCAGTTTGATCTTGACACTGGATTCCCTTTCACTTTGCTTCGGTTTGATAAATGTTCTGCCCACATAGCTGTTTTTGTGGAAAGCCATTCCATAAGGGATTCCTGACTGTTCTGAATATCCTTTTGCTGCAACAAGCCCTGAATCCGGAACACCTACCACAAGATCTGCTTCTACCGGATAGGATTCTGCCAGCGCTTTTCCGGCAGTAAGACGGGAATGGTAAACATTCACCCCGTCAATCGTACTGTCCGTTCTGGCAAAATAAATATATTCAAAAATGCATCTGGCCTGTTTTTCCGGTGCAATTGCCATACTCATATCCGAGTCGATACCGTGCTTTGTAATGCTCACAATCTCTCCCGGAAGAACGTCTCTTACAAATTCTGCTCCCACTGCCGCAAGGGCGCAGCTCTCCGAAGCAAAAATATAGGTATTATCTCTTTTCCCAAGACAAAGAGGTTTCAGACCAAAGGGATCTCTTGCTCCGATCATCTTCCTGGGCGAGGTCACTACAAGAGCGTATGCTCCCTCAATCTTCTTCATAGCATTCTTTACCGCTTCTTCTGCCGAAGATGTCTTTAACCGCTCCCTCGCAATGTGATAGGCAATTACCTCGGAGTCAATTGTCGTCTGAAAAATTGCTCCTGTCAACTCAAGCTCCCGCCGAAGTTCTATCGCATTTGTCAGATTACCATTGTGCGCGATCGCCAAAATACCTTTCACGTAATTGATAACAAGCGGCATTGCATTTTCTGCCCTGGAACCTCCCGCCGTAGAATAGCGTACATGTCCCACACCAAGATTTCCTTTTAAGCTGTGGAGGGTTTCGCTGTCAAACACTTCATTTACAAGTCCGAGGCCTTTTTTCGACTGTACCTTTCTCTCTCCATATGTGTCTGTCACAGCAATTCCGCAGCTTTCCTGCCCTCTGTGCTGCAATGCAAAAAGCCCATAATATACAGTGGGGGCTACATCGCCCCCATCCATATCATAGGCTCCAAACACACCGCACTCTTCACCCAGGCCTGTTGTTACTTTTTCAAAGTCATTCATGAATTCTTTCCTGCTCCCTATTTAATGCCAATTCTGCGGAATACTTCCTGATATGCATCTTCTACATTTCCCATGTCCCGGCGGAAACGGTCTTTGTCCAGTTTTTCATGTGTCTTGATATCCCACAGACGACATGTATCCGGTGAAATCTCATCTGCCAGAATCACCTCGCCGTGGTATCTTCCAAATTCGATTTTAAAGTCGATCAGTTCGATCCCTGCATCTGCAAAGAATTTCTTCAGTACTTCATTTACTTTAAAAGTATATTTTGTAATTTTGTCAATCTCTTCTCTTGTGGAAGCACCGATAGCGATCGCCATATAATCATTGATCAAAGGATCACCCAGATCATCATCTTTATAGCTGAACTCCAGAGTAGGTGCCAGCAGTGCGCTTCCTTCTTCAATACCCAGTCTCTTGGAAAAACTTCCTGCAGCAACATTGCGGACAATTACCTCAAGTGGTACGATCTCCACTTTCTTTACCGCTGTCTCTCTGTCACTTAACTCTTCTACAAAATGGGTCGGAACGCCTTCTTTTTCCAGAACCTGGAAAATATAGTTTGTCATACGGTTGTTGATCACACCTTTTCCGACAATCGTTCCCTTTTTCTCGCCGTTAAAAGCAGTTGCATCGTCTTTGTAATCCACAATTACAATGTCCGGATCATCCGTCTTAAATACTTTTTTGGCTTTTCCTTCATACAATTGTTCTAATTTCTGCATATGAACACCCATCCTTTTCTATTTTTTTCGCCGCGGACATAAGCCGCAGCTTTCTGTCAGCATTTGCACGTATAAGTATAATACAAGGCAGAAGGAAAAGCAATATTCCCTCCTGCCTTGTATTATGTCTTATTTATTATTTATTTTTCAACCCACTTATTACTTTTTCTTATAACTCATCCGTTATTTATAAGTTATCACCTAATTTTCCAAGAAATTCCTGCATTCTTTTGTTAGAAGAACCAAAAACTTCTTCCGGAGTCCCTTCTTCCGCAATAATGCCCTGATCCATAAAAATAATCTTGTCTGCAACATTTTTTGCAAAGTTCATTTCATGAGTCACAATAACCATTGTCATATGCTCGACAGCAAGATCCCTGATAACTTTCAGTATTTCCCCCGTCAGCTCCGGATCGAGAGCGGATGTAGGTTCATCAAAAAAGAGAATATCCGGTTTCATGGCAAGAGCTCTTGCTATGGAGATACGCTGCTGCTGTCCTCCGGAGAGCTGGAACGGATACGCCTTCTCCTTGTCCTCCAGCCCCATTTTGCGAAGAAGTTCCCTCGCCTCTTCATAGACTTCCTCCTTTTTTCTCTTCTGCACCTTAATAGGCGCATCCGTAATATTTTTCATCACGGAATAGTGAGGAAACAGATTGAAGTTCTGGAAAACCAGGCCAAAGGTACCTTCGTACTTGATCTCGCCGAAATCCTGCTTCTCCAGCCCGGTAGCACATCGAAGAAGGGTGGATTTCCCGGATCCCGAAGGTCCGATGATCCCCAGTACCTCGCCCTTTTCCACAGAAAGGGAAATGTCTTTTAACACAACCTGTCCGTCAAAGCTTTTCTTTATATTTTTCATTTCCAACAGACTCATACTCTTTTCTCCCTCCTGGTTCCTAGCGATAATAGTTCAGTTTCTTTTCCAGACGTTCCATCAAAAATGCCACAATAAGATTCAGCACATAGTAGAATATTCCCGCAAATACAAAGGGCAGCATATTTGTCTGTGATGCCGCCAGAGCCTTGGCTTTTGTAAACATTTCCACAATACCGATGGTGAATGCAAGAGAAGTATCCTTTACAAGCGTGATAGTTTCATTCGTAATGGACGGCAGCACGGTTTTGATCACCTGTGGAAGGATGATCCGCACAAATGTCTGTGCTTTCGTATATCCCAGGATCTGTGCAGCCTCGTACTGTCCGCGGGGCATTGCCTCTATGCCGCCGCGGTAAATCTCCGCAAAATAAGCCGCATAGTTCAAAACAAATCCCACCATACATGCAATCGTCTTCCAGCTTGGTGAATTTGGAATACCAAATATGTAATAAGGCCCAAAAAAGATTACCATAAGCTGCAGCATAAGGGGCGTTCCTCTCATAATCGAGATATAAAGTTTAAAGACCGAACGAATAACGATATTTTTGGACATTCTTCCAAAGGATACAAGAAGTCCCACCGGAAGGGAAAAGATAAGGGTGATCACAAAAATGGCAAGCGACCATACCATTCCCTCCATCAACTGACTCAACATGACTGAAATAGCCATAACTTAACTCCTCTCCGCTAAAAACGGGCCGCCCAAAGGACAGCCCTTTTTCTTTTTAACTTATTTTCCAATTGTTGTAATATCTTCTCCAAACCATTTGGTAGAGATCTCTGCAACTTTTCCCTCTTCCGCCAGTTCGTTAAGAGCCTGCTGTACCTGATCTCTCAATGCCTCATTTCCTTTGGCAAATCCTACTCCATACTCTTCGGATGCAATCTCATAATCCAGGATCTTGAAATTTGCATCTCTGGAATCAATCTGATAGGAAGCTACAACAATATCCATTGCAACTGCGTCCACGGCACCGGATTCCAGTTCCATAAATCCGGTATTATAGTCCGGCACAATCTGCAGATTACTGAATGTAGAAGTCAGATCCTGATTATCTTCCAACGCTTTCTGTGCAGAAGAATCTGTCTGAACATCTACGATCTTTCCTGCCAGGTCGGCTTCTGATTCAATTCCCGAATCTCCGCGCACAACAAAGACCTGTTTATTGTCAAGGTAAGGATCAGACCATGTATAGTCGTCTTCTCTTCCATTGATAGTAAATCCATTCCAGATACAGTCAATTGCGCCTGAATTTAAAAGAGCGTCTTTGGAATCCCATGCAATAGGCTCTGCAACGAACTCCAGCTCCAGCTTGTCACAGACAGCCTGCGCAAGCTCCAGGTCAAATCCTGTGAACTCACCATCATCCCCTACGAATCCCATAGGCGGGAAATCCTGATCAAATCCGACTGTAAAAGTATCTCCAGCCTCTTTTTCTTTAAATTCTACTTCTGTCTGTTCCTGACTTTCTGTATTTTCGTCGGAACTGCTGTTACTGTCAGAACTGCTGCCGCATCCGGCAACTACTGCAGATGCTGTCATTGCAAGCGCAAGAAGCAATGCTAATCTTTTTTTCATAATATGACCCTCCTGCAATCAGCTTTATTATATTATCAATTTACCAATTGATTACTCTACCACGCTAAATTGCTTTGTAATCATAACACGAAAGTGCTTTGCTTGTCAAGCAAAGCACTCTATAACAACATCCCTATTTTCCTGTTTTCCTGTATTCCTTTTTCCACTGACGGAAATCTTCTTCTGTTACATCCATATTGATCTTCTCCTCTGCCTTGCGAAGCTCTTCCTTTAAAATAGAGTCCATGCTCAGGTAGACAGGCTCCGCCGACAGCATTTTTACATACTGTGCTTCCGGCAAATAGCGGTAACAGCAGTACAGATAAGCTTTCAGCATTTTTGTATCCTGACATACCCGGAATCCTTTTTCATACATGGAGGCCGCCTCTTCATAAAGAAGCATCCGACCGTAAGCTGCACCCAGACATCCATAGACCTGTCCGTAAAATTCCTTTCCTACTGTCTCGTCCCACTCCTTGTTTACAATCCCCTGATATACAAGAATGGCTGACGCATACTCTCCTGTCTGCAGCAGATTGTCCGCCTTATATTTTTCTCTCTCCACTTCATTCTGGCTTTTCAGACGTTCCAGCACATTATGGATCCTTGTAATCTCTGCCGGTGAATAAATGGAAGAATGACTTAAGACGGTCAGAAGGAATTGTTCCACCGGGCCGTTCTGTTCCAACTGACTTCGCAGCTCATCTGCCAGATCATACAGTTCCAGCTCCTCCTCCAGCCAGTCGCAGAGCTGACGGTTCACGATCGTATAATCTACCAGATAGAGATTATTACAAAAATAGTAGCACAGTTCTTCTATTGTATAGATCCTTTTATGGATTCTTGCAATCTCATACGGATGCTTTGCTTTCTTTCTATGACAAAGAATTAAACTGCCCATTGCTTCCTCCTAAATGTATGGTCTTTTCCACCTGAAAATCTGTTGCCGGGAAAAACTCCCCAAATCCGGCGTCCTTAAATGTAATCCGGCAGGTCTGTTCATCTAAAAACATCACTTCGATCGTCAGACGCATCGCATAGTCTTTTCTCTCCGGCAGCCCTGCCAGCGACACTGTCTCCGCCTGGAGTTCTCCGCTGGCCAGCGATTCAATATGTATCTCAATGTCTGAGGTATCCTCAAGAAGCACATCCCACTGCCCGTCAGCCTCGTACCAGTGAGAGCCCCACTGTACAATAGGATACCACCCTTCCTTGCCTCTTACCCGCATACGCAGACAGATCTGATCCGTCATCTTACTTTCATCCAGATAAATAGGACTGTCCTCATAATCTCTGCATTTACGGTACGCCGTATAACAAGCCCCCTTGCTGTAGAGATTGTTGCCAAGGAAGGCTCTTCTTCCATTGCAGAGCACTTTCAAAGATGCCGGATACCAGTTGTTTTCAAAGCCTTCTCCTGTCAAATACACAGAAGAGACAACTTTTTTATCAAATACACTCTGAATAAACGCCTTGAACCGTTCATCCGCATCCTTCGCCTTGTCTACATTCAGTACAGGATAGATCGCCGCAAGTTCTTTCATATGGGCATTTGCCACCTCATCCACCGCTACGAACAGTTCATCGCCACGCCCTCTGACACCACGGAGACGACGCAGCATATAGGCTCTGATCTCATTCCTGTCGCAGTAAAATAAAGCAGCTTCATACTGCCATAACTCTTTAGGCTGATAAAACATGTAATGGCAAAAGCTTTCCTTATAATCCTGCACATAGACAGAATCCTTAGCGATTCCTACGAACTGCGCAATCCCCTTCAGCATCTTACTGATATCGATATCTGTGCGAGGAACCGAAAAAGTCAGATATTCAATCTGCCGGAATCTCTCTAACGCCAGCTCAAAAAACTTAGCCAGAAGCCAGACCGCGTCATGATTCTTCCCTCCAATCCGGACTTTCTCCTGACGCAGCGCTTTCTGATACAGGTCAGAGACCGTGCATCCTTCATTGATCGTCGCCAGTCTTTTTGCCTCTTTGCCGTAAACCCACTGTTCCTTATAATATCCCAGGATGAGAGGAATCTGATAATTGTCTACCGCCACTTCCAGCGTTTCCGGCTCATGTTTCGCTTCGTCGTAAAAGCTGATCTGGCAATACTGGTCATTCAGTTCAATTCCTAAAATACTTCCGCCTCTCACCGTAATTCCTCCTAAGCTTTTGTACTGTTTCTACTCTCTTTTTAATATTCCCTGAAAATCTCCTCTGCCATGACGATTTCTTTCTGATAATCGATCATTGCCTGTTTTCTCTTTGCAGGAGACATGCCAGCCATCGCATTGAGTTTGCCGTATTTCCCAATTGCCGGCACTTCCCGGGTCTGTTCCAGGATCCTCTCTTCCTGACGTATGGTTTTCTTCTCTTTTTCCTGTGTTTCCTGGAAATAATACCGAACTACATCACCCTGATAGAGAATAAAATCCTTCACATAAATATTTTCATACATAGGCGTCAGGCTTTCGCTCTGATAACCCAGATCTTCCACAGCATCCTGGCGCATTTTATAGGAGATGCGTACCTTTCCGCCTTTCTTTGCATGATATTCAACCATAACCTTATCATAAAGCTGTGCCTCTCTAAGCCATTTATCAGGATACTTCAGATAGAACGGGAAAATAATCTGTTTCTCGCACAGCTGTCCCAGTACCTTATGCAAAACTTCCTCCACTTCATGATCATACTCCTTGTCCGAGTAATAATGAAGAAGCGCAATTTTGCAGATATCCGCCAGGCTTTCTCCCAGCCGATACTCGTTGACGATAATCTCAAAAATGGTGTGACCCGTTTTCCGCCCGCTAACCAGATATTCCCTGGATACAAAGGCAAGATAGGCCTGTTTCAGACGGAAATAAGCATTTCCGTTCAGATAATACTCAACAAAAATCTCTTCCTCCTGAAACATATCTTCTGAAAAGAGCATCTGTGTAATGATCCTCTCTCCCAGCTTCCCTTCCTGGATTCCATAATCCTTCGCTGTTTTCCAAAGAGCTTTCATATCTTTTGTTGCTCCACAGAAGAAATTAACAAGATAGGTAAGGGTCACTTTATCATACTGCTGTCTCTTAAACAGTTCAAAGCAAAGATACAGAAGAAATTCATCTTCTTCATAATTCTCTTCGCGTATGCGTTTGCTGCAAAGCTGAAATACCTCTTTTTCCTCAAATTCTTCCAGCCCTTTCATACGGAGGTTTTCAAATGTCACCTCTTCTTTTTGCCCTTCTCCTCCCCAGTTATTGATATGGGACAGATACTTTTTGCACATTTCCAGATATCTGGGTTCGTAAAAAAGGCGTCTTGTCTCATAAACAATGGAATCTGTATGGTGCTGCCCTTCCATAGACTCCCATACGATCCGCGCCTCTTTGTCATAAAGATAGACAATTGCTCCCCCTTCTGTATAAGGAACTCTCTGTTTCACTGTTCCGTCTTTTTCGATCACAAGAACACATTTCATCCCCTGCACCTTAGTTGTCACTTCATATGCATAACAAATGTCCCTCATCGCTTCCAGACGTTCGCCTGTCATTTCTTCCTCTGTACAGAATCTTTTATAAATCACCTTCAGAGAATCATTGATATGTCTTTTGACAAGCTGATCCCATGCAAATTCTACCATTTGTTCCCGATAACTGATATACAGATCACTTGCATACTGTTCATAGGTAATAAGGTTGGCATACAAAAGCGCCGCCTTCTTATAATCCAGATTATTTCCATGCATAAAATAGAGGAAAATGGATCTGGGAAGCGCTTCCCTCACCCGGTCCTCCTCAATGGTTTCCATGTAATACTCATAGAGCTGTGCAATTTTAAGCTCTGCATCTACCGCTCTCTGATACCATACAAAATATCTCTGCTGCATCTTATTCCCTTTAATAAGAAGCGTGCAGATCGCATTCAGTATCATCGGCTCCTCATACATTTCATAGATCCTCTCCAGGATCCGGAACAGTCCGCTGTCATAGTGCTTCTGCTGACTGGCAAGGTTGGCCACATAAAGAGCCAGCTCTCTCGTAATAAGCCGGTATTTTGTAGCAAAATTAAGCACATGCAGTTCAAATTTTCCCAGCTTTTTCAAAAGATTGCTTCGGTCCTGATAACACAGATATGCTTTCTGGTAAAAAAGAACATGATTCGCGCCATATGAATAAAACTGCTGTTCCAAGACTTTGATCCGCCTGTAGGAATCCCTGTACTGCGGATCCAGCATCAACAGCATAGCCAGAAGCGCCCAGGAATCCTGATGCCGAAGATAGGTCTTTCCGATTTCATCGATCACCCTCTCCACATGATTTCCGGTCTGCCGGATCAATGCGGTGAGGAAAAGATAGTAGGCGTTTGTTGTAGGATCTTTTCCAATAGCAAAACGATTGTAATTATAATTTTCCAGAATCCACTTTGCCTCTTCCATGCGGTCGCCCTTAATATAAATATGCGCCTGAAACAGCTGCAAAGAATCATCCATCGGCGCGTAGTTCCGCATTTTTTTTGATTTTTCTATGGCGCTGTCAACCCAGCTGTTAATATCAATCCTTCCTGCCTCACACGCCACATATTCCTTCAGGATCTGTGCCATAAGAAATTCGATTTCCCGATGATTCTCATCATATTTTCCATTTTGCAAAACTTCTACTTCGTAGGTAAGAATTTCATAGGGAGTTACAAGATGAATCTTTCCGAAATTTCTTCCTGCGTGCAATTTCTCTGCATTGACAACAAATTCCAGCTCGTAAACATTACCGACAAAATCATCTGTCGTAATCTCCGGACGGCTGACTGTAATAAATCCGCCCTCCGACTCTATTCTCACAGGCATAAATCCCCATGTGTTTTTGATAACAGTCAGGCTCCCTTTCGTAGACTCTTTCAAATCCTCAAAGAGCATTCCTTCTCCTTGGAGCGTCAGAAAAATACACTCTTTTTGCTTAATTCCGACTAAGAACTCTTCCATGGCCTGCTCATCAAGGGACCATTTTCTCATATTATCATATAAATGAAAAACCCGGGGATTTTCATATTTTAAGACTTCATAAAATTCTCTGGAGCGGAACAGCCTCTGCGCCTCTGAAAAGTCTTTGATAGCCAGTCTCTTAAAGTCATCTGTGCTCTGCACCTTTCCATAATTTGTCATGACATAGGGTTTTTCTATAATTGCGGTAAAAGGCACTTCAAATTCTCCGCCGTTGCACACAATAGAAAATTTTCCCTGCTCCACATGTCCCGGCGTAAGTCCTTTCCCGTCGTACTCGAATTGGATTGTCACAGGGTTTCCTTCAAAGCCCTGCTCAATGCAGTGCATACGAAAAGAAGACGGATAAACAATTCCTCGTATTGCTCCGTCTGTCCGGCTTTTCATCGTAAAACTTCCCCGGTACACTTCTCCCTCTCCAATGGTGAGGATCAGACATGTGTCATTAAAGACAATCTCCGGATGTACCACTTGAAAGTCCCCTTTTGAAAATTTTTTAATTTTATTTTTCAAGCCTTCCACCTCTTCTTGCGTTGCATTTTTCTTTAAACATACTATAATGGATTATAGCATTATTCTGACAAGTATGGCAATGCCGTAATCAGAAAATATAGAAGAAATATGGGGGAATTAATATGCAAAACGCGAAACAGCCCGCTTTTCACGGAAGCGATCTGGAACAGATTGCAGAATATTACAATCTTCCACAAAAAGAGATCATAAGCTTTGGAGCCAATGTAAACCCGCTGGGACTTTCCGCCCGGGTCAAAGAAAAACTTGCTGAAAATCTGGATATTATTTCCAGATATCCCGACCGTAATTATACTACTTTAAAGGATACCATATCCGCGTACTGCAAAATTCCTGTCCAGTACATCGTCACCGGCAACGGCTCCACAGAACTGATCTCTCTTTTAATCACACAGCTTAAAGCCTTTCATGCAGTCGTTATCGGTCCCACTTATTCTGAATACCAAAGAGAACTTGACCTTACCGGCGGACATATTTCCTTCTACACATTAAAAGAATCGGAAAATTTCTGCCTGGATATCAATGATTTTATGGAACAGCTTCCGAAAGATGCAGATCTTATCATTCTATGCAACCCTAACAATCCTACTTCTTCCGCTGTCCCTATCTCTGATTTGGAAAACCTCATAGCTTCCTGCCGCAAAAGAGGTGTTTTTGTTATGGTGGATGAGACATATGCAGAATTTGCTCCTTCTGTAGATGAGATCTCCGCCGTTCCTCTGACTCGCTCTTTCGACAACCTTATGGTTATCCGCGGCGTTTCCAAATTTTTTGCAGCTCCGGGCCTTCGCCTGGGCTATGGGATCACCAGCAGCAAGGACTTTCTTAAGGCTCTTCAGATTCATCAAAATCCCTGGAGCGTCAGCAGCATTGCTGCCTTTGCCGGGGAAGAAATGCTGAAGGATGCCGGGTATATCGAAAAGACCCGGAACCTTATCCTTTCCGAGAAAAAGCGGATCTGTCAGGTTCTGGACGGCTTTCAAAATGCCAGATACTATGAGCCTTATGCCAATTTCATTTTAGTGCGTATCGAAAAGGAGGGACTCTCCTCCTTCCAGGTATTTGAGCATGCCATCCGGCAGAAAATGATGATCCGCGACTGTTCTTCTTTTGAAGAACTGGAGGGAGAATATATCCGTTTCTGTATTATGCACCCCGAGGATAATGACCGGCTTTTGAAATGCCTGGGAGAAATAATAGGTTAGGGTGCAACGTGCGGATTGTGGATACTGCACGAATATGTTATATTACACTGGACAGTGCTGTCGATCCAAAAAACAGTCTGCGAACAGAAGAACGGAGGGGGAAAATGAAAAAGCCAATATTGTACATTGTAATTCCTTATTACAATGAACAGGAAGTACTGCCCATTACGTGCAGTATGTTTTTAAAGAAAATTTTGGAGCTTATCGACAGAGAAAAAATCGATGAGCAAAGTAAGATTTTATTTGTCAATGACGGCAGTAAAGATAACACCTGGGAAATTATCGTTGAGCTTTCCAAAAAGAATCCTCATTACATCGGTATATCTCAAAGCAGGAACAGAGGACACCAAAACGCTGTCCTGGCCGGTCTTATGGAAGCCAAGGACAAATGCGACATCACAATATCTATTGACTGTGACGGACAGGATGATATCAACGCAATGGATCAGATGGTAGAGGAATACTGGAACGGCTGCGAAATTGTTTATGGAGTGAGAAGCAAACGTGATACCGACACCTGGTTCAAGCGTACAACTGCCCTGGGATTTTACCGGTTTATGAACAGCATGGGCGTTGATCTTGTATACAACCATGCAGATTACAGGCTTGTATCAAGCAGAGCACTGGAGGCTTTTTCTGATTTTAAAGAAGTAAACCTGTTTCTTAGAGGCATGTTTCCTCTTGTAGGCTTCAAAAGTACAAGCGTATATTATGAACGGCACGAACGAATAGCAGGGGAAAGTCACTATCCTCTGTCTAAAATGCTTTCTCTTGCCTTTGACGGGATCACAAGTTTAAGCGTAAAACCAATCCGTATCATTGTCGCTTTAGGAATCCTGATCTCGTTAATCAGCTTTATTGGGGTCATTTGGTCTGTATCTGTAAGACTTATGGGGCACAGTGTAGACGGCTGGGCAAGTACAATAAGTACGATCTGCTTCATCGGTGGAATCCAGCTGCTCTGTATCGGAGTGATCGGCGAGTATATAGGAAAAATTTACATGGAAGTAAAGAAACGTCCCCGCTATATTATCAGCGAAAAAACCGGCACTATATATGAGAAAGAAAACTAAATTTTCAGGGGGAAAAGAAACTAAAATGATAGAATTTGTTAAAAAATACAAAACCAGCATATTTTTGTCCGTATTGTTCAGTCTTCTGTGTTTTGGATTTATGCTGACCCATTTTACCATCACGATTGATGAAGAATCCTGGATCTTATCGGCACGCGACGAAACGATGTGGCTTTATCAGGGAAGATTTATTATCTGGCTGTTTGATCTGATATTTACAGAGGGGGGAAATTATGCTCCGTTCTTATGGGATATTTCAGGCATTCTTTTTTGGAATTTATCAGGCATTATTTTTGCTTATTGCCTTTTTGCCAAAACAGAGATAAAACAATGGATTTTATTTATTTTTCTCTCCTATTACTCTTCTTTGACCTTTGTTCTGGGCGATGTTTTTTCTTTTTCTATGTACAGCCTGCAGATCGGTCTGGCATCTGTTACTGTGGCAGCCGCTTTCTATTATACGCTAAAGTATCTGGAAAAGAAGAACTGGAAAACAGCGCTCATTGTTCTGGGACTTTTGCTCTATAGCTTTGGAACATATCAGGCCTTTATCTGTGTATATATATCGGCAGTTGCAGCATTTTGCCTTTTGTGTTTCCTTTCAGGTCATCGCGACAGAATAAAATATGACATCATTATCTCTGCCGTCTTATGCCTTATTGCAATTGCATCCTACTATCTGATCAATTTCATAATCGGGAAAGCCGTTGGAACACAGGGATACCTCACTGAAAATTACATCGGCTGGACAAGCGGTGAGCCTCTCAAAGCCTTTGCCCTGGCTATGGCAAACGTTGGACGTGTATCTTTTGCTATTCCTGTTCTTGACGTATATGTCAACGGAGGCACAGCCCTTAGATGGGTGACGATTGCTTTCGTAATTTATGCAATATGGAAATTTTTCAAGTGCAACGGTATAAGAGAAAAGGCCGGCATATTTTTCTTTAGCGTAGCCTTATGCTTCGCTCCTTTCAGTCTTTATCTTGCTATCGCCACATATAAAACCCAGGGAAGAATGATGCTTGCTCTTCCTCTGGTTGGCGCTGTGCAGCTATACCTTATTCTGAGGGAAATAAACAAAAAAGCACTTTTATATGCCGCCATGGCAGCTTCGGGCTATCTGCTTTTTATAAATGCGCGCGATATGAATTTATTTTACTATTACAGCAGTATTGTATATGAGAAAGACTGCTCCATCGCCGAAGAAATCATGTATGATATAGAAGAAAAGGGCATCGACTACCGCGAAAAACCGCTCGCTTTTATCGGCATGGTAGCCCAGGAACCGCAGCCCACAAAAGAATTAGGTGTTTTAGGCGGTTCTATGTTTGCCTGGGACGAAGGGAATAATCTTCGTATGACGGACTTTATCCAGACCAGAGGTTATAATGTCAGAGCAGCTGACAGCACACAGCTCCAAAAAGCCCTCGTCGAATCTGCTTCCATGACTGTCTGGCCACAGGAAGGAAGTATAAAAGAACTGGATGATGTCATTGTCGTCTATCTATCCCAACCTGTAGAAGAATGGTATATCACTAACCAGGCACAATAGTATCTCCGTTATCTGGCATGGCCTTATGCCTAAACCTTTTTCCTGCATATCCATGCATTCAAAATACGTCCCAGTCTCTTTTCAATCCAAAGCCATGTCAGATAGGAAAGGACCAGCGTACCTGCCACCACGATAACAGCTCCCACTGCCGATCGCACTGTCAGAACAGAAAAATCAAAAACAAAGCGGTCGAAAAACTGGATCGGATAGTAGTGCAGTAAATATAAGGAAAAGCTGATATCACCCAGTCTGGTCATCCAGCGCGGGAATTTCAGAAACAGACCTGCCAGTAAAAACAGTATCACAACACCTGCTGACAGAATCCCCCAGAAGAAAAAGCGCTGCAATCCTGAAACAACAGACACTTTGCTGGTGGTTGCCAGAATAGACAGAACTATAATAGCCCCGCCAAGACAGACTGCCGCAAATATCTTGGGACGCTTCAGTGGGTGCAAATGAACAAGCAGGTAACATTGCCGGACAATCTCACAGGCAATCATTCCCAGGACAAATTCCAACATGATCGGATGCCGTAAAGCTGAAGAGGGGCAAGGAGCCAGGACAGTACTGTGCCATTCTGCATGATCAACTGTCCTGAAGAAACGATCAGAACAAGGAACCCCGAACAGATCCACGCCCGATATCTGTAGGAAATATGAAAAGAAATCCAAAAAATCAGATAGAAAAACATTTCGCAATTTAATGTCCAGCCGACACGGACCAGCGGTTGGATCACGCCTGCTCCGACATCAAAGGGAATAAAACATAAACTTTTAATCAGACTTATCTCTGTTGCCTGGGTCTCCGCAAAAGCCGATGATGCAATTTGGGTCATAGTAAATACAGCCATTGTCATCAACGCATACAGCGGAAAAATTCTGACCCATCTTCTGGCAAGAAAATGCTCTGTATGGGTATAGGTTGTGAATAGAATGATCAAACCGCTAATGCAAAAGAAAATATCCACTCCAAATGCGCCGCAATGCAGAAAACGAATATGTTCCGCCACCACAAACAGCGCGGCAATGCCGCGCAATATCTGTATTGAATCAAAACGAGAAGAATAAAACTGCGCAAGAACTTTCTCACGCTCTATTCCACTATTTTCTTTTTTCATAATTCCCCCCTCAGCTGATCAAAACAGCTACTTTACAATAAATCTCTAATTCCTTCCCTCACATTCTATTTTAATTTTCCACTTGCGTCAATGCACTTTCTTTTACAAATAGCTCCGTTACTCCTGTCCACAGCGCCATTCTTCCCAGGATTTCGGTGTCCAGCCTTCAGGAACATCGTAATCCTCCAGTTCTCCTTCCATTTTCCGATATCCGATCCGCATTGTACTGATCCGCCAGATACCGTCTTCACACTTGCGGAAATCATCACAGTATACCGAAAATCCTTCAGCGGTCTGTTTACTTTCCCGGTAGGTATTGTTATCCTCATAAAGGAAAATTCCCCTTGCCTCTGTATCGCTTATAAGCCAAATCAACGGATTATGGCTCATATGCATTGTCATCATATTCCGATTGACATACTTGGATCTCATTGCCTGATCCTTTGGAGCTGTTTTATTTTCCACATAGCACCGGTAGGTGAAGTCTTCTGTAAACAGATCACAGATATATTCCTCTTTTTTCATATCCATAGCCCAATAATAAAAGAACTGGGCATCTATGATCTTCTGCCTCTCACAGAGCTGCTGCGGCGTATAACTCTGGCTTCTGGCATGTTTCATAACTTCTACTACCATTTTTTTAATTGTCATATCCTGCTTAATTACTTTCATTTTCTTCTCCCTTCTTTGCCTTTCCGATCATTCTTTTTTACGAAATCGCCAGCAGATCCCAAAGAACCTGTTGGCGATTTTCGTTCCCCGATTTTTATATTTCCAATGCGGCAAGATAGGCTTCATAAATCGTATCCAGAGCCTTTCTTGCCCGTTTTGCGTCGCCGATCACATATACCGGTATTCCCAGCCTTTCACAGCATTCCTGGAGATCTGTACTGTCTTTTGCCCGGGAACCAGTAGCAATCACCACATAGTCTGCCGGAACTTCCATCGTTTCTCCCTTTACTTCCAGCACAACACTTTTTTCCCGAATTTCCTTACATGCTGCATTTACAATCTGGTGAATATGTCCTTGTTCCAGCTGGATCTGTACCGCTGTTTTCCTCATATGTCCCAGATCGATCCCAATACCCTCGCGCATTTCAACTACTGTCACATGACAGCCCCGGCGCTCCAGATGCTCTGAGACTTCCAATCCTACCAGACCTCCGCCGATCACTACAACATTTCCGCTCATGGGAACTTTGGTTCCCGAGAGTACCTCTTTAGAACTCATAACATTTGCCTGATCAATACCTGCTATCGGTGGAACAAAAGGCACTGAACCAACTGCAACAACGACGACATCCGGCTTTTCCTTCTCAATAACTTCTGCAGTCACTTCGGTATTCAGGAAAATATCAATCCCTGACTCCATCGCTTTCTGGGCGGCCATTCTTCCGGCCATGCCAAAGTCATCCTTCCTCGGCGCGGTCCCCGCAAGCACAAACTGACCTCCCAGGGTTCCGGTTTTTTCATAAATAGCAGGTTTGTGTCCTCTTTGCTGAAGGATATCCGCAATTTCCAGTCCGGCAATTCCACCGCCTGCAATCATGACACGTTTCGGTTTTTCGGCAGCCTGGACTTTCAGTTCTTCTTCCTCTCCTACCGCCGGATTTCTCATACAGCTGATATGATCTTTCTCCGGGTTGATAAAATAATCATAACACCCTTGGTCGCATCCCACACAATAATTAATCTGAGCCAGCTTGCCTGCCTTTGCTTTTTTACAGAAGTAAGGATCTGCCAGCTGTGCGCGGGACATGGCGATCAGGTCGGCTTTGTCCTCCTCCAGGATTTCTTCAGCAAACCCCGGCGTATTGATACGTCCGGACGGCATTGTCAACATTCCTGTCTCCTTTCGAATACGGGAAGCCGGCCCTACATTTATTCCTTTAGGAAGATCAATCGGAGGAATTTCATAAATCTGGGCACGGGTCAGGAAATTACCTCTGGAAATGTTCAGAACATCCACTCCCTCCCGGCCTGCCAGCTTACAAAATTCAATAACCTCCCCCTCTGTCAGACCATTTTCCAGATAATCGTCATGGCAGACAATCCTCATGAAAAGAGGCATCCCTTCCGGAATATTCTGACGAATAGCCCGGATACATTCCAAAGGAAACCTGCATCTGTTTTCAAAGCTGCCTCCGTATTCATCTGTCCGGTGATTTATGCCTCCTGACAGAAAAACATGGGGCAGGTAGGTGTGCGCTGCATGAAATTCTACAGCGTCCATTCCTGCCTGTGCAGCTCTTCTGGCAGCTTCGCCATAAGCTTTCACAATGGAATGGATCCGTTCTTTACTCATTCCTTTTATGCTTACTTTCCGTGAAAGCCTTATTTTTGAGGCAACTAAAATTTCAGCATCCGGATCGCTTCCCACAGCCAGCGACCCCTGCCACAGCTGCGGGCAGATCTTTCCTCCCGCCTCATGCACTGCATCTGCCAGTTTCTTCATCCCCGGAATATACTTGTCATCGCTCAAGGCAAGGAATCCTTTCGGCGCACTTGCCGCATCTACAGAACAGACTTCCACCGTATTCAGTCCCACACCGCCACGGGCACGTTCTACATGATATCTGATCAAGCGGTCAGTTACTTCTCTTCCATCTCCTCCGACCATCCGGGTCCCCATTCCTGTCATCACTACCCGATTTTCCAACTCCATATCCCGGATACGGATAGGGGAAAACAATCGTTCAAACATTTTCTTCCTCCTTCTGTATATCTTCCATACTTTCGTGATATTATTGTCTTTTCTTTATCATACTTGATTTTTTTCAGACAATAGAGCCAAAATCCCTTTGCCGCACTACTATTTAACTGTATGGGAGTGATGCTTTTTCTTACCGATCCGGGTACAATTTTTCCTGTTTTACTATCACATTTCAGACAAAGGCAGCTGCGTCATATACAAACCACCTGCACGAAGTCTTTTAATCTTATCTATAAAGGAATGATTTCTTCCTTTTTTCTTTTTTCCTGTGCTTCTGAAAAAATTTCTTCGAATATGCGGTCTAATTTTTCGTTATCATAGAAATAGTTTTTCTGGTTTATGTTCATTGTTCCTTGTTCAAAATTATTTGTTATTTCTAACGTATATAGTATGCTTCCTTCTTCTCCATAAATATGAAATACGATATCGGGCTGCCCTGACTTATCTTTAACCTCTGCCTTTCTTTCGTCCTGCTCAATAAAATCTGTAGCTTTGATTTCCCGTGATAATTGTTTCATTAAATCCTCGCTGTCAACCTCGCTTTCTGACAGGTAAGGAGATCTCCTTTGCACTTCAACTGAAATAATTTCTTCCTCAAGCACATTTAATTCATTTTCCTGATATGCTCCATATCCAAGACATAATAAAAATAGCAGCATTGCCAAAGCAGACATTACTCGATTTTTCATTTTCTTCTCCTAAATTCCTATAAAATATAATATATAACAAAAGAGAATATCCTTTTGCCTTTTGGATATCCTCTTTTAGTTTTGATTGTATACCATTTAACAGCTGTTTGATATCAACCCTTAAAACGGTGTTCCTATCATGTCGTACGGTGTTACCTGATATACATAATAAGTGTCTCATTCTAACAACTCAATAATAGTACAACCCAGATGATATAGGCTTTTGCAACTCTCTATACCCCATTTATTATTTTTTTAACCCCATCTATACCCCATTTTTTCTTTCATTTTCGTTTCGTGAAATCTCTTTTTGCCATTTCGCTTTCAAATTTTAGAATCTCACTTTTTTCAAAATCCGCAGTGATATGTACATATAAGTTCATTGTCATTTCTAGTGTAGCATGTCCTAAGTATTTTTGTAAAGTCTTAGGGGACACGCCCGCTTCTATGCATCTAGTTGCAAAAGTATGTCGGAATGTATGGGCGGAAAAAGATGGAAATTGTTCCGTCTTATCCCTTTGTAGATTAATTTCTTCCACGATGCGGGCAATAGCATCATTTAAGACCTGGGTACAAATTGGTGTATTGAATTTAGTAACAAAAAGTAGATCCGCATATTCTGTTTCGTTTGGATATTTTTGGGCAAGCACTTTTTTTAGAGTAATCTGCTTTTTTAATGCTGCTTTACACTGGGTTGTCATTGGGATTTTTCTTACACTTGTCTTTGTTTTTGGAGCTCCTAAATGAAATTCTTTTTTTTCGTCATCTTCCAACTTTTGATAGATTAATGTGCCATTGAATGCATCTACGCTGATATAGCCGTTTTCAAAATCCAAATCTCTTTCAGTCAGAGCGCAAACTTCCCCGCCCCTTAACCCGGAGTGCAGCATGACAACAAACAGGTTGTCATAGAATGTCCCAGATGAACATTCAAAGAAATCCTTTTGTTGCTCCTCTGTAAGTACGATACGGTTGTTTGGCTTATTTTTCTTTAATCTCACACTTCTTGCCGGGTTTTTTAATGCAAGATCATTTTCAATAGCTTGATTAAAAAGATCCGTCAATAATATCCTGGTCTTGTTTTGTGTTTCCCACCCATATCCTTTTTCATTCAATTGATTTATGATATTCGCGATATGCATTGGCTTTACTTCATTCGTATTAAGATACCCAATTTCCGGTAAGATAAACGCTTGAAATATTCGCTGGTATATAAGTTTAGAAGTTTTACGTAATACAGGATCTTTATATTTCTCAAACCATTCCTGATACCATCTGCTGACTGATATGTTACGGAAAACCGATTGATTTGTAATCTGCTCTTTTTTAGCTTCTGCAAGTTGTTTTATTACATCTGCTTTGTTTGTACCATAAATGGAAACCCTTTTCCCAAATCGGTCTACGTACCTTGCTTCGTACTTCCCGTTTTTATTTTGACGTATCCCAACACCTAATTCTCTTCCTTTTAAATCTTTTCCCATTGTGCCCTTCTCCTCGAAACCTTATTGCCTACCTTTAGTTAGACAGGTTTTTTAATCGTTGTTTAAAAGAAAAATTTATAAATAAGCTTTTTGTTCTAAATACTTTTCGAATTGTTTTCGTTTGATTAATTTCTTTTTTTTTCCGATTTTTAACACCATTCCGCTATCTTCATTCGCAATGATTTCCCTAATCTTATGAATCCCTATGCCAGAATAAGCTGCTGCCTCTTCGACCGTAATATTCAACTTTTCATTTATTGGAACATTATATTTCATTCTGTTAATCCTTCCTGACTAATTATCTTTGTTCTTCTATCTCACTCTCATTTGGCTTTTCGCTCTTTTTAAGTGACTTACATGTCTGTCAAAACATACAAAAGTGCTCCTATCCCAAATATAACAATACAAGGAAAGCCAACTTCTAACAAGAATCTCATTGGCTCTGTAGATATAATTGCGAGAAGTATCAGAAGTACAAATACGATAAAAAATAAAGGGATAAAGTCATAATCTCTATTTCTTTTTTTCATTATAATTACGACAAGAATCCCCACCTTCTACAAGGAGGGGAGAAATTGCCGCGTCCTCCTTTCTACTTTTTTTCCTACCTTAGCCACTTTTTAAACCCACTCTTCTATAAGTGGCGTGTTATTGACGTCTTTCTTTCTCTGCATCTTTTATGGCAGTAATCGTATCCATAATAAATTTCGATGAATAGGCTGTTTCCCAGGCCTCTACAAAGCGTACCGCCTTATCAAGGAGTGCAAAAAAGTCACTGTCAGAGAGAATTGCTGATGCGACCTTCTCCCGCCTGTAAGTTCCCTTTTTGATAGAACTTCCTCCGGTATTTTGGTTTACAGCTTTGACCGCCTTGCCATTCTCTATCGTTATTGTCCAGGGATAGGTCTTCTCTATAAATTTTCCGTTCTGCTCATAGCCCTTCTGACGGGAAATATGCATAATACGTGTTGTGCAGAAACCGTTTTTGTCCGGTTCTCCAAAAATCTTGGAGGAATTGAAATCATATTTCACTCTCTTTAAGATTGCTTCGTAATATAATTCTTTTAACTGGCTCGGTGTAATATTGTCTGATACAAAAACAGACGGATCGCTTGAATAGTCCACAAGATTAATGCCTATCAAAGAATTGTCCTTATTCCTCTCGCCTTCTTTGTGAAGCCGGCAGCCCTGCCCGGGTGTGGTAATGTGAAGCTTATTCATCAGTTCCACAACGGATTTATTGTTCTTGAAAACGCTGATCTGCCTTATATCTCCTGCCATATGACCATCCTCCTTTTCTTTATATAGTTATTTTATCAAAGGAGGGCATTACCTCATTTTCACAGGTGAAGATAGATTATTAAGAATCGTATTTCTCGTTATCCGAGCATAGACTCATACCAATGCGCCGATGCAGCCCGGAGTATATCAAACTGCATAAGCTGTGCAGCATCTGGTTTGAACCATTCCCTGTATTTATTAAAGATCTCTTCAAGTTCTGTACCTTCCGGGATTCGTCCGGTTCCTTCAAAGTCAAGGAACTGTTTATATAAATCCATTAATTCCAATTCAGACTTTGTTGCAAAGATGTTTTTGTAGTTACTCTTTCCTGTCATAGTCTTATATCCTTTCTTTTTATAGTTAACCCTGTTATTTGGCAGAGTTCTTTCTATATAATATGAAAGAAAAAAGAAAAGACGGCTCGCTGCCGTCTTCTCTTCCGTTCTTTATGGCTTATAACATGGCGATCATGGCTGACGCCTTCTCTTTTTTTATGGAATCGAGCTGATCAGGGTGTTCTTCGTAGAAAGCAAGTAGCCTTTTGGCTTCTTCGGCAAGCTGGTCCGCCGCCAGGTTTAGACGCATTAACCGCAACCTGTGTTCTGTTACAGCAGTCATAAGCGTTCCTCCTTCCTACAGCATAGGATATACAATGGCTGCTTCCTTCTTAAGTACCTTCCTGTTTGTGGCCATTCCACTATTTTCTTTAAGAATCTTTGAGAAGTCACAGTCATTGTTACAGTTTCCGTTTTCCAAGCATACGGAGCATGGAATCACCGGAGCGCCGCAGTTACGACAGGGAGTTATTCCATCAGAAAAGATAATGGTTTCCTCTCCGCATTCCGAACACATTTCGATCGTATAGTCTTCCGGTTTGATTTCATGCCACCAGGACACATTGATTGGGAGGCCTTTTTTATAAAAGCCTCGAATCCCGGCTTTTACCTTGTACTTTGCTGTCGTGAAAGTACCGTCAAAAAGCTTGACCAGGATCAGGCGGCCGTCAGGGATAAGACTTTTTGTGTTATTGCGATCCCGCCACTCTTCTTTTTAAAGTTAATGTTTGCCATAATAAATTCCTCCTCTTTTCATGTAATTCAAAAGAATATGAAAAAGAGGAGGATTTTACTTAATTTAAAGACTATTTGATCATTTCAGATGGTTTTGCCAACTCTTCGTACCCGATCATAAGGTGTACACCTCCGCCACATCCCGGACAATCATCAGAACAAATCAAATCACTAACCTTGCAGAACATGTCTTTACTAAATGTCACAATAGGTATTCCAAGCACCGCTGCTTCCAGGATTTCCCCTTTCATGCCTTCCGAGATTCTGTTTCCGCATACGAAAAGCTTTTTGCAACGGTAAAGGAGCTTCTTACCTGCCAGCAGACCAAATTCCCGTTCTTCTGGTACAGCATCATCCAGGACTACAGGCAGATATGCGTGTGGTGCTACTGCAGAATCACCTGTCAAGCAATATGCAGAAAGCATATAATGACGGGCTGCCAGCATATTCTGATAAGTTTCCATAGCCGTTTTCCCACGAAGTGGGGAACAGATATAGGTAGTGTTATTTGCGAATGCAAAGAGCTTCTTTTCCAGAGTCGAGTATTTCTTTCTTCCGGCATCAGGCAACAGGTTTATAACATAGTCTTTCTTTTCTGTGTGTTCCTTCATCAAATCCCAGTAATGGATTTCGATGTAAAGGAGCAGACATTTGCAGAAAGAGGCGCCGGCCTTATATCCTTCTGCCCCATCGAAGAACTGGATCTTTGGCAATTCGTATCCGTGATTTGCACAGTAATACAACAATTCGCCGATAAATGGTTTTGTTAGCAGCATCAAACGTTCACCATACTCATCGATAGTGTTGGTGTTGTTGGTTACAAAAACACTGGCTGCTTCCACGACATACTTAATCTCCTCCGGGGTCCCCGCCGGAATATCATCCGGGACAGTGATCTGGTCGCAAATACATTTTGCCAACTCCCGTAAATCCGTAGCATTAATATTGAAGTCTTTAAAATTCATTTTCATGATGGTTTCCTCCTCTTATGAAAAAATTTTTTTCATAAGAAATATGAGAAAATATACATCTGAAAAAAAAATAAGTGTATTTTTTAATTAACTAAAGTTTTGTACCAAAAAGGCGGAACCAGGTTCCGCTTTTTCCTTAAACATTTTCTTCCTTTATCTTTTCCATCTCGGCCACGCTGATCCCAACAATGCCAGCGCTCTCCTCACTCGGCGTCTGCCGGAAATGGGCCTTCGGGTGCTGCGGAAACATATACTCAAACATAAGATAGTTTCCTGCATCGACCAGATATTCAAGGTTCCCTGTTTCATTGTATTTGATTAGACAGCGTTCCATGGAAGCAAGCGCGTTTATGTTCCCGTTTTTATAGTTTTTCCTGGCGGGGCCGTACTTGTAAAAACTCTGCTCTACACGGTTTTTTCGTAGCCTGTCAAACTCCTCACTGTATTCCTGTGAGATGTTAAATTCATCAGAATTACGGCAAGGATACCCCACCTTCTATAAGGAGGAGAGGAATTGC
>OGYY01000813.1_pt1 | contig 30288 bp, 26 predicted proteins | sample 1576671 | NCBI WGS metagenome assembly OGYY01 (sample SAMEA3541593, study PRJEB24748) | human gut metagenome | biome: human gut; feature: human-associated habitat; material: faeces | place: China | collected 2012 | reverse complement strand
CATCTCCAAGACTTCCGCTTTGAAATATTCCATTCCAGCAGGGCGGTGACTTCCTCGGCGGGGCGCTGCGCCGAAAGCTCGCCCAGCGTTTCGGCATCGGGGTCGGTCTCCGGATAGCGGATGCCGGAGAGCACCGCGTCCAGCTGGACGTTCTGGGCCGTGCGCTGGGCCGTGAGGCGGGCGTTCTCCTCTTGCAGCGCGTCCTGCAATTTCTGGTAGCGCTGGGTGCGGAACAGTTTGCGGAAGATCTTGCTCCGCTCCTCGGTCGTGGCGTTGAGCAGGCGGGTAAACTGCCCCTGCGCGATCATGGCGATCTGGCAGAACTGGTCGTAGTCCAGCCCGATGAGAGCGGTGACGGCGGCGGTGACATCCTTCGACCGGGTCACGGGCGGGCGTCCGTCCGGGTAGGTGAGGACGGCGTCCGCCTTTTCGGTGGTCGTGCCCTCGCCCCGCGCTTTGGGGCGGAGGTAGTCCGGGTTGCGGCGGACGGTGTACCGCTGGCCGCGCACCTCAAATTCCAGCTCGACAAAGGTGGGGGTGCCGGGGTCGGCGTACTTGCTGCGCAGCATGGCACCGTCCCGCACGCCGCCGCTGGAATGGTCGTACAGGGCATAGGTGATGGCGTCGAAAAGGGTGGTCTTGCCCGCGCCGGTGTCACCGGTGACGAGATACAGGCCGCCTTTGCCCAGGCGCTCCAGTTCCAGCGTGACGGCGCTGGCGTATGGCCCGAAGGCCGAAAGGGTCAGCTTCAGAGGTCTCATGCGTCCTCCTCCTTCCAGAGCGTTTCAATGAGCTGCTGGCAGAATGCAGCCTGCTCGGCGCTCAGGGGCTGATTGTTTTGCAGCGCATAAAAGGCTGCAAAGTGTTCCAGCGGCGTTTTCTGCTCGGTCTGGGCCGGGGCGTCGAGGTCGGCCTGGGTGCGGGTGCGGAGGTTGTCGTAGTCCAGCCGCATCAGGTTCGGATAGATGACCCGCAGCCGGGCCAGCGCATCGGGCACATCCTGTTCGTCGGTCAGGGTGATGTGCAGATAGTCGTCGGTGGCCGTGCCCGCATAGCTGCGGCGGTCGGTCAGCTCCATGTAGCTGCCGCGCAGCTCCCGCAGGTCGTGCTTCGGGGTCAGCGGCGTGGTGGAAAGCGTGACCTCTCCCTTCGGCCCCAGCTCCACAAACGTCGCGCTCTTGTGCTGGTGCGCCTCCGAGAAGGAATACTTCAGCGGGGTGCCGCAGTAGCGCAGGGTGTCGCGGCCCACCTTCTGGGGGCTGTGCAGGTGGCCGAGGGCCACATAGTCGAAGCCGTCAAAGAGGGCGGCATCCACACAGTCCAGCCCGCCCACCGATGGCTCCTCGCTCTCGCAGGCGGTGGCACCGGCCACGAACTGGTGGGCCACCAGTACGCTGCGGTGGGCCGGGTCGGGGGCGCAGCGGCGCAGCACACAGCCCAGGGCGTCACTGTAGCTCTCGATGGGCTCGTCCGGGTAGATGTGGCGCACCATGGCGGGTTTCAGGAAGGGCAGTAAGTAAATGTCCACCGGGCCGTATGCGTCGGTGAGGGGGATGGGGGCCGGGGCCCCTTCGAACACCGGGCTGACGTAGACCTGGCTCCCCGCCAGCAGATGGGCCCCGAACGCGACCCGCTCGGCGGAGTCGTGGTTGCCGCTGATGGCGAAGACCGGCAGCTTCCGGTCGGCCAGCTCGGTGAGGAACCAGTCCAGCAGACGGACGGCTTCGGCGGGGGGCACAGGCTTGTCGTAGAGGTCGCCTGCCAGCAGAACAGCATCCACGGGGTGGGTGTCGAGGAGCGACAAGATCTCCTCCAGAATATACCGCTGGTCGTCCAGCATGGAGAACTCGCAGACCCGCTTGCCGAGGTGCAGGTCGGAGAGGTGAAGAAAACGCATAGGAGCACCGCCTTTCAATTGGAATGCTTTTATTATAAACGGCCTTACCCTCTCCGTCAAACCCTGCGGGTTTGCCAGCTCTCCCGAAGGGCGAGCCATTGGCATGCCGGGCAGCCCCTGCTGGACGCTGAACGTATTTCGTGTCGTAAACGGAAGCGCTCCGCTGTCAGGGCCAACAACATCTGTACTGCGCTCTGACAAAGAGCGTTTGGGTAGATGCAGTCGAACGAAACAACGGAGCACTCCATTTTATGGTTTCAAGAAACTTTGCTCATCCAGTACGCCCAAAACCGTCTCGCCAGTGGCTCCCCCTTCGGGGGAGCTGTCTGCGAAGCAGACGGAGAGGGTGGGCCGTCGTCAGAACATCTTCTCCCAGGTGGCTTTGCCGACTGCGCCGTCGGCAGTGAGGCCGTTGCGGCGCTGGTAGCGCTCCACAGCGGCTGCGGTGGAAGCACCGTATTTGCCGTCGGTGGAGAGCTTTTCACCCAGCGCGTTCAGCTTCTGCTGCACCAGCCGGACCGTGCCGCCGGAACTGCCCTGCCGCAGCACGATGCCGGGGTAGGGGACGTGCAGGCCGTGTTTGGCGGTGTACTTGGTGTAGAGCACGTTCCAGGTGTTCGCGCCCACCTTGCCGTCCACATTCATGTCGTTTTTGAGCTGGAACTCCTTCACCGCGTTCACGCTCTTGGTGCCGAACCGCCCGTCTGTGGTCAGTTCGTGATACCAGGTGCAGGTGTCGCGCAGGCCGTTGAGCCAGGTCTGCACCAGTGCTACGTCGGGGCCGGTGGAGCCGCGCTGGATGAGGGAATAATAGGCCGGAATTGCCATGGTCAAACTCACACTCCTTCCACCAGGAGCTTATGCGGCGGAAGGTGGAAGTGTGCGTTGGGACCTTTGTCAGATCCAGCAGGCAATGCCCGACGGCCAGGGCCTCTCCTGCCGGGAGAGGCGGCATCGCGGATGCGGGGACGGAGAGGTCATCCCAGCAGGATGACGTCTTCCCGGCGGGCGGTGTGCTTCTGCCACCACTCCACGCATTTGAACCGCAGGAGATACCGCCCGCAGACGAGGTCGTTCTCGGCGGGGGCGGCATAGCCGCCGCAGGCGGTGCGGCAGAGGCCGGGGTAGAGCACACACCACCAGTTCCGGCCATAGGGGGCTGCGCCGATGTCGATGCGCAGGGCCTGATACCGCCCGGCGGGCAGGGCCGAGGCAGAGTAGCGGGTGGTGCCGAAGTACATTTCCACCAGATAGACCCGCACCGGTGCAAAACTGCCGCGACCGGCCAGCACGGTGCGGGCGACCCGCTGCAGCTCAGACAGATGGGCCGCAGCCCAGCGGAGGGCGGCGGGCTGGTCTGCCGCCGGGCAGGCTGTGTCCAGATACGCGAGCACGGCGTCCCGCACGGCCAGCTTGTCGGTCTGGTCGGCGGTGGTGTCGCTGGCAGCGCGGATGTGGAGCCGCAGAGTGTCGGCGACAAGCGCGGCTCCGGTGTCGAGCTGGGTGCGGCCCCAGCCCAGCAGGCCCTGCAGACCGATGCAGAGCGCGAGCGCACCGCTGAGTGTGATGCACCAGACGGTCATCTGGCGGCGGGATAAAATGCGGCTGTACATAAAAAACAGACCCTTTCTCTGGAAATACTATCCAGAGTCTGGGTCTGCGGGAGGGATTTTATTCTTAGTTTTTCAGCGACTGCATCGGGGCGGGCAGGCGGCCGCCGCGGTTGATGAAGACCGACGGGTCGCGCTGGTTGACCGGCATGATGGGGCCATAGCCCAGCAGACCGCCGAAGTCCAGGATCTCGCCTGCCTTGCGGCCGATGGCCGGGATGACGCGGACGGCGGTGGTCTTGCTGTTGACCATGCCGATGGCGGCTTCGTCGGCGATGAGGGCGCTGATGACGGCAGGGGTGGTGTCGCCGGGGATGATGACCATGTCGATGCCCACCGAGCAGACGGCGGTCATAGCTTCGAGCTTTTCGATGGTCAGGCAGCCGCACTCCGCTGCGTGGATCATGCCGTCGTCCTCGCTGACGGGGATGAAGGCACCGGACAGGCCGCCCACGTGGTTGGAGGCCATGACGCCGCCCTTCTTGACGGCATCGTTCAGCAGGGCCAGGCAGGCTGTGGTGCCGCAGCAGCCGCAGGTCTCAAGGCCCATCTCTTCGAGGATGTTGGCTACGCTGTCGCCCACAGCCGGGGTGGGGGCCAGCGACAGGTCGATGATGCCGGCGGGCACACCCAGCGCCTTGGAGGCGAGGTTTGCCACCAGCTGGCCCACGCGGGTGATCTTGAACGCCGTGCGCTTGACCAGCTCGGCCACCTCGTCGATGGGGGCATCCTTGGGCAGTTTGGCCAGCGCGGCGCGCACTGCACCGGGGCCGGAGACACCGACGTGGATCTCGCAGTCAGGCTCGCCGGGGCCGTGGAACGCACCGGCCATGAAGGGGTTGTCCTCCGGCGCATTGCAGAAGACGACCAGCTTGGCCGCACCGATGCACTGGCGGTCTGCCGTCAGCTCGCTGGCCTTCTTGACGGCTTCGCCCATCAGCTTGATGGCGTCCATGTTCAGGCCCGCCTTGGTGGCGCCGATGTTCACCGAGCTGCACACGATGTCGGTCTCCGCCAGTGCGCGGGGGATGGACTCGATGAGCCGGAGGTCGCCCGCCGAAAAGCCCTTGTGCACAAGGGCCGTGTAGCCGCCCACAAAGTTGACGCCTACCTTCTTGCCGGCGGCGTCCAGTGCTTTGGCAAAGTCCACCGGGTCGGCATCCGGGCAGGCACCCAGCAGCATGGCGATGGGCGTCACGCTGATGCGCTTGTTGATGATGGGGATGCCGTATTCGGCGCTGATGTGCTCCACGGCGGGCACCAGATTGGCCGCCTTGGTCACGATCTTGTTGTAGACCTTCTCACAGGCCTTTTTCGGGTCCGGGTCGATGCAGTCCAGCAGGCTGATGCCCATGGTCACGGTCCGCACGTCCAGATTGTCCTGGGTGAACATCTCGATGGTTTCGAGGATGTCACCGGTATTCATCATGCTCATAATAGATTCCCTTCTCTCTTAGATTCCTCTGTCGCTGACAAAAACGCGAAACCCGGCTGCTTTGGAGCCGCAGGCGGTCAGCACGTTCAAAACCGGCCTGCCAAGGCCTCCCCTCAATAGGGGAGGCGGCATCGCGTCAGCGATGACGGAGAGGTTAGATCGTGTGCATCGCGTCGAACACTTCCTGACGGGTGACGTTGATCTGCATCCCCATCTCCTTGGCCAGGGCGTCTGTGCGGTTGTGCAGTTCCTCGTGGCTGACGCTGCAATGGCTGATGTCCACCAGCATGATCATGGCGAACATGCCCTGCAGGATGCTCTGGGTCACGTCTTCGATGTTGATGTTGAGCTCACTGCACAGGGCAGCAACTTTTGCGACGACGCCGACAGTGTCGTGGCCGATGACCGTGATGAATGCTTTCATATTCCTTACCCCCATTGAGTCAATGTGAAAACCTCTCAGTCGGGCTTGCGCCCGCCAGCTCCCCTGGCAGGGGAGCCTTTGGCATCAAGATGAAGTGAAATCGGCTGCCAAGGACTCCCCTCGTTAGGGGAGGTGGCATTGCGAAGCAATGACGGAGAGGCTGAAGTCCCTTCCAGTATAGCAGATTTACCGGTTTTTGAACACACTTTTTGGAAAAAAGAACGAGAACTGAGCGGAAAAGACGGTCTATCTAAAAAACAAGATGCAAATACGGCGCGCTTGTGCTATACTGAAAGATACAAATCGACGCGGTACGCCGCGGATACAAAGGAGTAACGACGATGGAACAGCTTTTGAAACTTCTGGAAGACAACGCGCGGCTGCCGATCGAGGACATTGCCACGATGCTGAATAAATCCCCCGCTGAGGTGGCGGCGATGATCGACCTGGCCCGTGCGCAGGGCATCATCAAGGGCTACAAGACCCTTGTGGACTGGGAAAAGGCCGGGGTGAACCGGGTGGAGGCCGTCATCGAACTGAACGTCAGCCCCAAGAAGAGCCGCGGCTTTGACGAGATCGCAGCCACCATCGCCGCCTTTGACGAGGTGGAGAGCGTGCTGCTGATGAGCGGCGGCTACGACCTGCAGCTGGTCATCAAGGGGCAGACCTTCCAGGAGATCGCCCTGTTTGTGGCCAAGCGCCTGAGCCCGCTGGATGACGTGCTGTCCACGGCCACCCATTTTGTCCTGCGTACCTATAAGAAAGAGGGCCGCTTCTACCAGGACGACGAAATCGATGAAAGAGAGTGCACCGTGCTGTGATGGATTACGATAAACTGATCGCGCCTGCCGCTGCGGCCATGCGCCCCTCCGGCATCCGCAAATTCTTCGACCTTGCCGCCGATATGCCGGAGTGCATCAGCCTGGGCGTCGGCGAACCGGATTTCAAAACGCCCTGGTCCGTGCGCGAGGCCGGCATCGAGAGCCTGGAACACGGCCGCACCCGCTATACCGCCAATGCGGGCCTGAAGGAGCTGCGCGCAGAGATCTGCCGCTATCTGGAGCGCCGGATGAACCTGCACTACGACCCGCTGAGCCAGGTGCTGGTCACCGTGGGCGGCAGCGAGGCCATTGATATGTGCATCCGCACCGTGGTGCAGCCGGGGGATGAGGTCGTCATCCCGGAGCCGTGCTTTGTCTGCTATGAGCCCATCACCACCCTGTCAGGCGGTGTGCCGGTCCATGTGGCCTGCCGCCAGGAGGATGAGTTCCGCCTCCGCCCGGAGGCCCTGAAGGCGGCCATCACCCCCAGGACCAAGCTGCTCATCATGCCGTTCCCGAACAACCCCACCGGTGCCGTGATGGAGAAGGAAGACCTCGAAGCAATCGCGGACGTTCTGCGGGATACGAACGTTCTGGTGCTGTCGGATGAGATCTACGCCGAGCTGAACTACGGCCTGCGGCCGCACGTCTCCATTGCCACCCTGCCCGGCATGGCCGAGCGGACCATCGTGGTGAACGGCTTCTCCAAGAGCTATGCGATGACCGGCTGGCGTCTGGGCTATGCCTGCGGCCCGGCTCCCATCATCAAGATCATGACCAAGATCCACCAGAGCGCCATCATGAGCGCCCCCACCACCAGCCAGTATGCCGCCATCACGGCCCTGAAGGACTGCGACGGCGAGATCGACCGGATGCGGGATGAGTACAACATGCGCCGCCGTCTGGTGGTGAAGGGCTTCAACGCCATGGGCCTGACCTGTTTTGAGCCGCGGGGCGCGTTCTACGCCTTCCCCTGCATCAAGTCCACCGGGATGACCAGCCAGGAGTTCTGCACCCGGCTGCTGGAGCAGAAGCACGTGGCACTGGTGCCCGGCGATGCTTTTGGCGCTTCCGGCGAGGGGTACTGCCGCGTGTCGTATGCGTACTCGGTGGAGCATCTGACCGAAGCCATGAAGCGCATCCGCGCCTTTTTGGAGGAAAACGGCATCGCAATGCCGCAGTGAGGAGAGTTGAAAATGGCAAAACTGAACCGCGTGACCGTTCTGGCCCCTGCCAAGCTGAATCTGGCGCTGGACGTGGTGGGTACTCTGCCCAACGGATACCACGACCTTGACATGACCATGCAGGCCATCACCCTGTATGAAAAGGTGGTGCTGGCCCGCAGCAGCAGCCTGAACCTCTCTCTGCCCGGAAGCCCGGTCGCCGCCAACGACAGCAACACCGCCATCAAGGCGGCCATCGCGTTCTTCCGCTACACCGGCCTGCTGGCGGGCGTGGACATCACCATCTATAAGAACGTGCCCGTGCGGGCCGGTATGGCGGGCGGCAGTGCGGATGCCGCCGCCGTCCTCGTGGGCTTGAATGCTCTGTATGGGGCACATCTGTCCATGAGCGAGCTCTGCGCGCTGGGTGCCAAAATCGGTGCCGATGTACCGTTTGCCCTCATGGGCGGCACCTGCCGGGTGCAGGGCGTGGGCGATGTGATGAAAGCTCTGCCGCCCTGCCCGGACTGCTGGTTCACGGTGGTCATGCCGGACTACGGTGTCTCGACCCCGGAGGCCTTTGCGGCCTATGACCGGGTGGGCAGCAGCCGCCACCCCGACTGCGAGGCGCAGGAAGCCGCGATCCGCGCCGAAGATCTGGCCGCCGTCTGCGCCGCCGCAGGCAACGCGCTGGAAGAGTGCAGCGGTGCCAAGGACAATGAGGCCATCAAGGCTGCGCTCTGCGAACACGGTGCGCTCACGGCCCTGATGACCGGCAGCGGCGCGGCGGTGTTCGGCATCTTTGCCAGCGAGGCCGAAGCCCGCACGGCGGCTGCGGCCCTGAAGACCCGCTGGCCGCAGGTCTATGTGGCCCAGCCCGACAAGGGCGGTGCACGGGTCACCGCCCCGAAGTGGATGCTGTAACGCAAAACGGAATAAGACCCTCTTTCCTGGGAAATGCTATTCCCAAAGGAAAGGGGGTCTTTTCGTGCAGACCTTTTATAAAGTGTGCCTGATCTTGATGATCATCGGCGGCATCAACTGGGGCCTGGTCGGGCTGTTCCAGTTCGATTTTGTGGGGTGGCTGCTGGGTGGCAGCAGCTCCATCTGGTCCCGCATCGTCTTCACCGTGGTCGGCATCGCCGCAGTCTGCGGCATTCCGGGCTTGTTCACGGACGACGACATCGAGTGAGACGAACAAAAAAGGGCCACGGCCGCAGCCGTGGCTCTTTTGCTGGGTCAGGTCCCGTCATCCCAGCCCATCAGGTCGGGCAAGGTCAGGGTCTCGTCGGAGCAGTGGGGGTTCGCGTCGGTGCGGGCCTGAACGGTAGCTGCCTCCACGGCCCGGACGACCTCGTGGATGGCGGCGCAGTCTTCGGGCAGGTCGGTCTGGCTGCGGCCGGAATGGGTGAACAGGATCCTGCCCATCGGGCCCACCACCAGCGTCAGCGGCAGGATCTGCGGGGCAGACTTGTCGTAGTGATAACCGGCATCTTTGGCGGCCTTGTAGATCTTCTGGGCCGCGAAGCTCCAGCTCAGCAGGCCGCGGGTCTGCTCCACGCCCAGATAGCCGTACAGCACGCCCGGCCCGTCGCAGATGACCGGGAAGGGAAACTCCGACCCGCGGGTGGCCGTGGCCACCGCCTTGGCGCTGGACCGCACCACGCAGGCCAGCCGTGCGCCCTTGAGGGCGGGCAGGGTCTTGAGGTAGCGGGTGATGTACTCACGGCTGACGGGATGGTCGAACCCCGGCAGGAAGATCATGCACAGGGGCCGGCTGCCCTCGCACAGGGCATAAAAATCGTTTTCCGGCACCGTGGGGGTGTCGTAGGTGAATCGGGGGATGTTCGTCCCCACCAGATGCTCAGACTTCATGCCGCAATTGCACATCCTTCCACAATGGCTGTTTTATACAATATCAACCTCTCAGTCGAGCCTGCGGCTCGCCAGCTCTCCTAATAGGAGAGCCTCTGGCGTATCCAGAAAGCTGCATCCGACTGCCAAGGCCTCTCCTATCAGGAGAGGTGGCATTGCGAAGCAATGACGGAGAGGTTCAAACCGGAATATAAAAAAATCCACACACTGTTCCTCCTGGCAGAGGACAGCGGTGAGACCGCCGTCAGCCGCTATAAGGTTTTGCAGGATAATTTGGCTGAAAATCAGACCATCCCCTGCGATAGCGCCAATAATCGTTATCTTTTGACCAAGACGGTTACCATGAACCAGGCGATACAGGACAAAGCCGCCGCTGGGAAGACAGACGATTTGGCTTTATACATGAACATTTACATAGCCAATAACGCCGACCCGGACAATCTGGATATTTTGGATAAGGCCAACAACGAACGGCGCATTGCCATACAGAAATTTGATGGCCAGACCTATTATGAAACCATATGGTATTTGAACGATATGAAACTGAAGGCCGGTTGGAACTCGGTGCTGCTCAGTTTTGCCCTGTCCGGCCCCGAAGCGGACGGCGCTATTCCCGCCCGTAAACAGAACATGAAATTTGACTGGGCGCAGATTTTTGAGGTACGCCTTACCAGCGTAGCCGATGAGCAGAAGGACTACGACCTGCGCATTTCCAATGTGATGCTGGTGGATACGGCCTTTGATACGGAGGGCAACAGCACCCAGATCGTCGATCCCGCTCCGCCGGATTACCAGAAGCTGCAGGATGTGGTGGGCAACCAGGTGATGAGCTACAACGCCTCCCAGAACCTGTACACCCTGGGCTCCAAGCTGACGTTTACCAAAGAGGTAAAACGGGCTGCCGAAGAAGACCTGGCCCTGTATATGGATGTGTATGTGGAAAATCCCGCCTCCCCAGAGACCCTGAATTTCTTCAAAAACGCCGGCGGTCAGATTGCCTTGCAGTACATGGATTCCTCCTCCAAATATCACGAAGTACGCTGGCTGGTCAAAAATCAGTTGGCCGCAGTCAATTGGAAAAAAGGCTGGAACAAGGTGCTGCTTGCATTCTCCCCCTCTCCCCGCGATAAAGACGCCATTGCTCCGTTCGGAACGCCCGGACTGCTGTGGGATGTGGAGCAGAGCTTCCAGCTCCGGTTCGACAGCCTGCCTTCCACTATCGATTTCTCCCAGTTCAAACTGAGGCTGGCCAACGTATCCATTGTGGATACCAGCCGGAAAGCTTCCGTTCCGGAAACCGGGGAAATGAAAGATCCGGCTCACCGCGTCGTGGGAACGCTCAATCCCCGCAACGCGCATCTGACGGCTTCTAATGGCAGCTATTCGCTGGAAAAAACCGGAATGTCCATCGATGCCACCGGCATGCAATGGCCGGACATGGCCGTATTCGCCAATGTCTATATTCCGGATGCATCTTCGGTAACTTCGGCCAGTGTTATGCTCACAAACGACAAGGATCAGGTGCTTGCCTGGCACCCGAACAATTTGAAAACCGGCTGGAACCAGCTGCAACTGCCCTTTAGCGATACGCCTCCCGCCACGGCGGACGTTTCGGTGTATACCGACTTCTCCTTTAGCGTAATAGCCCCCGCCGGACAGGATGTCCGTTTGGGTACGGCCTACCTTGTCAATACCAAAGCCCCGTATTCTGAAACGCAGCTCACCCTGTCCAGCGCGTTCGGAGATCATATGCTGTTCCAGCGGAACAAGCCGATTTATGTATGGGGTTATGCAGCCAAAGGCGATACCGTAACGGTCTCCCTCTACGAAACCGACGGCGATAAGCTGGTTGGCCAGGATGTCGTCACCGCGGGAGAGGACAACACCTTTACCGCCGCCCTGTGCGAGGGCAAAGGCTTGCCGGGCGGCTATACCTCCTATTATCTGACCATTGAGGACAAAGACGCGGTCGGCGTGAAAGCCGCTAAGCAGTATACCGACGTAGTGGTAGGCGAGCTATGGCTGGCCAGCGGCCAGTCCAACATGGAACTGACCGTCAAAAGCGACCGTCATTCGTCAGAGCTGCTGGCCCAGGCCGGCAACGCCAATATCCGCTATTTGAAAGAACGTTCCTGGCCATATGGGGACAACGTTCAGCATCCGCTTACGCCCAACTTTGACATTATCGATACCTACTGGGATACAGCCGCCAACACAACTCGTCTACAGAACGTATCCTCAATCGGCTATCAGTTCGCCCTGCAGCTCCAGGACGAGCTGGATATGCCGGTAGGCATTATCAGCAACGCCTCGGGCGGTTCCCGCATCGACTGCTGGCTGTCGCGGGATGCGATTGACGGCGATGCCGAAATCAAAGCTTATCTGCAGGGCCGCAAGGAATACTACGACGAATCCAATTGGCCGCTGGCCAACAACCGCATGTCCACCCTGTACAACGAAATTATGGGCCCTATCGCCGGTTTTGAGGACGGCAAGGGGCTGCAGATCACCGGCACCATCTGGTATCAAGGCGAATCCAACCTGAGCTTCAACGGCATGTACGATAAATTCCTGGAGCTGCTGCAGAAGGACTGGAGCCGGGTATTCGGCTTTGAGGACAACAGCATGCCGTTGATCTATGCCCATATCGCCCCCCATCTGTATGGCGCGTATATTTCTGATCAAGCGGAGGACATGACCCGTGCCTGGAAACGACATTCCGATACCATGGCGCAGGTGACGTTGTACGACTGTCCGCTGACCTACGAAAATGGCGACGGGACCTTGAACTCGGTCATTCACCCCACCACCAAAGGCCCCGTGGCTGACCGCTACGCCTTGGCCGCGCTGGATTTGGTATACGGAGCGGATATGGACGCCACGGCTCCGGTTTATTCTTCCATGAGCATCACCGAAACCGGACGCATTCGCGTTACCTTTGACAGGGTGGGCGACGGGCTGTCCATCATTGGCAACGAGGGCGACCTGCACGGCTTTTCCATTGCCGGCGTTGACGGCGTGTTTGTGGACGCCCGCGCTGCGATCGTATCGGAAGATACGGTGGAAGTTTGGAATGACCGGGTAACTCAACCGAAATATGTCGCCTACGCCTTTGGAAATTACGTGTCCGCCAGCAACCTAAAAAATTCCGCCGGATTCCCGGCGGCGGCCTTCCACACCGACCTGGGTGGCAAAACCCCGGTGAACTACCAGCCGCAGGATTGGCAGTATGCCGACGGCAAAGTATGGGTGAATTACCAAAATGGCCGGGAAATGGCCAGCTTTGAAGACATGTGGGGCGTAGCGGAAGGTACGGCCACTTTTGCCTATGACACCACCGTCAAGGCCGAAGGTAAGGCTTCACTGAAAGTGGACTACTCCAGCTCCAAAGCGGCGGTAACGCCGGTCTGGGGCGGCCAGATAGACGGCAAAGACGTCACCTTCCTAAGCCCAAGGAAGCAATTCCAGTATTACAACTACCTCACCGCATACCTGTGCAATCCCGACGCGCGGCCGAAGACGCTGCAGCTCACTGTGGTTTCGGGCGGAAAAACCTATACGGCGGCTCTAGCGGATACGGCGGCCACGAATGTCGAAGTTCCCGCTTCGTCCGACTTCCGCCCCTACTCCTTCAACCTGCAGAAGCTGTCAGACAGCAGCGGTAAAGCCGCTGCCAACCCGGCCTCCCTGTTGCAGAATCTGACGGAGCTGCGTTTCACCGTAGTGGATACGCAGGGCGGCACCGTGTACCTCGACGACATACAGTTCGGCATGGACGAAGCCGAAAATACGCTGGTGGATAAAACCGCGCTAAACGCACTGATTGATGAAAACCTGATTCCGGCCGATTATACTGCGGAAACATGGGCGACCTACGACGCGGCGCTGACGGCAGCTAAAACCGTAGCCGCCGACACCGCTGCTACCCGTCAGGCAGTGGCAAATGCCGCCGACGCCCTGCGCACGGCCAAAGCCGCCCTTGTCAAAGCCGGCGGACCGACAGTTATGCTGGGCGATATCGATGGCAGCGGCAATGTGACCGCCGCCGACGCGCTTATGGCGCTGCAGGCAGCCACCAATAAAATTGTTCTGAACGAACAACAGACAAAGGCTGCCGATGTAGATAGCAAAGACGGCGTAACGGCGGCGGACGCCTTGCTCATCCTGCAGTACGCCACCGAAAAAATCTCCTCGTTTTAACCGCAAGCCCCTCTCACCTCTGTGAGAGGGGCTTTTTCAGATAAACAGACGTTCGCTTTTCCTCGGCCAAAAGTTCCCGCCGGTGGCCAGTTGACGAACGGACTAAAATCCGGTATTATAAAAGCATATATATTCTTTGGTATTCCGGGCTTAAACGGTCCGTTATTCGGGAAGGGAGAATCCTCATGAAACGACCTGTACGCCGTATCGGCGTCACTCTGATATCGCTGGCGTTGCTCGCCTTTACAGTGTTGCCCCTTTATGGGGCGACAGCTGAAGGCACCAACTGGTCGGCCGAAGGCTACACGCCGATCAGTACGGCCGCCGACCTCAATGAGCTGGTACGCAACAAGCTGGATGGAAAATTTTATCTGACCGGCGACATATCGTTCAAGCCGTCGGACTTCGAAAAAAACGGTGCCTATTATAACGAAGGCGTACTGTGGCGGCCGCTTGGCCCCACCTATTCTGAACGCTTTACCGGAGTTTTTGACGGAAACGGTCACACCATTAGCGGACTGAAAGTGGCGGTTTCCGTAGGCGACAGCGATTCTGCCTACGCCGGCCTGTTCGGCTACAGCTCAGGAAAAATCCAGAACCTACGGGTTATGAACAGCTCCGTTCAGATTAAAGACAGCTCGTACGGTTATGCCGGCGGCATTGTCGGCGCTGCCGGCGGCACCATTTCCAACTGTCATGTGCTGGGCGGATCCATCACCGTGAAAAATGCGAAAAACGCCGCTGCCGCCGGCGGGGTTGTCGGCCGGATGTACGCCGGCACGCTGACGGAGTGTTACAGCAGCGCCGTGGTATCCGCCAGCGGCGTAACGGCGACCGCGGGTGGTATTGCCGGCCAAAGCAGCGCTTCCCTCAACAAAGGCATGAATAAGGGAAATATCCTCTCTAAATCGGCCAAAGGCGACGCAACGGCCGGCGGTATTATCGGCCTTAACGACGGTGCCATGACGAACATACTAAATATGGGGGCGGTTTCCGTTACCGCCGGCGCCGACGCTTATGCCGGCGGCCTGGCCGGCGCCAACCGTTCCTCGGTAAAAATAGGACTGAACAGCGGCGCAGTCAAAGCAACCGCTCAATCGCATTTGTTTGGGGGCGGCGTGGCCGGACAGTGCGAAGGCGGAACGCTGGCCAATTGTTATTATTTGAACACGACATACAAAACGGCCAGTACCGATTCCACTCAAAAAGCGACGGCGTTGAGCCGCCAGCAAATGACCGAACAAAACCGATTTTCCGGATTTGATTTTAAATCAATCTGGGTTATGGATAAGTACAATCCCATACTGCGCTCCATGAAAAACGTCCAGTCTGTACTGACCGGTATTAAGATCACTAAAAAGCCCACCAAGCTGGCCTTTGTCGAAGGGCAAAAATTGGATACGACCGGCATGGTGGTGTCGGCTACTTACGAAAACGGGACTGCCAAGGCTCTGGCTGCTACGGATTATGTCATTACCGGCTACGATAGTTCCTCGCCCGGTAAAAAAACGCTGACGGTCTCTTATGGCGGCTTTACCGACACCTTCACAGTCACGATCGCCCAAAAAGTACTGACGGGAATCCGTATCCAGTCCCTTCCCGACCGGGTCGTGTTTGGGCTGGGAGAAGAGTTGGATCTGACCGGCGGTCTGATCGCAGCTGAATACGACAACGGTACGTCCATTAACTACAGCATGACAAGGGACATGGTGAGTGGTTATGACAATAAAAAGCTGGGCAAACAAACCCTGACCGTTACCTATTACGGCAAAAAAACCACCTTTGAGATTACCATGCAGAAAGAGATTCCCCCCACATCAGCCAAGACCACTACAACCCTGCCTACCGGCGCGCTTCCCACCGGAAACGGCGGCGCGGTGGACAGCAGCAACGACGACCTGGACGACGAAGGCATTGGATTCGTGACCACCCGCCCGCCGGACGGTTCGAACCATGACGGCGGCGTGTCTATCTGGATAACGCTTCTTCTCGTCCTGATCAGCCTGCTGGCGGCGGGCGCCGTGGTATTGCTGGAAATGCGGAAACTGGGCAAAGGGCCGTTTGCCCTGCAAGCCAACGCCCGTCACGGCAAAAAGAAACTGCCCGAGGAAACGGAAGGCGAAGCTTCCCCGGCGGAAACGCACAATACGGATAACGATCAAAACCCGGATTCCGGCTCGGACGAATCCTGACAAAAAGGCCTCCCATATGATATGGGAGGCCTTTTTGTCTACCGTTGCGTCATTCATTATGTTTCCCCAGTCCAGCGTTCGCTCGTTTCCCAAACGGCTTGTCCAGCCGCAAGGCTTTGCGGGACATTTAGAATCCGCTGGTTGCGGCTGCCGCGGAACAGGAGTTCCAGGCTGCGTTCAGCCAGGAGAAACGGGCCGTCGATCAACACGTCGAGCTGTTGCAGCAGCTCCCGCTGCGCGGGCGATCCCTGCAGCAGCTGCTCAAAAGTATAGCCGCTGTAAGCCGCCACCTCATACCCCGCCTCTTTCAAAAGGCGGGCAAGCACGGCGTTATCCGCCGCCTGAGCGAACGGCTCCCCTCCCGATAGGGTGATTCCCTTAACGAGTGGATTCTGACGCGCCCGCCGCACAATATCCTCCGGCGAATAAAACGCGCCCCCCTCGGACGGCCAGGTATCCGGATTATGGCAGCCTGGACAGCGGTGAGGACACCCCTGGCAAAATACCGTCATCCGGATGCCGGGGCCGTCCACAATGCTGTCGTCGGCAAAACCGGCTATACGCAGCATAGATCAACCCTGGCTGCCCAGGCCGTGTTTGACCCGGTCGTGTTCTTCGGCTTTTTTGGCGTCGTTCCATTTATCCATGGTTCCCACCAAGTAACCGGTGATACGGCGGATGCGCTCGAAGTGAATATCTTTTCCCATGTTGACGTTTGGTTTGACAGGCATAACGATCTCTCCTTTTAATTATAATACTGTTTATATAGCGGCCGGCCGATCAACAGCAGCCGTGGAACTGTGGCATGTGCGGATATTTTTTGCGCAGGTCATCCAGCTTTTCGGGGTCGATATCTTCGCCATCCCGGCGGCCGCAACGGGGACATACATCCCCTATCACGCCGACGTAGCCGCATACCGGATCCCGGTCGACCGGATGATTGATGGACCCGTAGCCAACGCCGTAATCGTGCATGCAACGCACGACCGATTCGAACGCCTCCACGTTGTTTGAGGTGTCGCCGTCCAGCTCTACATAGCTGATGTGGCCGGCATTGGTCATGGCGTGGTAGGGACCTTCTTTTTTAATCTTTTCAAAAGCGGAAATTGGATACCACACCGGCACATGGAAGCTGTTGGTATAGTATTCCCGATCGGTAACGCCCGGGATTTCGCCGAAACGCTTTTTATCGATGCGGATGAACCGGCCGGACAAGCCCTCCGCCGGTGTTGCCAGCAGGGTGAAATTCATTTTCATTTCCTGGCTCTTTTTATCACAGAAGTCCCGCATATGCTGGACAATGGCCAACCCTTTCTTCTGCATGTCATCGCTTTCGCCATGGTGATGGCCATAGAGGGACGTCAATGTTTCGGCCAATCCGATAAACCCGATAGACAGGGTCCCGTGTTTAAGCACTTCCCGCACCTCGTCGTTGGGACCGAGCTTATCGCTGTCCAGCCATACCCCCTGCCCCATCAGGAAGGGGAAATTATAAACCCGTTTGGCCGCCTGGATTTCAAAACGGTCGAGCAGCTGGCCGGCAACCAGTTCCAGCATCTGGTCCAGCTTTTCATAGAAAAGCGCTTCATCCCCATGCGATTCGATCGCCAGACGGGGCATGTTGATGGAGGTGAAAGACAGGTTGCCCCGGCTATAGCTGATTTGGCGGTCGGGATCGTAGACATTACCCATAACACGGGTACGGCAGCCCATGGTGGCGACTTCCGTTTCCGGCTGGCCGGGCTTATAATATTGCAGATTAAAGGGGGCATCCAGGAAAATATAATTGGGGAACAGCCGCCGGGCGCTGACCTTACAGGACAGCTTGAACAGATCGTAGTTGGGATCGCCCTCGTTATAATTGACCCCTTCCTTGACCTTGAAAATATGGATGGGGAAAATACAGGTCTCCCCATGGCCAAGGCCGGCATCCGTCGCTTTCAGGACATTGCGGATCACCATCCGCCCCTCCGGCGAGGTATCCGTTCCGTAGTTGATGCTGCTGAAAGGTGTCTGCGCGCCCGCGCGGGAGTGCATAGTGTTCAGGTTGTGGACAAATCCCTCCATGGCCTGGAAGGTATCGCGGTCGGTCCGCTGAGAAGCGCGGCGGCGGGACACTTTCACCAACCGGTCCGCCGTTTTGGCATCCAGACCACAGGCCGCCTGAATCGCCTGCGACACCGCGTCGTCAAACGCTTTCTCGTTGGTTTCAAGCCGAGGACCGCTGCCGGTTTTCTCCGTTGCCGCCGCAATCGCCGCCTTAACCGTATCCTTCTCATCGTCGGACTCACGCACGTCTTCTAGCGATTCGGTCAGCTTGCGGGCATACGCCTTGGCAAACGACTTGGCCACACCCAACGCCATACCATAATCAAAATTGGGGATACTCTGGCCGCCGTGCTGATCGTTCTGATTGGACTGGATAGCGATCGCCGCCAGCGCCGCATAGCTCTGGATGCTCTGCGGCTCCCGCAGAAACCCGTGACCGGTTGAAAAGCCGTCCTTGAACAGGCGGACAATATCGATCTGGGTACAGGTGGTGGTCAGGGAATAAAAATCGAAATCATGAATGTGAATATCCCCTTCCCGGTGAGCGCGGGCCTGTTCCGGCGTGAGAAGGTACGCTTCGTTATACGCCTTGGCTCCGGCGGTGCCGATCTGGAGCATACTGCCCATGGCGGTATTGCCGTCGATATTGGCGTTATCCCGCTTCATATCGCTCTGACGGGCATCGACGTTCGTAATCTCGTCAATGGTTTTCATCAGGCTAGTGTTGGCCTCGCGGATACGGGTGCGGTTGGCGCGGTACAGTATGTAGCGCTTAGCCGCCTCGTCGAAACCGGCCCGCATCAGCTCCCGTTCCACCGCATCCTGTATGTTTTCAATTTTAGGCGGTGTATCTTTAAAGGCATCCTCCAGCTGCTGCTGAACGGCATTGGCCACTGCCGCCGCATCGGCGGCGTTTCCTTCCCCGGCTGCCTCCAGCGCCTTCAAAATCGCTCCCGCGATTTTGGCCTCATCATACAAAACCACACGTCCGTCCCGTTTAATAATGCTCTTGATCATAGGCCCGTCCCCTTTTTTATCGTATAGGATTTCACACAGCCCGCGCCCCGCCTGCAGCCGGCCGGCCAAACGCCGTGTGATTTCCATAATTTGTGCTGCATGAGATATTATGCCACTATATATAGTTGTTGTCAAGCCCCTTTTTGATTTTCGGCATTATGCAGAAAATGCGCTTTCAAACCTTAAAAAACAGAGTCAAAACCGTAAATTTGGCTTGTTTCCCCCCTACTTTTTGCCCCGGTCTTCCATCATGAGACCGTAAAGAGACGGCGCAGATCGTGTCTGCGCCGTCCGTCATACCACAAGATATTGTGTATCGATTCGGTGCCAGAATCAAATACGGTCATTTCCACCGTAAAACCAGTCATCATACAGATCGTCGTAATCGTTATAATGATCGTATCGCTCGTCATAAGGCGTGCTGTAATCGCCGTCATAATCCTCTGAAAACCATTCGGTCGTGATACCGATAGAGGCGAGCAGGGCCACCGCCGACAGGACAATTGCCGCAATCGCCAAGCCCTTCCCCTGCCCGGGTTTCATCGTCGCCCAAGCGGCGATAGTCAGTCCGATTCCAATATACAGGAATACGTTGAACAGTCCCATTGCGCAGCAGAAAAAAGCCAGCAGGGACAGGACAAACGCCGCGACCGCCAAGCCGCTGTTCGTTTTGCGCGGCGGAAAGCGCGGATCCCACGGCTGCCCGACAGGATACCCAGCAGGCGGTGGATAGGACGGCGGAGCCGGCGGCACAGGAGGATAGGCCGGCATCACGGGCGGCATGGGAGTCGGCGCAGCGGCGGGAGACGGTTGTTCCGGCAGAACCACCGGGGAATCCGCTGCCGTTTGACTGAGCGCGCTTTCCGGCGCCGATGAAACAGGCGCCGAGGACGATGACCGTACCGTTTCTTCTAATGACGCGCCGCACCAGGCACAAAAGCGGCTGTCAAACGAATTTTCTTTTTGACAGTTGGGGCATGGTTTCATGGTTTGCCCTCCTCATTACTCCAAACCGCACCGGATGGAGGCTTATGTATAAATCGCAGAGACCGGAAGAATGGTGGTGCGCCATAAGCGCAGGAGCCGCCTCGCGGCGACAACTATTCTTCCAATGGCTCAAGGCTTTGCCTTGAGACTATTGTACCATAGTCAGCGGGACGGTGTAAAGAACCTTTTTCGTCTTCCAGATTTTCCCGTAACCATCAGGCCGCTGAAAAACGAATGGTCAACACCATAATCTCGCTGTCAGTTCCCACCCGCATACCGGGTCCCCACACCCCTACTCCAGAGGTAACACAGGAGGTCATATGCCCCTTGCGAACCAGACCCGCCGGGTTCTCCCATATCGCGTTCACCAGCCAGTTCCCCGGAAAAAGCTGCCCGTCATGAGTGTGCCCGGACAAATCCACATCCACCCCTGCATCCGCCAGCTCCTGCAGATCACGGGGCTGGTGATCCATGACCAAAAGCGGCCGCGTCTTATCCAGAGAGGCGGTCAGTTCTCCCGGCGTCATGCGTGTTTCCCCGGTTTTGCGGCAATTGGAGGGATCCTTGCGCCCCGACAGGTAAAAGGCATTATCCAGCAGAATCGTTTCGTCCCTCAGCAACCGGATCTCCGCCTGATCCATAAAATCAGCAAAGCGCTCATCTGTATGGGTGGACGCATCCCCCCGGAAGGTAAAGCCAGCCAGCGTTTTTTCTTTGATATCGTGGTTCCCTTCGCAGGCAAATACGCCATACCGGCTTTGCAGCCCTTTTAAAATCTGTGCGGTTTCTTCCGGATGGTCAATGGCCTCATACTCATTATCGAACAAATCCCCGGCCAGGCAGACCAGGTCCGGCTTTTCACGGTTAATTTTTTCCACCATTTGCTGCATTTGATCTTTTCCAACGGTATATCCCAGATGCAGATCCGATACAAGAACCAGTCGCAGGTCTTCTACCGCGCAGGACTTTTCCACCGTCAAATCGTATTCACGCACACGGATATCCCGCATATGGACAATCCCATAAACGCTGATTCCTATTATTACGACAATGGTGCATCCCCCTGTAATGGCAAAAACACGCCGCGGATTAGTCAACGAAACGCGTTTGCTCCGCACATGCCGGAAAATCAGGCGCAGCAGATCAAATACAAGAATCGCCAGCAGGATATAGACGAACGTGCCGAGAAAATAATTGGCGGTTATTTTTAAAAAACGGTGCAGAGGCCCAGAGGCAACCAGATAGCTGGTCAGTACCGTGCTGGCCAAAAAAACATACAGTATAAGCACCGGGATCTGCACGGCCCTATGCCGCATGACCGGATGGCAGGCCGCCATCCAGCGCAGCAGCCAGCGAACGATATATACATTTAGGATAATATAAAAAGGTGAAAGCAGAATGGCTAGCATGGATCGTCACCTCATGGTAAAATTGTCTATGGCCCTTGGAGGACGCCACAAGCTATTTTACCATGAATCCATCCTCCCGAAAATACCGAAATCCGGTCGTGATTCTGAAATCTTTATGACAAGTTCAGCACTCGACCAAAGGCCGACAAAGCCTGGACCGGAAGGATTTCGGTCCAGGCTTTGTATTAATTGTCCCTGTTACGGCGGAAGACCCCCCCCAAATGCATCCGCTTGCTTATGCAGAACCAGCAGGCTATCCGTCAGCTCCAGCTTTCCTGCCTTAAACTGTTTCATAACATGAGGACGAATATAAACCGGAATATAAAAAGCAGCCCGCTCTACCAAGCGGGCTGCTTTCGTTTGGACAAATTATTCGCCTTTCATGCTGGCGAAGCACTCACTGCAATACACAGGGCGGTCCTCACGGGGTTTGAAAGGAACTTTCGCTTCTTTACCGCAGTTCGCGCAGATCGCGGTGTGCATCTCGCGGCCTTCACGGCTGGCGGCTTTGCGGGCGTCGCGGCAGTTCTTGCAGCGCTGGGGCTCATTAACAAAGCCTTTTTCCGCATAGAACTCCTGCTCGCCGGCGGTGAAAATGAATTCGCCGCCACATTCCTTGCAAATCAGAGTCTTGTCTTCGTACATGATGTTACCTCGCTTTAGATAAAAATTTGCCCTGCGACGGATTTGGACCGACACCTTTGAAAAACCAACGCTCTTCTTAAGCTACCCGGGCATATAGAACGATATCCGGAAGATATCGATTTCTACAACGTATTCAGACCTCTTAAAGACATCTTTTTTCTCACGCGCTGTAACGCGTTATCTACTGTTTTTGTGGAAACTCCCAGCTTTTTCGCCAATTCTTCATATGTATAAGCGGCCAGATATAAGATGAGGACATGATACTCCAAATCGGTCAGCGTTTCCCGCAGCTGCCCCAGCAGTTGTTCCTCTTCTTCCCGTTGCAGCAACACATGAGCCGGATCGGCATTGCCGTCCTTACCCGCCGGAAACTTTTCCAGCTCTTCCTCCCACAGCATATCCGCCAAGGGACATTCCTTCTGCCGGGAGGCTTTGCGGACAGCAGACAACATGCGCCGCCGAATACAGACATATGCAAATGCCGGAAATTCAACGGAACCGCTTTCATAATGACGTGCCGCCGACAAGAGGCCCAACAATCCCTCCTGGGCCAGATCTTCCGAATCCACCAAAGTCTTACGGAACCGTGTCGCCAGCCGTTGGATCATAGGCATGTAGTTAATCACCAATTGCGCAAACGCATCCTCCGATTCCTGACGAATGGCGGCCAGCAATTCTTCGTCGCTCCACTGTGCCATATCTGCGCCCGCCAAAAGCTTCCCCCCCTAACCACCGGGGTGCACAGTACACCCAAAAAGCCAAGAACATAGTTAGCAGTGTACTCTATTTTTTATAAGATGTCAACACTTTTTTAAAAGGATTTAGGAATATTATTAAAAAATCGCGCAAAATGGGCTAAATTTTGCGCGATTTTTTCTTATTCCGGCAAAGTATGACAGCATTTGCGCCTTGTTTCCTACTGTTCCGACAAATAGGCGTCGATCGAAGCCGCAGCCTGTTTTCCGGCGCCCATGGCCAATATAACCGTTGCGGCGCCTGTTACCGCATCACCGCCGGCATAAACGCCTTCGCGGGTTGTACGCAGGGAGTCTTCCTCCACAATCAGCCGGCCACGCTTGTCGCTCTCCAGTCCAGGCGTGGTGGTACGAATCAGCGGGTTGGGCGTGTTGCCAATTGCCACAATCACCATATCCGCTTCCAGCTCATAGTCGCTGCCTTCAACGGGATGCGGACTACGGCGGCCAGACGCATCCGGCTCACCCAATTCCATGTTTATGCACTGGAGCGCCCGAACGGAACCATTTTCATCACCAAGTATCGCTACAGGCGCCGTCAGGAACAGGAACTCGATCCCTTCCTCCTTGGCGTGGTGTATTTCCTCCAGGCGGGCGGGCATTTCCTGTTCGCTGCGCCGGTAGGCGATATATACGTGCTCAGCACCGAGGCGTTTCGCACACCGCGCCGCGTCCATAGCCACGTTGCCTCCTCCCAGAATAACGGCCCGTTTCGCTTTTTTAATCGGCGTGTCGTATTCCTCGCGGTAGGCTTTCATCAGATTGATACGCGTGAGGAATTCATTGGCCGAGTAGACCCCCACCAATTCTTCCCCTGGGATCCCCATAAAGCTGGGCAGGCCGGCGCCGCTTCCAACGAACACCGCCTCAAAGCCGTTCTCCAGCAATTCGTCCAGCGACAGCACCTTGCCGACAACCATATTGGTTTCAATTTTTACGCCCATGGCCTTCAGACCGTCTACTTCCCGCTGCACGATGGCTTTGGGCAGACGGAACTCCGGGATACCGTACATCAAAACGCCGCCGGCTGTATGAAAGGCCTCGAACACCGTTACCTGATACCCCTTTTTGGCCAGATCTCCCGCACAGGTCAGGCCCGCAGGGCCGGAACCGATGACTGCCACCTTGTGGCCATTGGACGGAGCCGGGGCCGGGGCATCCTGGGCGTGTTCCATATGCCAGTCGGCGGCGAACCGTTCCAGGCGGCCAATCGCGACCGGTTCCCCCTGTTTGCCCCGTACGCAGCGCGCTTCGCACTGGCTCTCCTGTGGGCAGACGCGCCCGCACACTGCCGGCAGCGAGCTGGTTTCGGCAATGGTAAGATACGCGGATTCCGGATCGCCCTGCGCCAGTTTTTCAATAAAATCCGGGATTTGGACATTGACCGGGCACCCCGCCACACAGGGCTTATGCTTGCAGTGCAGGCAGCGCTGTGCCTCGTTCACCGCCATATCCCAGGTATACCCCTTGGCGACTTCTTCAAAGTTAGCCGCCCGTACCGCCGGTTCCTGTTCCGGCATGGGCGTTTTCGTTGTTTGTTTATTGATTGCCATAGCGTAATAGCCCCTTACTTCTTTGAATTACCGGTCCTGCTGGAACAGGCGGCAAGCGTGCTGTTCTTCCTGCTTATACGGCGTCAGGCGTTTCATTGCCTCGTCCCAGTCCACTTCGTGTGCATCGAATTCCGGGCCGTCCACACAGGCAAATTTGGTTTCGCCGCCCACGGTCAGGCGGCAACCGCCGCACATGCCCGTGCCGTCGATCATGATGGGATTCATACTGACCAGCGTTTTGATGCCCGCCGTTTTGGTCACCTGCGATACGGCCCGCATCATGGGCAGCGGCCCTATGGCCAACACCATGTCATAGGTTTCTCCCGCATCCAGCAGCTCCTGAAGCTTGGCGGTAACAAATCCCTTATTCCCGTTAGAACCGTCGTCGGTCATGACGAACAGCCGGCTGCTGGCGGCGGCCATTTCTTCCTCCAGCATGATGATATCCTGGCTGCGGAAGCCGGCGATCATGTCCACCTGTGCGCCCGCCTGGTGAAACGCTTTTGCTTCCGGGTAAGCGATGGCGCAGCCAACGCCGCCGCCGATAATCGCCACTTTGGCAAAGCCTTCGATTTCCGTCGCCTTGCCGAGAGGCCCGACCAAATCGAGGATCGCCTCCCCTTCCGAGAGGGTATCCAGCAGCAGGGTGGTTTTGCCCACCTTCTGATAGATAATGGTAATGGTGCCCTTTTCCTCATCATGATCCGCAATCGTCAGCGGGATCCGCTCGCCGGTTTCATTGACGCGCAGAATAATGAATTGCCCGGCCCGCGCTTTACGCGCAATCAGCGGGGCCTCGATATCCATCCATGTGACCCATTCGTTCAAGGGCCGTTTTTTCACGATTGTAAACACGCTTGCCCACTCCTTCAAACATTCGTCTATAATCTCACTTTATACGAAACAAATGGCGCCTATTGCCCGGCCGCCGACTCCACGGACAGGGTGGCCGGGACGGCCTGTTCCTGCCCGACGGTTACCGGATCACAGTACATATTTTCATAATACCGGTACAGGGCTTTATATTCCTCGCTCACGCCTTCGTGCACATGGCGCAGATGAGCGTGTATATCAAAAATCTCGTTGCGGTTCACCCGTTGGATCAAATGAACGGCAATATTGGAACAGTGATCGGCAATGCGTTCCATATTGGTCAGCGCCTCCACAAAGGATATGCCGCTTTGCGTCCCGCAATTCCCGGTTTTCAGCCGCTCGATATGGTGGGAGCGCATAATCTCCACCAGGCTGTCGATGGTTTCCTCCAGCGGCTCCACCCGCCGCATCCCCGGTATATCCTCTGTACGGTAGGCATCCACCGTCATATCGATGATGGCCTGAACCGCTTTCATCAGGTACCGGCACTCCCGGTCGCCGGACGGGGAAAAGGCGATGGCCTGGTCCCGATTAAATGCGGCGACTTCCGCTATGTTTTCACAGTAATCCCCGATGCGTTCAAAGTCGCTGACGCTGTGAATCAGCTCGGTGGCCAGGCGGCTGTCGTCTGATCCAAGGTCACGGGCCGTAATCTTCACCAAATATTCTACCAGCACCGTTTCCGTCCGGTCCAGGAATCGCTCGTTCTCTTCCAGCAGGGCCAGTTTTTTGTCGTCCATATTCGTCAGCAGCCCACAGGAGATGGCGAAATTTTCTTTCACGGCCTCCCCCATGCTGTTCACGACTTTTTTACACTGCTCCAGGGCCACTGGCGGGGTGGACAGGAAAATATCATCCAGCAAGGCCAGCTCCTGATCCATTTTGGAACTCGGATCGTCCCGGATGATCCGTTTGGACAGCTTGATGAGGCCGTTGCAGAACGGCAGCAGCAAGCAGGTGGTGCCGATGTTAAAAATGGTATGGAAATTGGCGATGGAACCGCGATTGACCGCGTCCTCCCAGAAGGGGAAACCAACGAGATACTGGAAACCGTAAATGCCCACCAGGAAAAACAGAGTGCCCACCACGTTGGCCATCACGTCGATAATCACCGCGCGTTTAGCCTTGCGGTTGGTCCCGATACTGGCCAGAATAACCGTGACGCATTTGCCGATGTTCTGGCCCATGATGATGGGAGCCGCCATGGAAAAACTGACCATGCCGGTGGCGGATACCGCCTGCAGCACGCCCACCGATGCGGAGGAACTTTGCAGCAGCGCCGTCACCAGTGCACCGAACAGCACGCCCAGCAGCGGATTTTCAAACATGGTAAACAATTCCTGGAACCAAGCCACATCCCGCAGCTGTCCGAGCACATTTTCCATGGTGGTCATGCCGACGAACAGGATGCCGAAGCCGATCAGCAGCGAGGCCAGATCCTTGATCCGCTTGCGTTTGGACACCAGCATCATGGCCGCGCCGATGGCAATGAATACCGGCGCGAACGACGAGGGCTTGAGCAGGGATATCCAGGCGTTGGAATCCCCGGATATATCGCCCAGCCGCAGGATCTGCCCCGTCATGGTCGTACCGATGTTGGCTCCCATAATGACGGGCACCGCCTGCGTCAGCTTCATGATGCCGGCATTTAAAAAGCCCAGCACCATGACCGAGGTCGCGGCCGAGCTCTGAATGGCTGCGGTTACCCCGGCGCCCAGCGCCACCCCTTTGATCCGGTTGTTGGTGAGCCGTTCCAGAATCCCCTCCAGCTTGGCGCCGGCCAGATTCTGAAGGGAATTCCCCAGCAGGCTCATGCCGAACAGGAACATGCCGATACCACCAAGCAACGTCAATGTATCCAGTACTGTTTTCACTAGCGCATCCCCCAGCCTGCCGCCCGAACGAGCGGCTGTTTCCAATCCACGCCTTTCGATACATACGTGTTTTATGTTAGCATAAACCCATTCCTTTTTCAAGAGAATCCGACAAAAAAGCCCCTTACCGTCCTACGGAAACGCTCTTCCTCAAAACCCTTTCAAGCCTTTGACGAAAGCCGGCGGCTATTGTGGAACTTTTTTATCCTTTTTTCTATAAAAACGGGTATATGGATGCGCTGTTCAATGATTGGAAAACGGATACATAGGCGGGGACAATATGTATAGCCTGTATCATACATATTTTATATTCCGGGATACTATCCCGAATTGTAGATACGCACAAATAAAAAATGCACAAAGCGGGAAGAGTGTATCCCGCTTCGTGCAACGCGTTAGTGACGGCGGATCCCGCCACGATTTTGGATAGTATATTAATCGCTGCCAGGCAACTCCTGTTATGGCAGGGTTTTGCTGCCGCCACAGTAAAGGCATTTGACCTTTCCCGTCGCGTGACAAATGGAGCAGGGTATTTTAACCGTATAATACGAAGGCGTATAGTCTCCGCCATAGTAGGGCGCCCGTTTACGCTCGACTTTATATTTTTCCCCATGACAATAGCTGCACGTCTGTTTCCCCGTGCCGTCGCACATGCGGCAGGGCGTCCCCCTGCCGGGCAGCATAGGCGTCACCGGTGCGCGGGTATAGGTGATAACCGGAGATGGATGGTTCGGTGTATTCGGAACGGCCGGCGTCGCCTGTGTCGCACCGGTCGTATATGTACCATAGGTATGCAGGGAAGACGCGTCAAAAACCGATTTCAGGATTTTCCCTTCTCCCCCGCACTGAAAACACTGGTTTTTTCCGCATCCATCACAGTTGGTACAGGGAACCCTTTCCCCGTTCACGGTGATCAGGCCGGTCCCATCACAGGCACCGCAGGCATTAAAATAACCGGTGCCCAGACATTCCGGGCAGCGGACATAATCCGCCGTTTCCCCCTTCGTAGTGGTGGTGACAGATCCGGTTGTCGTGGTCTTGGCGGTCCCGTTCGCCGACGTATCCGCCGTCATTGTACGTGACAGTTCGGACCGCAGACTATCCACTTCCCCCCGCAGCCGGTCAATATCCGATGATTGACCGCAGCTGCACAACAGGCAGGCGGCCAGTAAACAGACTGCCAGCATCCATCGCTTTTTCACGCCGCTCATCTCCTTATGCTCATTGCTCATTATAATCCGGAGCCGATATAAGATCAAGATACCGCCGCATTTAATCTTTTATTTCCCACGCCGGTATTATTCTTAACCTGGCTGTATACACATACATTCTATTATATTTATTAAGAGTTAATCAACAAAATTTCTCTAAAAGTGTATTTTTTACACATTTTTAACACCAATAAGTGTAATTCTACTACAAATAGCTTAATTGCGAATGATAAATCCGTTATGCTAAGAAACGGATGAGTACTCACTCAAATCTGGCAAGGGCGTGAAAAATATGATTGTAGATTATTCTTTGATGGGCAAACGCCTGGCGGACATTCGTAAAAGCAAAAAGTTGACGCAGGAAGCGTTGGCGGAAAAGACCGACCTCGCAAACAATTATATTTCCAACATTGAAAACAGTCGGTCCATTCCCAGTTTGGAAACCCTGGCCAAGCTATGCGGTGCTTTAGAGGTTACGCCAAACGACATTCTGCTGGGAACCTCCACCACGTCTGAACTGTATATGCGTAAAGAACTGGAGGATAAAATCGGTTCTCTTTCGCCAAAGGAAAAACGGATGGTGGACGGATTCATCTCTTTGATCCAGTCGGAAAAGGTAACTGGATAAGTCTTTCGGTGTGGTTTTAATAGCTATACGGACATATTGACGATGGGACGCCGGCTGGTGGATACCGGCGGCGTCTTTTTGCTGCAATTCCATCTCTATTGCCGTTCGCCAACTCTCGGGCGGTGCAGCATTACGGCTAAAAGAGGAGGATACGTGTGACCGGATTCCCCTATGCTGAGGATCGCCACAGTAAACAGCGGCAATCCGGGGGGCCTTAACCATTGACATGCCCTGCCGCAACGCGCTTTTCATGTCAACAGATACTACCCGCGCATAACAAACCGGGAACATCCGCAGGGTGTCCCCGGTTTAAAGTATATCACAGGTGTGTCCCCTAGGGCAAGATGAAAAAGGCGCCTACCCATACCACCGGCTAAAAGCGATTAACCGGCTCCGATGCTGCGCAAAAGCCGCTGCATCTTACAAACGCCTTCCTGCTGCGACTGGATGATCGACTGAAGTATGGGAACCAGTTCCGGACAGACAGGGTAGCAGCATGCGTTCCGGGACATGCGGATAGCCCCTTCATGATGAGGGATCATTTCCCGCATGAAGTTGGCGTTGATATCGTTGGTCGAACAAGCGCGCTGCATTTGTGTAAACATAGCGCGGCTTATTTGATGAAACCGTTTGTCGTAAAGGCATAAATCCTGTGGCGAATTGGTTACAGTTGAACATTGTGGCAACAGGCTTTGCATGTTTTCAATACTTTTGGTCTGTTCTTTAATAATGTTCTGCGCGATCTCCTGTAAAGGAACCAGGGTGGTATATTGCAGGAGATTGCGGGACATTGCGATAGCCGCCTCGTGATGGGGGATCATTTGTTTGATGAAAGTATGAGATAGACTGTCCGTATGTTGAACATTGGACATAGCGACAATCATCGTATCTAGAACTTCATAAAATCGGCAGAGATAGGTTTTGGTAACCTCACTGAACCTTTGTTGACAGCACATGGTTTTCCTCCTGGATACGTATTTTTATATGTCCTCTACTATCATTTGTATGACGGCCTGACGCTTATCGTTACGATATTCAAAGCGTGGGTATATACAAATTTCCGGCACATATCAAACCGGTATTGTATGCAGAAAAAGCAAGTACAGTCTGAGACGACCGTACTTGCTTTTTAAATAAGATGTCAGATTGTGTTGGCAATAGAGGCAAAGACTGTTATGGAAATGGCGCACATAGGGATAAAGACGGTAACATAATTGAATGCTGCTGTGATGAATGCGATTATTTCCTGGAGTGTTTTCCGATGTATGGTAACCAAGAAGATGAGACAAACGCATAACGAACAGAGCGGGTAATGACCATAAATGGAAACGAGCGCAACCCATTTCTACGTGATCCGAGCAACAGAATGTCGAAAAGGTTCGACTCCTGATCGTACCCTGAAGCAAAAAGAGTGCCACTCTAACGAGTGGCACTCTTTTTGCTTGTAAGGGTGATACAAAATGAATCGCCTGGCGGTTTATGAGGGAGATTTGAACTCCCGCGCGACTCGCAAAAAGTTGGTAGCGACAGCGAACCGTCGTGAGGGCGTTTACAACCGAACAGGTGAGCCAAGCGTGACCTTTTGCGAAAGAGGAGGAGCAAGGAAGCGGTCAGATGGCTTGTTTTTCTGCCGAAGGCAAAAAAACAAGCCGGAGCAAAGCGGACTTTGC
>OGYY01000807.1_pt1 | contig 30533 bp, 27 predicted proteins | sample 1576671 | NCBI WGS metagenome assembly OGYY01 (sample SAMEA3541593, study PRJEB24748) | human gut metagenome | biome: human gut; feature: human-associated habitat; material: faeces | place: China | collected 2012 | reverse complement strand
TACACTATTCTTGTAAACACTAGAATTTGAAAGTCGATTTTCTACATCTACAGTTGCACTTTTCAAACCTCCATCATAATATATATATGATGCGGCATATACAGCTGTAGAAAAAGAAAAGCAAAATACTAAACATAAAAGAATGCTTGATAATTTTTTTGTTTTTTCTTCGGTTTTATTAAAGAAAGGTTCTCTTTTTTCTCAAAATGTTTTTCTAAATATCTTACTGCTTTCCTGACCTGTCTGTTTTCTTTATAAAACGGTACTGCATCTATCATCTCCTTACAGATGTGCCCTCCGGCGAGCAGGTCACATTTATCAGAATACATATGCCCTTCTGGAAAATGCAGGTTGATACCGATCGCTTTTATACCGTTTTTTCTGTCTCCTGGTATTTTTTCATAAACAGCAATCGCTTCATTAATGCTTAAACCCTCATGATATTCACCCAATGATGGAAATTCTGAACATTCTGCAACGTAAAAATCAACTTCTGGTATTGGTTCAGGTTCCTTATCAAAAATAGATAATCTCTCAAGCTTTTCCATTTGGATCAGCAGGTCTTTTGCCTGTTTTATATCCTCCTGATCTCCTGATATTTCTATAGTTTTTTTAAGATAATCATTCAGATAGCCCGTTTTTTTCTGCAGGATGTCATCTGTGATCGCATCCACTGCTTTCTCCGGCTCCATCGTTTCATCTACATACCAATCTCCCCGTAAACGTCCGAAAGTATCTATCTGTTCTGCAAACTGTTCAATTTCCTTTTCATCCAGATAATACTCTGCCCTTTCCAGATATTCAGGCAAAGTTCCCGATTTCGTTTTTGATATAGGATTAATGTCTATCGGAATCTCTTTAACATATAACATATCTTCTTTCAGATAGTTAAAAAAACTATCTTCGCTGATCGGTCCCTGATAACTAAGGACAACATCCACATCTGAATCTGGGCCGTATAATCCGTCTCTACTTCGTGAACCATACACCCTCGCACCGATCAGCTCTACTTCATTATGCAGACCCAGTTCATCTACTATGATCTGTGCCTGGGATAAGACGGTCTCTTCAATATCCGCCCGGCTCCTTCCTTCTAACGATTTTTCTTTGTAATATACTTCGGAAGTAAGCCGAATATCTCCTCCTTTTAATTTTCTTTTTGCTTCTTGTACCGCATACCCCAATAACTCTTTCTCCTCACTTTCCTCAATACTCTGTTCTACCTGCTCATAATCTGTTTCTTCTATGTTGCCAATAGATATGCCTGCATCATCTAAAATATCCTCTACGGCTTCTGCTAACGATACCTCTGGATCATCATAGACTCCTCCATCTAATTCCTGATAATCCTCATTATAAAACGTATAATCATATCCTCCATCCGTTTCATGGATCATAAAATATCCGCTGTCTCCTGATATAACATAGGCTGCTTCTTTTTTTTCATGAAGCGATCTGTTTAGTAAATATTCTCCGATCAATTTCATCGCTTCTGGACTAAATCCATGCCATAAATCTTCGGCAATAACCTGTCCCTGTTTATTAACGATAATATCTGCAACCTGTTCCCCAAATTCATCATGCCGCATCTGGTAAAATCTCTCATGATGAAATTCCTGCATTTGTATCGAATGCCATGTCCCGAAGTGTCCCTCGGCTGTAAATCCCTGTGTTGCTTCAGTTATCTGCCCTCCTACTCTTAGTGCCGGCTCTTTATAAAAATCTGATAATGGGACAAACCCTATCATATCTACATAAGAAACATTTATTTTTCCATTTTTCTTTAAAAGAATAATATCGCTAATGGAAAGGGAATGTCCTGTGAAATCCTGTGGGTGTGCGATATTAAATTTTACATATAGGCTGTCCATGTTCTCATCTGGCCCTAAGATCCCACTATAAACAAGCTGGTAATCTTTCCTTTGCGGCAGCTTTCCTTTTGCCCTGATGGAATCATAGGAAAGGAAGGCATACTCCCTTCCTTCTCCCTTCCAGTCGATCTGATAGATCCCATAAGCATCCTCTTTCCCATGCAGGATCTCTTCTTCACTTAAGTTAATGCCTGTCTGTTCTTTTTTTCTCATGGTCGTTCTCTCCTTTTCTTCCTTACCTGACGTAATCGCTGCATCATTGCCGGAGTAAGGCTGGCAGATGCATAGGTTTTCATCTCCTGTACACTATCCCCCTCTTCCAGACATTGGATCAGGAATTCTTTTTGTGCATCATTAAAAGTATCTTCTGCCAGATAAGTCTCTATAAATTCATTATTGTTATCTTGGATCCCTCTCTTCTTGTTTCCTTTACAGAAAAAATGCCAGCGTTTCTTTTTTCTTTCTATATTGTTTATCGGATTTTCTTCTGTAAAGGCTGCTTCTTTTTTCTCCTCTTCTTTAACCGCAGTTTTCTTCTCCTCCAACTTCAAAAGAAGATCTTTTTTCTCATTCTCCCATACTGCCTTGTTTTGTTCTATCTCGCTTAACAGGCTCTGTATCTTATCTTCCCGGTCTTTTAGCAGCTCTGCTTTGGAAGCTAAGGTACTCTGATATGATTCTTTTTGCTGCACAAGAGCTTCTTCCTGAATCTTTAATGTCTGCTTTAATGTTGTATTTATTGTATCCCTTAATTCTTCTGTTTCCTTAAATACTCTGCCCGCTTTTTCATGTAACTTAGAGATCTGCTGTGTCACCTGTGCATCTGGCACAAATAATCTTTCAAGATAACCCGTCCGTTCTTCTCTGATACATTTGATCTTATCTTTCCAGTTCTGTACAGGGACACTGTCTATTCTCCGCACTTCTTCTATCGGCATTCCGTCTAAAAAACAGAAGCAGTAATATTCACAAAACACTTCATCTTCTATTTCATCTAAGAAAGCTATCACCTCCGCACTGCATCCGGCTTCCTGCAGTATCTTTTTTTGAAATTCTATAACAATATGTTTTTCTTCTTTTGATCCCATTTATTTTTTTCACCTCCTGTGCTGAATTTCAGTACGTCCTTTTTTCTTTGTAATCTTTTCTTCTTTATTCAAGCTTTTTTCTTCTTCGATCATCCGGTTTACGATCCGTTTCTCATGCCGCACCTCACGCAGCATCGCATTGATCTGTCTTTTTTCCTTCTCTGCACTGAGCATCCCTTCCGGCATCTCTTTTAAAAAATCATTTAGTTCTTCCTGATATATTTCAAACTGGTCATCCCAATCGGGAGTATCGGCCAATCGTTTTTTTAATACGCGGTACTGCTGGAATATTTTTTTATCTTCGACGGAAAAAAGAGTCCTTCGCTGATTGAAAAGCTCTGCTTCTTTCTTTATCAATATCTTTTGTTTTTCCAGCAGATCTTTTTCTGTTTTGATCTCATGCTCTAAGATATATTTACACTCTTCATAGAGTTGATCAATATGGACCGCATTTCTCCTCACTTCTTTCCATGCTACTGCATAAGGATTTTTTTCTTCAAGATAATGTCCTGTCTGATAAAAGTTTTTAATTTTTTTCATCTGAAATACTGTGAGCGTTGTTTTGGTATACTGGAAGATCTCTCTTTCATAGGCTTTTGACAGTTCATGGGACAGGATCTTTTCTACCCCCTGTTCCTGTCCTTTATTTTTTATCCTTTCCTTGATCTCCTCTGCCCGGTATCCTGGCCCAAGCCGGGAATCTCTCCGTCCCCGTTCAAAACCAGGCGGGATATATGTCACATATTTTTTCTGACGGATCTTATAGCCAAGCCCTTCCATTTGCCTTATGAAATCATCCCAATCTTTTGATGAAACAATCACAAAATCTATATCTGCCTTAATAATTTTTTCGGATGATGGCCTGCCCTCTTTCTCCGCATAATGTGCAGCATAAGATTTTCCTATCTTATTGTTTTTGTCATAAACCAACGGCGGCAGACCGTATTTTTCACAGATATGGTCTGTGAGGGGCTGGATATATTTTTCCCAGTCTTTCTTTTCATAACGGTATTTATATCCACTCATCCGGTTCACAGAATTAAAGACAATATGACCATGCATATGTTTCTGATCTGTATGGATAGAAAAAACATAGTCATAATCTTCTCCCAGATATTCTTCACAAAAATCATTTATCACCGCATAGGCTTCTTCTTTTGTCGCTTCTCCTGGCGGAAAAGAGATCACAAAATGGTATCCCTGTCGTCCTCCTTCCTTTTCCCATTCCTGTTTTGTATCGATCATTACCCGATACACTTCCTGCGGGGTCGTCCCGGCATTTCCCCCGACCATCCCTTCTGTTTTATCTGGGTTCATGATGTAAGAAATACAATTTTTTAAATGTGCAGCCCCGCCTCCCTTTGGCATTCCAATATTCGATAGCTTAGTGATTGCCATAATCTTCTACCTTCTCATTAAGCGTTTTCATCTCATGCTTTACCTGCTCTAATGCTTTTTCAAGATTATAAATATCAATCTGATTGCCATAACCAGCATTAATTTTTGCAACAACCTGATTGATGTTGACTCCTATTTTACGCACTTGGTAGGAAAGATTCTTTAACTCTTTTTCCAATCGGACAGGACGATCTTCCTGCAAAAAAATACACTTCCGTATATATGCAGAAGTGTTTGCTTTGTCTCCCTTTTTGGTTTTTGTCTCAAGGTCATTTCCAGCCTTAGATAGAAGTAACTGATATTCTTTTTCGCTCAGCCGGATGTCGATTCTCCTTTTTCTTATCTTTCCTCACCTTCCTGTCTTTCTTTTTCTGTTGCTCTTTCCTCGTCCTGATCAGACATATACATATCAAGAATTACTTTTAGATCATCCATTTTTTTAGCATCCATTTCTCCCAATCGCCCGGTGACAATCTCTGCGAGCATTTTATTCTCTTCATTCTCTTTCTGCTCTTTTGCTTTTCTCAGCTTTTCTTCGACTTCTTTTTTTCTTTCCGCAATCTTATTTTCCCTTTCCGTTAATTTTTGAAGTTCGTCCTCCAATTTTTCAATCTGTTTCTTCCAATCCATCTCATCAATCTCCTTTATTTTCATTCTCAAGGTCATTTATTTTGAGTTGTAAATTTTCTATCTCTGCCTGCAGTGCTTTCCTTTTTAATAATTCATACTGCGATACCACTGCGATCTCATTTGGATATTCATAACGGCAGAGTGTATATTTTTCTTCTTCATCATCTCCTCTTGGTCTTGGATATTTTTGATACATCTTATACCATTCTTCAAGAAAATCATTGATGATACTATCGCTGCCAAATCTTAAATAGTATCCGTCCTCTTTCTTAACCGGGTGCAATCCATGAAAATCTTCCATATCAAATAATGCGTAAAACATTTCCTGATAGGAAAGCATATCCGCATGAACCAAAGCACCTTCACCAACTCCTAAAGCATTACACATAGCCTTCAATATTTTTTCTCTTGGGATTTTTTTATTTTTTTCATACTGTGCAATCCTTACATCTGCGGAAGAAAGAGAAAAGCCGCACATCACACCTAATTCTTTTTGTGTATACCTACGCAGCATTCGGATTTTTTTAATCTTTTGCCCCAGAGAACCGGGTGACTCCCAATTTCCTTTTTTACATTCTATGATTTGCTTTATCCAATCCATCCTATCCATCCCTTAGAGTCTATGTTAGTATTTCAGGAAATCTGGTTTTCCATAAAGTTCTTTTTTCTCTGCATCGCTTGAAAAAGAACTATATTTTTTACCTGGATCTTCCTCAAGCTTTTTTTCGATTCGATCCAGTTTATCCTGTATATCCTCTAATTCATCCATCATATTTTCTGTTTCTTCTTTTTTTAAAAAGTTTCGTACAGCTTCTGTGATATATACATTTTCTGTAGGATACATTTCTTTATCTCTGTTATTTATCATCTCCAGAACATCGTCTGGAAGACGGAAATGTTTCTGCCTTGCCATTTATTCCTCCATGATTTTTTATGTTATCTATAAGCGGTCTTATGATTTATATGTACCATTTTTGGTATTATCCATATACCAATTCTGGTATTCATACCAAAAATGGTACGAATAAGCCGTCAGGCTTATTGCAAGATACGCATTTTGTACACACAAAATACCATCTTGTTAAGGGAGAAACCCCTAAAACCCCCTTTCAACAGACAACGTCATCTGCCAAACCTTATGTCAATGATGCTCACAGGAATTTAACCATTTTTCCACAGTCTTGTATACAAGTGTTGCATCTGTACCGCATACTTATTTTAAAAAAAGATACCGCCAGATCTTCCTTCAAAATTTCACTACCTTTCTCTTTTTTCTTCTGTGTTATTTCAAAGAAAATGTATAAGTACCATCTTCAAAAGTTACTGTGATATTTTTCCCGTCGCTTCTTTTTGTGCTGAAATCCAGTACAGCTTTATAATCTTTTTCTCCTGTACTTTCAACGGATGCCACATAAAAATTTCTCCGTTCTTCACCTTCCTTCTCCAAAAATTTTAGTAATTCCTGTGACAATTCTTTTTCATCGGCTACCGCATCTAATGAATCATCCTGATCTACAATATTGGGTTCTCCAAGATTGATTGGTTCAGTCCCAATTTCATTATAATCTTCTTCATCATCTTGCATCGTATTTTTTTCCTGTGACATTCCTCCATAGATTTCAATGTTTTTGATCTGTTTTTTATATGGAGAAAATGAAAATATCTTTTTCTTTTTGTCATACGAGACAAGGACGATAGAATGGTCTTCATCATCTAACTGGAGATAAAATGTTGCTGTTCCTTCATTACTTGAAAGATTATCATCAAATTTTGCAAGGGCATTAACACGATGTACATCTTTATAATTCTTCTCAACATACTCTGCAGCCTGATTTTCAAGATCTGCTTCATTATCAGAATTTATATAATAGATGTATTCCAGATTTGTAAAATGAAATTGTTCTCTTTCTTCTGCTGGCTGTTCGGTGGTATTCTCTGCTGTGTCCTGCTGCCCGGTCATATCTTTTTTGCTGTCTTGATTCTCTTTAGGAGAAAAGAAACACAAAGCTGCGACAAGTAAAGCAAAAAATAAAAAGACAGCTAATAGGAATAAAATTATTTTTTTCTTCATATCTCTCCTTTCCTGTACCGAATTTCGGCACATTTTCATTATTATCTCAAATGATTTTTTCCAAGATTGACTGCTTTAACAACCCGGCTTTTTGCCCATTCTGGATGAAACCTCGTGACGGTTTTTCCTGTGTGATACCACATGGATTTGTTTACAACAAATTCAACGACACTGTGTCCACCATCATGTCCCCATTTATTGCAGCCTGCATCGGACATATTTTTTTCATCACCCATAACGCCATGTATGACTCTGCCATTTGCCAGAACAAAATCTATCTCATCACCAATCTTTCCGAAAGTTGGAGTGCAGGCTATCACGTATCTGTCACCAATCTTTCCGAAACCATTCGCATCATAATGTTCTCCTGTTTTCACACGCAGCTTATATTGGTTACTTCCTGTTGACGTAATGAGTGACCATCCCATGTATGTAAAACTGTCTCCGTATGGCGATGGGATATTGATTGTTTTTCCTGATCCATAGCTGTCCTGGTCTTTTACCCGGAGAATCACTGTTATGACCGCCCAGTTGATCTCCCCTTTACGGACAGACTTTACAAAAACACTTCCCGGTTTTTTATCTTTTGTCTGGTCACGTCCAAAATCATACCAGAATGTTTTTCCGTTCTCATCTTTTCCGGCATAGATGTTCGTGTGTCCTTTAAAAAGGCAAATATCCCCCGGCTTTAAGTCGAGGTCTTTTGATTTTTTCCCGCCAGTCTTTATGATGTCAAATCCTTTTTCAATCTGCTTTCTTACGGTTCCGTTACAGCTTAATTCTCCCGATTTATTTCCGAAAAATATCTGTCCTTTTTTCAGAAGTCCAACTTCCTGAAGAACTAAACAGACACCGTGGGCACAGTTTGTCCTCTTAGCAGACTGTTCTGCTGCCGCAAGTGAACCTTTCAGGTCAGTATTGGAATACACCCATTTTCCCTCCACCATCATTTTACCGATTTCTTGTGCTTTTGATAAGATCTCTGATGCTGTCGAAGAAGTGAGTCCTTCATCTGGATAATCCGGAGTACCGTATCCCATGATGCCTTTATAAGTAAGTTCATAATGTCCACGCATGACCTGATTATTTTTATTTCCCTCTATGGTATGAACGATTCCATTTTCAACGTACTCAACGATACCAACATGATGAGATTCTCCCACCCCGCCTTTATCAAAATAGATAATATCTCCTTCCTGTGGAGTATAACTTCCTGCTTTTTGATACTGCTGCTTATGGATAAACCATTGCCGTCCTGTCTCGCAGGCGGCTGTCTTTGGTATGATATTGCTCTCGATAAAACCACATTCATTTGCACACCACGAAACAAAGGCATGACACCACGACAGACCATCTGTCCCGGTATAAACTGCATATTTTGTATGGTTACCGGCTCCCTCATGATAACCGATTTCCTGTACTGCGACCGCAACAATACTTGCCCCGGAACCCGATGCGTAATCTGTATTATCCACTGCGGCTGCAAAACCCGACAGCAACGTGATGATGATTCCGAGGAAAGATACTATCACAATGATCGGTATTAACAAAATCAACAAAACAAAAAAGATTGTCACGGCAATCTGTACCGCAAAATACATTACCGTTGCAACGACAGACGCAAGCATGGCTGCTGCTACTGTACCAAGATTACCTGTACCGAGATTTTTATTATCTTCGATAACTTGTGATAATCTCGTCTGTGTTTTTATCCTCTGGCTTTCGATCGCTGTATTTTTCTGCTGCATCATTTGTCTGAAGTTTTCTGCAGTCCTCTTTGCGACCATCACAGCCAGACCTGCACCCGTAGATGCGGATGCGGTATCTGCTGTTTTTGCTGCAGCACTTCCTGCAGCTTTTGTTGTTTCTGCTGAAGCAGAAGACGCAATATCTGCTGTCTTTTCTCCTCCGGCAACCGTACTCTGGGAACGGATAGCCGCCCGGCTGTCTCCCGACTTAGATGCGATCTCTCCATTTCCGTCATGGCTGCCGATCTCTTTTTTATCCACAGGCTCTTTCCAAGTATTGGATTTATATTTTCTTTCCTTTAAAAAGATCTCTGCCGCCTGCTGTTCTTTTTCCTGAACGGAACTGGGTTCTGTTCTTGCAATCCCGTTCCTTTTTTTCTGCCGTTTTAACTGCCGTTCTGCCTGTCTTATATAGCGTTGTTTCGCTATATAAGACAGCCTTTTCCATTCCTTTTTTTCTTTCTTAGACAGATAATTTGCTGGGTCTACACTCGCATTGCCCTCTTCCTGTTCCTGTTCTTCTTTTGCATTAAGGGGGTCTGCATTTTTAATCTTTTTGATAGCACTTTTTGAAGAAGCATAAGCACTATCCATTCTTTTGAAACTGGCATCCTTCGCTTTTTTTACTGCCATGATGATCAGCCTGCTTTCTGATAACGGATATTACCGGCTTCTTCTGTTTTTACAAGATAGCCTTGCTGACACAGCCAGCTTAATTGTTTTTCAGCTTCTTCCTGTGTGATCTCTAATACAGATAAGAGGTCACGGACGGTAACCGGGGCAAGTTCTGCCATCTGCAGGATGATCTCTTCGATACGGTCATTGCTCTCCTGCTGCTCCTGTCTCTGCTTCTGTTTTTTCTTTTCTGCTTCTTTCGCTATCTCATGGAAATTGGTATTGATAATCGGATACAGTTCATTTTCTTTTGAGATCTTTGCATCAAAGAGGACAACCTTTTTGCCCCAGACCATGACTCCTTTTCCTACCTCCTCAGAATTTAATGCGTTAAATTCTGTCTGGGATAATTCCTGGATCTGGGCAAGGGCATTCGCATCGGCTCCTCCCTGGTCTAAAAAGCATTTATAGTTACAGTTACTGAACAATTCTTTTAACATCTTGTTTTCCAGTGCTGCCGTAATATTCTGCATTGCCATTGTACAGATGCCGCCATATTTTCGGAAAGTCGCAACGGCAGTATTGAGCTGTTCTGCAGAAGTACCTTTCCGGCTGACTACCTGTGTCTCATCCACGATAAAATGCGTTGCCCTCTGTGCCTCTTGATTGTATTCCATTCGTGTAGAGGTATAATGCATAACGGTCACCATAACCGGCTCCCAGTTATCCGGCGGTACATTTTTAAGTCCAAATCCAATCATACGGTTATCCAGACGTACTGTGGATGGATAAGCCAGCATATCACAGCTTCCTTCTGTATATTCTTCAAGAGAGTTATAGATTGGCTTTATGATAGATTTATCATAATCATCTTTTGCATTCTCCAGTTCTAACTTAATCTCTTCTCTTAACATCCGTAAGGTTGCCTGCTTCTTTAATTTCTTTTGTGCAAAGATTTTATCAAACATCTTTCTCGTTGCCCTGCTGACTACTGTAGCGTGTTCCTGCGTGAACAGGATATTCGTCATGATAGCTGCAACAAGACTTTTGGCATACTTTGTCTGTGTAGCGATAAATTTTTCTTTCGTGTCTTTGTCCGCATAAAATACTGCATCAGACACTTCAAAACCATTGATATATATCTTTGACTTTGGAGTCAGATCAAAATAGGAACCACCATATTTTTCTACGATTTCTTTAAATTCATTCTGAGGGTCTAAGATTAAAATATCATCTGATGTAGAGATAAGCGTCTGGAATATCTCTGTTGCCTTAATCAACACGGATTTACCTGAACCTGTATGCCCGACAATGATTGCGTGGGGATTCATCAGTAATTTTCTATTGCCAAATATCAGACGTTTTGTTGTCAGGTTTAATCCATAAAAATACCCGCCGGGGTCTAAGATGTCCTGGGCAAAGTATGGCTGCATCGCAACCATCGAGGAAGATAGGAAGAAACGCATATAATCGACCTGCCGTCCGGCAAACGGCAGTGCCGTATTTAATGCTTTTAACTGTGTGTAATCTGCCGTACTGATGACTACACCCTGTGCCTTTCCTGTTTCTTTTAACTGCTCTACCCGTTGTGCTAATGTAGATTCATCTGGTGCAGTTGCTACGAATAAAAAGTTCAGGAAAAATCCTGTCTCATCGTTATCGTTCACTAAATCCATGTATCCTTCAATCTCATCTTTCTTTCTCTGTTTTGCATAAGATGGTCCAGATACGATGATATTTTTCTTTCTTTTTGCTTCTTCTTCCTCGCTGATGGATTTCTCATTGTTCATTGCCGCAGCGATCAGTTTTTCATTGATAACATCTGCCGGTACTGGCGAAAAATCCAGCGTAATAAAAGATGGAAAATCAACATAAGAGAAGCTACGCATCAGTTCATCAGGTTTCAGTGTCCTGCTGTATTTCCAGCCGAACAGTACGGAAACATACTGCGTTTTATCAAATATCATGAAATTGGAATACTGCCTGATCGTCTGCGGCATGACATCATTCTTCCAGTCATGCTTTCCACTCTCATCCAGATAGATATACTGTTCTTCCTCCTTTTTGCCTGGACGGAGTAATGAGTGCAGACATTTCAGACGTTCTTCGCCATTTAAAAGGATTATCTTTCCTCTCCATTTGGCGAACATCTGCTGGATTGTAGTATCCAGAGCATTTAGTAAAATGGTCGCTTCATCTAACGAATTTGCCCGGCACGAAACCGTCAGATAACGTAGCGTTGTTACATTCGGATTAGAATTTTCTAATTTTTCCCTTGTCCATTCCTTTATCCCTCTGTCAATCTGCGGATACACCTTACTGTTCTGCTTTCCACGGATTTTTTTTAGGAATTCATCAATACTCTGAAACTCATTTGCAATCGTGATCTTAAAATCAACACTCATTGATTTCAGCCATGACATAAACTGGTTCAGAAAAATATCTTTTTCGCTTTCATCCTTGTTAATATAGTTAATCTCCTCAAAAACATAACATCTGTCATAAATACTGTTTGTTTTTGAGGGTTCAATCTTTGCTATCCCGTTTTTATACATCCGTTCAATATTTAATGCCTGCCGCACATTCTTCGGGACAGGAACGATGGGAACACTCTTAGAATGAAAAGAGCGGAACTTTCCACTCGCATTGATAACCGCCACGTTGATTCCTCCTTTAATCGAAAAGAGCCAGAAACTTTATTTTCCGGCTCTGTCCTTTTATTATTTCTTTTTTCTCTTTTTCTTTTTTACAGCAGGATGGTGCATGGTAAATATCCTGCCTGTCTTCGGAGCTTCTTCCGCCCCATAAGTAAGTTTTTTGGTTGCACTGTAAAACCGCATCTCTTTCCACATTTCCCATAACGAATGGTTCTGGTACTCGTAAATGCCCAAAAAACATATCGGGAGCATCACAGGAATGGCGATATAACTGCCTGTGATCGGTGAGATTTTCATGAACTTCCACAGTGCTGCTATCGTGCCTGCCGCCATAATAATTCCAATCGCAAATGTGATGATCTGCTTTAGTGTAAAACCTTTCCAGAGGTCATCTGGAAAAGCTTTTTCAAAATCTTTATTAATATCAATCTTCATTTCATATCCTCATCATTTGTAATAAAAAGAAATTTTTCTGTTTCCACAGCGTTTACATTTCTGAGTTTTCTGATATTGGAACTTTTTTCCCCGTTTCTTTCCTGTTTTTATACTCGTCCCTTTATTATAAGAATGACCTAAAGCCGGTAATTCTTTATAACTTAAATAGCTTCCACAGATTTCTTCGTCACCGTAACTCTTAGGGCATCCTTTTCTTGTACAGACAATCTCTTTATGTCCCCCAGAAAGACAAGTCGGATGTAAAATCCTCGGTTTTCCCGGTTTATGCCCTAACGCTGGTTTTCTCATTATTGTTTGAGGCCATTCTTTTCCACAGGATTTACACTTTTTATATGACATCCCTCGGTATTCACAGGTAGGCTTGGTTAACGTTACCCAAGTTATCTTTTTATGATTACACTTTTTTGCCTTTGCCTGCGTACTGCTCCCCGGTACAAGTACCAGCACCATAAGTACCATTAAAATCACCGCAATATGTCTTTTTGTCTTCATAATTTTTCACTCCTTCTTTTTATCTGTTTTCAAGATCCATCATGGAAAATAATAGCTCCAGCCTCCATATTCATTTTTCAACTTAACTCCGCCACATTTCATACAGTCATATCTTGTTCTCCTTTTTCTAGTAAGTTTCCATTTATGTTTTGTCTTAGGGATCACTTTTTCCAGCAACACTTTTCTGCATCTCACACAAAGTTGTTTTTTCCTTCCTGTATGATTACAGTTTGCTTTTTCTGCAATGATCCACGTTCTGCCTGTATGTTTATGATTACACCCTGCTTTTGCCTGTGCATTTGCAAAAAATACCATAGTCATCATTAGAGCCAGTAACACTATAGTTACTTCCTTTTTTAATTTTTCCATAAATTCTCCTTGTATCAAATAGCATGAAGTTTCTCTTTCCAGCTATTTAACATAAACCGTCTCTTTCTTTCCGCATCTGCTGCATATACGTGTCTTTTTCGGTTTCTTTTTTATCATACTATCGGTATTTAACTTCCACTTACTCCAGCGATGTCCAAGAGCTTTCCCTTCCTTTTGAATTGACTTGTACTTACAATTCTTACATGAAGTTACGATCGTTTTTGGTGCAGTACAGGTAGCCTTGTAAGTTTTAGCAATATAGGAATGTCCCAAAGGAGCTATCTTTTCTGTTTTGTAATATTTCCTATATCCATAAATACAATCTGGATTTAAACAATACGTTGCCGTTAATCCCGGTTTTGTGCATGTAGGCATTTTTTCTATTTGTGTGCGTAAGCGGTGTCCTGATTTTTTTATCTTCTTTATCTTTAAGATTTTTCCACAGTTCTTACACTTTTTAACCTTCATGCCTTCATCCGTACAGCTAGGTTTTGATGTTGTGATCCATGTTACACTTTTATGATTACATTTTTTTGCTTTTGCCTGTGCACTGACTCCCGGTGTAAGTATCAGCATCACAGACAATATTAGGGCTATTGTGATAACTCTTTCTATTTTAGCTGCAAATTTTCCCATGATCTCTCCTTTCCCGTACCGAAATCCGGCACATTTATAACATTTATAATCCCATCGCCTTTGACAGAAATACATTGGAACCTTTTACGGCTGCAGTTACAAGGATCATAGTAAACAGGCTGTTTAATGCATCCCAGAACCCATCTACCATAGATGTTGCAATGTTTTTTCCGTCAAATAGCGAGATGCCTGCACCGATGAGCTTGAAAGATATGACCATCGTTAAGGCAATCACTACAATCTCAAATGCATTTAACAGGAATGTCCGCATCCATGCATAGAAACTACGCTCTATCTCCTGACCTCCTACAAGTGCAGACATCGCAAAGGGTGCTAATATCATGAGCAGATATAGCTTTATGTACCGGCTATATACTGTCCATAACATCAAAAAGCTGCAAACGATCGCTGCCAGTATAAAGAGCAAGCCAAATAGCTGATAAAACAATGCTGAGCCAATATCCATATCCTCTACTTTTAAATCCGGGGCATCTATCGTAAAGACTTCTTTCGCCATCGCTGATGAGATAGAAAATATGGTTGTCATTATATTTAAGATATTGAGATACAAGACATTTGCCACGACCACCTTGATCATTGCTTCGATGACCATCTCCAGTGTGATGTTCTGATGCAGGTTACTCACAGCTTTCAAAAAGGCTATCATAAAAAATAAATTTAGAGCAGAGAGTCCGATCCCCTCTGCCCACGGATACAGGTTTTCTTTTACAAATGCCCATGTTCCTGTAGAAAACTTTTGTGGCGTACTGCAGACCAGCTTTATGATCAGTCTCATACTGGAGTTCCATATCGCCTCCGCAATCTTTATCGTCGGACCAGAAAGAAAGTCAAACAGCCATTCCGGCATAAATCATCCCTCCTGTCCTTATTTTAAAGATGCACTGATAACAGTAACGATCTGCGGGGCAAGGCAGGCAACTAATCCAGATGCGATACGTTTAAATGCCATTGACTGCATTGTTCCATCCTGAGAGTTTAAAGCCGTTGCCCATTCAAACACTCCCCATAACAGTAATAACTGTCCAATACTGCTTACAATCGCTGCTACGATCTCATACAGCGAATTAAATCCTGATGTGATCACTGAGGTTCCTGTTGCTTTCGCCGCATACACAGGCACATACATACTGAAATAACAATATGCAGTAAAAAAAGCCGGGACAGCTCTCTTTACTGTCCTGACTCCTTTTTCTCTCATTGCTCCTATGAAGTTTTTTACTCTGTTCATTTGTCTAGTCCTCCCCGATGTGATTTGTAAAAATAATGATCAAGATGATTCCGACGGATATTACGATCTCTAACAGTGTCGCTAACAGACCCGTCCAAGCCTGCATTCCTGCTGGTAACAGTCTGGGCAGGATAGCCCTTGCCGCCAGATTTGCCACCAGCCCAACAATAAATGCAATCAAGATGATAATATATTTCTTCCAGTTATTTCTTCTCACTTATGATTCCTCCTTTAAAGGCAGCAGACGTTTCTTTGCTGCTTCTTTTTCTATGATGTCTGTAAACAGACGCTCTGTCTGTTCTGTACCGTCTCCGGCATATTTATATAATGCCGTTTCGTAATCCTTATACCTGCTCGTATACAGGTAGGATATTGCCGCCTTAAACCTTTTCTTATTTTTCCTATTACGGCTCTTTTTCACCGCCAAATGAAGCATTCCCTCGATTGAATCTGCTGCTTTATAACAATTAAATAATAAGTGTATTGTCTCCTCATCATATACTGTCCTCGGTAATTTTTTTAGATATGCCGGCTTTGACCTGATGATAAAAAACCGAATAGCAACCACACCTATTATCAATACTATCAAAACTGCTTCTGCAATTAGCATTGGTTTCGGAACATTCTCTACTGCCAGTATAAAATTTTTCATTATTCTTCTTCTCCTGTATCAAAATAAGTATCGAGGAGACGGTCTAAATATCTTAAAAGTTCTTCAGCTGTCTGGTCTTTATCAAAATCTCCTTCGGCTGTAACTGTGTTATCTGATGTATCATATTTAAATGTAAGGTCATTCTGACTACTGTTCCAGCTACGGATTAACCGGCGTAACTTACGGTTGTTATTTCCAATAGATTTCTTAATATCAAACCAGCCTTCTTCTGCTTCTTCTGCAAAAACAACCGTTACTACGATCTGGGAAATAGCAATGTTGACCATATCGCCCTGTTTTGCATGGCGAAGCTGGATAACTCCGCCTACTTCCTGTTCCTGCAGATAATTATAAAATCCTTCGGCTGTCAGCGGGGTATCCATCTCTATCGCTTCCTTCAGGTTTTCTTCTTCCTTTGCATACACAGATTCTTCTTCCGGGACTACTTCTACCTCTTCCACTTCCTCTACAGCTTCTTCTGTCCCTGATACTCTTTCTTCTACAGGTTGTTCAACTTCATCAGAAATGTTCTCTTCCTGCTCTGCAAGGCTTTCGTCTGCGACATCATCTACTCCCATTAGTTTCTTCCAAAGCTGTGCTTTTTCTTCATTCAGGGTATCAATCTGTGCGGCAAACCCATTCTCTTTTTCTTCCCATTCGTCAGCTTTATCTTCCCATTTTTCAATCTCCTCATTAAGTTTCTGGATTTCCTGTGCTTGTTCTTTTATCTTCTGTTCTTTTTTCTCTAAGATAGCCGGATCAAAGTTATCAGAAGAATATCCTAAGTCAGCCAGTTTATCTTCCAGTTCCCGGCTAAGCCTCTGCTGCTTTAATTTTTCATTGCGAATTTCTTCTCTAAGAATGGAAGTATCAAGTAAGGACTGCTGTTCGTCTGCTTCTAACTCCAACCTTTTTTTCTGCAGATACTTTTCCATTTCCTGCGTTTCCCGCTGTCTTTCTTCGAGCATCTGCATCTTTTCTTCTATCTCTTTTTCCTGCTGTCTTATATTTTCTTCACGATTGTTAAACTGCTCCTCCTGTTTCTTTAAGCTGTTTTCTTTCTGTTTTACAGCTTCTTCACGCATACGGTTTCTCTCTTCCATTTTTTTGTATTCCGCATCACGCTCTGCAAAAATCTTTTCCATCTTTTCAAACAAAGGGTCTGTATTTCTGTTTAATAATTCACTCATCTTATTATGTACCGAAATTCGGCACATCCTCCTTCCTTAAAATTTATCTCTATATTTATCTGGTCTGGTATATCTGCTTCTTCCTACTCCTAAAAACAGTACAAAGATAAATGGTAAAAACATGATTCCTACTGTATAACCAAATCCATGTCCAAATGCTCTACTTAAACTATAATAAAGCGTTACCGTCAATCCAAATGCTATGCTTGGCAGTGCAAACTGCAGCGTATCTAAAAGGACACCTGCATTTAATGTTACAGATACTACTTCGTACAAAAAAAGGCAGAGCCATTTGAAAAGACAGATGGAAGGTTTCCATGCTATCTTAAATAACAGATATTCATTATAAAATGGGATCAGCACTTTCCATCCTTTTTCACCAGCTTTGCAAAAAACTCCCCAATAGCCGATGACTGTTAATATCAGTAAACATACTGCCATCAGGAATAAAATGATCAGGATTGCATAATCTTCCATATCTCCTCCATCAAATAGGGCGAGCCAGCTGGCTCACCCTATTTACTTTTGTTTAAAATCTTCTTTTAAATGTACCGAAATTCGGCACGTTATTTTTTACTTAATAGTAATTACCCATTTATGGACATCACCTTTTACCCATCCTCGGAGAGTTTTTTTCACAGTACAGCTAATAGTGACGGTTCCTTTTTTCTTCACAGTCACCTTATGAAAACCCTCTTCATCTCCTTTCGTGGATACCGTTGCTATTTTAGAATTACTGCTTTTCCAATCTTTGGTTTCAGGATGCATCGCTGCTACACTTGGACCGACCCATAATTTCTCGTTTTTCTTCATAGTAATATAATTGGTTCTTGTAACCGGCTTTCTTGTAGTGCTTTTCTTTGCCGGTTTCTTTTTGCTTTTAGCTTCTACAGTAATACTGCCTGCTGGATTTTTTAATGATGCCGCAGATGGACTTACAAGCATCATTGCAAACAGTAAAAATAATATCGCCAGATTTAAACGGAGTATCTTTTCCATAATTCCCCTCCTATAAAAAGAGAGAGCCGACAAGCTCCCTCCTTATTTTTGTCTACAGATTTAGAATTTTTCTAAAGTCATTGGTTTCTTTTTCGCATTCCGTCTCTTTTTAATAAGAATAGCTGCAGCTGCTAAGAGTACGGCTGCGATACCTGCAAATAATCCTGTATGTGTGCTTAAACCAGTTTTAACACCCTTTGGTGAACTGTTTCCAGATACACCCTTTCGGTTGATTATCTTCTTGATAACCTTTTCCACTGGATTTTTCGGTACTTTTACATTGACTACTGCTTCTTTCTCCGGGGTCTGGTCAGAAATGATCGTTGCTTTATTTGGAATCTTCTTGCCTACCAATTTCTCACTCTTGATTACGGCATCAAATGTGATTGTAGATTTTTCGGAAAGTTCTGGATAAACAACTTTAAATCCCTTCTTCGTGCGGATGAGATAGATACTGTTTGTATCCGATGTCATTGTATCCTGTTCTGGTACTGTGTTTCCATCCACTTTGATCGAATCATAATCAATATCTACACCGTCAGGAAGGTCTTTATCCTCTACAACAGCATTTGTCAATTTTCCGTCCTTTGTTGTCTGCTCTGCAACAATCGTATAATGGATTGTCTCTCCTACATCATAAACGGCGGAATCTGCCCTCTTTTCGATATAGCTGTCTGGCGTACCTACCTTTACGGTCTTAATATCCGTAGCCCAGTTTGACAGTGGATGTTTCGTTGTATTTGTTTCCTTGAAATCCTCATTCCAGAGGTCATCTGGAATATTTCCATCTTCGTTTAAATCTTTATCAGTTGTTTCTTTAATCTCTGCCGTATTTAAGATAACATCTTCTGATGTTGCCTTTTCATCCACAGTGACAGCAAAAGAAAGCGTCTGCGTACTTCCTGCACGAAGGGTATCAATGATATAGGTGATATACTGTTTTCCATTGATTTCCATAATCTTGCCATCATTAGAAGCTGAACCATCTACATAATTGCTAAGTTCTGGAATGGCATCCCTTACGAGAACATTCTTCAAGGTTGTTTCAGAATCATTATGAACGTCAATGTAATAGATAATCTGTCCACCCTGTTTTACGACTGTTCCAGATGCCGGGTTTGATGTTTTCCTTGCAGAGATATTCTGTGTTACCTTTGTAACTGGAACGTCAAGTTCAATTTCTGCATAAGCGTTATCTGCCTTTGCCTTTACAATATTAGTGATAGAATCTTTATTCAGGTCAGAAAGAACTTCCGCATCATAGGTAACTTCCAGCTTATCTTTTACTGTAAGATTTTTTCCTGTCTCGATTGTAAAGGAAGTATCATCGGATTTTACAGAAACCGGTGTAAACTCATTGCCGTTGTAGTAGACCTTGATCGTATCGCCTTTGATTCTTTCTTTTTCGGAATCTTCATCTTTTAAGGCATCCTTGATCACTACATTTACTGCAGTTCTGTCCTCTCTTGTCTGTGTTACAGTTAAGTGATATTTTGCAGTCTCACCTTTCTGGTAAGAATCTTTATCACTTTCTTTTTCTGTTTTGATGACTGGAGTTTTTAAATAAACGATTTCATCATCTTTTACTTCGTCTGTATTAGAACCTTTTGCAGTCGCAACATTTACAAACTGATTTGTGTCAGCAGGCTCTTTATTTATCTTCGCTTCATAAGTTACCGTGAATTTTGTATGGGTAATCGGTGCATCCCACTCTTCCTGAGTCAAGCCTTCCTTATTCTTCCAGTGAACTTTATCATCAATCTCTGCTAATTTCTTAAATGGAGATTCTCCATCATAGCGTAAGTTCATTCCTGTTGTAATCTTAAAAGAAGTATCATCCTGTGTCTCAAGATAAGGTTTCTCAGCATCTTTTCCAGCTTTTTTACCAAGGTCATATACTGCCCCTGTCTCATCCTTTAATCGGATAGTGCCTTCAACGATAGTCTCACCCGGAGTCTGTAACTGGTCAGTGATGACAATATCTCTTGCTAATGTACCTTCATGTACATTTGTAACAACGAGAGTATATTTTACTGTTTCTCCTACATTGTATTCCTTCTTTTCTACGGACTTTTTAATGTTTAAGTGTGGGGTATTTACCCATACACGCTCTAAGTCATCTGGAGGATTATCCTTATCCTTTAACATTAAGGTAGCTGTAACATATGCCCGGTTTTCAATCACTTCCCCGTTCACACAAGTAAGTTTCTTATCTGCATTTGCTTTTTCAAGGCAGTCTGCCCACTGGTCTGTGATGGAATCGTAGGTAGATTTTTCTTTTGCTGTACAGGTCAGTTTGATTGTTGCAGCTTCCCCACGGTACAGTTTCGGGATAGTGATAACAAATCCTTTCTCTGTATATTCAACCTTCGCATCCTTACTGATGTCTCTGTCCTCTGGTGCCCCGGATTTTTCTTTGTCAAAAGTGCTGCTGATCGTAATGGAATCTTTATCCGGGAGCATTGCCTTTGGAAGGCTTTCATCTGTGATAACTACGTTATCTGCGATACTGTTGCTGTTTGCATCACCAACATTGATCGTGTAATCTACTTTGTCACCAACCTGCCATTCATACTTGCTGCTTTCTTTCTTGATCGTTGGGTCGGCTGTTTCTACTGCTGTCTGCACTTTATCTGTTATACGGTCTTTCACACCTGTCTGTCCCTCATATTTAATCTGGGAGTCAATGTGTGTTTTTGCCTGATTTAAAAAGGCATAGACATACTCGTTATCTTTACTCTTTACTAAGTCAGTAAAGCCAGATAACTTCTGCAGGTCAGATACTTTCTGCAGATGTGCCAGCTTCTTGCCATCTATTTCAAGGTGCCCAAGATTTTCATCTTTTAAAGTTTCTGCATCGGCTGAGATCTTTACATGGAAGGAAACAACGATCTTATTACCAGCATTTCCACCGTAGAATTCATCTGAAGTTAACACGTCAGCTTTTGCTGTAAGGGTAATGCTGTTATCTTCCCCTTTTGTCACGTCAAATTTATCGGTATAATCCTTATCCCCTGCTTTGATTGTAATGTCTTTTACATCATAAGAAAGACAGGGATCTACTGCATCTGTGATAGTAAATGATTTGTAATGGAATAACTCTACCGTATGTGCCGGGATTTCCTGTGTTAAAGTATAGAGCCACTGATTTGTTACGTCTGTGACACGGTTATGGCTGCCCGGAGTTTTTTCACCATCCTGCTTTACTGTCGCATCCCAGTTCAGATCATCGGCATCCGATACTTTTTTCACTGGATTTTTGATAGATGGGATTGGAGAATCTGTTGTAGTCGGTGGCGGGGTTACCTTTTTATCTACATCCCATGTTCCTTTATCATCAGCTTTTGTTGTTGTGACTGTTGTCTCATTTTTAATCTTGATATTTGTCTCTGTTTTCTTGTCATTCTCTACAAGATGTCCATGTTCACGAAGCATTTCAATAGATACTTTCTTCGCATCAATGTGTGTTTTTACAACCATCTTTACGGTCGTTCCTGCATTATTCCCATAGAAATCTTTGTTATTTAGTAAATCAGAAGATGCTGCATATTCTAAATAATTTCCCTTGTTTGCGGAAGCAGGAGCAAAACTACTTGTGACATCTTTATCTCCTGCATAAAACTTAACGGAATCAATCGTCAGACAGGAATCAACAGCATCCTTGATCACAAACTTGGAATACTTTGCGGTAGAAGGCATGTTCTTCTCAATTTCTTTAGAAACAGTATAAGTAAATGTCTCATCCGCATTGGTAAGTGTATTACTCAGCACATTCTTCTCGTCATCATCTGAAACCGTTTTCTTCGGGTCTGGGTCTGGATTGTTTGGATCACCGATAGGGACTTTTGACCAGACGGTGGAAGTATCCTGTGATGCAGAACCATAATCTCCGTCTGTTACATCGTACATCTTATTTTTACTGTCGTATGTCAGCTTCTTCAGATATTTCATGCTCCTTTTAGCTGCATTTGGAATCAAACGGTATTTGTTATCTGAAGTACGCTCATGCCCAAGCCAGCTATATGACGCATCTTTAATCTTTACTTTAAATGTAATAGTTACTTTTTTTCCATAAAAAGCTGTATTACTTAATGCATCTGTTTTGGCACTAAATTTGAGATATTGTCCACTCGAAGAATCTGTAAACTTACTTGTAAAATCTTGCCCACCTACATTTACTTGCAAAGAATTTGATACATAGCTAAGTCCATCATCTATAGCGTCTTCCCATACATAAGAGGATACTGCTGTTTGACTCTGATTTCTTAATTTCTCTAACGTATCAGAAGCATAGTCTGGAATACTATCTTCATAACGGTATGAATATGTATCACCTAATTCATAATTTACTGCAGATGTTTTTTCATTACTAATCCATGAACCTCCATTCTGAATTAATTTTTTCGGTACATCTGGATTTTTATTTTCTTCAAAAGAATTCATTGCCCATGGAGCCAAATCGAAATATGCGATTGCTGTATGACCTGTCCATCCATATTTGATAGACATATCAGTCATGTCTTTGACATAAAGCGAAATACATGTTTTGTCAAAACTATCTTGGTCTGAACTCGCATTTTGGTCTTTAATTGCTTTATATGTCCATCCATCAGGTTCACACCATGTATTTCCGTCACTGCCTCCAATATAAGATGTATTTACGATATTGTCCATGCCATCAGTGATAGTCACATACTGATTTTGGTCAATGTCTTGGAATGTGGCGAATCCAGTAAATGGAGCCTTTGTATTCGTTCCATTATATAAGAAAGTGTATTTAAACTTCACCCATTTGAATCCAGAAAACATTACTACACCTGTTTTCTTATATGAAAAACCAATGGCATAGCCTAGATGTGCTGAATTATTATCATGTCCGAACATATCTGCACTGGATGGCAATGGTTTTGATTCATCATTCTGCGTTTTCCAATCAGTGACTTCAATCTTTAAATCAACCGATTTTCCTCCAACAGTAGTTACATCTTTATAACGTACCCAGAAATCTTCTGGATCATGATTCTTGGCATACGCCGCAAAACCACGCCATTTTGCCCCTGCATCTGAATTACCAGCTGCTACCTGCTGTGCATTAAAAGATTTATTCGGTTCTTCACTATTTGTATCGCTATCCGCCATAAAATTTGGTACGCTTACCTGACTTTTTGATACAGACCTATCAAAGTTATTAGCGAATTCTAATCCCATCTTCGATTTTGGACTAATATATGCTCCTTCCAACCCAGAAGCTGCCATTACTCCCAGAGAAAAAATTCCTGTTAGTGCCATCATTATAGCAAACAAAAATACTATTCCCTTTTTTAATATCATTTTTGTTTTCATAGCTTTTCTCCTCGCATTTTTTACTTTGTTTATATATCTTCCTAAATTACATGGTGGACCTCGTATCACACTATATTTCTCCTTCTTCATCTAAAAATGAGTACAAAAAAAGGACATTCTTCCGAATATCCTTTTTGGTACCTATTTTTCGTTTTATTTTTTAATCTTTACTTTCTTTCCGATTCCCTTCGTTTTCAGTATCTTTTTATAAGTTTTTAATTGTCTCTTTGGAACTTCAATGACTGACTTTTTATGGATTCCTTTAAATGCCTGCCTTCCAATCCGACTGTTGGTTAACTTTGATGTTTTTACTTTTATATTCTTCAGACTGGAACAGCCATAAAAAGCCTTCTTTCCAATCTTATTTATATTTGTTCCTATCGTGACTTTCTTTAACTTTTTATAGTTCTTGAAGGCATTGGCTGCAATCCCTGTTACTTTATATCTTTTTCCACTAATCTTTACTGTCGATGGAATGTTTACAGATATAATATTTTTATTAGCTGGTTTCACATATAAAACTGTCTTTTTTGATCTTGAAGTAATCTTGTAATAGTTCCCTTTTATCTTTTTTGTCTTTATCGAACTTTTTTTACTTCCCGGTCTTGTAATCTTATTTGTTTTCATATTTTTAGACCATGTAATCCGACCGTTTTTTACTTCTAGCGCATATCCGCCTGCATAACAGTTACCTGTATAATCTGCTGGTATACTAGATTTTGATTTCCAATTTGGAAGATATAAGAGTGTATCCGTATCCATTCCGATTATGTCTGAAACAACATATTTTTTAGTTGCCTGTAAGTTTCCTACTTTAACTGTCACTGTAGCGATTCCACATTTCTTTGCCGTTATATTTCCATTAGAATCTACAGAAGCTATAGATGGATTAGAACTACTCCATGTAGCCCCAGTATTCGATAATTTACATTTAAAGTGACCTGAATCTTTATAAATATGTCCAGCAGCTACTGGATACTGCCATACTGCCGGATGTGCTTTTCTTGTCTCTCCTTTTTTAATTACATCATATGTATACTTTGGTGTTAAATAGTTTTTGTTAGCATTGATTATTAAATAAGTATCTGATGGATTAATATACAAATCCATCTGTGTACGAACAGTTTTCCCACTATTTACATATTTTTCATAAGCACTGTCATCATGTCCAATTTCATCGCTGACAAAACAATATGTTACATTACAAAAACCGCCATAGTTAAGTTCTCTTGGTATTCCCTGTGGTACATCTGTAGCAACAACACCTATCCCTATTTTAGAAGTAATATCACTCTCTTTATAAAGGAAAGTACCTACTTTTTTGATATGATTTAATATTTTTTCTTTTCCATTTCTAGTTTCTTTCCATAAATTATCGCTGTATTCATCATAACCATCTATATCGTCTATTTCCATAGCATCTTTTCTTACATATACATTATTATAGATTTCAGGATTACTTGCTGATGCATCGCCTCCCTGTTTTTGCAGTGCTATGTCCATCGCTACTTCTGTAAAATTGGCATCCATTTTTAAATCTGATAAACCGTTATTTCTTCTCTGCCTATTAATCTCCTGAAGAACTTGCTCCGCAATCCCATAAAATTTTTTTACATCAACTTTTGCTTTCACCGTTGCGGCATTTGCATGAATTGTTCCCAGTCCCATTAAACATACAAAAGCAAGTAATGTCAGTAACAAATGCCCTTTCTTCATCGTTTTTTCTCTCATAACTTCCTCCTGTTCCGTACCGAATTTCGGCACATTTATAAGTAGATTTGCCGGAGATTTTCGGTATATTTATCTATCATATCACTCCATCTCCAACTTTTATATTTAGCTTTAATATATCATATTATTTTTCACTATTCCAGTGTTCCAGTCTGCTTTTTTCAGAATCTTTTTTACGTTTGTGTGTACCGAATTTCGGCACATATTCCTGACAAAATCCTATAGTACACCATGTCAAATCTATACAGAAGATTAACACGACACACCCATATAGCCAATGCTTAATTTTCCACAGATCATAAAAATAAGTACACAATATATATAACAACAAAAATATCTGTAAATGATAAAGACTCCTTCTCTGTTCACTATTCTTTATCGTTAAAAGAATCGGTGATATACTGACCAGAATACTGACCGTTATAATTAGTCCTCTTTTTAATGACAGACCTTCACATATTACATCTGTTTTTATATTCTCGATCGCTGGCATTAATGTCATGATAGAAAATCGAAATAATTGAAATGCAGCACTCATTCCTATCCCGATGGATACTAATATTCTGTCTGTTATTTGTACAATGTCCATGTCATCACCTCTACTTATATTTAATCTGTGCTGAATTTCGGTACAAAAAAAGCAGAAGGATAATATATCCTTTCTGCTTTTCTTTCTTCCATATCTAATTGCTAATTCTATTATAACTCAGTTCTTTTTACTTTTCTGCATACACTTACTGACTCCTATTTTTCGCAAAAGAAAAATTTACATTAAACCTGACAGACTGACAGATTTATTTTATAAAATCATAAATACTTGTAATCTCAACTTTATATGTATGACCATACTCACCAAACATATTAATCAGAATATCCTACAGACTATTTCTAGTAATTTACTTTATTTTTCCATACACTTTTTGATAATCACATGCTGCCGCAATAAAAAAATTCAGCAATATCAATATTATGACTACTAAAATTAAAAATTCCCAATGGGTAAATGCCACACACCGTTTACATATTTCCATATAAAAAGAAAGGGACTTTCGTATGGAATAATCCGCAAATTCTATCAAGTTCTTCCTCTCCGTTACATATCTATAAAATACTAAAGCAATGTTTCCTAATAATACACCAAAAAAACTTTCTGTAAAATTATTTTTCAAAAAATATTTCCATATTACTATTTTTTCCATTCCTAACTGATAAAGTGTCTGGTATCTTCTTATTTTTTGTTTCTCAATTGACAAACCTATTCCCAAACGAATAAGTAGTAAAAATAATAATCCAATCACAGTTAATACAAATGTCATTATAACTTTTAATATAAGATTGTTTAGTTGTTCTTCTCTCTCTACCCGATTATTTTCAAAATAAAGAGAAGTATTTACTTTTGATAATTCAATATCTGTCTGATATGGAATTGTTTCCTTTTGTACACCAACAGTTACATAACATGGTGAAAATTTTCCACAAATACTTCGATATGTACTCTCATTACACAATACACCATATGTTACCATTGGGTTTAATGAAGCAGGCATTTCATCTTTAAAGCAATGGATAACGCCAACAATATTTAAAATTTTTTTGCCTTTCTTTGTATTTATTGTGACTGTATCTCCTTCTTTTATCATCCTTTCTTGTATATTTTCCCCATTTTTTTGTGTTGAAGAGTCCAGATCAAGATCTACTTGTAACATTCCTTTCTCTGTTTTTATATAATCCGGAACATATAAAATAACTTCATTGTTTTTCAACTTTTTCTTTGAACTACTCTCTACTTGTTTTAGATAACTGCCAGTTAGATTATCAGAAACACCAACTAAAGGACCGTATGTATAATTATCTAATTGCTGTTTTTGTGTAAAATCATCCCTCATTCCCTCTTTAACTTTTTTCAAATATATATCATCTATTTTCCCAGAAAACATCAGTTTAATATTAGAAGATATTGCAACTGACCCTACTTTTCCAACTCCATATAACCCTTTTATTAAACTTAATTGTTCCTCTGTCATAGTATTCTCAGACCCAATATGTCCCATAAGTCTTCCAAAGGTATAATCATCCGGATAATTTATACAGGAAAATCGATAAGACCTATATGCTTCCCATGTCTGATATACTGTCAAAAGCATGAAAGCAGATAATACTGTTACAAGCATCACTGATAAAATTTTCTCTTTTCTCTGAAAAATATTTAAGATTTTAAAAAGATTTTTTTTATTTAATTTTCTTCTTCTTTTTACTATCTTATATTCTGTCTGATGCTGTAATTTTCCACGAAGGGGAAGCTTTAGTAAACGAATAATACTTATAAAAAATACGAATAAAATTACCAATGTAAACAATACTATTAATCCTAGAATATTAATCCAGGATAAGCGAAGATACAGTTGATAATTTCCATATTTATTTATTATTGTAACCAAAACACTCGGCAATGCAACTCCAAAAAATATACCTGCTATACCAGGGAATAACATTACCTCTTTCTTTTTCTTAATATATATCTGAAAAATCTGTGCTTTTGTTGCACCTAATATTCTCATGATCAGCAAATTTTCTGTTTGATTCTTTAGATCAATATAAAGTAGCAAAAATATTGTGATACAACCTATTCCTAAAATAAAAAATTGCAACATATTTCTTTCTAATATAAACAGCTTGCCTCCAGAATATTCTCCATAAACATAGTCATTCTTCACAAATTCTCCCCTTTGACAAAGAACTTGCAGGGCATCTGCTTCTTCCTTATACTTTTCTTTTAACGAAATAAAAATATGTTTTGTTATGGTACCGTTTTTATTGGTGCCAATAGATTTTCTTTTTGTGATAAAAAAAGAAGGAAGTTCATTATTTTGTGTTTTCCAATATGAAGAATAATTTTTTATAACTCCTGTAAGAACAAATTGATATACTCCTATCTGTTCATTACCTTCTTTATCATAAAATAAAATATTCAAGTGAATATTCTGACCTAATTCATAAGAATATCCCAAGCGAGTAAGATAAGATGCCTCTATTGCAATCTCATTTGCATTACGCGGCATATGTCCACTTAGAGTTTTAATATTTCCAAGAGAAAAAAAACTATTATCTGCGCTTCCTATCGCACCAATATTCTCTCCCTCTCTATCTAAAATATCCCCTAAAACTTCTACTTTTCCTACTTTATCAATTGTTGCATTTTTTTCTAGTATCTGTATTTCATCATCTGATGTATGATATGATGCAATATTCCAAGAACCATATAACTTTTTTCTCTGTTCCTCTAAAGTATTTTGATAACTATCTGAATAAATAACTGTAATAAGGCCAAAGAAAAAAACAAAAAATATTACAATAGCTAAAATTCTATTCTGGTATTTAGAGATTTTCATGATTTTTCCCCTTCTAAAGCGGTATCCGAAATAATTTTTCCATCTTCTAAAACAATCATTCTTTGCGAGAGTCTCGCAATTTCTAAATCATGTGTTACCAGAAGAATAGTCTGATCAAAATAACGCTGTGATAACAACATAAGTTCTAACAGCTGTTCACCATTTTTCTTATCCAAATTCCCACTTGGCTCATCTGCAAGCAAAATCGAAGGTTTAAGCGATAATGCTCTTGCAACAGCAACTCGTTGTTGTTCTCCTCCTGAAAGTTCTGTAGCATATTTCCCTTTCTTTTCATATATACCTAATTTTTCCATAACAGTCTGAATAAAGTCTTCATCTGGATCTTTATGGTCAAGGTAAGACGGCAAACATATATTTTCATATACCGTCATTTCTGGAATAAGATTAAAAAATTGAAATACATATCCGATATGTTTCCTACGAAAAATTGTCCTTGATGTATCCTTCATATCAAATAAGTTTGTTCCTTCAATTTGAACCTCTCCAGAAGTTGGTCTTTCTAATCCTCCAATAATATTTAAAAGTGTACTCTTCCCTGAACCACTTTTCCCAACAATTGATACAAATTCTTCTCTGGCAATTGTTAAATCAATACCCTGAATTGCTTTTGTTTCTGCTTCATTCTTTCCATAAGTTTTCTCTAACCCTTTTATTTCTACGATAATGTCTTTCATACTTTCACTTCCACATTTTTTGCAATTTCTTTCAGTTCCTCATAAGATAAAGATCCATAAATCCTACAACAACATTTTCCTGCGTTCCATTCCAGGACTCTTTCACCCTTTTTCATCTTCGTGATTTCCTGTATCTGCTCTTTTTCATTGCCATTGTATTTAATATTCTCTCCATTATAAATAAATTGTGTACCTTGACTTCCGTCTATGTCAATTTTTTTCTTTTCTTCTACTGAAATTAAATCTGTATCCCCCTGTTGAACCTCTACAACAAATCTTTTGTTACCCTCTGCATTACTATAACAATCCTGCTGGCGCATTGGCACAGAAACATATCTAATCTCTGTATATCCTTCCGGTATATCATTAATAGAGATCCATATGTTGCTTTCCTCAGAATTTTCTCTTTCATCCATTATATTTTCTTCTGTTTGCTCACTGCCAGCTGGCATATGACATGCATTAAGCAAAAGCATACTTAGTAAAAGTAAAAATATTCCATGAACTTTCCAACATTTTTTGTGATACATCGCTTTCCCTCCTAATTTTGATTTTATCTTTTTATATCATAACCATCTTACAAGAAAGTGACTCTTTATATTTAATAAATCGTAGTTGCATCCATCTGTGGAAATAAAATTAAAAATTCTGCTCCTCCACATTCCCGATTTGATGCTGTAATTGTACCAAAATGCTGTTTGATTACCTGCTGTGCAATAGATAAGCCTAATCCAGAACTTCCTTCTTTTGTACGATCTCCTAAAAAATAGCGTTCAAATATCTTATTCTCACGTCCAAACATGAAACCCTGTCCATTATCTCTTATTATAATTTTATTCAAATTTTTTTCTATTCCATAAAAGATTTCTATTTTGCCATTTGGCGAATGTTCTATACAATTTTTTAAAATATTTTTCAATACCTCCTGCATCCAAAAAGGATCACATAACCATTTTATTTTTAATTTCCCCTGTACACTTATCTCTATGTTTTTTGGTTCAGCTAATATTTCTATGTCATTTACAACAGTTTCCACTAATATTTCTGCAGAAATTTCTTCAAATTTCATTTGAAATTTTTTACAATCAAATTTCCCCAGATTAATTAAATCTCTTATAGTGTCTGTCATATAATCTATCTGCCCAAGACATTTACCCATTTCCACTGAAAATTTTGAATATCTCATTTCTATTTTTTCACAAATCATTCGCATAACAGATAATGGAGTCTTTAGTTGATGAGAAACATCTTCCA
>OGYY01000793.1_pt1 | contig 30861 bp, 23 predicted proteins | sample 1576671 | NCBI WGS metagenome assembly OGYY01 (sample SAMEA3541593, study PRJEB24748) | human gut metagenome | biome: human gut; feature: human-associated habitat; material: faeces | place: China | collected 2012 | reverse complement strand
AAGAAAACAGGGACAGTCTTATGAATAGAAAAGAAATACTCTGTTATACGGGAAAAATTGTATGGCGAAAAGATGCAATCATCATTTGCCTGTTTTGGAGTATGGTATTTTTTTGCCTGAATGCGCTGGTTGTTTGTGGGAAAAACATGAATGAACAGAAAAAGACCGCTGTGGACATTCTATGTGAGATTTCGCAGGAATATCAGGAGCAGATGGGGACTCTGCGGAATATGGAAGGGGTACAGGCGGTAACTGTGTGGGAAGAGAGTTCACAGCTGCTTGAGTGGAATGGATATGAAGCGGAAATCACGCTGACAGGAACGGATCAGGAATATTTGCAGACACAATTTCCGGAGGCGTACAGTCAGGGGAACCATTCATCCATGGCATGGGCAGTCGTAGATGGGAGTATAATAAAACAGCTGAAGGATACAAAAAAACATGCGATTCAGAGAGATTCGCCGGAAGATCTGTTGTATCAGATTGTGGAAATCAACGGGGAAAAAGTAAGGATATATGGAATCAACAGCCCAAAAGAAAAACAGGAAAAATCTCAGGTCTTTGTGTATACGGATATAGAAAAATACGAAGAAATAGTAATGGCAGATACGGAAAACAGAGAAAACGTTACAGATACCACCGCTACCTTGCAGGGAGAAACTCATACTGACCGGGAAGCATATCATTATCGGATTCAGGTGGTGAATGAAGCTGCAGCAGAAAAAGTTATTGATACACTGTCCCTTTCCGGAATTCCTGTACAGAATACGGAAGATCTGGAAAAACAGCAGGAACAGAGGGAAAGGAATCTAGGGAAAATATGGCAGTGGATCTTTGGACTTTCGGGTTCTCTTGTGAGTGGAATTATACTGATATGGCAGCAGGGGAAACTGTGGATGGCAGAACACCATGCATTTGTCCAATACATGCAACAGATAAGTCCCGAAATCTGGAAAAAGATCTGGAAAAACCGGAAAGTGTTCTATATCGTTGCGGGAGGGGCGGCAGGAGAAATCGTTTATTTACTGTTGCTATGCAACTTGAATGAAATATTATAAAATATACTGGTTGATATGGAAATTATAATGACCAAAATAAAACAATATGATATAATACATATAACAAAAACAATATGAAAGAGCGAGCGGAGAAAATAATGGCAGGAGGGGAAAAAAATAATGAAGAAAAAGATACTCGTTGCGCTTGGAATCGGAATCGTAGTTATAGCGGGTGCAGGAACGGTTTATGCGACTCACAGTCAGAAAGCAAAAAACAGCAGCAATCAGGCGTATGAGCTGGGGCAGATGATTCAGGAACAGGACAAAGAGACGGACACATCGGATGAGCTGTATGCGGTTGGAAAAGATAATCAGATCACGAAGCAGGAGATGGAAAATCATGAAAAGCGCTTCGCACTGGGCGAGGAAGATGCACAGGATTCGGTGACGGATGATGGAAAGTCTTCGGAAGAAAAGGCATTTCAGGCGCTGGTTCGGAGAAAGACACTGGCGGTTGCGGCGGAAGCGGCAGGGTATACAGTCAGTGATACAGAACTGGATCAGATCGTCAGCGAGAAACGGGAAGCCATGGATGCGGGCATCGATGATCCAGAAAATAAGGAATACGGGGAGATACTGAAAGCATTGTATGATTCCTTTGGCGGGGAAGATCAGTACTGGGAATACATGCGCGAAGAGACGAGAACATCAGCAGAGATCGAAAAGTATTTCGCGGATAAAGAAAAGGAGTACAAAGAACAGCTTGGCTCCGATGGAGAGACCGCTCAGACGTGGGATGAGGCACGGGAAGAACTGGTGGATCAGCTGATCGCGGAGCAGGATGTGAAAACTGTTTAAAAATCAGACAGATGTAAAGATAAGAAAAAGGCAACTCCTGGAGACAGGGGTTGTTTTTTTGATGCAAACCACACTTTACAGTAGTAATTTACCGAAGGCTCATGTATAATAAAATACGGAAATGTTGATGCAAAAGGGAAGGGTCCTGGGACAGGAGCTTTCCTGCGTGAAAAAACGGAATATGGAAACATATTCTGCGAAAAAGGGAGAACAAGATGAGTAAGAGAAATGATGTACACAAAGTATTGATTATCGGTTCCGGTCCAATTATTATCGGTCAGGCGTGTGAGTTTGACTACTCCGGAACACAGGCGTGTAAAGCACTGCGCCAGCTGGGATATGAGATTGTACTGGTAAACTCCAATCCGGCAACGATCATGACGGATCCGGGGATTGCAGATGTCACGTATATCGAACCACTGAATGTAGAGAGACTGGAACAGATCATCGCAAAAGAGCGTCCGGACGCGATTCTTCCGAATCTTGGAGGACAGTCAGGGCTGAATCTTTGTTCTGAACTTGCAGAAGAAGGGATCCTGGACAAATACGGTGTGAAAGTCATCGGCGTTCAGGTGGATGCGATCCAGCGTGGCGAGGACCGTATTGAATTTAAGAAGACGATGGACCGTCTGGGTATCGAGATGGCACGAAGCGATGTCGCGTACAGCGTGGATGAGGCGCTTGCGATTGCTGACAGACTGGGATATCCGGTTGTGCTGCGACCGGCTTACACCATGGGTGGAGCAGGCGGCGGTCTGGTATATAATGTAGAAGAACTGAAAACTGTATGCGCCAGAGGTCTGCAGGCCAGCCTGGTAGGTCAGGTTCTGGTAGAAGAATCCATCCTTGGATGGGAAGAACTGGAGCTGGAAGTTGTCCGTGACTCCAAAAACAATATGATTACTGTATGCTTTATCGAAAATATCGATCCGATCGGCGTACATACCGGTGATTCTTTCTGTTCCGCTCCGATGCTGACCATCTCCGAGGAGGTACAGCAGGAACTGCAGAGACAGGCATATAAGATCGTAGAAGAAGTAGAAGTCATCGGTGGAACCAACGTACAGTTTGCCCACGATCCGGTCAGCGGAAGAATCATCGTTATCGAGATCAACCCGAGAACCTCCCGTTCCTCCGCACTGGCAAGTAAGGCAACCGGTTTCCCGATCGCACTGGTATCTGCGATGCTGGCTTCCGGTCTGAACCTGGACGAGATCCCATGTGGAAAATACGGAACCCTGGACAAATACGTTCCGGACGGAGACTATGTGGTAATCAAATTCGCGCGCTGGGCATTTGAGAAGTTCAAGGGCGTAGAGGATAAGCTGGGTACACAGATGCGTGCTGTCGGCGAAGTTATGAGTATCGGTAAAACCTATAAAGAAGCGTTCCAGAAAGCTATCCGAAGCCTGGAGATCGGTCAGTTCGGTCTTGGCTTTGCCAAGGATTTCCATGAGAAATCAAAAGAGGAACTGTTAAAGATGCTGGTAGAACCGAACAGCCAGAGACAGTTTATCATGTATGAAGCACTGCGAAAAGGTGCAACGGTAGACGAACTGTTTGCTCTGACAAAGATCAAACACTATTTCATCGAACAGATGAAAGAACTGGTGGAAGAAGAGGAAGCACTTTTGGCAAACAAAGGTCAGGTGCCGGCTCCGGAAGCCCTGAAACAGGCGAAACTGGACGGTTTTTCTGACAAATATCTGGGACAGATCCTGGAAGTTCCGGAAGAAGACATCCGTAATGCGAGAATCGCACAGGGTGTGGAGGAAGCATGGGAAGGTGTCCACGTAAGCGGAACGAAGGATAATGCTTATTATTACTCCACCTATCACTGCAAAGACGAAAGTCCGGTCAGCGATAACAAGAATAAGATCATGATCCTCGGCGGCGGTCCGAACCGTATCGGTCAGGGTATCGAATTTGACTATTGCTGTGTACATGCGGCGATGGCACTGAAAAAAGCAGGTTTTGAGACGATCATCGTAAACTGTAACCCGGAAACGGTATCTACCGACTATGATACTTCCGATAAACTGTATTTTGAGCCACTGACACCAGAAGATGTGGAGAGTATTGTAAATCTGGAGCATCCAGACGGCGCTGTTGTTCAGTTTGGCGGTCAGACCGCTATTAAGCTGACAGAGGCCCTGATGAAAATGGGGGTTCCGATTCTCGGCACAAAGGCGGAGGATGTGGATGCTGCGGAAGACCGTGAGCTGTTTGATCAGATTCTCCAGCAGACTGGCATCCCGAGGGCTGCGGGCGGAACTGTCTATACCGCCAATGAGGCAAAAGAGGTGGCAAACCGTCTCGGCTATCCGGTACTTGTGCGCCCGTCCTATGTACTTGGCGGACAGGGAATGCAGATTGCCATCAACGATCACGACATTGATGAATTTATTGGTATTATCAACCGTATTGCACAGGATCACCCGATTCTGGTTGATAAGTACCTTCAGGGAAAAGAGATCGAAGTAGATGCGGTATGCGACGGTGAGGATATCCTGATCCCGGGTATCATGGAGCATATCGAGCGTGCGGGAATCCACTCCGGAGACAGTATTTCCGTTTATCCGGCACAGAGTATTTCGGAGAAGACAAAGAGAACCATTGAGGACTATACAAGAAAGCTGGCGCAGTCCCTGCATGTCATCGGACTGATCAACATTCAGTTCATTGTGTGCGGTGAGGAAGTATACGTCATTGAAGTAAATCCTCGTTCCAGCCGTACGGTTCCTTATATCAGCAAGGTGACAGGTATTCCGATCGTTCCTCTTGCAACAAAGGTTATCATCGGACACAAGATCAAAGACCTTGGTTATACGCCGGGACTCCAGAAAGAGGCGGATTACTTTGCCATTAAAATGCCGGTATTCTCCTTTGAGAAGATCCGGGGCGCTGATATCAGCCTCGGACCAGAGATGAAGTCAACAGGAGAATGTCTGGGTATTGCCCGCACCTTTGACGAGGCGCTTTACAAAGCGTTCCTGGGAGCAGGAATCAAGCTGCCGAAGTACAAGAACATGATCATTACCGTAAGGGATGAGGATAAGCCGGAAGCAGTAGAGATCGGACGCCGCTTTGAAAAGATCGGCTACAAGATCTTCGCTACAAGAAGTACAGCTAAGGCACTGCAGGACGGAGGAGTAAAAGCGATCCCGGTCAACAAGATCGAGCAGGAATCTCCGAACCTTATGGACCTGATCCTGGGACATGAGATCGATCTTGTCATCGATACGCCGCCTCAGGGAGCTGATCGTTCCAGAGACGGATTCGTGATCAGAAGAAATGCCATTGAGACGGGCGTAAACGTGCTCACGGCTATTGATACAGCGGAAGCTTTGATCACCAGTCTGGAAAATACAGATATCAAGAAGCTGACACTGATCGATATTGCGACGATCTGATAAAATAAGCACGTGAAATATAGACAGGGGCAGGAAACGCTCAGATGAGCCGTTCCTGCCCCTGCAAATTATAGAGAAATTTATAATTGATTATTATCTAGACCTTCAAAGAAATCATCATAAGAACATCCATATATTTTCCTTAATTCAATAAGAACACTGATACGAATGTTTAACTCTCCGGATTCATATTTGGCATACGTAGTCCGTCCGATATCGCACGAACGTCGTTGCAATTTTGCACATAGTTTTTCCTGAGACAATCCAGATTCTATACGTAGCCGTCTCAGATTTTCACCCATGAATTTGTCTCTGCGTAATTTTTGCTCCATATTAATTACCTCATATATTGACCAGTATAAAGGTCGAAAATAGACCAGCATTGGTTGCAACCAAAAATATTCTATGTTATATTTAAAAAAGATATTGACCGCTATATTGGTCAAAAAAAGAATTTGTGAGGTGGCATTATGAAAAAGAAGTTTTTGTTAGTGGCTTTTTGTAGTACATTGGCATTTTCATGTGTGGGGTGTGGAAGTGAAGAAACCCAAAGTGCGGGTACTTTAGAAAAGAATTCGGATATGTCCTCAACAAAAGAAGTTGATAAGGAAAATGCAGATAAGCAGAATGAAACTGAGCAGACAGACGAGATAGCCAAGACAGAAAATATTATCATTAATACAGAATATGTTCCTGTTTCTTATAGGGATAACGCCTTAATTGTTCAGAGAAGCGAGGATATGGAACTTTTTGGCGTTTTGAGTAATAATGGAGAAATCATAGTTGAGCCGGAGTATGATGAATTAAAGTTCGTGGAAATGGATGGGGAGGATTATATTTCTGTAAAACTTGGTGATGAGTTTGGTATTTTTAGATTAGATGGCAGCGAATATATTGAAATCGGGGAATATGATGAAATTGTAACGGCTGGAGATATCGGATGGCTGGCAAAAAAGGACGATAAGCAATATCTGTTGGATACAAAAGGAAAAGTCGATAAAGAATTAAATGGTGTATACAAATGTGTAGTAGGGAATTCATATTTGTTTAAGGCTTATGATGTTAATGATATGGGAGTCAATAATAGAATGACTGCTGCAAGTAATGATATAGGAGGTAATGGGGATTTATATGACTTAAATGAGAATTTAATATTAAGTGGAGAATCAATAGGGATACATATGTTTATGGCTGTTTATGGCGTAGATTTTATTGATACACTTATTGATAGAGAAGGCAAGTATGTATCTGTAATAATAAATGCCGAAGGAAATGTGGTATATGACTTAGGAAGTGACGAGATAGTAGAAGTTGACGACAAGAATCTGTCATTTGTTGCTACACCTAGAAATGCAGGATATGTTAGTTCAGATGATGAATATTATGAATATGATATTGCGACTCAAAAACGTGTTCCGATTATCCCCAAAAAGGATGTTTTTAAATGGGATTATCAAGTAATACAAAAAGAATCCGGTGATTTTTCCCAATTTTATACATTTGATGAGGAAGAAATCATCGAAGGGCGTTTTGCAGATTATGAAAAAGAGGATAGAGGTCTTTTTCTTAAAAATATTGACAGTCAATGGGGACTTATTGACTATAGCGGAAAGGTTTTAATTCCCTTTGGAGACGTTAGTGAATCCGATGGAGATTGGTTCTATCAAGGAGAAGAAATGCAAAAGATTTCTGACCTGTCATCAGATGGTAAATTTGGATTTTATATTGAAAAAGATACTGGTTATGCAGTATATGTATATGACGTGATGGAAGAAACTAGCTGGTTTGAGGAGTAAAAATAGATAGATCCGCAAGAAGGTATCAGATAATGAGTAGAAAGAAAATACACATAATTTTTTTGATATTCTTAGTACTTGTGACAGCAGGCGTGATTTTGACAGTTTTAAAAATACAAGATATGAACAAAGAGATCACAGCAACATATCTTGACTTTACTGAGAAGGATATTGCATATGATCACGGGACTCTCTACATTGATTCGCAGCTCCTCTTAACAGCTAAGGAAGACGTGTCATATGAAGAAGTGGAACATGTACTGCAAAGGTATAAAGCAGAGATCGTAGGCTATATTTCTATATCTAATGATTATCAGGTTTCTTTGCCAGCAGATACAGAATATGAGAAGTTGTGTGAAATTGCGGATGAATTAAGTCACGATGAAAAAATAGAATTATGCATGCTTAATTATGTGTATCCAATGGATGGCGCTTCTATAGATTATATGAAAGATCCATGGATTCCTGCATCGGATCCTCAAGATAAATCTGGAGCAGAATGGTCGGAGATAAAACCGCAGGGAAGCAATTGGTGGGCGGAGGCAGTAAAACTTCCCTCTGTATGGAACATGGATATATGGGACGATGATACACAGTTTATTCCTGCAAATATAGGAGTGATCGATACTGTATTTGATCCGGGAAATACAGATTTGCAGAATGTTTTCAGAGAATGCTGGCAAAATCCATCAGAGGGATCTGGAGAAAACCAGGTTAGCTATTTGTATAGTAAAGAAAGTGATGCTGAGAAAAGGGCAGAGCTGTCACACGGAACACATGTGGCAGGAATTATTTCAGCAAAAGGCGGGAATGGTTTCGGAATAACAGGAGCGGCAAGCTGTGCTGATCCCCAATTATATGGATATGCAACAAAAGGCGAAAACGAGCATTTTTATACAGATTTAATGATGTGGAAATATGCAATTGCTCTTATGTTAAAAGAAGATGTCAGGGTAATTAATATTTCCATGGGGACTGACAGTCTCATTTATGCAGCCTCAAAAGGGAATGCTGTGGCTTTGAAGACATTGTCCTCGTATTCGACGACAATGGAACGCTTTCTGAAAAAATGTATCGAGCAGGGATATGAATTTGTCATTACAAAATCAGCGGGAAATACGGCCGGATGCGGATGGAAAGAATGCGAGGCATCAAAAGAATTCCCATATGGTTACATGCAGACAGAGGGAACGTCAGAGCCTTGCGACGTCCAATTTGATGTGCTTGGTGCCATTAAAAATACAAAAGTGAGGGATCGTATTATCGTTGTGGGAGCAACAAGAAGAGTGCCGTTTTCGCTCTCAAAAGATACAAGATATGAAATTGCTGAGTTCAGTAATATAGGAGCTGATGTCTATGCTCCGGGGGATAGGATCCTGAGCACAATACCGGGAAATGAAGTAGATTATAAAGACGGTACATCTATGTCGGCACCAATTGTAGCAGGAACAGCAGCTTTGATGTGGAGTGTAAATCCGGAACTTACAGCAAAACAGGTTAAGGAAATACTAATAGAATCAACTGACACTGAAGGCACAGATGAGGAGGTTTCAAATATTAATGCCTTTTATGCAGTTAATGCGGCGCAAATAAAGACAGGAATGGGAGAGGAAGAAGAAGGAAAAAATGGCTGCATTTTAGGAGAGGTTTATACCTGGTCTCAGGTGGATGAAAATAGCGAACCGGATGCAATATATCTGAATGATGCTGATGTATATGTTTATGATGAAAATAATAGCGAGATCTTAAAGCTCAGGCCAGACAGTCTCGGGAGTTTCGATATCTTTCTTCCCGCAGGTTCCTATCTTATCAAGATCCAAAAAGAAGGGTATGTCTCGTTTGAATTGAACGTAAAACTGAAAGAAAACGAAGTGATCAGCCATTCCTTTGAGATGACGCCGGCCTATGAATGGGTCGTCAGGCCGGAAGTTTCAGCAGATAATATTTTTTATATGAAAGATACAAATGCAGGCAATGCTTCTTATAACGAACTGCATCGTCAATTCATGAGTGATTATGCGGTTGTGAAGCAGGGCGGGAAGTATGGCCTGATTGATATGAATGGAGAATTCCTGGCTGAGCCGGTATATGACAGGATTTCTTTGCAAATGAATAGCTATTATATAGATAACGGACAGGCGGATAACAGCTATTATGTAACAGAAGACGGAGAGATTCTGCCTGGTACAGAGCCGGCTCTGGCTGTAGGCATCGTACAACAGCCGGCAGCATTTTATTATAGCGATGAGCTTCATCATGTTTTAGAAAATGCTATCGATATAATGGAGCCGCTTGACAGGCCGCAAGAAGCTATTCCTGTTCAAAAGGCCAAAACGGAAATTCCCCGGGAGGGGGATCAGCGTGTTTTTTGGAACTGGTGGGAAGAAATCGGAGGGAAATATGCAATATACAATGAGGATGCGTTGGTAAGCGAGTTTACATACGACGAATGCGGATCCTGTTCAGATGGTCTTTTTGCCGTGTGTAAGAACGGAAAATGGGGATATGTGGATAAAAGCGGCCAACCCGTTACATCTATGATCTATGATGCCTCTTGGGAAGAATATTCCGATGATGATACAACCAATATAAGTACATCTCAATGCCATGATCCGTATTGTTATGCGGCATCGGATGGATATATTGTTCTAAAAAAAGACAATTACTGGGAGCTGCGGGATGTAGAGGGAAATCTGATTATTCCTTCGGGGATATTTGATAAAATCTGTCCGGTATATAAAGAAAAATGCTGGGTAAAAACAGATGGAAGATGGGGCGTCATTCAGATTAACAAACAGGAAGAGGAAAATGTTATAAGCGATGAAAGACGAATCGTCGGCTCATGGATCAATGAAGAGAATACTGGCAGAAAGGCGGCTTTTGTTTTCTCAAAAGATGGCACCGTGGATTTTGGAACAGATGGAATGGAATTTTACGATGCCCACTATTATTTTGATGAAAATAATCTCATCATCAAAATGGCAGAAGCAGATGCGTCAGTTACTTTTGAGATTGAATTTATTGAAAAAAGTCCAGAAGAAATTATTGTGAAGGCAATAGATTCTAGCGATGACTCCGTCTTAGAATTAAGCAGAAAGAATGTGAACGGAACATATACAAAACATGTTGCGAAAATTACAAGTGAGGACTACAAAAACGTCTATGGTCCTATATTGAAGCAGGTATGCGATACATATAGTGCAAGTAATATTTATTACTGCTATGATATCGATAAAAATGGTATAAAAGAGTTGATAGTTCAGGAAGGAACAGATTATCAGTCTTATGTATTTAAGGTGTATACGATCGGAAATGGAGAAAGCGTCTATCTGGGTGATATTTCAGGATATCATTGCTCGTTTTATCGTGATGAATCTGGAGGTCAGGAACCGTATATCATACGTTCGGAAGGAATGAATCAATATTCCAGAGTTTCGCATATCAGGATAGAAGATGGTTCCTTGGTAGAAGAGGTTGTATCCGAAACGGAACATTCGGGATATTACTCAAACTCATATCCACTTACAGAGGCGGATGTATCGTTTGATGCTTTGCTGGAGGGTGAATGGTATGAGTGACGAATAGCTAAAACAAGAGATTGTCCTGTGAGGATAGGCATGACTGCCTTACAGGGCAATCTCTTGTTTGTGCGCCTGGCGATTCACGTTTCTTAAGGGTGCAAGTCATGTGTTTTGCAAGCTGTTATCAGCTTACCAGTGAAAGTCTGCCAAAGGTAATCGCCAGAGAGCCTTGTAGCAAACTTCCAATGCTTTTGGGTGACCAATTGTGTTGAAGCGAGGTATGCCTGTGAGAAACAGATGCAAAATAGCAGTCCATAACATAAAGTGAATCCTGTGGCATCGCTTATGTTGACACTGTAAGGAACAAGAGGGAGCGGAATGTTATGAAAGTTGATAACGGAACAGAAGAGACCTCATACCATCATATAACCACAAGTACGTAACTGAGGATATAAGCACACATGCGAAATTCCTTGGAAAGTGGTATGAGAAGTCGAAGGAGCCCATCTGAAGGAAAGATGTCCCACCGGCCGTCCGGGAAAGATTGAAGAACTGTGCGGGCAGCTGCCATTGTTCGCCCCGAGAAACAGCGCATACCCCACCGACCTAACCATTTATATTGACAGAGGATGGACAGTGGTGCAGGAATAGGATTTATCCAACACAGGGAAACGTCAGGAAGGATAAAACTGACACTTTTGTTGTCTGAATCTGTCCTCCGAAGAGAAGCCCGGAAAAATTGCCCCTACCCAATCAGTGGAAAATCATGTAAAATCTATAGGGATAAAGGAGGTTGGCAGCATGTACCGTATCTTGATTGTAGAAGACGACAGAACGATTGCACAGGCTTTGAAAAGACACTTGTCAGGCTGGGACTACGAGGTATTCTGTGTAGAGGATTTTAAAAATGTGATGGAAGAATTTTCAAACGTTCAGCCTGATCTTGTACTTCTGGATATCGGACTGCCCTTTTATAATGGCTATCACTGGTGCAGCAGTATCCGCAGGATTTCCGATGTGCCCATTATTTTTCTGTCAGCGGCAGGAGACAATATGAATATTGTTATGGCTATGAATATGGGCGGAGATGAATTTATTGAAAAACCCTTTGATTTGAATGTGGTGACAGCGAAGGTGCAGGCAATGTTCCGAAGGGCTTATTCTTACAGAGGGAATACCAATATTATTGAACACAAAGGATGTATCCTCAATCTGTCGGATGCTTCGCTGATTTATCAGGAACAGAAAATAGAACTGACGAAAAATGAATTTCGAATTCTGCAGATTTTACTGGAACATGCAGGGAAAATTGTTTCCAGGGACGAGATCATTGCAAGATTGTGGGAAAGCGACGCCTTTATTGATGAGAACACACTGACAGTCAATGTGGCAAGGCTCAGGAAAAAATTGGCCGGGGTAGGCCTGGAACAGATGATCGTGACAAAAAAAGGGATTGGATATATGGTGGAAGCATGAAAACAGCAGGCTATTATTTAAAAGAACACTGGAGAGGAATCGTTGGTTACTTCGGAGCGGCGGCGATTATTTTGATAGTAGGGCTTCTCTATGAAGTTCGGATAGAGGCCATGTCATACGCAGTCTTTTTGTCGGTGATATGGCTGATTCTGTGGGGAAGTGCAAATTTTGTCCGTTATGTAAGAAGAAGCAGAGAAAGGGAAGAAATGCTGAAAAACATTTCTTTTTTAAAGCCGGGAGCGCAAAGTGCAGATACTCTGGCAGAGGAGCAGTATCAGAAAATGCTGTCGGTTCTCTGGGATCAGAAGATGGAGAAAGAGTCAGACGCCGCCATTGCAAGACAGGAGAGTGTAGATTATTACAGTCTGTGGGCGCACCAGATCAAAACGCCCCTTGCGGCAATGCGTCTTCTTTTGCAGGAAGAAGGGCAGGAACATGGATCAGACAGTTTTCTAAAGGAAATGGACAAAGAGCTCTTTCGCACAGAACAATATGTGGAGATGGTCATGACCTATGTGCGTATCGGGGATATTTCCAAAGATCTTGTGCTACAGTGGTATTCTCTGGATAAATTAATTAAACAGGCATTACGAAAATATTCCAGACTTTTTATTTTGCAGAAGCTGAAATTGAATTATCAGGAATCAGACCGGATCGTGCTCACAGACGAAAAATGGCTGTCCTTTATATTGGAACAGCTTTTATCCAATGCGCTGAAATACACAAAGGAAGGAGAAATATCGATCCGTGTATCCGAAGGAAAGGAGCATGAGCTTACCCTGATGATCCAGGATACCGGAATCGGTATTTATGCAGAGGATCTTCCCCGTGTATTTGAAAGGGGCTTTACCGGCTACACAGGAAGGGAACACAAAAAGTCTACCGGCATAGGGCTGTATCTATGCAAACAGGTGGCAGATAAACTGGGGCACAGCATCTGGATCGAATCAGAACCCGGTGTTGGGACAACTGTATTTCTGGGCCTGGGAAGGGTTCCTGTGCAGGCGGAGTAAACGAGAAATAAGACCTACCGGCAGCTTTTTGCCAATAAATTGAATGTAACAAATCTGATCTCGCGTATGGAAATTTATATGGAATAAAAATCAGGAGATGAAGAAGGACTTATGATAAAACTGCTTGCTGTGGATATGGACGGCACTTGCTTAAACAGGAAGAGCCTGATGACAGAAGAAACGAAAAAGGCGCTGGAGGCAGCGGCAAAGTCGGGGATTACGGTAGTGCCTACTACCGGAAGATGCCTTTTTTGCCTGCCTCATCAGCTGGCGGGAAGGAAAGATATCTATCGGTATGTGATCAGTTCCAATGGAGCCCGGGTGACAGACTGTGAGCTGGATAAAAGTTTGCTTTGTTCTGATATTCCTAAGGAGACCGCCCTTTCACTTTTAGAGGAGTGTGCCGGAAGCGGGGCAGGAATCGCGTCTCACATGGAGCATGTCTATCTGATACAGGGAAGAATGCTTGCTCTTATGGGGAGAGCATTTTACGGAAAAGACGCCAGGGGAGTGGAGCCTGTTAAAAATATGGCGTCCTATATCCGGAGCAGAAACAAAGGGGTGGAGGAGATCCAGTTGTATTTCCTTGCACCGGGCACAAGGATCAGGCTGGAAAAGATTTTGGGAAATTTTCCTCAGCTTTCTTTTGCCAGTACGAAAATATATATGGAAATCTTTTCCCGTAATACGTCCAAGGGAACAGCGCTTACAGCGCTTTCCGGTCATCTTGGGATCCAAAAGAGCGAGATTGCCTGTATCGGGGACGGGGAGAACGACCTTTCCATGTTTGAGGCTTCCGGACTGAAATTTGCCATGGGAAATGGCGTGAAAAAACTAAAGGAAAAAGCAGATTACGTACTTCCGTCAAATGAGGAAAACGGGGTGGAGGCTGCCATAAAAAATTATATCCTGGGAGGCTGTTAAAAATGAAAATTACAGTTTTAATGGAAAATGATTCCGGACGAGAGGGATGCCTTAGCGAGCATGGGCTTAGTTTATACATAGAGACGAAGAAGCATAAGCTTCTGATGGATACAGGGGCCAGCAGTCAGTTCCTTAAAAATGCCGGGATGCTCGGAATCGATATGGCGGGAGTGGATACGGTAATTTTAAGTCACGGCCATTACGACCATGGCGGAGGGATTCCCGGCTTTTTGGAATGCAATCAAAAGGCAGTCATTTACATGCAGAGGGCAGCCGGAGGAGCCTTTTATCATGTGGAGGAAGAAGAAGTCAGGTATATCGGAATAGATCCTGATATTCCGGGGGATTCACGGTCTGTTTTGCTGGAGGGAGATTACAGGATCGATGAGGAACTTTTCCTATTTTCCCATATTTCCGGAAGGAAACTGTGGCCGGAAGGGAACCGGGTCCTGAAAAGAAGGACAGAAAAGGGGTTTGTTCAGGATGTGTTCGACCATGAACAGTGCCTTGTGATCAGGCAGGATGGAAAGCATTATCTTCTCTCCGGATGCGCACATAATGGGATCCTTAACATTCTGGAACGCTATAGGAAGATTTATCACAGTTATCCGGATGCAGTGATCAGCGGCTTCCATATGAAGAAAAAGAAAGGCTACACTGCGGAAGATATCCGAAACATTGAGGAGACGGCCAGAGTTTTAAAAGAGACGCCGACGATCTACTATACCGGACACTGTACGGGTGAGGAGCCATACCGAATGATGAAAAAAATCATGGGAGAAAAGATCCGGGCGATCCACAGCGGGGATATTCTTTTGCAGGAGATGAGAGGAGAAATGCCAGATGAAAATAGCAGTATGTGACGATGAGCCCATCTTCCTGGAAATGATCCGTAAAGAACTGGAACAGTACTATAAAAGTCTGGATGTAATGATTGAAACATTTCATTCCGGAGAAGATCTTCTTCGAGTGATAAAAAGGAATCCGCAGATCTACCGATGCATTTTTCTCGATATTGAAATGCCAGGCTTGTCAGGATTAGATACAGCAGAAAAAGTAAAAGAAATGGGACTTTCCATACCGGTCATTCTTCTGACAAGTCATACAGAATATGCTATGCAGGGCTATGAAGTGGGGGCTTTTCGGTTTCTTGGAAAACCGGTGGAGCAAGAAAAGCTGCACCAGGCTTTGGAATCTGTAGAAAAAATGGAAGCGGAAGGAAGACGCTTATCTGTCAGGGTGGATGGAAAGGATCTTTTTATCCCTGTGGAGGAAATTCTTTATTTAAAAAGTGAGAACGTATATCTTTCTATCCAGACAGAAAAGGAACGCTATTTGATAAGAGGCAAAATAAAAGATCAGCTATTCCAGCTTCCTGAAGAACAGTTTTTCCAGATTCACAGAAGCTGGATCATTAATCTTAGAAAAGTATATTCCTATGATGGAAAGAAGGTCTTTTTAACAGAGGGCACGCAGATTCCGGTAGGGCGCAACCGAAGAGAATCCTTTCAGAGGATGATGTCTAAATGGGTGAAAGAGAACTGACAGGGTGCAAAAAGTATGGGAAAATTGGCATTATGTTTATATAACTGTATAGAGATGGCGGAGATTTTGCTGGCGCTTTTGGCTGTGAGCCGATATGTTTATCTGGAGCCGGTTCTGAAAAATAGAAAGGCTCAATTCATATATGGAACAGCCTTTTTTGTTTTTACATTTGTTGTTCAGATGCTTCCCGGAATTTGGGAAGATATACAGATTACAGGAATTTTATTTTTCTGTGTCTATATATTTTTGACAAGGGAAAGTCACAGGATAAGAGGGATATTTCTTTTGATTCCGGCGCTTGGATTTTTGGTAGGGATTACGGCGCTTTTCTATGCTGTTCCATATCTGGTGACAGGAGCCTATCTTCCGGAAAGAGAAAATGCACTTCTTTCGGACGGAATCTTCTGGATAGTTGTCTTGATTTTCTATATCAAAGGTGCGGGATTCCGGCAGAGGGCGGCCAAAGAAAGTGCTTACAGGCAGCTTGGAAGGTGGGAGAGGAACTTTCTTCACGGAGTGGGGATTTTCCTTTTTGCAGTGGGCTCTTTCCTGATAACCATATACGAAGCCGGACTTTCGCAGGATATGTCGAGATTTTTGACAGGTCTTGGATGTCTGTCTATCGTATTTCTTGAAGTTTCTGCAGTTGCTTTGGTACAACAGGGAAACAAAAAGGGATATTTTCAATATATGACAACTATAGGGGAACATTATATGAGAGCCGAGCTGGTACATTTCCGTGCTTATAAGGAACAGGAAGTGAGACTTAGGAGATTTCGTCATGATATCAAAAACCATCTGGCATGTCTGTGCAGACTTTCAGAGACAGGAGACCTGGACAGAATGAGAACTTATCTGGAAAATCTGGAGGGAGAGCTTCGTCAGACAGATCATGCCGTGCAGACTGGAAATGAGATTGTGGATGCAATTTTAAATGAAAAACTCCTTCTTGCACAAGCGATGGGAGTCTCATTTTCTCTGGACGGAAATTTTTCATGTGAAATTGAAATGCAGGCGATGGATATTTGTACCATATTTGCAAATGCATTGGATAATGCACTGGAAGAGCTGGAAAGGTCGTCAGCGGCAAAGATGGACAGGAAAGAGGACGGTGAGCAGCAGAATGGCTGGATCAGGTTAAAAATTTCCTGTCAGGGGAAAATGGCATGTTTTGTGTTTGAGAATCCGGTTTGTCCGCAAAAAAAGATCATGCCGCCAGGATGCACTGATAAGAAAAACGAAAAAGAGCATGGATTTGGTCTTTTAAATATTGCTTATGTGGCAGAAAAATATCATGGCAGCATGAAACAGCAGATCCGTGAAGAAAAAGAAGGGTCTGTATATAGTCTGGAAGTTCTTGTGTTTACAGAATAAGTACCATTCACAACAAAATCAGTACCGTTTACAACGAAAAAACTCCGTTCTTTCCAAAGTGAGATATGGTGAATACAGGAAAGAAAGGAGAAATAACAATGGACACAAAGAAAAGAGCTTTAAAAAAGAAGATAAATCACACAGCAAGAGGGGTGCTGTTTTATAATGTGATCCTTGTAGGAGTGACATTGCTTTTTGCAGTGGGATATGGCGTGTATGTTGCTTTGAATCCTTCTTGTGCAGGAGACTCTGGTACGATGCAGAAAATCCTGGAAAGAAGTCTGGGAAATTATGCAGGTGTCTTGAGTATTGCAGGCGTGGCGGCAGGGCTTTTATATCTTGGAATACGGCATAGAAAAAATGGCTATCTTAAGGAGAGCTTTGTAAGGAAAAAGGGGATGACACCAGCGGTATTTGGACAGATGGCCTGTGTATTTATGTCGCTGCAGGTGCTATTTATTGTGGGAGCGGCATTGGCAGAGATTATTTTAAATCAGTTTGGTTATTCTCTTCAGGCGTCAGTGGACAGTGCCGCATCTGCAAGCACGGACTGGTCAATGTTTCTCTATGTGGGGCTGGTAGGGCCGATAGCGGAAGAACTGGTGTACCGGGGAATCGTGATGCAGAGTCTTATGAGTTGCGGCAAAGGATTTGCAGTAGGGATATCAGCACTGCTTTTTGGAGTAATGCATGGGAATTTTCCCCAGGGATTATTTGCTGTTGCGGCAGGAGTTGTGTTTGGCTATATAGCATCGGAGTATTCCATTCGGTGGTCTATTGCTCTTCATATACTGAATAATGTGATTTTCAGTGAGGCTTTGGGAAAACTGGCAAAGCTTTTGCCGGAAACAGCGGCAAGTGTGGTAGAATACGGTACGCTTATTGGATTTGCTGTTCTTACCTGTGTCATTTTTTGCAGAAAACGGGATAAGATTGCTTCCTGGTGGAGAGAAAATCGTCCTGAAAAATCCCTGTGGTTTTCTGCCCTGACAGCGGTGTGGATGATACTGTTTTTTATTATGGAGTTTTTTATCGCGTTGAATGGTATTAAGCCAGTTGCATAAGAGAAGTTTCCTGAAATTTCCGACAATGTTTACTTACATGGATGTGACAAAAATGTAAGGATAAAGGGCCGGAATGTAAGTTAAATGAATGGAAGAGACCTGCCTTCTTTTGTATAATAAGCCTGTAAATAAAATGACAAAGGCAAAAAAGGAGGCAGGTTTTTTATGTCATTACTGGAAGTGAAAAATGTAAAGAAAATATATACGACCCGCTTTGGAGGGAATCAGGTGGAAGCACTGAAAAATGTAAATTTTTCCGTGGAACCAAGAGAATATGTTGCGATCATGGGAGAATCCGGTTCCGGTAAGACCACACTTTTGAACACTCTGGCTGCGTTGGATAAACCTACGTCAGGGAGAGTTTATCTGAAGGGAAACGATCTAAGTAAAGTAAAAGAAAAAGAAGTGGCCGCTTTCCGGCGTCAGAATCTGGGGTTTGTCTTTCAGGACTTTAATCTTCTGGATACGTTTTCTGTGCAGGATAATATCTTTTTGCCGCTGGTTCTTTCCGGCAAAAGCTATGAAGAAATGTCAGGGCGCCTTAAGCCTATTGCAGAAAAGCTGGGAATCAGCCAGATCCTTGGGAAATTTCCTTATGAGATCTCTGGCGGACAAAAGCAAAGGGCGGCAGTTGCAAGAGCTCTCATCACAAAACCGCAGCTGATCCTTGCAGATGAGCCGACAGGAGCGCTGGATTCCAGAGCATCGGATGAACTTCTTAGGCTGTTTACTCAGATTAACAGGGATGGGCAGACGATTTTGATGGTGACTCACAGTGTCAAGGCAGCCAGTACAGCGGATCGGATTTTGTTTATTAAGGATGGGGAGGTATTTCATCAACTGTACAGAGGAAATCTGACCAACGAGCAGCTTTACCAGAAGATTTCTGATACACTGACTGTACTTGCCACAGGAGGTGAGAGGAATGAATAGCAGAATTTATTCCAGACTGGCAGTCAGCAATATCAAAAATAACAGAAAAACCTATGTCCCGTTTATTTTCACATCCATCCTTACGGTTATGATGTACTATATTATAGACGCCCTTGCAGGGAATGACAGTATTGAGATTACAAATGTGATCACAGTGCTCCGGATGGGATGTGGCGTGATGGTTGTATTTTCCGTGATCTTTTTGTTTTATACCAACAGTTTTCTTATTAAGCGCCGGAAAAAGGAGATTGCTGTTTACAATATCCTTGGAATGGGAAAAGGACATATCGGAAGGATGCTGACAGTAGAGACGCTCATAGTGGGAGGAATCAGTATTGCAGGCGGCATTGCAGGAGGAATGGCCTTTGGGAAGCTGATGCATCTCCTTTTAATACGGATCATTCACTATGATGTGGGAATGGAGTTCCATATTTCTGTGCAGTCTGTATCTGATACGGTGATACTGTTTGCATTTATCTTTTTCCTGACATGGTTTTATAATCTGTTTCAGATCAGGCTGGCTAATCCTATTGAGCTTCTGCGGGGCGGAAGTGCAGGGGAAAAAGAGCCGAAGACAAAAGTGATCCTGGCTTTAATCGGAGTTGTTACTATGGCAGCAGGATACTATCTTGCTGTGTCAACCAAGAACCCTCTTGAAGCGATCAATACATTTTTTGTGGCTGTAATTTTAGTCATTATCGGAACGTATGCACTGTTTTTGGCAGGAAGTATTGCTCTTTTGAAACTGCTTAGAAAGCAGAAAAAATTTTATTATAAGCCCAATCATTTTGTCTCTGTTTCCGGAATGATTTACCGAATGAAACAAAATGCCGTGGGGCTTGCCAATATTTGCATTTTAAGTACGATCGTGCTTGTGATGATATCCAGCACAGTGAGTCTGTATGTAGGTATGGACGATGTGATGGCACATCAGTATCCCAATGATTATCAGATGACGCTCTATGAAGCAAGCCAGGAAAAGATAGACAAAGCGAATAAGCTTATTGAGGAAGAGCTTGACCGGGGAGGGCTTAAGAAGGAGGGAGAGACAGCCTGCCACTATGGAACAGCAGTTCTTATCAGTCAGGGAGGAAACAAATTTACGACCAGCGAGAATGGGACTTATTCTCCCCGGGATCTTACAGAATTGTACGTGATTCCACAGGAAGATTATCAGAAACTGGAAAACACCTCCACCAGTCTGAAAGAGAATGAAGTGATCATCTATACTACAGCTGAGAATTACGGAAGAGATTCGATCCAGATTGACGGCCGGAAATTTCAGGTAACAGAAGAGCTGGATGACTTTGTTCTGGAAGAGAAGAATCAGTCACGGGTTGCGCCGGGAATGTATATGATCGTGGCAAACGATGAAGTGGCAATGCAGCTGGATTCACTGAAAAGCGGTCTTCGGTATGACATAGATTTTGATATGACAGGCAGTGATGAAGAAAAGGCCGTGGTAGAGGAGAAGATTGCGGACAGGATCACAGAAGAACTTCCGGGTACTTATTTTACCAGCAGACAGGCAGGGACAGAAAGCTTTTTCGGCTTTTACGGATGTTTGTTCTTCATCGGTATGTATCTTGGATTCATGTTTTTAGTGGCGACAGTGCTGATCATCTACTACAAACAGATATCTGAAGGTCTGGATGACCGGGAACGGTATGTGATCATGCAGAAAGTAGGAATGGACAAAAGAGAAATACGCCGGGCGATCCGCAGTCAGATCCTGATCGTATTTTTCCTGCCCCTGTTGTTTTCCATCCTTCATATTATGGTTGCCTTCAATGTGATAACAAAACTTCTGGGGATATTCGGACTTTTCAATACCGGGCTTTTCGTCCTGTGTACTGTGGTGACTGTGCTGATATTCGCGGCATTTTACATTATTGTATTCGCTATTACCGCAAGAGAATATTATAAGATTGTCAATTAATGTCCGGGTGTGGTAAAATAAGGACAGTAAAAAGGAGGACATGAATCATGACAAAAGCAAACGAAAGAGAAGTTGTTACTGTGGAACGTGCTAACGGCGGTGCCGGTTTCATTATGAAGGAAGGGTTGCTAAGTGAGGAGCAGCTGGGCGAGCACTGCCGTATGTTCAGCCGTGTAACACTGAAACCGGGCTGCGAACTTGGACATCATGAGCATCACGGTGAGACAGAAACTTACTATGTGTTAAGTGGAAAAGGCATGTACGATGACAACGGAAAGGCTGTTCCGATTGAAGCCGGAGATGTAACATTCTGCAAGGACGGCGACGGACACGGAGTAAAGAATAACGGCGATGAAGATCTGGTATTTGTAGCCCTGATCCTGAAAAAATAAGAATGGAAAAGATCAGTGCAGTTATTTTGTGCGGAGGAAAAAGCTCCCGGATGGGAACAGATAAAGCCAATCTGCTGATTGGAGAAGAAACTTTTTTGGAGCATATACAGAAGAATCTTGCCGGCGCCGACGAGGTTCTTCTTTCCGTGGAAACAGAAACGGATTACCCAAAAAACGAGATCAGACATATTGAAGATATTTATAAAGAATGCGGGCCTATGGCCGGCATTCATGCGGCTTTGTGCTCCTGCAGATATCCGTTGCTCTTTACGGCAGCCTGTGATATGCCCTGCATAGATTGGGAAATGGCGGAAGAGCTGTATGGGATCATGAAGGCTGCAGAAGAAGATACAGATGCGGTGATTCCTGTTGGAACAGATGGAAAAATCCACGGGCTTGGAGGACTCTACCGAAAGCGTGCGGCTCTTACAATAGAAAATTCGCTGAAAAATGGCGAGCGTAGGGTGCAAAAAATCCTTGGGATCATGAAAGTGGAATACGTCTCAGTAAGACAGCTTTCAGGCGGAGAAGAAAAACTTCGAAACATCAATACTTTGGAGGAATACAAGAAATTTATGGATCGGAAGTCATCCACAGAGATTCCGGTTTATTCTGTGGTAGGGTATTCCGGGAGCGGCAAAACTACTTTTTTAGAAAAATTGATTCCGGAGCTGAAAAAACGTGGACTGCGTGTAGCAGTTGTGAAACATGACGCCCATGAATTTGAGATAGACCGGGAAGGAAAAGACAGCTATCGTCTTACAGCGGCGGGGGCGGACGTGACAGGCCTGATTTCAGATAAAAAGGCGGTACTGATGGAAAATCGGCCGGTCTTGCCGGCGGAGATCATCGGGAAGATCGATCAGGTGGACGTTATACTGACAGAAGGCTTTAAGGCGGAAAATTGGCCTAAAATCCTGGTGTATAGAAAAGACAGCGGACAGCCGGCGGCTGCGGATCCTCAAAATTGTTTTGCTGTGGTAAGTGATACTGCAGTGGGAGAAAATAATCGGGTGTTTGATCTAAATGATGCGGCTTCCGTTGCCGGACTTATTGTACAAGAGGTATTGGAAGGATGGAAAGAAAGACATTAGAAGAAGCAGTGAGATTGATCAGGGAAAATGTCCAGGCTGTTGGAACAGAGAGTTTGCCGGCCTCATTATGCCTGGGGCGCACTCTTGCGGAGGATGTATATGCGGACATTGACTATCCTCCGTTCCCCCGGTCGGCCATGGACGGCTATGCTGTGAAAAGCCGGGATACAAAGGAGGCCTCCCAGCAGAATCCTGCTGTGCTTGGTGTCATAGATCGTGTCTGTGCGGGAGAAGTATCAGGAAAAACGCTTTCAGACGGACAGGCAGTGCGCATTATGACAGGAGCAGCCATACCGAAAGGCGCTGACTGCGTCATTCGGCAGGAGGATACGGATTACGGGAAAGAACAGGTACAGGTCTTCCATCCCGGAACAGAAGGGAAAAACTGCTGCCAGGCGGGAGAAGATTTTCAGAAGGGAGACAGGATTGCCGAAAGAGGGCAGGAAGCAGACGCCTCTGTGCTTGCTGCTCTTACAGTGGCCGGCAAAGACCTGATCAAAGTGTACCGTCGTATCAGAACAGCCGTGATCACTACAGGGGATGAACTGTGTACACCGGGTGAAGAGCTTGGCTATGGGAAAATCTATGATTCCAACAGGGTGTATTTTACAGCCAGACTTCAGCAGGTGGGATGCAGCGTAGGGCAGGCGGAATGTGTCGGGGACGATCCGGAGACGATTCGCAGTGTTCTGCAAAAAGCGGCAGAAAGTGCAGATCTGATCATTACAACAGGAGGCGTGTCTGTGGGAGAAAAGGATTATCTGCCCGGGCTGGCAAAAGAGATGGGCGGCAGGATCATTTTTCATGGAATCCATGTCAAGCCGGGAATGCCTACCATGTTTTTTACTCTGGGGAAAACATTTGTCCTTTCTCTTTCAGGAAATCCCTGCTCGGCGGCAGCGGTCTTTGAATTTTTGATACCCTATATTTTAGGGAGCATGCAGAAAAGGAAAACAGCAGGGCTTTTACCGGAGGAAGGAAGGCTTGCCAATCACTTTTCCAAAAAAACGCCGGTAAGAAGGCTCATAAGAGGCATTGTATCCGGAAATGAGATCTACCTGCCGGATAAACAGTCCAATGGAATGATACGAAACGGTATAGGTTGTAATTGCCTGGTTGATATACCGGAGGGAAGCGGAATATTGCAGGAAGGCTCAAAAGTCAGATTCTACAGAATATAGAGTCAGGCTTTTGAGCCTTTCTTTATTTTCGTTAGAAGGTACCGGAAATGTTTTAATATAAATAGAATTTTTCTATAAAGATATAAAAATTACCAATTTGACCGAAAATACAGGGGAAGAGTAAAATGGTTGTGGATATACTTGAAGATACAACTTAGATAACAGGAGGAAGGAAAAAATGAAAAAGAGAGTTGTGAGTGCCTTTCTGTGCGGTCTGATGGTAACAGGGCTTCTTGCAGGCTGCGGTGGAAACACAGGCGAGACAGACAGCGGGGATCAAAGTACAGAAGAAAAGGAAACTCTGGAAGTATGGCTGCCGGCAAAATTAAACGGGGAAGATGAAGCAATCTGGGACGAAATATCCAAACCTTTTGAAGAAGAAAATAATGTGGATGTGAAATTCCAGTTCATCTCATGGAAAGAATATGAAACGAAGTATAATTCCGGTATTTCTACAAATAAAGGACCGGATGTAGGTTATATGTATGTGGAAATGTTCCCTACATACATTGATGCCGGAGCTGTGGAAGATCTGACAGACTATCTGACAGAAGAAGATTATGAAAACTACACAGTACTGGGTGACAATTACAAAATCTTCGGCAAGAATTACGGAATTGCCCAGGGCGGACCGGAAGCGGTTCTTACCATGTTCTATAATATGGATATCTTAAATGAGATTGGTGAAAAAGCACCGGAGACATGGGAAGATGTTCTTCGTATCGCTTCAAAAGCAGGCAAGGATACTGACGGTGACGGGACAATAGATCAGTACGGAATCGCCCAGGGATGGGGACAGACTTTCTATCAGGATCTGAACTGGAACTGGTATTCCTTCCTCTACCAGGCGGGCGGCGATATCTTTGATGACGATGGAAAATGTATACTGGACAACGAAGACGGTATTGAGACAGCTCAGTTCTTATATGATCTGAAAAATACAGAAGGCGCTCTTCCGGCAGATACCATGTCATTGACGAACAGTGAAGCATTTGAGAAATATTTCCTGACCGGAAAAGCTGCGATCGGATTTACAGGAGGCGGCTCCAGTACATTTGAGCAGCTCAAGTCAGCAGAAGATCCGTTTGAGTTTGGATTTTCCTATGATCTGAAAGGCTACAACGGAGATATGGGTGCAAGGGCCAGCGTAGACCAGCTGGTACTTATGTCCGCTGCAGAAAATAAAGATCTTGCATTCTCTTTCATCAAATATGTGACAGGAAGAGAAGGCGGAGAAAAATATCATGAATTGGCAAAAGCAAATCCGAATATGACAGATGAAAAATGGTATGGAGTTCCTGAAATGGAAGAACCTTATCTGGAGGCAGTGGAATCCTCTGTCATTCGTCCTATTAAGGCGGCAAGAAGGGCAACAGAAGTTTATGATTATCTGTGGAAAGATCTGCAGGAAATGATGAACGGTTCTATGACTCCTGAAGAGGCAATGAAGGATGTTACGGAATATGCAAATTCATTAGACTACCAGGCACCGGAAGAGTAACTTGAAGCAAAGAGAAGCAGAGGCATCCGAAGCCTTTGCTTCTCTTATTTTGTCGGATCGGGGTTCTGGCGCTGATTAAGAAAATGCAGAAGAAAAGGGGAAATTATGTATACAGAAGTCTATATGGATATTTTAAACAAATGCAATGCAAGATGTTTTTATTGCAAAACGGGGCAGAGCAACCTGACAGGACGCAGTAAAAAGGTTCCGGCCTACTATATGGATGTAAAGGCTTTTGATAAACTGGCAGTGCATATGCGCAAGTATAAAATCATTACAGAGGATTGTCTGTTCCGGATCTACAACTGGTATGAGCCCACATTAAATCCTCACCTTCCGGAGATCGTAAATTATATGTATGACGAAGGCCTTCGCATTGATATGAGTACAAATGCCGGACAGGTTCCGGACTTTTCCAGAATACGAACATGCACCCATTATGATGGAATGCTGTTTTCCATGCCCGGATTCAGTCAGCAGTCCTATGACAGGATCCATGGATTTTCTTTTGAAAAAGTAAAAGAAAATATCCGTGAGACAATGGAGTGTCTCAGGGAGAGAGGTTTTCAGGGGGACGCTTACATCAATTACCATTTATATCAGTTTAATATCGGGGAGATTTATGCGGCAAAAGAGTTTGCCGATGAATTAGGAATACGGATTCACAGCATATTCGCCTACTTTAACGGGACAAGGGGATTCCATGAATATGCTTCACAGACAATGAGCCGGGAAATGATGACAAGGGCGTCAAAAGATCTGTTCTTTTATTTTGTCAAGGATCTTCAGGCAGAGGAAGAGAAGTACCGGGAACTTTTCCGTGAGCCGCCGTCTATTACATTGAGCGAGTTCTGCAATATTCTCCCGGGAAGAGGAAGCAACGATGAAGATGCAGTTGCCAGCATTTTTGATATGAAGAGCTGCGAAGAGGTAGAAAAGCTGTATGAAAGTCTGAGAAGAGAAAAGGATCCGGATTTTGAAAAGATCCGGCTGTGGCCGATGAGCTATAAACTAAACCAGAATATTCTGTTTGATCTATAGGGAGAAAACAAATGAAAAGAAAAAGAGATTACAGCGGTTATCTTTATATTTTACCGTTTTTTATTTTGACAGTTGTTTTTTGGTTTCTTCCTATTTTCGTATCAGGCTGGTTTAGTCTGACAGAATACAATGCGCTGACAACACCCAGTTTTGTCGGGCTGAAGAATTACCAGGAACTGTTTCAGGATGAAACTTTCCGGAAATGTATTCGCAATACGCTGATCTTTGTGGTGACAGTAGTACCGGCAGAAACAGTTTTGGGACTTCTTACAGCCATATGGATCAATAACAGAAAGACAACTTTACTGGGAAAATTTGTGAGAAATGGCATGTTTATTCCAAGTCTCGCAGCATCAGGCGTTGTCAGCATTGTCTGGAGGATTCTGCTGAATAATGAAAATTCACCGCTCTACGCATTTTTAAAGCTGTTTGGTATCGACAGTACATTGATCCTGGGGTCAAAGGAAATGGTATTTCCGGCGCTTATTATTATGGATATCCTCATGGGAATGGGATATTATATGGTGCTTTACCTCGCGTACCTGGTGGATATCCCTGACAGCTATTATGAGGCGGCGCGTCTGGATGGAGCAACGAGGATGCAGACAATACGCTGGATTACGGCTCCTCTTATGAAGCCGGCGATCATTATGGTTGCGTTTCTGGGAGTTATTGCAACTTTCCAGTCTTTTGATATGGTATATGTGATGACAGGCGGCGGGCCAGGCAACGGCACCACCATGACTATTATGGTATACCTGTATCAGTACAGTTTCAAATATTCAAAAGTCGGTTACGGTATGGCAATCGGGAATATCCTGATCATTATGGTTGCCGTACTGACCTTTACACAGCGGCGGCTGATTAACAATAAAAATTCGGAATTATATTAGTTGAGGAATGATTTCATGAAAAAGATAACAAATGCTGCATCGACAGTGCTGATGCTGGGACTCACGTTGATCATGCTGCTTCCTTTTGCGTATATGATCATTGTTTCGCTGCAGGAAACATACTCTCCCTATTTAATCAGCTTTGATTTTACTACCTATACACTGGGAAATTACAGTAAGGTTTTCCAGGTCAGCGGTTTTTCCCGCTGGCTGCTTAATAGTATTTTTGTGTCGGTATCAGGAGTAATCCTTACTTTATGTGTGTGTAACCTGGCGGCCTTTGCTTTTGCAAAAAAGAGATTCCCGGGGAATGATACTTTGTTTTTTATCCTTTTCCTTACCATGTGCATTCCATTTCCGGCAACGGTTGTACCACTTTGGCTGATGACAGGATGGGCAGGGCTGATTGATACGTTCTGGCCACTGATTCTTCCTATTCCGTCCATGCTGGGCGTTGTCCTGATCCGTCAGGCGATCGTTGCGATCCCAAGGGAGATGTTTGAATGCGCGCGTCTGGACGGATGTAATGATATGCGTATTTTTACGAAGATTGTTACTCCGATTATCCGGCCGATTCTGATCACTGTTGGGATCCTCTACTTTTCCAGAAGCTGGAACAGTCTGCTTTGGCCGCTGATTGTGGCGAATACGGACCTGACAAAGACGCTTCCGGTAGGACTTGCAGCCCTGCAGGGAACAACAGATGTTAATTATGGTATTACAATGGCAGGAGCAATGATGAATTTTCTTCCGCCGTTTCTTGTATATGTATTTTTACATAAATATTTTCTTGCAGGTATTGCAGGCAATGGATTAAAAAACTGAAGGAGGGTCTTATGGAGAAGAAAAGTTATCCGGTGATATGCAGATTCTGTGGGAACCAGTGTCATCTTATTGCAAAGACCGATGAAGCGGGGCAGGTTGCCCGTGTTTGTCCGGATCGGGATTACGGAACAATCTGGTGTCATACAGGAAAGAATGTTCTGGAGCTGACAGGTCATAAAGACAGAGTGAAAACTCCCTTAAAACGGACCGGGGAAAAAGGGGAAAACCGGTGGACGGCTATCAGCTGGGAGCAGGCTTTTAAGGAAATAGGTGAAAATTTCAAAAGGATCATGGATACATATGGACGGGATGCGCTTTTGGGGATCCGCGGATATAATAAATCCTATTTCAATGCATTTTATGAACGGCTGTTCAACCTTATCGGGACGGCCAATAGCATGGGCGCGGCCAACATGTGTCATATGGCCAGCATGGGAGCATACAGGGAGACATTTGGCTTCGCTCCGGCGCCGAAGATTACAGATAAAACAAGATTTATCGTTCTGTGGGGAAGCAATCCTTATCATACGGACAAAAGGGCAGCTTTTCGGATCAGCAATGCCCAAAAAAGAGGAGCAAAACTCATCGTTATTGATCCCTGCAGAAACAGGCACGCCAGGGAGGCGGATCTGTTTCTGCCTGTACAGGCCGGAACGGACATGCTTCTTGCGCTGGGGATGATCCGTATGATCATTGCCCGTGAATGGTATGATAAAGAATTTGTAGAAAAATATACCGAAGGTTTCAATGAATTGAAGGAACATGTGAAACAGTATGATCCCGGAGCAGTCAGCAAAAGGACCGGTATTTCTATGGAGAGTCTGGAAGCGGCAGCGAAGATGATCGCTTTGGAAAAACCGGGCGTTATTTTCCTGGGAAACGCCATGGATCATAATTTCGACGGATTCCAGAAATGCCGTGCCATTGACATTCTCCTTGCCATTACGGGAAATATAGATCTGGATGGAGCGATGACAGGAAGGGAACCCATGTCGGACAAAGCCAAAGAGCAAAGAGGAAGGATCGCTCTGCCGGAGAAATCTCCTTTCCGGGATCCGACAAGAAGGGAGAAGATCGTGGGATACTCAGAACATTTTCTGGATAATTTTAATGAGTCCAGCGGTGTGGATCTGGCAAAGGCAATACAGGAAGGAGATCCCTATCCGGTGAAAGCCGCCTATGTGCTCGGGGGCAATCCGGCAATGATCTGGGAAAACAGAAACAGGCTGACAGAGGCGTTTAAAGATCTGGAATTTATGGTGGTGACAGACTTTTTCCTGACTCCCACGGCAATGATGGCAGATATTGTTCTGCCCGCAGCTACTTATCTGGAATATGAAAGCGTATATATTGACGGTGATAACAATATCTATTACAGCCCGAATCTGTTCCCGGATTCCGGACAGAAAAGTGATCTGGAAATCCTCAATGAAATGGGAAAAAGTCTGGGATATACGTCATATTTCTGGAACACAATGGAAGATTACTGGAGAGAATTTTTAGACGTATATCATGTGGATCTGGACGTACTGCGGAAGGAAAGCAAGATTTCTGCAGGAACAAGCAAAGAGGGCTCTCCGGATATGACAGGCAGGTTTCGGGAGAATGGATTTCCTACTGACAACGGGAAAATCCATATTTTCTCCAGAAAAATGAAGGAACAGGGAAACGATCCGCTGCCTGTTTACCATGAACTGCTGCAGGCAACAGAAGAATACCCTTACATTTCAACTAATTACAAATCAGAATTTTTCTATCATACTGCCGGCAGAATGATTCAGGGACAAAGGAAGCATGAAAAGGAAGCAGTAGCTTTTATCGGAGAAGATGTTGCCAGGGAAACAGGTATCAGAACAGGAGATATCCTGGTGGCGGCCAGTCCTTACGGAGAAGTGGAGCAAAGGGCTGAAGTTGTAGAAAATATGGCAAGGCGTACGGTAGCGCTGGCGCATGGCTGGTGGTATCCGGAAGAAGAGAAAACACCTTTTGATCTGCGGGCATGTTCCAATAATATTGTCCCGGATGATCAGCTTCGGGGAAGAGAGCTTCCTTCTTTTACGACAAGAGGAGTGCCCTGCAAAATATACAAAAAGAAGAAAGGGAATTGACAAATGAAATGCAATGAGCTTGGAAATCCTGTAGAATATGGCGAGATCTATACAAGCGGAGAAGAAAAATACAGAAGTGTGAATATTGACGGGGGAAGCACAGAGATGATCCAAAAGGAAATCTACCATTTGGAGGAGAAAGGCATTATCAGCCAGGATGCAGAGATCGCTTTGGAGATTCAGGAAATTTTAAACTATAATCCGGATGAGCTGTGCGGACTGACAGAAAAACTGTGCAGAACCCATGGAGTAAAGCTGAAACTGTTTTTGAAAGGGTTTTCCCAGAGATCTTATGACCGTCTGGGGGCAGGAGGATTTGAAGAGAACCTGAAAAGAGCGGAGGAAGTGATGGAAGGGATCCGAAAATCACAGGTGGACTGTGAAATAGAGATCGTCTATCTTTTGTACCAGTTTAATATGTGCGAAGTACATGCGGCAGCAGCATTTGTACGAGAGAGAAAGATCGGATTTTACTGCAGGTTTGCAGCCTTTGAAGATCTTGAAATGAAGAAAAAGTATCTGGCTCTGGAGATGCCTGTGGGGGACTTGATCCGATACAGCGAGGGTTATTTTTTTACGTATCTGGACGAGTTGGAGAACGGAGAAGAAACATCTTATGAAACATTCCGGCAGGAAAAGGCGATTCAAATTGACGGGCAGGGCAATGCAGTTTTAGAATGGTATGAAAAAGAACCGGCGGAACGTCCGATCTGTTCCTTTTCCGATAAAAGGGAGCTGGATGAGTATTATAAAGAGAATTTCAGAGCAGCTTCCGAAGAACCCTATGCCGGTAAGGTCTGGCTCTGGGGACAGTGTGAAAATAAGAACAGAAATGAGCTGTTCCGGGTATAGACTTAAGAACAAAGAGAAAAGAGCTTCTTTCATGAATATTCAGATTCATGGAAGAAGCTCTTTTCTCAGACTGTAGACAAAGTCCCCGGCATACGCCGGGGCTTTTCTTTTCCAGTTATC
>OGYY01000787.1_pt1 | contig 30987 bp, 33 predicted proteins | sample 1576671 | NCBI WGS metagenome assembly OGYY01 (sample SAMEA3541593, study PRJEB24748) | human gut metagenome | biome: human gut; feature: human-associated habitat; material: faeces | place: China | collected 2012 | reverse complement strand
TGAACGGCAGCGGCAAGGTGGATTCGGCGGATGCGCTGATGGTGCTGCAGGCGGCAACCGGCAAGGTTCTGCTGAATGATGACCAGAAAGCGGCGGCGGACGTGAACGGCGACGGGCAGGTTGGTTCTTCCGACGCCTTGCTGATCCTGCAGTATGCAACGAAAAAGATTACTTCCTGGCCAGAATAAAACCGCAATGAAACGGGAGGGGATATTTTAAATATCCCCTCCCGTTTTCTATTACCTGCCTTATCGGGAACGATCCGGTTCTATGTGGCAATGCGCGATTAGCCGGCCGGTAAGTGGAAGGAAAAACTGCACGCAGGGCCCGGTTAAAACGGCGGCAACAATGGTGCCGATCCCCAGCGTTCCGCCCAGAAGAAAACCCAGCAGGACAAACAAACCGTCACACGCCATACGTACCCAGCGGAATTCCCACCGTCCCCATTTGTCGCTGAGAATGATAGCGATTAAATCGTTGGGCCCGGTTCCGGCGCGGCTGCCGATAACCACCGACATCCCGCAGGCGAGGACGACGCACCCGGCCGCCATCACCAGCAGCCTAACCGGCAAAGGGGAGGAGGCGTTCACAACATCCCCAAGCAACCACGTAAAGAAATCGATGATAGGGCCGCCGCAGAAAGCGCATACCACGGTGCCCGGTTTGACATAGCCCTTGGTGGTAACCAACATAACGGCCATGAGCAGGCAAAGCACAATAACATGCATGGTTCCAACAGACACGCCGGCCGTATGAGCCAGTCCCTGGATCAGGATGGTGAACGTATCGGTACCAAGGTCGGTAATCAGAAACAGGGTCACGCCGAGGTGGGCTATCGTCAGTCCCAGGAACAGTATAAGCAGCGCCCGGACCCATTGTATCGGACGCCGTCCGGAAGTATCGCTGGCAAATGAGGGAGGAGAGGCCATGTCCAACACCCCTTTCAAGGCAGGATTATCAGAATGGGAGAACAATCTATATTTTCAGTGTATTGTAAGCTGGTAAAACGGTGATTTTCCATTTGTCAAATGGGGGCGTGATTATAATTTCGCAGCCTTTGCTGCCCAGGCCAGCAAGGCTTCCCGTTCGTTCGGCAGCCGTTCATCCATGACCGCTTCCAGCATTTGTGTGAGCAGCTGTCCCATGTCCTTCCCGGGAGGAATGCCGGCCGCCATCAAGTCCCGGCCATTGATGGCCAAGTGGCGGCGCGAAAAACATTCCTGTTCCCGGCATACCTCATCAAACAGGGAAGACAGCTCTTTTAAAGCCACCATTTTGCCGGGACGTACCTCTGGGGCCAACGCTTCGATATCCGCGCGGCGGATATCCAGCCAGCGCCTGCAATTGTCTGCGCCCAGTCGGCCCAGCCAGCGGCGGATCGCCGGCCGCGTGGCCGGAAGATCTGCGTCGTGCAGGGAAACCAGCCGTGTCACGGTGTCCACAGTGGCACGGTCGGCTCTCATTGCCTGCAGCCACTGGTTGGCAATCGAGGCGCTTTGGGCGGCATGCCCGTAAAAATGATCCCATCCATCGGTTCCTCGCGTGCGGCAGGAGGGCTTGCCGGCGTCATGAAACAGCAGAGACAGTCTGGTCAGGAGATCGGCCGGGGCGGCGGACAGGGATTTAACCGTATGCGTATAGACGTCATACATATGGCAGGGATGCTGCTGGGGGCAGGTGCGCATGGCTGCAATCTCCGGCAGTAACACCGCCAGTACATCGGCATAGTCGAGAAAAACAGGCTCAACGCCGTCTCCGCACAGCAGAGACTGCCACTCCCGGTACAGCCGTTCCGGAGATATGGTCTTTAACAGAGGGGCGCCCCGGCGCAGGGCGGTCTGTGTACGGAACTCGATGGAGCATCCCAGCATGGAAGAAAACCGCAGGGCGCGGATAATCCGCAGGGCGTCTTCCCTGAACCGGGTGTCCGGGTCTCCCACGCAGCGGATAAGACGCGCACGCAGATCCGCCTGCCCGCCGAATGGATCGATTAAGCCCTCCTCCGGGTGATACGCCATGGCATTCATGGTGAAATCCCGCCGGGCAAGATCATCAGTCAGGGAGCGGGTGAACGATACCTGGGAAGGGTGGCGATGATCCTCATATCCGCCGTCCACCCGGTAGGTGGTCACTTCCACCGGTATATCATCCGCTAAAACCGTGACTGTGCCGTGACGGATGCCGGTGGGGATCACTTTTTTGCCGGCAAAAATCCGCAGCATCTCGTCCGGCCGGGCAGAGGTTGTCATATCCCAGTCGTGGGAGCGGCGGTCTATCAGGAAATCACGCACACAGCCTCCCACCATATATGCGCTGTGGCCGGCCTGAGTCAGCGTATTCAGAATATCGCGGACGGCAGATGGAATATACATGGCGTCGTCTCCTATGCCCTGAGTGGATATTGTCATACAGAAGTACACACACAGGCGAATCAATAGACAGAATCCCCAAATGCGTTGACAAAATGTGAAATTATTTCACTATTTATGCAACTTGATCTCGGCAGGAATTTATGATAGAGTGATGCGGAAAAGGGGGGCTTGGCTGTGAGACAGCCTGGGAGAGCCTTGCCTGTCAAACGTGAGGCAAGGGACCGGCTTTGGGAACAATTATACAGAGAGTATCATCAAAAAGTCAAGGAATGTGCGTTTCACATTCTGAAAAATAATGCGGAAGCGGAAGACGTCGCGCAGGATACTTTTCTCCGTCTGCGCGGGCATATCGATCAGGTAGCTCATGGCGACCGCCAAAAGACTCATCGCTATTTGATCTGCATTGCACGCAATCTGTCGTTTAACCGGCTGCATAAAGGACAACGGGAAACCTGTCTGCCGCAGGCGGATGTGGAAGCTCTTGCCGGCAGCACGCGATCGCCGGAAGAAGCGTTAATAGCCGAAGAAGACCGTCAGTGTATCCGCTGTTCTGTCCGCAAACTCAACAAGGATTCACAGGATGTGCTGATTTTGCGCTATGTAATGGAATATCCGGAAAAGAAAATCGCCGACCGTCTGGGAATATCGGCAAATTTGGTGGCGGTGCGCCTACTGAGGGCGAGGCAGTCCCTGCGGGCGTCCCAGCTCAACGCAAAACAAGGCTGAAACACATTTGTGTTCAGCCTTGTTGGTAATCCAATTATGAATGCCGTGTTAAATTTCGCGGATTTTAAATCCATAGCCCCACACGGTGTCGATCGACAGCCGGGATCCGGCCAGTTTGCGACGGATGCGTTTCAGCGTATCGTCCGCAACGCGGGTAGCCGGGTTGTGGTCAATGCCCCACACAGCGGGGAGAAGCTCACTGCGCGGAACAGCGCGGGCGGCGTTTTTCATCAGATAGGTAAGCATTGAGAATTCCGTGGGAGTAAAATGAATCGACTCCTGTTTCTCATTAACAACCGACATGTTGTCCAAATCTACTGTTAATCCGCCCATGGTAATCTTTTCCGTTGTCGATACGGGCTTGCACACCAGCGAAATATCAGCCGTAATGTTTCCCGCGCAGTTTTCTTCGGAAATATCGGTATATTCAATTGAATATCCATTATTGCGAAGAGAGGTTACAAGCACTTCCAGCATTTTCTGGTCATCCCCGTATACATAAACCAATTTGGGCATGATTTCGACCTCCTTATTAAATCCTATCGTAATATAAATCAAGCATTAAGGTTATTTTAGGGGCGCAATGTGTCTATTTTATGAATAAATTGTTAATTTTACTCCAGATTTGAAAGAATTGAAAACTTAAAAACTGTATTCTGATAAAAGTTTTTGTTTTTCATCCCACAAGGGTTGAGAAAGATCGACATAATAGGTGTGGGGATTCTCAAACCGCAGCACTTCATCCCACATATGCGCTATCTGGTCGGCGCAATAAGAGCGAATGGTCTCAATGGGAGGAGAGGTGTAAACGCACGCCCCGTTTTTGAAAATGGGTTTCATAAGCGGTACGGCGGAAAAGTTGGTCAGAGTTTTGCGTTTCCAAATGTGATCGGGATCAAAAATAACGTAAGGCTGTGTATCGTCGATAACTTCGTCGTGCAGCGTCAGCACATCGGCAATGGCTTTGCCGGTTTCCCGGTCCAAAAGACGCCACAGGTTCTTAAAGCAGGGATTGGTGATCTTAGAAACATTCTCGCTGATTTTGATGCGGGGCAGGATACGGCCGTCCTTTTCCACAGCGGCCAGTTTATACACCCCGCCAAAAACCGGATCGCCGGCTGCCGTGATCAGCCGTTCGCCCACGCCGAAGCTGTCTACGCAGGCGCCTTGAGCGATCATATCGCGTATAATGTGTTCATCGAGCGAATTAGAAGCGGTGATAGGGCAGTCCGGAAAGCCTGCTTCATCCAGCATTTTGCGCGCTTTTTTGCTCAGATAGGGGATATCGCCGGAATCGATGCGAATACCACCGGGACGCTTTCCCCGGGGCAGCAGCTCCTCTTTAAAAACCTTGATGGCATTGGGAACGCCCGATTTCAGGGTGTTGTAGGTATCAACCAGCAGCAGGCAGTTGTCGGGATAAATACGGGCGTATGCGCGAAACGCGTCCAGCTCGCTGTCAAAAAGCTGGACCCAACTGTGGGCCATAGTCCCCGCGGCGGGAATACCAAAGCGGCGGTCGGCGAGTGTGCAGGCCGTGGCGCTGCATCCGCCGATATAGGCGGCGCGGGCGCCAAAAACGGCGCCGCTGTATCCCTGTGCGCGGCGGGAGCCGAATTCCATTACCGACCGTCCGGCCGCGGCCCGTACAATCCGGTTGGCTTTGGTGGCGATCAGCGATTGGTGATTGATGGTGAGCAGCAGCATGGTTTCGATAAACTGTGCCTGTATGGCCGGACCACGTACCGTCAGAATCGGTTCGTGCGGGAAAATGGGTGTGCCTTCCTCTACCGCCCACACATCGCAGGTGAAACGGAACTGCGCCAGATAATCCAGGAATTCTTCGGAAAACAGATGACGACCGCGCAGATACGCGATGTCGTCGGAGGTAAAGGTAAGCTGGTTCAAATAGTCGATAACCTGCTCAAGCCCGGCCATGATCGCCAGGCCGCCGTTATCGGGAATACGGCGGAAAAACATATCGAAGTATACGATTTGATCGCCCTTGCCGCTTTCCAGGAATCCGTTGGCCATGGTGATCTCGTAAAAGTCGGTCAGCATGGTCAGGTTTTCCTGCGCGTATTCTGGTTTCATGGTTTATTCCTCCTGTGGCGGACAACAGCTGATCTGACATAATTATTCCACCCATGTCGGGTTATATTATATACCACTCCCGTAAAAATTACAAGAGGCTGACAAAATAGTGGGCTAAATAAAAAGAAAGACGCCGCAAACGCGGCGTCTTTTAAAAATATCCGGAATGGCACGACGCCTGCTGCCGGATGTCTTACAGCGTCCGGGAGACATGACCAGGGCGGTCATCGATAGCGGATAAACAAAAAGAGCCGCCTGTCAGGCGGCTCTTTCCAGATATCGGTTATTCTCAGATCGCGCGGGTCACTTTTCCGGAACGCAAGCAACGGGTGCAGGCGTAAACCCTTTTCGGAGAACCGTTGACCACGGCCTTGACGCGTTTGATGTTGGGTTTCCAGGCACGGTTGGACCGTCTGTGCGAGTGGGAAACCTTGATGCCGAACGCAACGCTTTTTCCGCAAATATCACATTTTGCCATATTTCTGCACCTCCCAAAAGCAAAATAACGGATTTATTTTAACAGACCTTTCCTGAAAAAGCAACCCTTTTTTTGAAAAACCCGGGGATTTCTGAATTTTCTGCAAACAGGACGGGAAAGGCTTGTAATCCCGTATCAATTTTAATATAATATATCATTATGGGTTTTGTACAGGAAGAGATTAAAGGAGACTTGACAATATGTTGGGAACCGTACTGAGCGCGATGCGATCCGGCAATGTGGATTTTATGCAGCTGATGTTTTTGTTTCTCAGTTATATGGTGCTGATTCTGGTGCTGATGCCGGTGCATGAGTTTGCTCACGCCTTTGTGGCGGACCGCTTGGGGGACAAGACCCCCCGTTGGAACGGCCGGCTGACACTCAACCCTCTGGCGCACATCGATTGGATGGGCGCGGGCATGATCCTGCTTTTCGGCATCGGTTACGCCCGCCCGGTGCCGGTTAGCCCGCGGCATTTTAAAAACGCCCGCCAGGGCATGGCGCTGACCGCCTTGGCCGGCCCGGTGTCCAACCTGCTGATGGCGATCCTTTCCATCGCGATTTTCCGGGTGCTGCTGCTGTTTGGCGGCGGTGTACAGGATGGATATTTATACGCGAATATGGGATCGGAATGGCTGCAATACGCGCATATTATTTTAATCCAGGTGTTTGCGAGTGTCAATATTGGGCTGGCGGTGTTCAACCTGCTGCCCATCCCTCCGTTGGACGGCTCCCGTATTTTTAGTGCGATTCTGCCGCGGAAATGGGCATTCTATATGGAACAGTACGAGCGGTATATCATGCTGGGCCTGCTGCTTCTGCTGTTTGTGGGCGTTCTCGACACGCCCCTTTACTGGCTGCGCCATGGAGTGGGCGGCCTGTTTTGCGCGCTGTTCGGCATGCCTAACCAATTTTAAATAAGGACAGGAGCCGCATGGATACGATTTCCTACAAGCTGCCCGCTTTTGAGGGGCCGCTGGATCTGCTGCTTTTTCTGGTGCAGAAAAATAAACTCAATATTTACGATATACCCATTGCCGAGGTGCTGCAGCAGTACATGGATACTATCCGGCGGATGCAGGAGACCGATCTGGATGTCGCTACCGAGTTTTTGGAGATGGCCGCCCGTCTGGTGCAGATCAAATCGGCCATGCTGCTGCCCCGGCACGAGGAAGCGGAAGAGCTGAAACGGGAGCTGGCCGGCGAATTGATTGAATACCAGCTCTGCCGGGAAATAGCCGGGCGAATGGCGGCCGTGTATGTCGGCGGGGATCTGTTTATCCGGTCTGCGGAAGAGGTTGAACCCGACCGCACTTACCGGCGGGTGCATCCTCCCGAAACCATGCGGGACGCCTACCTGGCCGCCGCCGGGCGGGGAAAGCGGCGCCTGCCGCCACCGGTGCAGGCGTTCAGCGGGATCGTATCCCGCAAGATCGTTTCGGTATCCTCAAAAATTATGTTTGTGCTTCGCCGTCTGTATAAAGAAAAACACGTTGCTTATCCCACGCTGTTCCAGTCGGCCGAAAGCAAATCCGAGCTGGTGGCGACCTTTCTGGCGCTGCTGGAACTCATTAAAGGCCGCCGCATCCGGGTGGATGGGGACGGCGACGGGCAGACGGTTACCATGCTGGAGCGCTCCCGGACATCGGCAGAGGAGGGATGATTCCTGGAAACAAGAGAGTATCAGGCGGCGATTGAGGCCATACTATTTGCGAGCGGCGAACCGGTTCCGGTCAGCCGCCTGGCACTGGCGCTGGAGCTGGACGAAGATGAGGTCCGCTATCTGGCGGAAGGACTGGTGGAGCGGTACCGCCGGCAGGAGGGCGGCATTTCCCTGCGCCGGCTGGACGACGCGTACCAACTGTCCAGCGAAGCGGCTTATGCGCCGTATGTGCGCACGGCTATGGATCTCAAGCGCAACACGCCCCTGTCCCAGGCGGCCATGGAGGTCCTGGCTGTGGTGGCGTATAACCAGCCGGTGACCAAAGCGTTTATCGAGCAGGTGCGGGGAGTGGACTGCTCCGCTGTGCTGCAGGGGCTGGTGGCCAAAGGACTGGTGGAGGAGCGGGGACGGCTGGAATTGCCTGGACGCCCGCTGTTATATGGGACGACGCCGCATTTTCTGCTCAGCTTCGGCCTGACGACACTCCATGACCTGCCGCCCTTGCCGGACAAAGAGGAAGAAAGCGACGGGGACGTTCCGCCGCCGGAACCGCTGCCGGAAGAACAAAAAGAGGTGGACGCATGATCGTTCTGTATATCCTGCTGGCACTGCTGGGGCTGATACTGCTGCTGCTCCTGATCCCGGTGCAGGTCGGTCTGGAATATCGGGATGAACTGCTCGTTTGGCTGCGGTATGGATTTATAAAAATGAATCTGTATTCCTCTGAGCAGGAAAAAAAGGAGAAAAAGAAAAAACCCCCAAAAAAAGCAAAAGCCAAAAAGAGCCGTAAGGCAATCCATGAAAAAAAGGCCTCGTTTTCGGACAGGCTGTCCGAAATTTTCAGGGACTTGAAAGAAGACGGTGTATCCGAGGCGATGAAGGAAGCGCAGACGCTGGTGCAACTGGCCAGACAGATGGTGAAGCGGCTGCGCCGGATGCTGACCGTCGATCGTTTATACCTGTCGGTAACGGTAGCCACCGGTGAAGCGGATACCACCGCTATCCGCTACGGACAGGCCTGCGCGGTGCTGTATCCGGCGCAGGCGGCGCTTGAGAATCTGCTTCGGGTGCGAAAAAGCGCCGTACAGGTAACCCCCCGGTTTGACTGGGAACACAGCGAGGTGGCGGCGGACGTACGGGTGCATACGTCGCTGCTCAGCGTTGCGATCGTGCTGCTGGGAACGTTTATGGGACTTACGCAATGGCCGAATTTGCTGGGTATTAAGAAAGGATGACTATGTGATGGAGAAAAAAGTGCAGGATCTTCTCGGTGTTTCCATGGAAAAGATTAAAGAAATGGTGGACGTGAATACCGTTGTGGGCACGCCGATTGTGCTTCCGGGCGGGATCACCCTGATTCCGGTATCAAAAGTCTGTTGCGGTTTTGCCGGCGGCGGTTCCGACCTGCCAACGAAAATGCCGGATAAGGAACTGTTTGGCGGCGGCTCCGGTGTGGGAATGAATATTACGCCCATCGCCTTTATCGTTGTGAGCAACGGCGACGTGCGCCTGTTGCAGCTGGTTGCCAAACCCGACTCCAACGACCGCCTGGTTAATATGATTCCCGATGTAGTGGACAAGGTCAGCGACATGTTTAAAAAGGATAAGAAAGCGGCCGACTGTGAGGAATCGAAATAACCCACGGCTGGACTATCCGCCCGCCCGTCTGCATACGTTTTAAAGAATAACGGATGCAAAGGGGCGGGTGTTGTTGTGGGTTGGCGCAGAAAAATGGCAGGAATTCTGGCGGTTTGCCTGGTGGCCGGGAGCGTGCCGGTGACGGCGCGGGCGGAGATCGACGTGTCCGTATCGGCCAGGTCGGCCGTGCTGATGGAAGCGGATAGCGGCCGCATTTTATATCAGAAGGACGCGCATACGCCGCGCGCCATGGCCAGTACCACGAAAATCATGACGGCGCTGCTGGCGGCGGAGCGGCTGGACCTGCAAAAGGATATTACGGTGACCGCCAAAGCGGTAATGGTGGAAGGCACGGCTCTGGGCCTGCGCGGGGGCGATAAAATCACCGCGCAGGACCTGATCACCGGCCTGCTTCTCGTGTCCGGCAACGACGCCGCCAACGTGCTGGCGCTGGAAATGGCGGGCAGCCAGGAGGCCTTTGCAAAGCTGATGAACGAGCGGGCGGCGGCTATCGGCATGACGCATACCAAATTTGTCACCCCCTCGGGTCTGGACGCGGACGGCCACGCCTCCACGGCTTACGATATGGCCCTGCTGGCGCGGGAGGCTCTCAAAAATGAGACGCTGGCGCCAATCTTTGCCATGAAGTCCGCATCCATCCGCCTGGGAGACCCCAAGCGGCTGGTTACGGTCGCCAATCACAACCGGCTGCTGCAGCTTTATCCGGATGCGATAGGCTTAAAGACTGGTTTTACCAAAAAGGCCGGCCGCTGCCTTGTCTCCGCCGCGCGAAAGGATGGCGTTACCTTTATTGTCGTGACGCTGAATTGCCCCGACGACTGGGATGATCATATGAATTTATATAACGCGGCGTTTGCTAAGGTGGAAAGCGTGGACCTGCCGGCTGCGGAGTTCCCGAAGCTGCGGGTGGCGGGAGGCGTGGAATCGGCGGTGGAGCTGACCGCCGCCGCTCCGCCTCAGGCCAAGGTCCTGCAAGGGGATGCCGCCCGGATCGTGACGCGGGTGGATTTGCCGAACTTTATATGGGCCGGCGTGGACAAAGGCGAAACGGTGGGATGGGTGCGCTATCTGCTGGACGGCAAGGAAATTGCGCGCTTACCGGTCAAAACGGCACAGGCGGCCGAAGACCGGCCGGTGGCGTCCTACGGCGGGCAGCTGTGGCGGCTGTTTGGACGGATGCTGGAAGGATTATGTACATGGTAGATGTGAAAACAGAAAGGTAGAAAACATATGGCACAGGAACGGCTGCAAAAAATACTGTCCGAGCGGGGAGTGGCCTCCCGGCGCAAGGCGGAGGAACTGATTGAACAGGGTAAAGTGAAGGTGAACGGCCGGAGGGCGAACCTGGGAGATAAGGCTGACGCCCGCCGGGATATCATTACGGTGGCGGGCAAACGACTGGCCCCGCCGGAGGAAAAACGCTACATTCTGCTGCATAAGCCGCGGGGTTATATCACCACCATGAAGGACGAACAGGGCCGCCGCTGTGTGGAGGAGCTGGTGCGGGACGTGGGCGTGCGGGTATTCCCCTGCGGACGGCTGGACCGCGAATCCGAAGGCATGCTGCTCCTGACCAACGACGGGGCGTTCGCGCAGGCGATTATGCACCCGTCGGCCCATGTGGAAAAGCATTACCGGGTGACGCTGCGCTCCCGTATCACGGATGAGCAGCGCGTGGCCTTTCAAGAGGGTATGGAACTGGACGGCCGCCGCACGGCGCCGGCGGAGCTTACCGTGCTTCAGGAGGAACCGGAGCGCACCGTGGTGAGCATCACGCTGCGGGAAGGCCGCAACCGGCAGATCCGCCGCATGTGCGAGCTGCTGGGGCTTGAGGTCATCCGCCTCAAGCGCACGGCGGTGGGCAGCGTCAAACTGGGAATGCTCCCGCCGGGAAAGTGGCGGGATCTCACCCCGCAGGAGGTTAAGGCGCTGGTGGTGGCCTCTCAGGTTCCCGAAAAAGTGGCGGCGGGTTATATCAAAAACGGCCGGCCCGGCGGCCAGAGGGGGCGGGGTCGTGCTGACAATCGTTCCCGTCGATGAGCAAAGACGCCGGGCTCTGGCCGCGGTATTCTCCGCGCCGGAAGTTCAGGGAATGGCAGCCCTGTCCGGCGAACGGGAAGAAGGCTGGGGTGCCTTTCTGTTTGATAACGATACGCTAACCCTGCTTCATCTGGAGGCGGATTCTCCAGCTGTCAAAGACGGTTTGCTGCGCGCGATCCTGAATGCCGGACGGCGGGCCGGAATCCTCAGAGCGCGCTGCAAACAGCGGGAACTCGCGGACTTTTTAAAGACCGAAGGGTTTGAGGACGGTAAAGGCTTTTTCGAAGTGGAGCTGAACGCTTTTTTTGGCCGCCCCTGCCGCGGAAATTCCCTGTGACGCACCGGCGGCGATAGGCTCTCATGATACGCGATGTAATAATTCGTTGAAAATCGCCGGCCTGCCGGCGGTTTTCTTTGTTCCCGCCGGTATGAATTTTCCGCGGATAAGCCGGGGATCGGTTGACAAAACCCTTGTATTTCTGGTAAAATAAACAGTATTGGCAAAATGGATTGGAGGAACTCTCCCATGATACGCAGTATGACCGGATACGGTCGGCATCAGGCGTCCGTCGACGGTATGGACATTACGGTGGAAATCAAATCGGTGAACCATCGTTACTACGAATATTCTTCCCGCCTGCCTCGGGTCTATGGGTTCCTGGACGACAAGCTCAAAACCTATCTGCAGGGGCGAATCGCCCGCGGCAAGGTGGACGTTTTTGTATCCATCGACATGGTGGATGCGCCGGGCAGCGAGGTGGTGGCCAATTACGCGCTGGCCGAGGGCTATTTGAAAGCGCTGCAGGATTTGAGCGAAAAATACGGACTTAAAAATGATGTTTCGGTGATGGCGCTAGCCCGGTATCCCGATATCCTCACCGTGCGCAAAGCACCGGAGGATGAGGACGCCATCTGGAATGCGGTCCGGCAGGTAGCGGACCGGGCGCTGGATGCGTTTGTCGCCATGCGGGAAAAAGAGGGCGCCCGGATGAAAGAGGACGTGCTGTCCCGCGCCGCCGCCATACGGCTGGCGGTTGGGCAGGTGGAGGAACGCTCTCCCCAAACGGTACAGGAGCATATGGACAAGGTGCAGGCCCGTATGCGCGAGCTGCTGGACGGCGCGGCTGTGGACGAACAACGCCTGCTTACCGAAGCGGCGCTGTACGCGGATAAAATTGCCGTAGCCGAAGAAACGGTGCGGCTGCGCAGCCATCTGCACCAGTTGGAACAAATGCTGGACGGCGACGAGGCCGTGGGTCGCAAGCTGGATTTCCTGGTGCAGGAGATTAACCGGGAAGCCAACACCATCGGCTCCAAATCCCAGGACGTGGACTTGGCGCGGATTGTCGTTGATATTAAAGCGGAAGTCGAAAAAATACGGGAACAGATACAAAATATCGAGTAAGTGAGGCCTGTTATGAAACTGATCAACATCGGCTTTGGCAATATGGTGCTGGCCAACCGTCTGGTGGCGATTGTCAGCCCGGAATCCGCCCCTATCAAGCGGATCGTACAAGAGGCCAAGGAGCGCGGCTCCCTCATTGACGCTACCTATGGACGCCGGACCCGCGCGGTGCTGATTACCGACAGCGAACACGTCATTTTGTCGGCGCTGCAGCCGGAAACGGTAGGCGGCCGTCTCAGTGGGCGCGACGGCGGGGAGGAGATGGAGGACAATGTCTGAGCAGGGTCTGCTGGTGATCTTTTCCGGCCCCTCTGGAAGCGGCAAGGGTACCGTGCTGCGGTCGCTTCTCTCCGGCCGCGGGGATATTACCGTATCGATTTCCGCCACCACCCGCGCCCCCCGGCCGGGGGAGCGGGACGGCGTGGATTACTTTTTCCGTACGCAGGAGGATTTCGAGCGGATGATCCGGGAGGAGCAGCTGCTCGAATACGCCCGGTACAGCGGCAACTATTACGGTACGCCGGCCTCGTTTATTCGTTCGCAGCGGGATCAGGGACGGCACGTGCTGCTGGAAATTGAGGTGCAGGGGGCGCTGCAGGTGATGGAGCGGTGCCCGGACGCGGTGTCGGTTTTTCTGGTGCCCCCGTCCATGCAGGAGCTGGAAGACCGTTTGCGGGGGCGGGGAACCGAAACCGAGGACGCTATCCGGCGGCGGCTGGAAGCGGCCCACCGTGAAATATCGCAAATGGGCCGGTATCAATATGTCGTTGTCAACGATCAGGTAGAAAAGGCCGCGGAGGATTTAAGCAGTATCCTGCGGGCCGAAACAAGGCGGTTTGACCGCATGAAACAGATTAGGGAGGAATTTGCTGTATGCTGAAACCTACGGACATTGAAAAGATACAGGGGAATAACAGCCGCTATGCGGTGGTGATCGGGGTGGCCAAACGCGCCCGTGAGATTGCGGACAAAGCCGAACAGGAGCAGACGATCCTGCTGGAAAAACCGGTCAGCATGGCGATTGAGGATTTCTCCGCCGGCGACTACAAATTGGTGATGGAGGAGCACTCCGAAGACGAAGAGGATTGATCGCAATGCCGCAGCCGTAAGGGGGGAGCGCCGTGGTACTGCCCAGAGTAGCAAAGATTGCCGTAGAGCAGACGGCGTTTCATTTCGACAAGCTCTATGACTATACGGTCCCGGACCGCCTGGGGGACGTCCCCTGCGGGAGCCGGGTGCTGGTGCCGTTCGGCGGCGGCAATCGCCGCCGGCAGGGCATTCTCATGGCCTATGACGAGGCGGCCGAGGTGGAAAAGCTCAAGCCGGTTGCCGCCGTCCTGGACGCGCAGCCCCTGCTTGGCCCGGAAATGCTGGATCTGGTCGTCTGGCTTAGGGAGAGAACCTTCTGCACCTACTTCGATGCGGTGCGAGCCATGCTGCCCACCGGGCTGTATATGCGTATCCGCCCGGTTTACCGGACGGCGGCGGGCCTGCCGCCGGAGGCGCTGTCCGTGCTGTCGCCGGAGGAAAAACGGCTGTGGGATATCGTTAACTCCCGCGCTGGTGGGATTGATCAGGAAAAATTACTCGCCGTATTCGGCGATAAAGACCGCGCGGACCTGCCGGAAAAGCTGACGAAAAAGGGCTTTTTGGTGCGGGACGACGATGCTTGCCGGTCGGTGGGCGACGCGGTTATGAGGATGGTGCGGCTGTCATTTCCGGCGGAAGATCTGGCGGAAACGGCGGCCCGCAGTCGTTGTACGGACAAACAGAAAAAGGTTTTGCAGCTGCTGGCCGACGTGGGCTGCGCTTCGGTCAAGGAGTTGTGCTACTTTGCCTCCGTAACCACAGCGGTGGTGCAGGCGCTGAACAAAAAGAATTTGGTGGAATACTATGAGAGCGAAGTGTTGCGCTCTCCCCATAAAGAGCCGCTGGCGCTGCCGGATATCGCATCCGCCAGCCTGAGTGACGAGCAGCAGCGCGCCTTTGACGAACTGCTGCTTCGCTACCGGTCGGGCCAGCCGGCGGGGGCTTTGCTCTATGGCGTAACCGGCAGCGGCAAAACCCAGGTGTACATGAATCTGATCGACCAGGTGATCGCCGACGGGCGGGGGGTGCTGGTGCTGGTGCCGGAAATTTCCCTGACGCCCCAGATGATGGCCCTGTTCCTCGGCAAATACGGGCGGCGGGTGGCGGTGCTCCACAGCGGCTTGGCTATCGGGGAGCGGATGGACGAGTGGAAACGGATTAAACGGGGGGAAGCCCGCATTGTGGTGGGTACCCGCTCGGCGGTGTTCGCGCCGCTCGACCGGATCGGGCTGATTATTCTCGACGAAGAACAGGAGCACACTTATAAATCCGAATCCTCGCCCCGCTACCACGCGCGGGATGTGGCCCGGTTCCGCTGCGCGCGCCACCGGGCGCTGATGCTGCTCAGCTCGGCAACCCCATCGGTTGAAAGCTATCACGCGGCCCTGAGCGGCCGCTATTCGCTGCACACTCTCCGCAGCCGGTACGGCAGCGCCCGCCTGCCCGCGGTCACGGTGGCCGACCGGAGGCTGGAAACAGCAGACGCCGGCGTGGTGGGCGAGGTGCTGCGGCAGGAGATGACCACCACCCTCGGGCAGGGAAAGCAGGTGATTCTGCTGCTCAACCGGCGTGGCTATCACACCCATGTGTCCTGCCGAGGGTGCGGGTATGTTTTTACTTGCCCGTCCTGCAGCATTTCCATGACCTATCACCGGGCCAACGGGCAGATGATGTGCCATTACTGCGGCCATATGCAGCCGCCGCCGGCGCATTGCCCGGAGTGCGGCTCCGACCGCCTGCAGTTTGCCGGCCTCGGCACGCAGAAGGTGGAGCAGGAACTGCGGGAGCTGTTCCCCGACCAGCCCATCCTGCGGATGGATACCGATACCACCATGTCCCGGTTCGCCTATGAGGAGAATTTTTCGGCTTTTGGCCGGGGGGACTACCGGATTATGATCGGCACCCAGATGGTGGCCAAGGGGCTGGACTTTCCCGACGTGGGCCTGGTGGGGGTCCTGTCCGCCGACCAGGCGCTGTATACGGATGATTACCGGGCTTTCGAGACGACGTTTTCGCTGCTGACCCAGGTGATCGGCCGCGCCGGACGCCGGGACGGGGGCGGTAAGGCGGTAATCCAGACCTATACGCCGGATAATTATGTTATCGATCTGGCGTCAAAACAGGATTACGGCCGCTTTTATGAACTGGAAATTGGAGCGCGGAAGGCTCTGCGTTATCCGCCCTATACCGATCTGTTGCTCTTTGGATTTGTGGGCGCGCAGGAACGGCAGGTGCGAGAAGCGGCCGGCGCTTTTTTGCGGGAACTCAAAAGCGCGCTCACAGGAGCGTATACGGATGTGCCGGCCATCGTGCTCGACCCGACGCCGGCGGCGGTAGCCCGCACCGCAGGGAAATACCGGTATAAAATATTGATTAAAACGATCAATTCGGCCCGCTGCCGGCAGATGGCGGCGGAGCTGCTGACCCGCACGGGCCGTGAGGGGCCCACTAAAACCGTAACGGTCTTTGCGGATATGAACCCCGCGGGACTGCTGTAAAGGAGAATGGACGATGGCTATACGAAATATCCTGCAGGAATCCGATCCGGTCCTGCATAAAGTCTGCCGCCCTGTCACAGAATTTAACGAGCGGCTGTGGGAATTGCTGGACGATCTCGGCGAAACGCTTCACCAGGCGGACGGCGTGGGCCTGGCAGCCCCGCAGGTAGGCGTGCTGCGCCGAGTATTCGTGATGGATTTTGGGGACGGGATCATAGAATGCGTCAACCCCAAAATCATTGCCCGCAAGGGCAAGCAGGAAGACGTGGAAGGCTGCCTGTCCCTCCCGGGCCAGTGGGGGATTACCCGCCGGCCCAAGGAGGTCGTGATGCAGGCGCAGGATCGCCACGGAAAGACCTTTACCATCAGCGGCGCCGATCTGCAGGCCCGCTGCATGTGCCATGAAACCGACCATCTCGACGGCATCATCTTTACCAAGCATGTCGTCCGTATGCTCGATCCGGACTAATTAAGGAGGGGACGGCCATGAATGTGGTTTTTATGGGAACGCCGGATTTTGCCGTTCCCAGTTTGAAACGGCTTGAGGCCGACGGTCACACGGTTACGCTGGTGGTGACCCAGGCGGATAAGCCGAAAGGCCGCGGCCGCGTACTCACGCCGCCGCCGGTCAAAGCCTTTGCTCTGGAACGGGGGATGGACGTGTTCCAGCCCGCAAAAATGAAAGACCCCGAAACGCTGGCGCGTATAAGCGCCGCCTCGCCGGATGTGATCGTGGTGGTGGCGTTCGGGCGGATTTTGCCTCCCGCATTGCTGGAACTGCCACGGTATGGCTGTGTCAACGTCCATGGCTCGCTGCTGCCCCGCTGGCGGGGCGCCGCCCCTATCCAGTGGGCGGTGCTGAGCGGGGATACCGAGGCCGGCGTCACCACCATGCAGATGAACGCCGGGCTGGATACCGGCGATATGCTGCTGAAAAAAGCGCGTCCCCTGCCGCCGCACAGAACGGCAGGCGAACTGTTTGACCTGTTGTGCGAGGACGGGGCCGAGCTGTTGTCCACGACATTGCGCGGGTTGGAGGCCGGAACGCTGACGCCAATCCCACAGGACGAATCGCTGGCCTGCTACGCGCCCATGCTGGATAAACGCATGAGCCGAATCGACTGGACGGCATCGGCCGCAGCGGTCCACAATCAGGTGCGGGGTCTCAATCCCTGGCCCTCGGCTTCGACGCTGTATAAGGGTAAAATACTAAAAATACACACCTCCCAGGTAGCTGGTCCGACCGACCAGCCGCCGGGAACGGTGATCAGCCTGGCGCCTTTACAGGTGGCCTGCGGCGACGGCCGGGCGCTCTGCCTGCTCGACGTGCAGGCGGAAGGCGCGAACCGTATGGCGGCCGCGGATTTTCTGCGGGGACATCCGCTGGCTATTGGAGAAATTTTCCCGGGCCGGCCGCCGGAAGACAACGCTTGAGAAAAGGGGGACAGGCTTATGCCGTTCATGTTTATGGATTATTGGTATCTGGTGCTGGTGGTGCCGGCGCTGGTCGTGGCTATTTGGGCCCAGATCCGGGTGTCGACGACCTTTAAAAAATACGGGGGATACCGCATTTCCTCGGGACTCACCGGTGAGGAGGCGTCCCGCCTGATTCAGCAGAAAAACGGCCTGTCGGTACCCTGTGAGCCGGTGAAAGGCTCCATGACCGATCATTATGACCCCCGCAGCGGCGTCATCCGCCTGTCGGAGCCGGTTTACGGCGTATCCTCCGTATCGGCGGTCGGGGTGGCGGCGCATGAGACCGGCCATGCCCTGCAATACGCCGAGGGCTATTGGCCGATCAAGCTGCGGATGGGTCTGGTGCCGGTCACCAATTTTGCATCGACCCTGTCGCCATGGCTGGTGATCGCGGGCCTAATCTTTTCCGTACCGGTGCTCGCTTATATCGGGGTGGCGTTTTTCGGGCTGGCCGTACTGTTCCAGTTGGTGACCCTGCCGGTGGAATTCAACGCCAGTTCCCGCGCGCTGGCGGCGCTGGCCGATGGCCAGATGCTGACGCAGGATGAACTGAAAGCCGCTAAAAAGGTGTTATCCGCCGCCGCGATGACCTATGTGGCCGCCCTGCTGGTGTCGCTGATGAATTTCCTGCGCCTGCTGATTATTGTGGCGGGCCGGGGCCGGAGGAACAATTGATGGCTGACAATGCGCGCCACTGCGCGGTGGAAGCCTTGATACGCCTGCACCGCGAGAACAGCTACTCCAATATTTTATGGGAAGAGCGTCTGGCACAGGCCGGACTGCCGCCGATGGATCAGGCGCTGGCCACGCGCCTGTTTTATGGAGTGATCGAACGCCGGCTGACGCTGGATTACCTGCTTTCCCGGTGCTGCAGCATGAAGCTGAAACGCCTGCATCCCTATGTGCTGGATATCCTGAGGGTCGGCGCTTATCAGCTCCTGTACATGGAGAAAATACCGGCGGCCGCGGCGGTCAACGAGGCGGTCAAGCTTACTCGACGGCTGGGACAGCACAAGGCGGCCGGTTTGGTAAACGGTGTCCTGCGGGCTGTGGACCGGGACGCCGCGCGTGTTCTTTCCGCCCTGCCGGATACACCGGAGGGCTGGGAGATACGGTATTCCTGTCCCCGCGCATTGCTGGAGGAGTGGACGGACGGCTACTCCGCGGAGCGGGCAAAGGATTTGGCCCAACATATGAACGATATCCCCCCGCATTTTGTGCGGGTCAACACATTGGTAACAACTACCGAAAAGCTGTGCGAACAGCTCGATAAATCCGGTGTATCCTACAAAGCGCTGCCCTCGCTGCCGGATTGCCTGGAGATCCCGGAAATTTCCTTGCTGAAAAGGCTTGAAACTTTACCTAAAAACTGGTATTATCATCAAGATATGGCCTCGCAGTGGTGCTGCCTGGCGCTCGGTGCGCAGCCGGGCGAGCGCATCGCCGATGTGTGTGCGGCGCCGGGCGGAAAAAGCCTCACCGCTGCGCAATATATGCAAAACGACGGACAGGTGTACGCCTGCGACGCCTATTCCGCGAAATGCGAGGCGATGGAACGCCGGGCGCGGGAGCTGGGTGCCGCAGTGATCCAGGTGCGGACCCGGGATGCGTCCCATCCGTGTGCGCCCGATGAACGGGCCGTCTTTGACCGGGTGCTGTGCGACGTACCCTGCTCCGGGCTGGGTGTCATCCGCCGAAAGCCGGAAATCCGTTATAAAGACCCGCGTGAGTGGGACGCGCTGCCGGATTTGCAGTATCGGATACTTGAAGAATCGGCGGCTATGGTTAAACCGGGCGGCGTGCTGCAGTATTCCACCTGCACGCTGCGGCCGCAGGAAAATGAACGGGTGGCGGAACGGTTTGCCGGTGCGCATCCGGAATTTGTCCCGCGTCCGCTGCCGCTGAAGGAATGTTTTTTAAGGGCGGGACGGGATCCCGCGTTTACAATTACCCTGTTCCCTTCGGAACAGGGAACCGATGGGTTTTTTATCGCCAGCTTTGTGAAATTGAGGTGACTCTTTGGAGCGGTTGGATATCCGCGCAGTGTCGGAGGAATCGCTGGGGGCGCAGATGCGGGAATGGGGACAGCCCGCTTTCCGGGCGCGCCAGATCCGCACCTGGCTGGATGAAGGCGTTACGGATTTTTCCCTTATGACCAATTTGCCGGGGGCCCTGCGGGAGCAGTTGGCCGCTGTTTATAACATTCCCCATGTCGTCATCCGACGTCGTCTGGTATCCAGGCTGGATGGGACGGTAAAATATCTCTATGGCCTGCCCGACGGCGAAACGGTGGAATCGGTGCTGATGCAGTATCATCACGGCTGGTCGCAGTGTTTGTCCACCCAGGTCGGCTGCCGCATGGGCTGCGCGTTCTGCGCCACCGGGATGGGCGGCTTGCGGCGAAACCTGACCGCCACCGAAATGATGTCCCAGATTGAAACGGCGCAGAAGGATCGGGGCATCCGGGTATCGTCGCTGGTGCTCATGGGCATGGGAGAGCCGCTCGACAATTTTGACGAGGTGACGCGCTTTCTCGGGATGCTCTCGGAGGAAGGCGGCGTACACATCGGCATGCGGCACATCTCGCTTTCCACCTGCGGACTGGTGGAGCCGATATACCGGCTGATGAAATATCGCTGGCCCCTGACGCTGTCGGTGTCGCTCCACGCGCCCAATGATGAGCTGCGCTCCCGGCTAATGCCGGTGAACCGCAAATATCCTATACAGGATCTGCTGCGGGCCTGCCGGGAATATATCGCACAGGTAGGCCGGCGGATTTCTTTTGAATATGCCATGATGGACGGGGTGAACGACAGCGACGCCTGTGCGCGGGAACTGGCCGCGCGGCTGAAAGGCATGCTGTGCCATGTCAATCTGATTCCGGCGAACGAGGTCCGCGGTAAAACGCACCGGCGGAGTTCAGCGAAGAGACTAGCGGCGTTTCAGTCCATTATAGAAAAAAGCGGCATTCCCGTGACGGTGCGCCGGACGCTGGGAGCCGATATCAACGCCTCCTGCGGTCAGCTCCGCCGGGAGGATCAGCAAAAGGCTGAGTAGAAAGGAGGACCAATGTGAATATTTACGGACAGACCGACACCGGCTGCGTCCGCCCGAACAATCAGGATGCGTTTCGCTTCGGAGAGCTTTCACAGGGGGTCTCCTTTGCCGTGGTGTGCGATGGTATGGGCGGAGCCAACGGCGGCAGTGTTGCCAGTACCCTGGCCGCTGAGACCATTGCGGAAAACCTGCGCAGCGGGTATCAGGAGGATATGCCGGAAACCGCTTTCGAGCACCTGCTGGAAACGGCGGTGGCCGCGGCTAACGCTCTGGTATACGACGAATCGATGGCGGACATGGACCTGCGTGGAATGGGAACCACCGTGGTTACCGCCCTTGTCAAGCCCGGGATCGCCTATATGGCGCATGTTGGGGACAGCCGGATTTATCTGGTCACCGATACTTTGCGGCAGCTTACCCGGGATCATTCCATTGTGCAGGATATGGTGGAAAAAGGACAGCTGACCCCGGAAGAAGCCAAGCATCACCCCCGCAAGCATTTGATTACAAGGGCCGTCGGTGTGGACAGCCGGGTGGCGTGCGACTCGTATGTGACGGAATTTCCTGAGACAGCCCGCCTGCTGCTCTGTACCGACGGGCTGACCAATATGGTGGAACCGGATGCCATTTTAGCCGTTTTAAAGGAAACCGACGATCCGTCCGCCGTACCGGGAAAACTGGTCGAACTGGCCAAGGAAGCCGGGGGAAGCGATAATATCACCGTGGTGCTGATAACCCCTTAGTGGCTCTCTTTTTTCGTTATGGCCCGATAAGAAACCGAATTGCAGGAGTGAAATTATGGATAAATATCTGGGAAAACGGCTGGACGGCCGGTATGAAATCAAGGAGATTATGGGCGTGGGCGGTATGGCCTGCGTCTATAAGGCTTACGACAGTATAGACGATCGCATTGTGGCCGTAAAAATTCTCAAAGACGAGTATTTGGCCAATGAGGAATTTACCCGGCGGTTTAAAAACGAATCGAAGGCCATCGCCATCCTGTCCCATCCCAATATTGTCAAGGTCTATGACGTCAGCTTTGGCGAGCGGTTCCAATACATTGTCATGGAGTACATCGACGGCATCACGCTGAAAGAGTATATCGAACAGCAGAAAGAGATCAAATGGAAAGAAGCCGTCCATTTCACCGTGCAGATCCTGCGGGCTCTGCAGCATGCCCACGATAAGGGCATTATCCACCGGGACATCAAGCCCCAGAATATCATGCTTCTGCCCGACGGCACCATCAAAGTGACCGACTTCGGCATTGCGCAGTTCTCCCGGCAGGAGACCCGGATGAATACGAGCGGGGAAAACAAGGCGATCGGGTCGGTTCACTATATCAGCCCGGAGCAGGCCCGTGGCGAGATCACGGACGAAAAAGCGGATATATACTCGGTGGGCGTGATGCTGTACGAAATGCTGACCGGCTGCCTGCCGTTTGAAGCGGACAACGCTGTGTCGGTGGCCATTATGCAGCTTCAGACCGAACCGAAAAAGCCCTGCGAAATCAATCCGCAGATCCCGGAAGGGCTGGAAGAGATCACCTTGAAAGCCATGCAGAAGGATCCGCAGGCCCGGTACCAGTCGGCGGCGGAGATGCTCTACGATATCGACGAATTCAAGCGCAATCCCAGCATCCACTTTGAGTATAAATATTTTGAGGACAAAACGCCCACCCGTTTCGTGGAAACGGTATCCCGGGTGAAAAACGAGCCGCAGGAGCCTTATCTTGAAGAGGACGAGGAGGAACCCGGCAAAAAAACGTCCCTGCTGCCGATCCTGGCCGCCATCGCAGGCGCGTTGGTGCTGGTTACCATGATTTTTGTGGGCATATGGGCGGTCAACGAGCTGCTTGATGGGCCAAAAAAGGAAAACGTCATCGTGCCCGCGCTGAAAGGGCAGAACTATGCGGCGGTTACCGCCAATCCCGAATATAATGAAAAGTTTAAATTCGTACCCAATGAGAAATGGGACGATACCGTTCCGGCGGGTGAAATCATTGATCAAAAACCGGCCGAGGGCAAAGAGGTAAAGATCAAAACTGAAATCGAGGTCACGATCAGCAAGGGCCCGCAGACCATTGAAGTACCTCAGATTAAAGAGGGCCGGGAAAAAGCGACCGCTAAAACCGAGATTGAAAGCGCCGGCTTTGTGGTGCAGGAGGTCAGCGAAAGCAGCAATACCGTAGCCACCGGTCTGGTGATCCGTACCGAACCGGCCTATCCGGAAAAAGCGCCGAAAGGCAGCACCGTCGTTCTGTATATCAGTAATGGGCCGGAGCCGGTGCCGGAGGAAGTGGTTCCGGACGTCACCAAAATGGCGCAGGAGGACGCGATTGCCAAGCTTAAAGAAAAAGGCTTTTTAGTGGATGAACAATCCATTGAAATCGTAAACCAGGACGGATACCAGAAGGGCTTCGTCATCAGCCAGAATCCGAATGGCAATACCAAAGCGCAGCCGGGCACTAAGATTAAATTGACCGTCAGCTCCGGTTACGTTAATGTTCAACTTCCCGTCGATCTGCCGGATACCACCACAGCGGTTGACCTGCAGGTTTACGTCAATGGGGAACAGAAAAGCGGCAGCGAACTGGGCGTCAATTTGAAAAATATTCTGCCCAGTGACAAAAAGACCATCACGCTCTTCCTGACCACCCAAAAGGACAGTTATCCGGTCACGGTGCGCATCGCGGCGGCTGGAACTGAGAATTATCAGGTCTACAAGAGCTTTACGGTAAACGGAACTACAGGGCAGGCTACGGAAAACGAGTCCCAGCCTTTTGACGATCCTTATAAAATAGATTAGCCCGTATACCGCTTGTGTATGGATGGGTTATTATGACCGGGAAAGTGTGATCGCTATGTTTGGACAACTGGAAGGACGAATCATACAAAGCATTGGCGGCTTCTATTATGTAGAGGCCGCCAATGCGGTATATGAGTGCCGCGCGCGTGGAATTTTCCGCAAAAACGGCATGACGCCGCTGGTAGGGGATCGGGTAGCCATTGATCTTTTGGAGGAAGGCAAAGCCGCCCTGTCCCGTATTCTTGAACGGCGCAACAGCCTGATACGGCCCCCGGTCGCAAACCTGGACTGCTTGGTGATCGTCATCGCGGTGGCCGAGCCGGCCCCCGTGCCGCTGGTGATAGACCAAATGGTCGCCATTGCGGAAAAAAACGGCATAGCTCCGGTAATCGTTATCAATAAGGCGGATTTGGGGGACACCGCGCGCTGGGAAGATACCTATCGTCTGGCCGGGCTGCCGGTGTATACTTTGTCGGCATTCGATCCGCCGGCCGTCCAGCCGCTGCGGACGGCCCTTGCCGGACGAATGAGCGCCTTTACCGGCAATTCCGGCGTGGGAAAATCCAGCCTGCTCAACGCCATGTATCCGGATTTGAAGCTTGCGACCGGTGAAATCAGTCAGAAGCTGGGACGGGGGCGGCATACCACCCGCTCGGTATCGCTCTATCCGCTGCCGGAGGGCGGCTATATCGCGGATACGCCGGGATTTTCCTCGCTGGACATGGAGCGGGCGCAGCCGATCCTGAAAGACGAGCTTCCCGCCTGTTTCCGGGAGTTTGCCCCTTATCTGGGGCAGTGCCGCTTTACGTCCTGTGCGCACGTCAAGGAAAAGGACTGCGCCGTTCGCCAGGCGGTGGAGGAAGGGCGGATCGCCCCCTCCCGGTATGAAAGCTATGTGGCCCTGTTTGAACAGGTCAAGGATAAAGAGGAGTGGAATCTTCGATGAACCGCTGTGTAATAATCGGTGCCGCGCCCATGGCCGATCCCCTGTGGATACGCTCCCGCCTTCGTGCCGGGGATTGGGTGATGGCGGCGGACGGCGGTTACCAGAGCGCCCGTGCCGCTGGCGTCACACCAGCTCTGCTGGCGGCGGATTTTGATTCCTTTCCCGGGGGCCGTGCCGCCGTTTTACCGGATACGGAGGTGGCGGTGCTCCCCACGCACAAGGACCAGACCGATACGCTGGCTGCGGCTGAGATCGCTTATTCCCGCGGATTTCGAGAGTATCTGCTCCTGGGCTGCCTCGGCGGCCGGCTGGATCATACGATCGCCAATATCCAGGTGATGGCGTCTCTGACAGCCCGAGGCTGCCGGGTGACGCTCCAGGATGAACGCAACCGTGTAACGCTTTGGGAGCCGGGGGAACACGAATTGCCTTTTGAGGAGAACGGTGGGTTTTCCCTGCTCGCCTACGATCCTCAGGTGACGGGGGTCACGATACGGCAGGCGGCTTATCCGCTCACAAACGCGGTGTTAACCTCCGATTTTCCGTTGGGGGTCAGCAATGCCTTTTTGCCCGGCCAACCGGCCCTTATTTCCATAAAAACTGGCCGCCTTTTGGTTTTTTGTTCAAAAGATTGACACCACCCGCCCCGTTTCGGAATATGATGTGAATGTTAGGAGCAATGTCACACAGAATAGACCGAAACGGAGGCGGTGTTTTTTTATGAGATGCTGTGGTGGTGACAGAAATACCGGATGCGGCTTTGCTGCTTTTGGGGTGGGACTCCTGATTGCCACGCTGTTTCCCGTCCGGTTTATCCTGATTGTGGTTGCCGCTATGCTGGTGCTGCTTGGCTTCGCCGCATACAAAAACCGATAGGAGGAATGGCGTGTGAAAATCGTGATTGTAAAAAGTCCCAAGGTCTTTGGTGGGATCCTCAGAAAACTGTTCGGCATTCAAAAAGAGCATTACATAGACACATAAAGGACGATAATTCTTCGCATAATCCCTATGGGTTTATCGGAAAAAGGCGGCGCGATCCCTTGTGGTCGACCGCCTTTTTCTTTGCGCGAATCGGATTGTCCATATTTTTGCCTCGTGATTATTTGCGATAATATACAAGCGGAACCGGAATTGTTCATAAACACTTTACAAAAACCGCATTGACATTCAGCCGGTTGGGAGGTATACTTAACAACGTTAATTATTAGCGTGGTTAAAGGGGGCTGTATATGGAAACCGATGAGTTTGTCCTTGACAATATGCGCCGGTTCCGACAGCTGCAAATGCAGCTGATGGGGAAGTTGTATACCCTTTCCCACAGCGAAATCGCGGTGCTGCAAGAGATCCGGCATGCCGGCGGAAACGCCAATGTCACCGACATGGCGCGCGCGCTGGTGGTTTCGCCGCCGGCGATATCACGCACGCTGCGGCAGCTGCGGGAAAAAGGTCTGGTGGACAGCCGCCCCGATGAAAACGACCGGCGAGGCACCTATGTGGTGATGACGCCGACCGGCGAGGCGGCGCTGCGGCGGGATATGGCGCAGCGGCAGCAGTTTTTTGCGGCGGTGATCCGGCGAATGGGACCGGAACAGTGGAAACAGATGGGCGTTTTGATGGAGCGGCTGTATGAGAGCATGCGGCTGGAACTGGAACAATGGCCGGCTTGTGAACCGGAGAGAAAGGAATGATACAATGCTGAGAATGCTCCGCTGCATGAAATCGCAATGGAAAACGGTTATTGCGATCATCGTGCTGCTGTTTGTGCAGGCAATCTGTGATTTGTCGCTGCCCAGCTACACGTCCGATTTGATCGACGTGGGCATCCAGAACAGCGGCATTGAGTTTGCCACGCCCACCGTGATCCGCGCCTCCGAATATGAAAAGGTGCAGACTTTTATGACGCAGGAGGAAAAGACCAAGTGGCAATCCTCCTTTGAACAAGGAGAAGACGGGAATTATCACGTAAAGGACGACTCCTCCCGCAACATGCAGGAGCTGGATGATACTTTTACCCATCCGATCCTGATTACCTACATGCTGTCCCGTATGGACGACAGCGACAAAGCGGCTATGGCGCAGCAGATGGCCGCGGCCCCGGCCGGTTCCATGCCGGATTACCTCAGCATGCGCGCCGGTATGGAGGAAAAGATGGAATCCATGGGGGATACCCTGATGCATTCCACGGCGGTGGCTTATGCCAAAGAGGAATACGTGGCGGTGGGCAAAGACCTGTCGCAGATGCAGTCCTCCTATCTGTGGCGCACGGGCGGCATGATGGTGGGTATGGCGCTGCTGATGGCGCTGTCCGCCGTGCTGGTGGGTCTGCTGGCTTCCCGCGTGGGCGCGGGCGTGGGCCGCGACCTGCGGGAGCAGGTGTTTAACCGGGTGGTGGGCTTCTCCCATGCGGAAATCAACCACTTCTCCACCGCGTCCCTGATTACCCGCAGCACCAACGATATTCAGCAGGTGCAGATGGTGTCCACCATGATGCTGCGTATGGTGTTTTATGCGCCCATCCTGGCTATTGGCGGCCTGATCATGGTGGTGCGCACCGGCGCCGGGATGGAATGGATCATCGGCGTCGCCGTCCTCACCATCCTCTGCGTGGTCGGTTTCCTGATGGCGGTGGCCATGCCGAAATTCCAGATGATGCAGAAGCTGGTGGATAAGGTCAACCTGGTGGCTCGCGAAATCCTCACTGGTTTGAACGTGATCCGGGCCTTTGGCCGGGAAAACCTGGAGGAGGAACGCTTTGACGACGCCAACCGCAAGCTGACCAAAACCATGCTGTTTACCAACCGCACCATGACCTTTATGATGCCGCTTATGATGCTGATTATGAACGGCATTTCGGTGCTGATTGTCTGGGTGTCGGCCAATCACATCGATGCCGGTACGCTGGAAGTCGGTACTATGACCGCGTTTATCACCTATACCATGCAGATCGTCATGTCCTTCCTCATGATCTGTATGATGTCCGTCATGCTGCCCCGCGCGGCGGTGGCGGCGCAGCGGATTGACGAAGTGATTAAAACCGAGCCGGTTATCGAGGACCGTCCGGACAGCCGCGAGCTCAAGAATGTCAAAGGCGTGGTGGCGTTCCATAATGTGTCCTTTAAATACCCGGGCGCGGACAACGACACCCTTCAAAACATTGACTTTGAAGCGCGGCCGGGGCAGACCACGGCCATCATCGGTAGCACGGGCAGCGGTAAATCGACGCTGGTGCAGCTGATCCCCCGTTTCTACGATGTGACGGAGGGATCCATCACCATTGACGGCGTGGATATCCGGGACGCGACACAGGAAAGCCTGAGGGACCAAATTGGTTTTGTGCCCCAAAAAGGCGTTCTGTTTTCCGGAACCATAGCCTCCAATATCGGCTACGGCGTGGAGAACCTGCCGGAGGACAAGATGAAAGAGGCGGCGGCTATCGCTCAGGCCACCGATTTCATCGAGGAAAAAGCCGAACAGTACGACAGCCCGATCGCGCAGGGGGGCAGCAACGTCTCGGGCGGACAAAAACAGCGGCTTTCGATCGCTCGCGCCATTGCCAAAGACCCGCGCGTCTATATTTTCGACGACAGCTTTTCGGCGCTGGACTTTAGAACCGACACAGCCCTGCGGCGGGCGCTTGGCCCGAAAGTGCAGGATAGTACGGTCTTCATTGTAGCCCAGCGTATCAGCACCATTCTTTATGCGGATCAGATCCTGGTGCTGGACGACGGCCGCATGGTGGGCAAAGGGACACACCAGGAGCTGCTGCAAAGCTGTGAAACCTATCAGCAGATCGCCCGTTCGCAGCTCTCGGAGGATGAGTTAAGCGGCGGCGCGGTCGGAAAGGCGGTGACGGCAGATGAGTGATCAGAAACGTCCGGCGCCCATGCGGCGTGGACCGATGGGACACGGCCCCATGGGGGGCGGGGAAAAAGCCAAGGATTTTAAGGGCACCCTGCGCCAGCTGCTCCGGTATATGGGCCGGTATAAAATCGGCATCATTGTGGTGATGATTTTCGCGGTGGGCAGTACCGTGTTTAACGTCATCGGCCCTAAGATCATGGGCGAAGCCACCACCGGCCTTGCCGACGGCCTGATGGAAAAAATCCAGGGCACCGGCGGGATTGATTTTGGGTTAATCGGGCGGATTCTCTGGCTGGTACTGGGACTTTATGTGGTCAGCGCGGTGTTCAATTTCGTGCAGGGCTATATCATGACCGGCGTCACTCAGAAGATCTGCTACCGTATGCGGCGGGAGATTTCGGAAAAAATCAACCGCATGCCGATGAAATACTTTGAAACCCGCACCTATGGCGAGGTGCTTTCCCGCATCACCAACGATGTGGATACCCTCGGCAACGGCCTCAATCAGAGTGTTACACAGCTTATTACCTCGGTATCCACCCTGGTCGGCGTGGTTATTATGATGCTGAGCATTAGCCCGCTGATGACCCTGATTACCTTGGTCATCCTCCCGGTGAGCATGTCGCTGATCGGCATTGTCATCAAAAAGTCACAGAAATACTTCCGCACCCAGCAGGAATACCTGGGCCACATCAACGGGCAGGTGGAAGAAGTCTACGGCGGCCATATGGTGGTCCGGGCTTTCAACCAGGAACAGAGCGTTCGCGGCGTATTCCACGACACCAACGAGGTGCTTTACCAGTCGGCGTGGAAATCGCAGTTTCTGTCCGGTATGATGCACCCCATCATGATGTTTGTGGGCAACCTTGGCTATGTGGCGGTTGCCATCTCGGGCGCGTTCATGGCGGTCAAGGGCGTTATCACCATCGGTGACATCCAGGCATTTATCCAGTATGTCCGCAACTTTACCAACCCCATTCAGCAGATCGCGCAGGTTACCAATATGCTGCAGTCGATGGCCGCCGCCGCCGAGCGGGTGTTTGAATTCATGGCGGAGGAGGAAGAGGAGCAGCAGGTGGAGAATCCGGCATCGGTGGAATCTGTCAAAGGCAACGTCTGTTTCGACCATGTTCATTTCGGTTATGTGGACGATCAGGTCGTCATAAAGAATTTCAGCGCCGATGTGCATGCCGGGCAGAAGATTGCCATTGTCGGCCCGACCGGCGCGGGCAAAACCACCATGGTCAAACTGCTGATGCGTTATTATGACGTCGGTGAGGGCGCCATCCGGCTGGATGGCCACGATATCCGCGAATTCAACCGCCGGGAGCTGCGTTCAGCCTTTGGCATGGTGCTGCAAGATACCTGGCTGTTCCAGGGGACGATTATGGAGAACATCCGTTACGGCCGGCTGGACGCAACCGATGAAGAGGTCATAGAGGCCGCCAAGGCCGCCCATGCCCACCACTTCATCCAGACGCTGCCCGGCGGCTATCAGATGGAGCTTAACGAGGAAGCCAGCAATATCTCGCAGGGCCAGAAACAGCTGCTCACCATTGCCCGGTCGATCCTGGCCGACCGTCCGGTGATGATCCTCGACGAGGCGACCAGCTCGGTGGATACCCGCACAGAGGTTCAGATTCAGAAAGCCATGGATAATCTGATTAAAGGGCGCACCAGCTTTATCATTGCGCACCGGCTCTCCACCATCCGCAACGCCGACCTGATCCTGTGCATGAAGGACGGCGATATTGTGGAGCAGGGCAATCACGATGAGTTAATGGCCAAGGGCGGCTTCTATGCCAACCTGTACAATAGTCAGTTTGAGAAAGTCTCATAAAAAACCTTGCTATTTTTCCGCGCGGGATGTATAATAAAATTAGCAAAGATAGACAGGAGGCATGGACTTGAAGTATGATGTAATAACGATTGAACGTGAATATGCCAGCGGCGGTCGTGAAATTGGCCAGAAACTGGCCCAAAAGCTGAATATCCCCTATTATGGGCGGGAAATTTTAATGATGGCGGCCAAAGAGATCGGCGCGGAGCCAGAATATGTGGAGCATATGGACGAAACAGCACCCAACAGCCTGCTCTTTTCGCTGTATGCCATGTCGTCTACGGTTCCCTTTGACAGCGCCAAGGTATCCCCAGAAAACGCCCTCCAGCAGGCGGAAAGCCGTATTATCAAGGAGTTGGCGTCCAAAGAACCCTGCGTGATGATCGGTCGGTGCGCCGGCGCGATCCTGCGGAATCGGCCCAATGTGCTGCGGGTGTTCGTGCATGCCGATATGGAGGCGCGCCGCAAACGCGCTACCGAGGTCTACGGGCTGAAAAAGAACCCGGTCGATCCGGTGTTGCGCAAGTACGACAAGAGGCGTTCCAATTACTACAATTTCTATTCGGCCCAGAAATGGGACAGCCGGCAGGAGTATCACATGATGCTCGACAGCGGCCGGTTAGGAATCGACCGCTGCGTGGATATTCTGGCGGCGGCGGTGGCCTGCAAGGACTAAGGGTTATGAAAAGCATCCGGTATGGACATCTCCATACCGGATGCTTTTTATGTGGGGGCAAGTATATAACCGTACCGCTGTCCGTCGGATAACGTTATGACTTCGTTAATTTCTTTATGCACGGCTCTGTCAGCGGCGGATAAACCGCCTTGCCAATCGCCGACCACGGCGCATGGCGTGCTTGGTACGCCATCGATTTTCTTCTCATTTATCCCACTCAGGCCGCGGGGGCCCATCCTTTCTCGGCGAAGAAAGGATGCAAAGACGCGCCAAGGGGGGGAGTCATCCTCCCCCCCCCC